>Ga0247823_10000700_pt1 | contig 28286 bp, 26 predicted proteins | sample 13C_PalmiticAcid_2_FD_192426 | JGI IMG/M metagenome (GOLD analysis project Ga0247823, IMG submission 192426) | Soil microbial communities from agricultural site in Penn Yan, New York, United States - 13C_PalmiticAcid_Day30 | ecosystem: Environmental > Terrestrial > Soil > Agricultural land...
GGCTGCGCGCGGCGGCGGGATGGGGTTGTGGCTCAACGGCACCTATCTCGTCCGTGCGCGCGACATTGGCGGAGCGATCCAGTCTGCGGCGCTCGCGGTCGGCATCCAGCGGCTCGGGCCGGTGGCGGAGGGGCTTCACCTCCATCCGCCGATCGAGGTGGTCGAGCGCCCGTTGTTCAACACGCGCGAGGGCTATGCCGACTATATCTTCCCCGCGGTCGCCGCGGTGATCCTTCAGCAGACCCTGTTGTTCGGCTCGGCGATGCTGGTCGCGGGGCGGCGCGAAGCGCGGTTGCCGCCGATGCGCACCGCCGAGTTTTTCGGCACCTGGTGCGGGCTCACGCTGATCGGCTGTTTCGGCGCGATGCTCTATTTCGGCTGGATCTACTGGTTCCAGGACGTGCCGCGCGCCGGCAACCTCCCCGCGCTGCTTTTCGCGGTCCCGTTGTTCGCCGCCGCCGTCGCTGCGCTCGGAATGCTACTCGGTGCGCTATTCGATCGATCCGACCGCGCCCTCCATATTCTGATCCCGACCTCGATCATTCTCTTCTTCCTCGCCGGCGCGGCATGGCCGCTCAGCGCCATGCCCGGCTGGGTCGCGGCCCTCGCGCATCTGTCCCCGGCGACGCCCGGCGCGCAGGCCTTTGTTCGCCTCAACGAAATGGGCGCGTCCTTGCGCGAGGTCGCGCCGCTGCTCGCCGGCCTTACGCTGCTCGCAACGCTCTACGGCCTTGCCGCATATGTCCGGACAACTCGTACGCCTAGCGCCCGACCCAGTCCGAGACCTGAACCGCAACCTGATTCGCCGCGCGGTTGAGCGCCGTCCCCGCCGACGCTGCATCGATCACGGCGACCGGCACGCGTGCCTCAAAGCGCCGCCGCTCGAAAATCTGGGGCGTACGCGCGCCGCTCGCCTCTGCAGGGCGGTCGCGCACCAGCGTCGCGTCGAAGGTCACCACCGCCTCATTGGTCTGTGCCTCGATCCCGAATGCGCGCAGATCGCCGCCCAGCCGCGCGCCCGGATCGGAGAGCGACTGGCGCAGGCTCAGCACCACGCGGCCGGTCCGCGCCGAGACGGTGTCGGACAGAAGTCGTCCGAACAACCGGCTCGGCGGCTCGACCCAATGCGCGTCCTTGAGATAGGCGATGTTCGTCACGTTTGACCGCACCGGCACCCGCGCCACCGCCAGTTCCTGCGGCACATTGAGCGCCGCGACGCTGATCGACTTTGCCGTCGCCGAACTCGCCGTCTCGCCAACCGCAACCGGCGCGTCGGACGTCAGCGTGAGCAACGAAGGCGGCGCTTCGGCGCCAAAGCGGATGCAGCCGCCCAGAGTCAGCGAGAGCGCGAGGGCAAGGGGAAGCGTCTTCATGGTCGAACTCACTTCTTCCGGGGTTCATATTCGGGCAGCTTCGGTCCGCCGATCAACGATCCCGCACCGCCACGATCGACCTTCTCGGCGACCGATTGCAGCGCAATCGCCATTTCGCGCAGGTCCTGAATGAGCTGGTTGACTTCGGGAATGGTGCGGGTCGAAACCTGATCGATCCCGGCATCGGCCTTGCCCATCGTGCGTTCCAGCGCCTTCATGCTGCTGTCGGCAGAGGCGATCGCCTTGCGCAGGTCCTGCATCGCCGGGCCGACCTGGTTCGCCAGCACCTGATCGGTCGTGCCCGAAAGCTTGCCGATCTGCTCGGCGGCGAACCCGGCCTGTTTGACCGTGTTGCGGAGTTCGGCGATGGCGGCGCGCAGGTCCGGTGCGCCCTTGGCAAGTTCGGCGGTCATTTTGTCGGTGTTTTCGAGGATGCCCGCGATCGACGCCTGATTGCGGTCGGACAGCAATTCGGTCAGTCGCTCAGTCAGCGTCGACAGCCGCTCGAGCAATCGCGGCGCGGTGTTGAGCAGCGCACCGAGACCGCCCTGTTTGGTCGGGATCACCGGCACGCCGAGCGGGCAAACGCTGCGCGGATCGACCTCGGGACAGACGATCGGCGGCGCGCCCTTGACCGCCCCGTCGAGCTGGATCTGGCTGACGCCGGTAAAACCGACGCCCTGGATCGTCGCGGTCGTGCCCTGAAGCACCGGAACTTCCTTGTTCACACTGATCCGGACCCGCACCAGGCTGGGATCGGGCGGGAACAGCGCGATTTCCTTCACCTGCCCGGCGGGCACGCCCGAAAAGGCGACCGCCGACCCCTTTGCGATGCCATCGACCGCCTGCTTGAAGAAGATGTCGTACTCCTTCTCCGCTGCGGTATTGAGCCGGGCGAGCCACACGGTGAACAGCGCCAGCACGGCGAGCAGGATCAGCACCACCGCGCCGACCAGCACATGATTTGACCGGGTTTCCATCTAGTGCCTCATGCTCCCCCGGCGTCCGACCGGGTCTTGACCCGTTCCACGCTGCTGACTGCTGCCCGGCCGCGTGGACCGTTGAAATATTCCTGGATCCACGGATGATCCAGCGCGAGAAGCTCGTCGATGGTGCCGACCGCGATCACTCGCTTGTCGGCCAGCACCGCGACCCGGTCGCAGATCGCGTAGAGCGTGTCGAGATCGTGCGTGATGAGGAACACCGTCAGGCCCAGCGTGCGCTGGAGCGACAGCGTCAGTTCGTCGAACGCCGCCGCGCCGATCGGGTCGAGGCCCGCGGTCGGCTCGTCGAGGAACAGCAATTCAGGGTCGAGCGCGAGGCTGCGGGCAAGGCCCGCGCGCTTCTTCATGCCGCCCGACAGTTCGGCCGGATATTTGGGCCCCGCGCTGGGCTGCAGCCCGGTCATCACCACCTTGTAGGCCGCAATCTCGTCGAGCAGCGCCTGATCGAGCTTGGGGTAGAATTCCTTGAGCGGCACCTGGACATTCTCGGCCACGGTCAGCGTCGAGAACAAGGCGCCGCCCTGGAACAGCACACCCCAGCGCTTGCGCATGTCGATCGCCTCGGCCTCATCGACGTTCAGCGCATCCTCACCGAACACCTCGACCGTGCCGGTATCGACTTGCTGCAGACCAATGATCGAGCGCATCAACACCGACTTTCCGGTGCCCGATCCGCCGACCACGCCCAGGATCTCGCCCGGTCGGACATCGAGGTCGAGATCCTCATGCACGACCTGCTCGCCAAAGCTGTTGCTCAGGCCGCGCACGCGGATGATCGCGTTCCCGTCAAAGGTCGGGGCGGTCATCAGTTCCACCCGACATTGGTGAAGAACACCGCGAAGAAAGCGTCGAGCACGATCACGAGGAAGATCGCCTGAACGACCGCAGTGGTGGTGCGGGTGCCGACCTGTTCGGCGTCGCCCTCGACCTGCATCCCCTGATAGCAGCCGGCGATCGCGATGATCGCGCCGAATACCGGCGCCTTGACCAGCCCGACATAGAGATCGGTGATCGGCACCACTTCACGCAGGCGCTGGACGAAGGTGACCGGCGGGATATCGAGCGAAATCCAGCACAGCAGCCCGCCGCCGATGATCGCGACGACCGAGGCATAGAAACCGAGCAAGGGCAGCATCAGCACCGCCGCAATCACGCGCGGCAACACCAGCGCCTCCATCGGGTTGACCCCGATGGTCCGCATCGCGTCGATTTCCTCGGTCAGCTTCATCGTGCCGAGCTGCGCAGCGAACGCCGATCCCGACCGCCCCGCGACCATGATCGCGGTCATCAGGATGCCGAGTTCGCGCAGGGTGATGCGCCCGACAAGGTTGATGGTGAACACCTCCGCGCCGAACTGGCGAAGCTGCACCGCGCCCTGCTGGGCGATGACGATGCCGATCAGGAAGCTCATCAGGCCGATGATGCCGAGCGCGGAGACGCCGACCACTTCAAATCTGTGCACGGTCGCGTGGAAACGGAAGCGGCGCGGGTTGAGGATCACGGCACCGAACGCCATCGCGGTCGCGCCCATGAAGCCGAGCAGGCCGTGGAGCGTCTGGAACGCCTGGATCACCGCCCCGCCGATTTCGGCCAGCAGCCGCTTGAAGGTGCCATAGGGCGCGGACGGCATTTCGATCGGTTCGTCGGCTTGCGCCACCTGATCGAACAGATGCTGCGAGTCGGGGTTGAGACCTGAAACCCGGGCGCCGTGGTCACGTGCAAAGCGATGGATCAGCCAGGCGCCGACCGTATCGATCCGGTCGATGCCCGCCATATCGAGTCCGGCGACCGGTTCGCTCACCGCCGCCAGCCGCTCGGGCAGATCGCCGATCGAGCGAAGCGAGAGGTTACCGCTGAAGCGGAGCGTGCCGCCATTGGCCGCGTCGTGCTGGAAATCGGCTGGCGCGCTCATCCGTCATCCATGGTTGATTGGCACTGGAACGGCAAGCGCTTGCCTTTACAGATGTTTCACCCCCGACCCAATCCCGAAAGCGCCCCGAAGGTTCCGATGCGAAGTGTTGCAATTTATGACATGGACAAAACGATCACGCGCAAGGCGACGTGGACGCCCTTCCTGATCCATGCCGCAACGGTTCGCGCACCGTGGCGGCTGCTGCTGCTGCCCGCAGCGGGGATCGCGTCACTCCTGTACATCGCCAAAGCCATCGACCGTGCGAAGCTCAAGGAAATCACCCACCGGCTGATGCTCGGCCGCAGCATTCCGCGCGAGGATCTGGATGCGGTCGCAGAAGCGTTCGCCGACAGCGTCGCGGCGAGCAACATGTTCGCCGACGCGCGCGCGCGGGTGGAGGCGGATCGTGCCGCGGGCTGGGAGCCGGTGCTCGCGACTGCAAGCCACGGCTATTACGCCCGCGCCATCGCCGCGCGGCTAAACATCGCACAGGTGATCGCAACCGAAGCGCGGCGCGATGCAGACGGCAATGTGCTCGCGGGGCTTGAGGGCGAAAATTGCTACGGCCCTGCCAAGCTGCGGCTGATCGAAGCGTGGATGGCGCGCGAGGGAATCGCGCGCGAGGACATCCGCGTGCGGTTCTACAGCGACCATGTCTCCGACGCGCCGGTACTCGAATGGGCGGACGAGCCGTTCGCGGTCAACGCGCACGGACCGTTGCGAAAGCTGGCGGCGGCGCGCGGATGGACGGTGCTGGACTGGGAAGGATGACAACGCCCGTCCCGCTTGAGCGCGAGAGATTTCGCTGATAGCGCAAGGACATGAACCCTTCAGTAGCCGCGCTCTGGCAGCGCTACCGCCTTGCCGATCCGTCCGCACCTGCCGAGGCGCAGGCCGTCTATCATTTCTGCGACAATCAGGAGGATGCGGACGTTTGCGCGGACCTCGTCGTGGCGGGGCGCAAGTGCGCGACCGCGACCTCGCTTGCCGAGCTGGAACGCGACAATATCCCGACACCCGAGGCCGGCGACTATGCCGTGATCACCGGCTGGAGCGGTGACGCACGCGCGGTGATCCGGACCACATCGGTCGACATCCGCAGGTTCGGCGACGTCGATGCCGACTTCGCCCGCACCGAAGGCGAAGGCGACCTGACGCTCGAATGGTGGCGCGACGCCCACCGTGCCTATTATGAGCGCGCGCTGGCAGGCACCGACTACACCGTCGACGACGATCTGCTGATCGCCTGCGAACGGTTCGAAGTCGTGTTGCTGCCCTGAATCGCGCTCCGGATCAGCGGCGCGGCGTCAGTCGTCGCGTTCGGTCTGGAGAAGCTTCAGAGTTCGCGGCTCAAGCTCGATATCGAAGCGCGGGCCATTGCCCTTGCGGGCATCGTCGATTTCCCATTTCGGCTGATGATAGGGCCGGTCGTCGTCCAGTTTGATGTCGTCCCAGCTGGTATAGCCCAGGCTGCGCAGCGCCTTCTCGATCGCAGCCCGCTCGGCCGCCGTGGGGAGCCGATCCCTGGCTGCCGCAGGAAGGGAAACCGTCATCGCGATCAACATCGCCGCTGCGAAGACCTTCATAGTGCTCTCCAATCTTGCCGGGGAATGGTCCTACAACACCGTATGTAGCGTGTGGATGACAAGGCCGACCAGCCCACCCACCAGCGTGCCGTTGATACGGATATATTGCAGGTCCTGCCCCACCGCATTCTCGAGCCGCCCGGTGATGGTGCGCGCGTCCCAGCCGCGCACCGTATCCGACACCAGTCGGACGATGCCGTCGCCATAATCGGCGGCGGTACCGACCGCGGCGCGGCGGACGAACCGGTTGATCATATGACTGAGCCGCGGGTCATTCTGCAGCGTTTCGCCCAGTTGGCGCAACGCATCGCCCAGCTTGCCGGCGAGCGCCGCATCGGGATCGCGCGCGACACGAAGCAGCCCGGCGCGGGCCTGTTCCCACATTCCCTCGATCCAGCGGGCGAGCGCGGGATTGTCGAGCAGGTCGGCCTTGAATTCCTCGACCTTCATCCGCGTCGGAATGTCGAACTGAAGGTCGAAGGCGAGCTTCTCAAGCCCTTCCTCCACCTTGGCGCGCAGCGGGTGGGCGGGGTCTTCGGCGACGTCGGCGACGAGTTTGTAGAGGCCGTCGATGATCGCGTTGGCCAGCGTCTCGTCGAGCCCGGTCCAGCGCATGATCGAGCCGGCGCGCTCGTGCACCATCTTGCGGATCAGCGCCTCATTCTGGTCGACCACCTTGGCGAGCCAGCGCAGCGAGCCGTCCATCAGCGGCGTGTGGCGCCCCTCGGCGATCGCGGCGCCCAGTGCCTGGCCCATCAGCGGGGCAATGTCGGTCTGGCGGAGGCGATTGGCGACCGCGCCCTTGATCATTCCGCCGAGCTGCTCCTGATCGAGCGATTCGAGCAGGCTTGCCGCCATGCGCGATGCGCCGCGGCGGAGGCGACCTGAGCTGCCCGGCGGCTGCGCAAGCCATTTGCCCGCGGCTGAGGCGACATCGACACGATGCATCCGCCGCGCGACCACCGACGGGACCAGAAAATTGTCGCGCAGGAAATTGGCGAGCGCGGTGGCGATCCGATCCTTGTTGCGCGGGATAATCGCGGTGTGCGGGATCGGCAGGCCAAGCGGGTGGCGGAACAGCGCAGTAACCGCGAACCAGTCGGCAAGGCCACCGACCATCGCCGCTTCGGCAAAGGCGCGCACGAACCCGATCGCGGGCCAGGCCGGCTCATAGTGACGCGCGGCGAAATAGACCGCCGCCATCGCCACCAGCAGGCCGGTGGCGATGAAACGCATCCGCCGCAAACCCGGTGGAGCGGGTTCGCGGCGAACGCGTGCGGTAAAGACTCTGCTGGTACGCGCGCGGCCAGACTGCGTGCGGGGGGACGGGTTCATGCCCGTAACAATCCCCCTGCGCGCGATTGGTTCACTCGGCAGGCTGGGGTCCCTCCCCGCCCTGATGGCCGAGGCGGCCCTGATGCTCGATCGCCGGCGCCTGCGGCCCATGCTCGTCGCCGGGCGTGTAGGTCAGCAGGCGGCGGCGCAGACGCGGCCCCATCCACTTCTCGACCCCGATCGCGAGGCTGAAGCTCGCCGGGACGATCAGCAGCGTCAGGATGGTCGAGAGGATCAGGCCGCCGATCACGGTCACGCCCATCGGTGCGCGCCAGGCGGCGTCCCCCGTCAGCGCGATCGCGGTCGGCACCATGCCGGCGACCATCGCCACCGTGGTCATCACGATCGGCTGCGCACGCTTGTGCCCGGCATCGGCGATGGCGGTCATCTTGTCGACGCCCTTCTCCATCTCCTCGATCGCGAAGTCGATCAGCAGGATCGAGTTCTTCGCAACGATGCCGAGCAGCATCAGGATGCCGATATAGACCGGCATCGAGATCGGCTGACCCGCGATCCACAGTGCGAACAAGCCACCCAGCGGTGCAAGCAGCAGCGAACCCATGTTGACCAAAGGCGACACGAAGCGGCGATAGAGCAGCACCAGCACCGCGAAGACGAGGAAGATACCCGCGACCACAGCGATGATGAAGTTCTGGATCATCTCCGCCTGCCATTTGGCCGCGCCCACTTCGAGCTTACCGACGCCAAGCGGCAGATTCTTCATCGACGGCAGCTGGTCGATCTGCTTGAGCGCATCGCCGCTGACAATATTGGGCGCGAGATCGGCGCCGATCATGATGCGACGCTGCTTGTTGATGCGGTCGATCCGGGTCGGGCCGGCACCGAAGCCGATATCGGCGACGAGGCTCAATGGCACCGATCCGCCCGACTGAGTCTGAACCGGCAGGTTCTGGATGGTCGACAGCTTGGCGCGCGCGTCCTCGTCGAGCGCGACGCGGATCGGGATCTGACGATCCGACAGCGAGAAACGTGCGCTGTTCTGATCGATGTCGCCCAATGTCGCGATGCGGATCGCGCTGGACAGCGCCGCGGTGGTCACGCCGAGATTGGCGGCGAGATCCATGCGCGGACGGATGACGATCTCAGGCCGCTGGAGATCGCCGGACACGCGCGGTGCGACGACCGTCTTGAGCCCTTCCATCTCCTCGACGATCTTCTGCGCGGTACGCGTGAGCAGCGCGGGATCCTCGCCGCCCAGCGTGATCGTGAGGGCGCGGCCCGAGCCGCCCCAGCCCTGCTGGTTGCGGAACGACACGCGCGCATCGGGAATGGCGGCGAGCGCGGGCGTCATCCGGCGCTCGAACTCGTCGCTCTTGAAGTCGCGCTTGTCGGCAAGCTGCGCGGTGACGCGGCCGTTGCCGACAAAGGCACGCGAATAGGTGTTCTCCACCCCCTCCTGCTTGGCGAGCAGGTCGCGGACGCGATCGACCACCACCTTGGTCTGCTGGAGCGTGGTGCCCGGCACCATCTCGACCGTTGCGGTCACCGCATCCTGATCGAGGTTCGGCTGGAACGTCTTGGGCAGGATCACGAAGAACATCACCGTGAGCGCGAGGCTGACGATGCCGCCGACGATCGCCGACCAGCGGTGGCGAAGCGTCCAGTGCAGGATCTTCATATACTGATCCATCATCCACCCTTCACCATGGGTGGCGTGGCCCTTCGCCTTGAGGAAATAGGCAGCGATCATCGGCGAGATGAGGCGCGCGACGGCAAGGCTCATCAGCACCGCGGCAACGACGGTGAGACCGAAATTCTTGAAGAACTGGCCCGAAACGCCCGGCATCATGCCGACGGGCAGGAACACCGCAACGATCGACATGGTGGTCGCGACCACCGCGACGCCGATTTCGTCCGCCGCGTCGATCGACGCCTGATACGCCGTCTTGCCCATGCGCATGTGGCGGACGATGTTCTCGATCTCCACGATCGCGTCGTCGACCAGCACGCCCGCCACCAGGCTGAGCGCGAGCAAGGTCATCTGGTTGAGGTTGAACCCGAGCAGCTCCATGAAGAAAAAGGTCGGGATCGCCGAGAGGGGAATCGCGAGGCCGGAGATCAGCGTGGCGCGCCAGTCGCGCAGGAACAGATACACCACGATCAGCGCGAGAACCGAGCCCTCGATCAGCGCCCACAGCGCCGATTCATACTGCGATTCGGCATATTCGGTGTTGTTGAACAGCACCTCGAAGCGAACCTTGGGGTTGCGCTCCTGCAGATCCTTGAGCTTCTTTTCCGCTTCGTGGAACACGGCGACGTCCGACGCGCCCTTGCCGCGCTTGATGTCGAAGGCCAGCACCTGCTGCCCGTTCCATTCGGCCGAGCTGCGCAGCTCGGCGTAGAGATCCTTGACCTCCGCGATATCGGACAGGCGCACCGTACGCCCGCCGCCGATCGCGATCTGGGTCTGACCGAGCGCATGGGCATTGGCGGCGTTGCCGAGCACGCGCACCGACTGTTCGGTACCCGAAATCTCGGCGCGGCCGCCCGCGGCGTTGAGGTTCACCTGGCGAAGCTGCTGGTTCACCTGGCTCGCGGTGAGGCCGTAGGACTGGACCTTGGCAGGGTCGAGGATGATGCGGATCTCACGGCTGACGCCGCCGACGCGATCGACCGCTGTCAGGCCCGAAACCGCGAGCAGTTCCTTCGACACCGAATTGTCGACGTACCAGCTAAGCTCTTCCATCGTCATGTCGGTGGCGATGGCGGTGAAGCTGGCAATGTCGTTGTCGGTGGTGTTGGCGCGAAACACCTGCGGCTCGAGAATGCCGTCGGGCAGCTGGCCGCGGATCTGGTTGATCGCTTCGCGCACGTCGTTGACTGCACGGTCGATCGGCGTGCCGATGTCGAGCTGAATGACCGTGGTCGAGTTGCCCTCGGTCACGTTCGATTCGATCTGGTCGATGCCCTGCAACGCACGCACCGCGGATTCGACGCGCTGGGTGATCTGCGTCTCGAGCTCGGTCGGCGCGGCGCCCGGCTGGCTGATCGTGACGATCGCGACCGGGAAATCGATGTCCGGATCGTTGTTGACGTCCATTCGCGCGAAGCTGACGAATCCTGCGATCGTCAGCGCGATGAACAGCACAATCGGCGGAACCGGGTTCCGGATCGACCAGGCCGAGATGTTGCGAAAGCCCATGACTCTAGTCCTTAGTCCTTAAGTCCGCGTCAGCGCTGCAGCTTCGTGAGGTTCGGCTTCACCTTCTGCCCCGGATTGAGGAAGGCGCCCGCGGTCAGCACGACACGCTCGGTGCCCTGCAGACCAGTGGTGATCGCCACACCCTTGTCCGAAACGTCGCCGGTGGTGATCGGACGGCGCTCCGCCTCATCCTTGGCATTCAGGATATAGACGAAATTGCCCTTTGAATCGCTCTGGATCGCCGATTGCGGCAACAGCGGCGAAACGTCGCCGCCCGAATGAATGTTCGCGCTGGCGAATCCGCCGGGGCGAAGCGCCTTGCTGTAGGACAGCGCGACGCGCGCGATACCCTGGCGCGTCTGCGCATCGATCACCGGCGACACCTGCCACACCTGGCCTGCGAACGTCTCGGTGGTCCCGACCGGCGTCACATCGACGCGCGCGCCGACCGCGACACGCTGGAGATCGGCTTCGCTCAATTGCACGCGCATCTCGAACTGGCCGCCCTGTGCGACACGGAATAACGTACCCGAACCGGCGCTGACAATCTGGCCCGGCTCGACCGCGCGGGTCAGGACGAGGCCGGCCGCAGGCGAGCGGATGTCGAGCCGGCGGTTACGCGCCGCGGTCTCCGAATGCTGCGCCTGAGCAACCCGCACGCGCGCCGCCGCCGCATCGCGGGTCGCAGTCTTGCGGTCGATATCCGCCTTCGAGACGAACCCGCGCGCAACAAGCTGCTTGGCGCGGTCGAGTTCGGCCTGAGCGATATTCAGATCAGCCTGCGCGACGCGGACGCCCGCGGCAAGCGACTGCGCGGTCTGCGCCTGAACCGAACGATCGACGGTTGCCAGCACCTGTCCGGCGGCGACCCAGGCACCCGGTTCGACCAGTACGCGCGTGACCTCGCCGCCCTCACCCGCGACGCCAACCGGCATCTCGCGGCGTGCCGCAAGCGAACCGGTGCCGGTGATGACGCGATCAATCTCCTGACGGCCTGGCACCGCGACGCTCACCACCGGCAGCTGCCGATTGTCGCCGCCGCCCTCGCCGCCCTTGGCTGCAGCGGCAGCTTTCTCGCCGTCCGCTTTGCCCGAGGCGAAGGCGAACCATGCGCCTGCGAGTACAGCAACCGCGATCAGCGCACCGATGATCCACCAGAGCCGCCGCGACCGACCTTCACCCTCGCCAGCAATCGCCAGCTGCTCGTCCCTGCCCAACATCCGTGCCTCATAGTTCATGCGCGACCCCATTACCCCGGCCATTACGGCCGCTTCGGGCCATCCCGTCGCGCTGTATTATCTGAATATATCACCGGCCTCAAGAGCCGTCGTTACGCTCTTGGTTTACCTGCCCGGTTTCGGTTTGTTCTGCAAGGGGACAGACCGCCGATCCATGCTGCGGCGCATGGTCGAATCGGGGTTTGCAGCGCCCGCATCCTCAGGCAAGTTCCAGCCCGGTTTCCCGGGTGGGAACCACAGAACAGGAGGAAAGCATGCCCGACGGTATTATCGGTTGGATCCTCATCGGCCTGGTCGCAGGCGCTCTAGGCAAGCTGATTATGCCCGGCAAGGACCCGGGCGGCATCATCGTTACCATCCTGATCGGTATCGCGGGCGCGTTGCTCGCCGCTTTCATCGCGCCGGCAATCGGCATCAACCTGACCGGCAAGTTCGCCAGCTACATTGCCGCCACGATCGGCGCGGTCGTGCTGCTTGCGCTTTATCGCGTCGTCATCGCCCGCCGGGCGGCCTGATTACGGGTTTGCCTCTTTGGGTTCGTTCAGCTTCCGTTGTCCCGCCGCCCGGTAGCGCGGCGGGACAATTAGCTGGAAAGGCCCTATTGAATGGTTCGATTGCTGACCCTCGCGGCCGCTGCCGCCGCGCTCCCTCTGACCGCCGCCGCCGCACAGGTGCCGGCACCGGGTTTGCTGATGTCTGAAGGCACGCTGCTCGATGTGGTCGCAGAGGGAGAGGCTAACCGCGTCCCCGACATCGCGACGATTCGCGCCGGCGTGGTGACGCAGGCGCCGACCGCCGCCGCCGCGCTTTCCGCCAATGCCACGCAGATGAAGAGCGTGCTCGCCGCACTGAAGGCGGCCGGTGTCGCCGATCGCGACGTGCAGACCGCAACGATCTCACTCAATCCGCAATATCGCTATACCGAGAATCAGCCGCCGGTGATCACCGGCTATCAGGCGTCGAACACCGTTTCGGTCAGGTTCCGCGACATCGCCAGGAGCGGCAACATCCTCGACGCACTGGTCAAACAGGGCGCCAACCAGATCGACGGGCCCAACCTGTCGATCGACCAGATCGAAGCCGCGCAGGACGAGGCACGTGTCGACGCCGTCAAGCGCGCCCGGGCCCGCGCCGACCTCTACGCCAGGGCGCTGGGAATGCGGGTCGAGCGGCTGGTGTCGCTGAGCGAAGGTAGCGAGGGCGGGATGCCCGGCCCGATGCCGGTGATGATGGCCCGCATGGAAGCCAAGGATTCGACTCAGGTTGTTCCGGGCGAGCAGCGCGTCGGCGTCACCGTCCGCGTCCGCTTCCTGCTCAAGTAAATCCTGTTCAAGGAAATGGAGAAGGGCCGCCCCGGAAGGAGCGGCCCTTCTTGCTTCTGAGTCACGGTGCCGCGCCGCACCGTTCCTATTTAAACGATCCTCAGCGCACCGATCCGCGGCGCACCAGATTGACGATCGCCAGCAGGATGATCGCGCCGAGCAGCGAGACGATGAAGCTGTACACGGTCAGCCCCTGATTGATCGATCCGCCGCTGAAGATCAGCCCGCCGATGAACGCGCCGACAATACCGACGACGACGTTGAGCAGGATGCCCTGCTGCGCGTCGGTGCGCATCACCAGACTGGCGAGCCAGCCGACGACGCCGCCGATCACAAGCCACACGATGAGTCCGACGAGGTCCATGTTTTTCCTCCATCTTTTCGCGCCCGCCTTGCTGCGGGGCCGTGGAGGGAAAGACTCGCGACGCCCAAAAATGGTTCCGCCCGCGTTTTGAGGCGCGGGCGGTGGGAGAGACCGGTATTCAGTGAAAGCGGGTCAGTATTTCTGCTGCCTCTCGTACAACGAGCGGTAGTGCTGGATGCGCGTCACGCGCAGGCCGGGCATGCCTGACCGGTCGATCGCGCGCTGCCAGCCGGCAAACTCCTCGACGGTGAGGCTATAGCGATCGCACACTTCGTCGACGGTGAGCAGCCCGCCATTGACGGCTGCAACCACCTCCGCCTTGCGGCGGACTACCCAACGGGTCGTTTCGGGCGGCGGCAGCGAGTCGAGCGTCAGCGGCTCGCCGAGCGGTCCGATCACCTTGGCTGGTCGGATCTTCTGGTTTTCAATCATTACCTACCTCGATCAGGGCGGGGGGTCCCCGTCTTTGTTCTGTAACGACCATAGTCGTCCCGGCTTGAGCATCGCCTAAGCGGCACGGTAAACGCCGCCTTCATAGCTCTTTCCAGTCGGTTAGCGTGGCCTCCATCGCACGGCTGAACGCACCGTGCACGGGGGCGAGCAGCGCACCGGCCGGCAAGGGCCGGTCGAGCACCGCCTGAAGCTGCGCAGTCGGACTCGCCGCCTGACGGGCGGCGATGCCGACCATCAGCACCGCGAGTTCGGTGGGGATTGCGGTCATCACCGCCACGTCCCGGTCGAATCGGAAGCTCAGGTCCACAAACGCTACTCACCTTGAGGTCGAATCCACCCATTTTGGATAAGGCCGAAGGTTGAAGGGGGAGTAAACGCCGGCGGTTTTTTGCATCTCGCCCTCCAAATCCCTATGTGGCGGCGCGATGACCGGACCCGATTTTCAGTTGAGCGGACCGCTTGAGAAGCGTCGGATCGTCGTCGCCATGTCGGGCGGCGTCGATTCCTCGGTAGTGGCCGCGCTCGCCGCGCGCACCGGCGCCGAGACCATTGGCGTGACACTCCAGCTCTATGACCATGGCGAAGCGACCGGGCGCTCGGGAAGCTGCTGCGCCGGCCGCGACATTCGCGACGCGCGCGCGGTGTGCGACCGGCTCGGCATCGCGCATTATGTTTTCGACCATGAAAGCAGCTTCCGCGAACAGGTGATCGACGATTTCGCCGACGAGTATCTCGCCGGGCGCACCCCGATCCCGTGCGTGAAGTGCAATATGGGGCCCAAATTCACCGATCTGTTCGCGCTCGCTCGCGACCTCGGCGCCGACTGTCTCGCCACCGGCCATTATGTGCAGCGCGTGCTCGGCCCCGAAGGTCCGGAACTGCATAGAGGCGCCGACCCGGCACGCGACCAGAGCTATTTCCTGTTCGCGACCACGCGCGACCAGCTCGATTTCCTGCGCTTCCCATTGGGCGCCCTGCCGAAGAGCCGGGTGCGCGAGATCGCCGCCGAGATCGGGCTGGGCGTGGCGAGCAAGCCCGACAGCCAGGACATCTGCTTCGTCCCCGACCGCGACTATGCGCGGCTGGTCAAGAAGCTGCGCCCCGAGGCGGACACCGCCGGCAGGATCGTCGACGAAACCGGCCGCACGCTCGGTGAGCACAAGGGCCTGATCCACTTCACCGTCGGCCAGCGCCGGGGCCTTGAGATCGGCGGCAGCCCGGAGCCGCTCTACGTCATCCGCCTCGACCCCGAACGCCGCGAAGTCGTGGTCGGACCCAAGACCGCGCTCGCCGTGCGCGCCGCGCGGATCGAAGGCGTGAACTGGCTCGGCGGCAGCTATGACGGCGCGATGACCGCCAAGGTCAGGTCGATGGCCCGCCCCGCTCCCGCGCGATTCGAGGATGGCCGGGTTGTGTTCGAGACGCCCGAATATGGCGTGGCGCCAGGCCAGGCTGCGGTGCTCTATGCCGGCGAGCGCGTGCTCGGCGGCGGCTGGATCAAGGAAACCGAGCGGGCAGAACTGACGACGGCCTGAGGCGGCTACTCAGTCCCGCCGCTCCAGAAACGTCGCGATCACCTCGCGCCGGACGCGGAACCCCAGCTTCTCGTACAGCGCGATCGCGCCGACATTGCTGGCATAACTGTGCAGGAACGGTGTCTCGCCGCGCGCGACGATGCGGTCCATCACCACGCGCATCAGCTTGCCGGCGAGCCCGCGGCCGCGCCAGTCGGGATGGGTACAGACCGCACTGACCTCGGTCAGGCCCGGCGCGCGCATGCGTTCGCCCGACATGGCAACGAGTTGACCATCGATGCGGATGCCGATGAACGCGCCGAGCCGGTGCGTCGCTTCTACGAAGGGTCCCGGTTCGGTCAGGGTAGCGAGCGCCAGCATCTCAGGCGCATCGGCATCGCCGAGATTGAGATAGTCGAGCGGCTCGGCGGATACCGGGCGCTCCAGAACCATCTGCGCGAGCATCGCCTGCTTTACCACCGCCAGCCCCGGCGGCACCGGCGTCTCGGCGCCCTCCACCGTCGCGATCTTCCCGCCGACCGGCACCAGCGCTGCGAGCGCGGCCAATGCCTCAGGCGAATCGTCGGCCGCGGCGGCGAGCAGGTTGATCTCCGGCCGGTAGCGCAACGCATGTCCGTTGCCCGCCGCGAAGCTCGCCTGCCGCCCGGTCAACGCGGTCCATACGGGCCGGTCGAGCGGGTGCGGAGTGTCAGGCATTATGAATCCTTGAGCTGTTCGATCTCGTCGGCCTCACGCAGGGCGTTGCCGGGATGATCGACATGTCCCGCGGGATCGACATGGATCAGGATCTCGGTGCCCGGGAACCCGGCTTCAAGTCGCGCTTCCAGCTTTTCGACCAACGCATGTGCGTCGGCAACCGATGTCGTGCCGGGAAGCGTGATGTGGAACTGGGCGAAGTCCTGTGATCCGCTGGTACGCGTGCGCAAATCGTGCAGGCTCTCCAGCCCCGGCTCGCGCGCGGCGACCTCGACGAAAGCGCGGCGCTTATCGTCCGGCCATTCGCGATCCATCAGCTGCCCGATCGCCTCGTTCGCGCCATGCCACGCGCCCCAGAGCAACCACGCGGCGATCGCGATCCCGAACAGCGGGTCTGCCCCGGTGAAGGCGAGATACTGGTCGGAAACCAGCGCCACGATCACCGCGGCGTTGAGGAACAGGTCCGACTGATAGTGCAGCCGGTCGGTCTTGATCGCCACCGATCCGGTCGCGGCGATTGCGCGGCGCTGATAGGCCGTAAGCAGCAGCGTCACCACGATCGCCGCGAGCGACACAGCGATCCCGGACTCAGCGTCCGCGGCGACGTCCCCGGAGCCGAGCCGTTGCACCGCCCGCACCGCGATCAGGCAGGCGGAGACCGAGATCAGCGCGACCTGGAACAGCGCCGCCAGCGCCTCCGCCTTGCCATGGCCGAAGCGATGCCCGGCATCCGCGGGCTGCGCGGCGATATGGACACCGGCGAGCGTCACCAGCGAGGCGACGAGATCGAGCAAACTGTCGGCGAGGCTGGCGAGCATTGCCACCGACCCGGTTCGCCACGCCGCCCACCCCTTGAGCGCGCCAAGCGCCACCGCCGCGCAGACGCTGGCGATCGCAGCCCGGCGGGCGAGGTTGCTCACGGGTAGAGCAGCCCTTCGTCCCACCCGTCGGTGGTGCGGGTGAAGACGCGGCGTTCGTGCAGCCGGTGTTCGCGATCCTGCCAGAATTCGATGCGCTGCGGCGTCACGCGATAGCCGCCCCAATGCGGCGGACGCGACACATCCTGCCCCTCGAACCGTTCACGCGCGGCTTGGTAGCGCGCCTCGAACGTCTCGCGCGCGTCGAGCGGGCGCGACTGGTCGCTCGCCCAGGCGCCGAGCTGCGAATCGCGGCTGCGGCTGGCGAAATAGGCGTCGGATTCGGCATCGGTGGCGAGCGTCACCGCACCCTCGATCCGGATCTGCCGCCGCAGCGATTTCCAGTGGAGCAGCAGCGCCGCGCGCGGCACCGCCGCCAGCTCTCCCGCCTTGCGGCTCTCGCGGTTGGTGTAGAAGACGAAGCCATCGGGGCCATGGCCTTTGAGCAGCACCATCCGCACCGACGGCTGGCCGGCGACGTCCACCGTCGCCAGTGCCATCGCGTTGGAATCATTCGGCTCGGTCGTGCGAGCCTCGGTGTACCATTGATCGAACAGCGTGAAGGGATCGGTCGTCATGCGCGGCCTCATACCGCTTCGGGTCACACATAAAAAGGCGCCGTATGGACGGCCCTTCAATCCTCTCGTCACCCCGGACTTATTCCGGGGTCCACCGTGCGGCCCGGTATGGATTTGAAGGTTCCCGGCACGACTTCGACACCCGTCCCTGTGGGCAGGTGGATGCCTGAGGCATGACGGCCTGGACGGGTTCAGGCAAATACCGACTTCGGGATATGCGTGATCCGGCAGGCCAGATCCGCCTCGCCCGACGCGACGACATAGTGATCGCCCGCATCCACGATGCCGGTCGTGAACACCACGTCGTGGATGTACATGCGCTCGGCGAGCGGCGCGGTCAGTTCGGCGCTGGCTTCGAGCAGCGGCACATGTTCGGCGTGCAGCGTGATCGAGGGATCGTCGCGATCGAGCAGCGACCAATAGGTGCGGTAGATGCCGACCACCTCTTTGGGCTCCACGCCGTGCCACAACGTCAGCCAGCCGCGGTCGGTCAGAACCGGCGGCGTCCCCCCGCCGATCCGCGCGGTCGCCACCGTCCCGGCATGCGGGCGGATACCGGGGTTAAGGTGCGGCTTCCAGTGCCGCCCGTCGGGCGAGGTGGCAAGGTTGATCGACGGACCCGCACGCCAGCCGCTCCCCGGCGGATAGGCGAAATACAGGTCCCCCAGCGGGCGCGTCTGCGCCCAATATTGCCCGCCCGGCTTGCCCTCGAAGATCAGCATGTCCTTATTCTGATGGTCGAGCACGATGCCCTCGAACCGCCAGTCGATGCCGTTATCCGAAGCGTAGAGCGTGGTCGAATGCCGTTCCGGGCTGACCGAACAGGTCGTCATCAGCCATTCGCCGCCGACCCGGCTGATCCGGGCATCCTCGACGCCATAGCATTGCACATTGTGCCGCGGCGCGATTGCCTTGTCGTAATGCGCAGCAACGACCTTCAGCCCGTCCGGCGTCAGTTCCACTGGCAACAGCCACGACAGCGACGTCAGCGCCATGATCTTCCACCCCCCGCCATGCAGCAGAAATTTCCGCGGGTCCGACGTATCCACCAACTCCAATGGCCAGCCGTCGAGGACATAGCGCCCGTCCTGCCAGCGGATCGCGTGCACCTTGCCGCCCCGTACCGGCTCTTGCAGCGCCTCGGCGACGCGTACCATCATCAGCAGATTGCCATTGGACAACCGCGTCAGCCCCGGATTGAACGCGCCGAGCACATAGGTTTTCGCATCGAAATGCCCGGCAAGCGGCGAACGCTCAAGGTCAACATCGGCCGGACCGAACACCAGACGGTCGGTCGGAAAACCGGTCATGCGGCCGCGCTCGACATCGGCAACTCCATGGAAAGCTTACGGACTCAAGCCGCGAGGCAAGCTCAGGTTCCATCTTGGGCCGCCCGATTGCAATGTCCGCATCCCGCCCATATCCCGTGCGCGGGAGATTTTGATGAGCCGTTCGACTCGCAGGACTTTGGGCGGCGTGACCGTGCAGGACGTGGCACGCGCCGCCGGGGTCTCGGCGATGACCGTTTCGCGCGTCATGAACGGCGGCACCAATGTGCGCGAGGACACACGCAAAGCCGTACTCGCGGCGGTCGGGCAGTTGAACTATCGCCCCAACGCCGCTGCGCGCTCGCTCGCGGCGGGCGGCGCGTCGCAAATCGGCCTGCTCTATGCAAACCCCTCGGCTGGATATCTCAGCCAGTTCCTGATCGGCGCACTCGAAACCGCCCGGCGCACGGGCTGTCACCTCGTCCTTGAATCATGTGAAGACGGTGGCGCAGCCGAGCAGGAAGAGGCGGTGCGCCAACTGATCGATGCCGATGTGCGTGGCGTGGTGCTTCCGCCACCGCTCTCCGAATCCACTGCAGTGCGCAACCTACTCGCTGAGGCAGGCATCCCTTGGGCGGCAATCGCGATGGGATCGCATGAAGCGGGGACGCTCAATGTGCGGATCGACGATTTCGGGGCCGCGCGCACCATAACGCGACACCTGATCGAGCTCGGCCATCGCGAGATCGGCTTCATCAAAGGGCACTTCAATCAGATCGCGAGCGCCGAACGTCACCGCGGTTTCGTCGCGGCGCTGGAAGAAGCGGGAATCGACCCTGCGTCAGCTCGTATCGAGCAAGGGCTGTTCACCTACCGCTCGGGCCTCGAAGCGGCTGAGCGTATTCTTGCGGGCACCAGCGCGCCGACCGCGATCTTCGCGTCGAACGACGATATGGCCGCCGCTGCGGTAGGCGTCGCGCACCGACGCGGGCTTCAGGTGCCCGGCGACCTCAGCGTCGTCGGGTTCGACGATACCGCGATCGCCACCAGCATCTGGCCCGCGCTCACGACGATCCGCCAGCCAGTTTCGGCGATGGCCGAAGCCGCAATCACCATGCTGCTGCGCCGCGTGCGCGAACGGCCGGGCGAGACCGAAACGGTCGAAGAAGAAGTGCTGCCCTACGAACTGGTGTTGCGCGATTCGGCGGGGCCGCCGAAACGTTAGGCTGCGCTTGCGCGTTCAGGCAGGCTCCGCCCCCCGCCGCGCCGCGATGCTGCGATAGAGGTCGCGAATGCCGAAGGTCCACGGGGCCGCATCCTTCGATGTCGTGACGACATTGGCGAGCGTACCGAGACGGGGCGATGAAATGCGCACCGTGTCGCCGACCTTGTGGGTGAAGCCGCGGCCCACATCATCACGATCCTGTACCGGCGCGAACAACGTACCGAGGAACAGCGCAAACCCGTCCGGATATTGATGCTCGGACAGGGTCTGGCGCACCAGCTCCAGCGGATCGCGGCTGATCTGGTTCATCGAACTATGCCCTTCGAGGCGATAGCCCTCCGGCCCTTCGATCAGCAGGTCGAGTTCGGCATTGCGCACATCGTCGATCCCGAAATGCGCGTCGAACAGCCGTACGAACGGCCCGATCGCGCAGGCGGCGTTATTGTCCTTCGCCTTGCCGAGCAACAGCGCACTGCGCCCTTCGAAATCGCGCAAATTGACGTCGTTACCCAGCGTCGCGCCGATCACCTTGCCCGCTGCATTTGCGATCACCACCACTTCGGGCTCAGGATTGTTCCAGCTCGAATCCGACCGAATTCCGACCTGCGCGCCCCAGCCGACCGAGGACAGCACCGGCGCTTTGGTAAACACCTCGGCATCCGGGCCGATCGCGACCTCAAGATATTGCGACCACATATCCGCGTCGATCAGCGCGGCCTTGAGCTTGGCGGCTTCGTCGCTGCCCGGCACCACCGATCGGATACCCCCGCCGATCTTGCCTTCCAGCTCGGCGCGAATCGCCGCGGCCTGCCCGGCATCACCGCGCGCACGCTCCTCGATCACCCGCTCGATCGCAGAGACCGCGAAGGTGACGCCGCACGCCTTGACGCATTGCAGGTCGATCGGCGCGAGCAGCGCATAGGCACCGCCACCGATGGTGAGGTCCGCGACCTCGCAGAGATAGCGGCCCTCGACGCTTGCCGGATCCGCGAGGTCGAACAGGTCAGCCGTCGTGGCCGCCACGGCCGATACGTCATGGACCCGGCCCTGGCGGACGATCACCGGCACCGGTCCGTCGGCCAGCATCACGCGGCCGGCGAGCACGGCGCGTTCGGCCTCGTCGGGAAGCGCCGACACATCAAAAGCTACAGGCACAATTCTCTCCTTCGCTTCGTTTCGAACGAAGCAACGACAACGTCATTGTTGCACCCGCAGCCGGGCGCGGTTTCAGGTCGTCCAGACGCCGTCGATCCGCGCGACCGTGCCGCTCTGCCCGCCTTCACGCAACGCCGCGGGCAGCAGCGCATCGGGCATGCCCTGATAGCTGACTGGACGCAGGAAGCGGTCGATCGCGAGCGTACCGACCGAGGTGCTGCGCGGGTCCGAAGTCGACGGATAGGGACCGCCATGCACCATCGCGTGCGCCACCTCGACGCCGGTCGGCCAGCCATTGGCGATCACGCGGCCGACGGTGCGTTCGAGTACCGGCAACAGATCGCGCGCCGCATCATAGTCGCCTGCGTCGACTTGCAGTGTTGCCGTAAGCTGCCCCTCGAGTTCGCCCAACACCGCCTTCAGTTCATCGAGGCTGGCACAGCGCACCACGACCGAGGACACGCCGAACACTTCATGCAGGTGCACCGGGTCGGCGAGGAAATCCTTGCCTGGAACGCTGAACAGCGCCGCGCGACCGCGGTTTGGTCCCTCAGGTTCCACGCCCTCGGCCACCCGCGTGACGAATGCGCTTCCGGCGAGCTTTGCCTTGCCGCTCTCGAAGGCTTCCCAGATACCGTCGGTCAACATCACCTGCGCCGGCTGGCCCGACAGCACTTCGCCCGCACGCGCGATGAAGGCGTCGAGCTCGGGACCATCGACGCCCATGACAAGGCCGGGGTTGGTACAGAACTGGCCAGCGCCCATTGCGAGGCTCGCGACAAAGGCTTCAGCCAGCGCGATTCCGCGCGCTTTCAGCGCTTCAGGCATCAGGATAACCGGGTTGATCGCCGCCATCTCGGCATAGACGGGGATCGGGCGCGGACGTGCCGCGGCGATCCGCATCAGCGCCTCACCACCGCCCCGCGATCCGGTGAAGCCCACTGCCTGAATGCGCGGATCGGCGACCAGCGCCTCGCCCACCTTGCGCGAGGTACCATTGACCATCGAGAAGGTGCCTGCGGGCATCCCGCATTTCTCGATAGCGCGCGCAATCGCCGTCGCGATCAGCTCTGCGGTGCCGGGGTGTGCACGATGTCCCTTGACCACAACCGGGCAACCCGCGGCGAACGCCGATGCGGTGTCGCCACCTGCCGTGGAAAAGGCGAGCGGGAAGTTGGATGCGCCGAACACCGCGACGGGGCCGAGCGGGACCATGCGCAGGCGCAGATCGGGCTTGGGGGGGGTGCGCGCCGGGTCAGCATGGTCGATCCGCAATTTCTGCCACTGACCGTCGCGAACCTCCTTCGCGAACAGGCGCAGCTGGCCAGCCGTCCGTCCGCGCTCACCGGTGATGCGCGCGGCGGGAAGGCCGGACTCGCGCGATGCGCGTTCGATCAGCACGTCGCCCAGCGCCTCGATCTCATCAGCGATGGTTTCGAGGAAGCGGGCGCGCTCCTCGAGTGATTTGGTCGAATAGGGCAGAAACGCCGCTTCAGCGGCAGAACAGGCGTCGGCGACATCCTGCTCGCTCGCGCCGGCAAAGCCCGCATCTTCGATTTCAGCACCCGCGGCGGGATCATAGGCGTAGAAGCGCACATCCGACTGACGGCGCTCGGCGCCGATGAAAAGTCCGCCCGTCAGTTCCATGATCGTCTCCGTAGATCGGCTGCCGCGGCGTCGCGCGGCAAGGGACATGCCCCGCCCATCTACAAACATCATACGAATTTTCAAGCCGGGCGGGCAAGATTGGTAGCGCTGCCCGATTCTGGCGCGGACATGGTAACGCCGTCAACGCGCGATCATTGCGTTTTCGGCTCGGATCTCAGCGCAGCCGCGCACTCATCAGGAAGCGCTCGCGGCTCTCCGCCGCCTTGCGCCGCAGTTCGGAGATGGCGTGTTCCTCGGTCGCGTCGAGCATCGCCTCGAGCAGCCGGTTGAAATGCTGGCGCATCGCCACGCGCGCGCCGTTGGAGTCGCGCGCGCGCAGGGCATCGACGATCGCGCCGTGCTCGCGCCGGCGCGTGCGCCCGTCATGCTGGCAGACGCTGGCATAGGTCGTACGCACCTCGGGCACCTCGGTGCGCATCCGCCACAACGACTTGATGACGTGGATGATCGCCTGATTGCCCGATGCCGATGCGATCAGGAGGTGGAACTCCTGATCCGCCTCGGTCGATTTGGCGTCGTCGCCATCGTCGTTGCCCATGATCTCGAGCAGTTCGTCGAGCCGGTCGAGCGTTTCGGGCGTGACGGTCGATGCCGCCAGCGCCGCCGCCTCGGATTCGAACAGCGAGCGCGCCTCGGTCAGCTCGAACGCGCTGACCGCAGGCGGCTCGTCGGTACGTACCGCCTTGGCATCGGTGACATAGACGCCCGATCCGGTCTTGATGCGAATGCGGCCATTTGCCTGCAGTGCGATCTCGGCCTCACGGATCGTCACGCGGCTGACGTTGAACCGCTCGGCCAGTTCGCGCTCGCCGGGCAAGCGCGAACCCGGCGGGTACACACCCTCATCGATCAGTACGGTGATCTGATCGGCAATGCTCTGGTATAGCCGGTCAGCCACGATGATCCTCACCAATTCCCCTGGCCCGATCCTTATTCGGTCCGCCTGAAAGCGCAAGCGCCCCCGTTATGGGCTTCACGCGCAGCGGCCCGCGCCCCGAACCGGGCGCCTGCGGGGAGGTAGTGCAGACGACCGGAAGGGGAGCGAGCCGACACCGTTGCGGCAATGCCGAACGGGAAGCCATGATCGACGCCTAGAGCCGCATGCGCGCGCCGATGAAGTAGCGCGGCCCGTAATAATGGTACTGACGGATGCTGCCCTGCACCGGCATGTCGGTGATCTTGGGCGAATCGAAGATGTTGGTCGCCTCGAACCGCAGCGAGACATTGCGATTGATGTCGTACGAGGCGCGCAGATCGAACGTCTCATTACCGCGGACATAACGCAGCTGCGAATTGCCGCCGACAAAGTCCTGATAATAGTTGGAGCGGTAGTTGTAGATGCCCTGGATCGAGAAGCCCTTGAGCTGATAATAGAGCTGCGCCGAAACAACGTGCTTCGAGAAGCCCGACAGACCGGCCGGCGGCACGATCCGCGGCGTCGTTACCCCTGTCGCCGGGTTGAAGATTTCGCCGAGCAGAATGTCCTCATTCTCGAAATTGGTGTCGGCATAATTGTAGCTGACTTTGCCGCCGAATCCGTCGAGCGGCTTGGGCAGCCACGAGAAACGGTTGGCGAGCGTGATCTCGACACCCCAGACTTGGCTCTTGTCCGGGCTGTTGGCGGTCTGGACCACCGGCACGCTGACGTCGCGGCCGCCGATACTGAAGGTCTCGTTGCCGACCACGGGCATGAACCCGCCGCTGAACTCCTTGAAATAGACCGTCGCCGAGAACAGCGAATCCCGGTTGGGATAATATTCGAGCGCGAGGTCGCCGTTCCACGACATCAGCGGCTTCAGGGCCGGGCTGCCATTGGCGCGGATTTCGCTGATCGCATCCTCGATCGTCGTACCGCTCGAATCGAGGAAGAAGGTACGGCCCGCCCCCAGCGCGCTCGGCGCCGGGCGCGACATCGCGCGATAGGCGGCGGCGCGCAGCAACAGGCGATTGGGCTGAAGCTCGAAGATCGCATTGACGCTGGGCAGGAACCGGGTGGTCTCGCTCTCCAGCGTCACCGTCTCGAACGTGTTCGGCGTGGGTGTCAGCGAAATCGTGCCGTCGGGGTTGTTGACCACGGTGAACGCGCTGCGCAGGCCGATCGAGCTGACCTTGGTGTTGACCACACGCGCACCGAAATTGCCGCGTACAGGCATGTCGCCGAGGTCACCCGAATATTCGGCCATGATGTAACCGGCGAGCGTCTTCTCGGTCACGTCGCGGTTGGCGGGTGAGCGCATTTCGGCGGGACGGCCCGGATCCTCGGACCCGGTATATTCGCGCATCAGACACAGCGGATCGAAGGTGGCCCAGCTGGTGATGGTGTTGCCGCGCGCCTGCTCGAGGAAGCCGGTCTGCGGGAATTGCGTGCGGCACATCGTGTTGATCCGCGCGTCCTCGCGCCCCGCCTGGGGCGGTCCCGACGGGTTGAGGTTGAACTCGTTGCGCACGTCGTAATCGGCATAGGTCTGCTGCGCCCAGCGGCCGCCCACCGCGACGTTGGTGATGAACCCGTCGAGTTTGTAGTCGGCGTCGAGCCGCACACCCCAGATCTCGTTCTGTCGACGCGCCTCGTCGCGGCGGGCGCGGGCGTCATCCCAGAACAACGCATGGTTGTTGGGATCGAAGCGCGGGTCGAAGGTGATGCTCGGCGCATAGTTCCCCGGCTTCACCTCATAGGTATAGGGGATGCGCTGATTGTTGATCGCGGTGCGGTTGCCGTTCATGTCGAACGGATCGGTGCGCAGGCGAACCTGGCGTTCGATCTCGGTGCGGATCGTGCGCGAATAGGAGCCGTCGAGCACCAGCGTCAGCCGGTCGGTTGCCTTCCAGCGCAGGTTCGCGCCGCCGCCCAGATATTCCTCGGAACGCTCGAGGTTCGACGCGGTCGACTCGATCGAGCTCAGCCCGTTCATTTTCTGGATAACGCCGTTCGCATCATAGACGACGTTGGTCAGCCCGTAGCGCATCTCCGAAATGTTCAGATCGCGCCGGTTCTCGACGAAAGTGCGGTCCGAATATTGCCCGTCGATGTTGAGTTCGACCCGGTCCGAGAAGCGCCACTGGAGCGCGCCGAAGATCGCATCGCGCTGATCGCTTTCGCTGATCTGGCGCCAGGTCATCGCATTGGGCGCGAGGAAATAGGGCGTCCCCGCAGCCGCCTGCGCCGGCGTCACCGCGGTGCAGTTGTTGTTGGCGACAACGATATTGGCGTTGCACGCGGTCCAGGTCGAGCTGCCCGCGACCGTCTCTTCGGGGTTGTTGGTGCTGTTGCGCTGCACGCCGATCGCGATGCCGACCTCGCCCAGCCCGCCCAGTTCATACTGGTCGACATAGGACAAGGTTCCGCGCCAGCCCCAGGCCGACGAGCCGATCACCTTATCCTGATACGGGCTGTAATTCGCCTTGATCTCGCCCTGGATACGGGTCTTGCCGAAATCGAGGGGGCGGAGCGTGCCGATGTCGATCGTGCCGGCGACGCCGCCCTCGACCAGATTGGCTTGCTGCGTCTTGTAGATCTTGATGTTGTTGACCAGTTCCGACGGGAACTGGTTGAAGTTGACCGAACGGTCGCCCGAGCCGTTGGTGGCGTCGCGGCCGTTGAAGGTCGAGTTGGACAGGAACGGCCCGAGGCCGCGCAGCGCGATTTCCGACGCGCCGCCCTTTTCGCGGTGCGTGGTCGCGCCCGTGATCGTCTGGATCGCCTCGCCCACCGACAGCGCGGGCAGGTCGCCGATCTCGTCGGTCGACAGCGCGTCGACGATTGCAGTCTCGCGCTTCTTGACGTCAATCGAGGTTCGAAGGGTCTCGCGGATGCCGGAGACGACGATCTCCTCCTCGTCCGCCGGCGCGTCGGCGGCGGGCGGCGGGGCATCCTGCGCCATCGCCTGCGTCGCCGCGAACAGCGACACGGCAGCGCCTGCCATCAACCACGCGCGGGTGCGCGAGCGCTCGGCGGTTGCCGGCTTACCCATTCGTCCTCTCCCTGAGTCCAATTTTGTTGATTCACCCTTGCCGGTTGCAAACCAGTTGTCAACCTAATGCACATGCCAATTGTCGAATAATTGGTCCTACCAATTTACGGCACGAGCTGTGAGGCCAGTGCCGGAACGGCGCGTGCGAGATCATCGGCGACCAGTTTGGCGAACACGCCGGCACCGGTCTCTCCGACATGGGTGTAGTCGAACTTGCGATTGTGCTGGCCGCGCGGGCCGCCGGGCTTGACCGGGACGTCGGGCAACCGCGCCTCCTCGGCGGAACGCGGCTTGAGCGTCGTCCCCGCCTTACCCGCAGCGCGTTCCTCTGCGGTCGGCTCGGCCTGAGCCAGCGCCATCGAATCCTCCGGCCCCAGCTTCTGCACCACCGCCGCGCTGCGCCGGTTGAGATCGACCAGCGGCGCCTTGGTCTCGGCCGCGACCTTGCGCACCTCTTCCGACCAGACGTCGAGCGTGTTGTCGAGCTTGCCGTCCTTGAACTCGCGCCGTGTCAGCGGGGTGACGAGGACGGGAATCGCGCCCGCCGCGCGGACCTCCTCGACCATCTTGCGCAGGTTCGCAGGGAACTCGGTCGCGCGGTCGGTCCAGCGCTCGGGCCGGGTCGACTGGTCGTTATGGCCGAACTGGATCAGAACATAGCTGGCGCGATAGCCGGGCACCTTCGCCTCGGCCAGCGCGATCGCCCACGACCCTTCCTGACGATAGCTGCGCGTCGAGCGGCCGCCGCGCCCGACATTGAGGCAGGCGACCGACGACTTGACGTGCCGCGCACAGAAGATCGAGGCCCAGCCGCTGGCCGGGGCCATGGTCGAATCCCCCACCAGCACGACCTTATAGGGTTCGATCGGCGGGGCGTCGGTGCGCTCGCGCGCCTGCTGCGCGAGCGCGGCGGGAGCCGCGATCAAAGCGGCGGCGGCGAGCGCAGCGCGCATCACGAGAAGAACAGCCCGCCGTTGATGTCGACATTCGTACCGGTGAGGAACGAGGCGTCGCCCGAAGCGAGGAAGGCGACCGCGGCCGCGACCTCGTCCGGATGGCCTTCGCGGCGCAGCGGGGTGTTGCCGGCGACCGCAGCGCGGCCCTCGGGCTTGGAGAAGATGTCGTGGAACGAGGTGCCGATCAGGCCCGGGTTGAGCGCGTTGACGCGAATGCCCTGCGGCCCCAGCTCCTTCGCCCAGCTGCGCGTCAGCGTCATCAGCGCGCCCTTCGACGCGGCATAGATGCTCGCGCCCGGCCCGCCGCCGTCGCGCCCGGCCTGCGAGGCGATGTTGACGATCGCCGCACCGCTTTCGAGGTGCGGGAGCACCGCCTTGGTCACGAGGAAGGCGGACTTGAGGTTCAAGTCCATCACCGTGTCGAAGAACGCCTCGTCCATGTCGGCAAGCGTCTTGCGCGCGACCATGCCGCCGGCGCAGTTGACGAGGATATCGACCTTGCCGCCGAACGCGTCGGTCGCAGCCTTGACCAACGCCGCGACTTCGTCGCCCTTGGTCACGTCAGCG
>Ga0247823_10000701_pt1 | contig 28281 bp, 17 predicted proteins | sample 13C_PalmiticAcid_2_FD_192426 | JGI IMG/M metagenome (GOLD analysis project Ga0247823, IMG submission 192426) | Soil microbial communities from agricultural site in Penn Yan, New York, United States - 13C_PalmiticAcid_Day30 | ecosystem: Environmental > Terrestrial > Soil > Agricultural land...
GACTATCTGGCGGAGATCGCAGCCGATGCAGGTAACCCGCTCCAGTGGAATATGCAGCATCTTCCCGGATCTTCGCTGCGAGCGCGGACGCAAGGTGCCGGGCCGGCGCGCTGGAGCGGTTACAGGGCGGGAACGGATCGCGATCGACGGCCGATCGATGTGCTGGAGGAACTGGCTCCCGGGGCGGATGGTATCACCTATGACACGCTCATCCTCAATGAAGTGCACACGCTTCTGGAAAGCCTGATCTGGAACGATACGATCGGCAACGCGGTCGATTATGAAGCGCGCTTTTTTTCCTCCAATCCCGACGGTCAAACCTATCTATACGCGTCTTGGCTCAACATAGACGATTTGGGCGATCCAGCGAGATGGGTCGCCTACGAGAAGGCGGCCACCCGCGCCTGGCAGTGCACAGTGACCCGCATCAACGACCGATTGTCAGAAAAAAAGCGGACACGGCCGGTGCGGCTTATTCCGGCCGCGCAAGCTCTGGCCGCGCTGGTCGAACGAACGGTGTCTGCAGACGGGGTAGAGGGCCTAAACGCTCCCACGACCCGCGCAACGATGGAACGGTTGTTCACCGACGACGTCCATCTGACCGATCTGGGCAATTATTACATCGCGTTGATCGGTCATATAGCGCTTTACGGCGGCCTGCCCGCTGATCCTTGGGTGCCATCCGATCTGGATCCGGCTCAGGCCATGGCGCTCCAGCAGTTCGCGCGCGATTTCATGGTGCGGTGGCACCAGCAACAGGCGAACGTCCGGATTGATTGTCCCCGGTATCTCGCCGACGATTTTGCGGAAACCTATCTCGCCTATGTCAGGGATACGAAGTGGCGCGAGGAGGACGGGAGATTGCGGGCCTATTACAAATGGGCGCGCTTTTCCCGTTCATGGCCCGAGCTGCTGCGTGGCGATAGCCCCGACAATCCATTTCGGCGGAGGGATACGGCATGATCGATGCCGTGCATCCGGGGCTGACATCCACTGCAAAACAATCCGCTGCTGAGCCATCTGGCGGGACGACAATTGTTGGAGGTCGAAAACATGTCGCGTTCTGAAGCCAGGCATCGGCCGCTCGTTCCATGGCGCAGCAAGTCGCTGAAGCTTGGCCTGTTGTTTTTCGCTCTCGCGCTTGCTGCCATAGCGTGTTTTGCGGCAAACAGCCGGGCAGGTTCGACCGATCAGATGGAGACGCCGCTGCCGCCGCCGCCCGATGCGCAGACGGAACTGGGCATTAACCTGTTCGGGCTGGCCAACTTCAACCGCCATCAAGTCTATCTGAACCTGATTACGCAAAGCGAATGGTTCTCTTCGCAGGGCCAAGGCTGGAAGCTGATGCCGGCGGCGCAGCTCGATCAGAACGGCTGGGTACGCAATCTCCAGCCCGGGCAGACGGCGCCTCGGCCTCTGATGCTTCCCCCCGCGCCGTTCCGCCGGGTGGACATACGCTGCGAATATAAGGGGCACGGTGAAATCACATCGGGCGGGGTCGCGCGCGTCAAGGAGAGCGGCGAGGGCTGGCTGACGCTTGAACTGTCTCCAACAGGCGCGGCTGAAGAGGGGGCGTGGATCGAACTCGTTGGCACCGACCCCGCGGACCCCGTGCGCGACATCGACTGCCGCGACCCCGCGTTCCCGCGCGATGCGCGCTTTCATCCCGATTTTCTGAAGTTCGTGAAAGATTTCAAGGTAATTCGTTTCATCGATTGGCAACGGACCAACGACAATGCCGACGTAAGCTGGCAAACTCGCGCCCGGCAATCCAACTCGAGTCAGTTGACTACCGCGGGCGCTTCGATCGAAGATATGATCGCGGTCGCCAACGAAACGGGAAGTGATCCCTGGTTCCTGATGCCGTACAAGGCGGACGAGCACTATATTCGCGAATTTGCGCGGCTGGTGCGTGAAAAGCTGAATCCCGAGCGGACGGTTTATGTCGAGTTGGGGAATGAGGTCTGGAACGACATGTTCGACGCTGCCCAGCAGGCGCAGCGCGAAGGCCTGATGATGAAGCTGGGCGGCGGCGACGGAAAGCGCGCGCAGATGATCCGCTATGCCCAGAAGGTGCGGGTAGCAATGAAGATCTGGACCGAGGTCTATGCGGACACGCCGGAACATCTCGTCCGTGTCGCAGCCAGTCAGCATGCCTGGCCAGACCTTGCTACCATCATTCTGGAAGATGCCGACACGGTGCGCTGGGTCGATGCCCTCGCGACCGCACCCTACATCTGGTTCGACTTGAACGGCTTCGGTAGCGGTGATCTGGACCGAATATTTGCCGGGATGCCGAAGGCGATCGAGCATACGATGAAATTCGCCGAGGAGAACAGGGCCATCGCCTTGAAGCACGGCAAGCGGTTCATCGCATATGAAGGGGGGCAACACCTCGTGACTTCCGACCTTGCGCTCGCCCGCGCGGTGCAGCGCGATCCGCGTATGGACGATGTGTATCGACGCTATCTTGCCGAGTGGGACAAGCGCATTCGCAGCACAATGACGCTGTATGCGTCGACCGCGCCGATCGCGGATTACGGTTCGTGGGGCTTGATGGAATATGCAGGACAACCGCTCGACCAGACTCCCAAATTGCGCGCCGTTCGGCGGTTCCAAGCGGGAGCACGCTGATGCCCGCTGTCCTCATCCTTATTGCGGGTCTTGCGCTCACTTTTCGTCTTGCGACCGGTGACTATCTGGTCGTGAAACCGAGCTTCTTTGTCGGCACAGTCAGTGCGGTAGCGGTCTTGTTGTTTCTCTACTGTTTGAAGCGCGAGGTGCGCGAGCCGATGGAAAGGCGGTTGCTGGCGATTGCGGTGACCATGCCAGTGCTCGCATGGTCCATTCCCAATCTTGGTCTGTTGCTCGTGATTATGTGCCTCTGGGTGCCGGTTGCCGCATGGCGCTTCAACTTGATCGCGCCCGTGTATTTGTTCAGCTTGCTGCTTTTGCCGGGCCTCGACCATACGCTCAAGCTCGGCTCCCTCAAGCTGGTCGAGTTCGGCGCTCACGATGCCCTGGCGCTGGGGGCTGCGGTGGCCATCTTCGTGAACTCCGCCAAGGGGCGATGCCGGATCGAGTGGGATATTGTCGTTCTGCTGGTCGTCTTCACGATCGCAATGGCCGTCGCGCGCGAGACGAGTCTGTCGCATCATCTCCGGGCGTTGACGGAAGTTTCGCTGGAACTCGCGCTGCCTTATTACATCGTCAGCCGCGGCCTGCGAACCAGCGAGGAGCTGAAATCAGCGATGCTCTGGCTAAGCGCCGGCGGAATCGTGATCGCAGCGCTGCTGACCTTCGAGGTGTGGAAGGCGTGGCCGATATATCAGGAACTCTACCGCCTCTTTGAGTTGCCGACGCTGATGCTGGTGAAGGTTCGGGCAGGGCTGATCCGCGCTGGCGGACCGTTTGTGGAACCGACCTCGGTGGCCATGGTGCTGGCGATATGCGTGATGGCTCTCTATCTCTCGCGCGACTTCATGCGTGGTCGCCGGTATTTTCTGCTGTTGATGGCCGTCGCGGTGGTCGGCTTGATCGCTCCGCAGTCGCGCGGCGCGTGGGTAGGTGTGTTTATTGCCATCGCTGCCGCTGACGCACTGCGCGGCCGATATATCCAATTGGGGCAAAAGCTTTTTGTGGTCGCTGGCGCGATCTCCTTTCTGTTTCTTGCTGCACAGTTCTACCCCTATCTATCCGAGACGCTAGGGCTTTCGGGTGGGTCGAGCACGTCGTCGGACTATCGGCGTCTGCTACTGAGCCGCGGGATTGAGCTATTCGCCGGGCGTCCGGTCATGGGTTACTCGATGCGCGAACTTCATCAGTTGCTACCCGATTTGGTGCAAGGCGAAGGAATCATCGACTTCGTCAACACCTATATCTGGATCATGCTCATCGCGGGCTTGCCCGGCCTGGCCGTCTTCGCTTCCCCATTCGTCCTTTTTCTTACTGGCATAATCCGGAAAGGACGGTTCCGTGGCGTGTCGAAGCGTGATGTGGAAGCGGGCGCCTTTGTCTTCGGCGTGCTTCTGATGATGATGGAGATGCTGTTCTTTACCTCCTTTGGAACGCGCCCGTCCTTCTACCTGTTCGCGCTGTTCGGCTTTGCTGCAGCATTCCTGCGTTTGCAGCGCGAGACCAAAACCGGAACGAGCCCGGCCGAGATGGACAACAAGCCGGAACTCCTGCTTTTTTACAGGACGTAACGGGCCTTCCCTGTGCGTCGAGTTTAAGAAGCCCGTCTGCAAAACATGACGATAAATTGCGCAGGAGCACTGTCACTCTCCTGTGGGTAACGGTCTTCAGAGAAACGGCTGAACGACCCGGTCGCCGATAGTGCCGACGATGATCCCGGCGCCGCCTATCGCGAGGAAGAATAATTCCTGACGGAGGTCGAGAAATTGCAGTCGGTGCATCTGGACCCATTTGAGAAGGACAGCCGGGATTTCCATCAACCCGACCGCTATGACGAGTCCCAAGACGCCACCAATGGCATAACCCGCAGGTCCGGCGGCGCAAAACCATAACAACTTTGCGACACTGGCCTGAAAGGTGACCTTGATGTGTCCCGTCGCTGTCAATGTCTCGTTCCCGCTGTTCGATGCGAGCGCGAAGAGCGGTGCTATCGCTAATATCTGCAGATAGATTGCAGAAGCAGCATAGCGGGGATCGTATAATATCTCGATCACCAGCGGTGCGGAACCGATCAGACCGCCAACCGCAAAACTGTAGAAGAGCGACGGTAGCCGCCGCTTCGCATAAAATAGCGCGCGCAGATTTTCCTCTCCGTCGCGCCATGCTTGTGAATATGCGGGGAAAAGGACACGGCTTGCATAAGCCGTCGTAAAACCGAGTGGAGCGGTGGCAAGGTTGCCAGCGAGAATATAGAATCCGAAATCATCGAGCGACATCAATCGTCCGAGAGCGAATTTGTCGCTTTGCATGAGCAAGAGGGAGATGATGCTGGAGCCGGTAACGAAGCGCGCGAAACCCCACAGTTCGCCAATATATTGTCGATCGAAAGCCGGTTTGCGCAGCGAGTTGGGGAAGAACAGATAGCTGAGCAACGATTTGATGGCGCTACCGGTCAGCATGCTCGCCAATATCGCCCAATAATTTCGCCAATAATAGGCGAGTATGAACGAAAGCGATATCTGGAAAACCATCACGGTCAGTTCCAGCAGCGAGAGCCGCAGGACCATCCGGTGCCGCAGCGCGGTCAGAAGGGTGAGCGATGCGACGCCTTCAAGCACGAAAATAAGCGATGCCATCTCTATCAGCGGCGTCAGCTCGGGTTTGCCGAACAGCCCGGCGATTGTCGGTGACAATATGAATACGGCACATGTCAGGACAATCGATCTGAGGACTGCCATCGTCCATATCGTGTCAAGAAAGCGAGGTTTTTCGCCATCCGGGTGGCGTACGACAAACGCCTGGAAACCCAAGTCGGATATCATCCCGAAGGCGAAAACGATCGAAGCGATAACGCCCGCAATACCGAAAACTTCCGGCACCAGCAGGCGCGTCAGCACGACACTGCTAAAGGCGCGCAACAGATTGCCGAGAACCACAGACACTATAACGACGTTCGTGTCGCGTAGCGCGATTTCCCGAAAGCGCCGGATGCGTTGTAGCTGCGCCGGCGGCGCAGCATCCAACAGCGAGGACGTGGGCACTGGGGTCACTCCGCCCCGTTCCGTATCGTGGTCCTATAGCATTCGATCAGCCTGTTTCCGACGGTTTCGACAGAAAAATTGCTGGCACAATGGTGCAGGCCGTTTTCCCCTGCACGTGCGGCCGCTTCTGGATGGTCGAACATCCAGGCAAGCCGTTGCGCGAGCGCATCCGGATCGCCGATCGGCGTGAGGAAGCCCGATTCTCCGTGCCGGATAATTTCGTCGCACCCCGGCCAATCGGTCGAGATCATCGGGTTGCCGAATGCAAGCCCTTCCAATAGCGCGTAAGGGAAGTTTTCGACCCGCGATGCGAGGACAGTGACAAACGCCTGTCGACGCAGTTCGGCTATTTCAGGCGGTGTAAGTGTTCCTGTAAGTTCGACACGCCGGGCGGTATCCGGCGAGAGGTTCGCGCGTGCATATTCTTCGAAGGCGGCGAGCTTCCCAGGCCCCGTTTCGATACCGATCAATGGTCCGACCAATGTCAGCCTGGCATCGGGATGTTCACGCAGCAACTGTTCGAAGGCCAGCAACATTGTGTCGGCGCCTTTCCAGTAATCGAAGCGTCCGATCATCAAAATCCGGTTGCGGTCGCAAGTCTGGAGGCGCCAGCGTTCGTTATCGGGAGGCAAGAGAATAGGGTTGGGAATGATCGCGTCATGCTCCTGAACGCGCCGTCGATAATTTTCACAGGTAATTCTCATCATCGCTCGCGTCGGCGCGGTTAGCGTGTGCGACGACCGCACCGCCCGCCCTTCGGTACGGCAACGTTGCAGGTCGTTCAGCTTGTCACGGGTGGTTCGCGGCTTGGGGGGCTTTAGGAAATGGGGCCCATGTAGGCGGGTCACGACCGGGATGCCGGTAACGCGCTGCACCGTGTGCGACCAGCCAAAGCTTTCTTCCATTTCGAGGACATCGATCGGGTCGACGCAATGGGCTGCGCCGATCTCGGCAGCCAACTGATTGCCGAGTCCCGGTAAGCCGCCATGATAGGCGTCAAGTCGACGGGAAATACGGTGCTGTAAACGATGAAGCCCGCCGAGCGCCTCCAAATGCGCTGGCAGGGGCATATTGGACCCGTCGCTGAGATAGCGACGTCCTTCGGACAATATCGTGACTCTGTGTCCCTTGGCGATGAGATATTCCCTTACCGTAGAGACATAGCTCACGATTCCGTTCGCTACCCCCGCGGGCGGCCAATTGGGCGAGTAGAGCGCCACATGCACTGATGTTTTCTCCGGGAGTTTCAATCCGCCGTTTTAGTCCCGACATCGTTTTCTGTCGATTATGAGAACTCCCAAGGTGATTTCCCCGGCTTGTTCCGGCCCGGCCTCGCGTGCTTCATAAAGGTCAGAAAGACCGGCTCCTTCCGTCCCGGGGCCTCGTCGAGTTCGGACGAGATAGGAATGCATGTACTCCGTTTGACAGATCTGGGGGGATACCGGTGCTTCGATGCCGAGCAGTGCCACGCTGCCGGTGTTTTGCGGGCAGATAAGTATCAAGCGAATCAGCCGTTTCCTCACATCGTTCTCGATGATTTTCTCGATTCCGATTTTTTGCGCGCGGTGGCCGGCGAGTTCCCGGGCAACGGCGAACAGGACTGTTTCATGCGGGGACAGGAGAGATTAAAATTCCAGTTTCGTCCTGATCAATGCGAAGGACCGCTGACGCGAATGTTGTTCGCCGAGCTGAACTCGCGGGCGTTTATGTCTTTCCTATCCGGGCTCACCGGCATCCAGGGATTGATTCCCGACCCATATCACGCAGGCGCCGGGCTCCATGAAACCAAGCGTGGCGGCCATCTGAGCATCCACGCCGATTTTCCTCGTCACAAGGACATGGGCGTAACGCGCCGGCTCAATCTGCTCATCTATCTGAATGACGATTGGCACGACGAATTTGGCGGTGCGCTGGAGTTGTGGGACAAGCGGATGCGGGCTGCGGCGCAGCGGATCATGCCGATTTTCGGTCGTGCAGTGGTCTTTTCGACTGACCGCGACACATTCCATGGTCATCCCGATCCGCTTTCGTGCCCGGAAAATCGCTCGCGCCGTTCAATCGCGACCTATTATTACACCGCCGACGCCGGACAAGACCAAGGCTTGATAGAGCGTACCACCGACTTTCGACGGCGACCGGGAAGCGGCGACAAGCGCGACTGGCGGGTCATGTTGCACCATCTAATGGCCGATTGGGTGCCCCCCGCGTTGCAACGTCGAAGGAACGGATAAGGTCATGCAATGGGGAGGACACTCTAGAGGGGCAGGGCTATGATAGTCGCTGCATTCTGTATTGGCGCAGCGGCGTTGATTGCCTTTCTTGCGCTCGAGTGCCTGATCGGTACGGGCACAGATGGATCGGCGGTGCCGCCCGAATGGCCAGAGCGACCGGCTTTCACCGTCCTGATGCCCGCCCATGACGAGACGCTGGTAATCGCAGCTGCCGTCCGGGCGGTAATGGAGCAGTTGACGGAGTTCGACAAATTGCTGGTCGTCGCTGACAATTGCAGCGACGATACAGCAAATATTGCCCGGAATTTGGGTGCAGATGTGATCGAACGCGTCGACCCGTCTCTAAGAGGTAAAGGACATGCGCTTGAGTTTGGTCGCGCGTTTCTTCGCGGCCAGCCAGGCGAGGTCGTGATCATTGTCGACGCGGATTGCCTTGCGGAGCCCGGCGCGCTCGCAAAACTCGCCGCCGTCGCCGCGAAGTACAATGCAGTGGTGCAGGGCGCCTATCTTATGGCTCCACCTGCGGATGCATCTACCAAGGTGCGCATTTCGTGCTTCGCTTTCCTGGTCAAGAATATGGTCCGCCAACGCGCGATGCAACATTTGGCGGGATCGGCTTTGCTTCAGGGATCTGGCATGGCCTTCCCGCGCCGAATTTTCGATACGATCGAATGGCAGGCGGCATCGCTCGTCGAGGATCTCGATATGGGCCTTGACCTCTTGCTGGCCGGCGAACGGGTCAGATTCGAAGAAGACGCGCTGTTCGTCAGCGCAGCGAGTTCCGACAAGGGCACAGCCAGTCAGCGCCGACGTTGGGAACACGGGATGCTGCACTCGATGCGTCGATTCGTTCCCGCCTTGCTGGTGCGGGCGTTGCGCGGAAACTGGCGGCTAGCCCTGGTGGCGTTCGACTTGATGGTCCCGCCGACTGTCATGCTGCTAGCCGGTGCTCTGCTGTTACTCCCTATCGGTCTCGCCACCGAGGGATTGAGCCTGCCGGTTCTGCTTCTCGCGCTAGCGTTGGTTTTGCTCGGTTTCGCGCTCGCAAGGGCATGGAAAGCGGAGGCCCGCAGTATTTTGCCGCTGGGCAGCGTGGCGCAGATTCCGGCCTACTTTTTCTGGAAGCTGCCGATCGCCATACAATTTCTCGTCAGTCGCGAGAAACAATGGATACGCACGGAGCGGGAATCATGAATGATGACGCCCGCCTTGCCACGGATATGGGCGAAGTTGGTTTCGTCATCATCGGCCGTAACGAAGGCTTTAGGCTTGCGACCTGCATCGACAGCGTGCTGAAAGCGACGTCGCTCGCGGTCTATGTCGACTCCGGATCGCACGACGGGAGCTCTGATCTCGCCCACAACCGGGGCCTGCCGGTCGTCGATCTTGACCCAGCCTTGCCCTTTACCGCTGCGCGGGCGCGTAACGCCGGGGCCGCGTGGATGACCGAGCGCCATCCCCATCTTCAGTATCTCCATTTTATCGACGGGGATTGCGAACTGATTCCGGGTTGGCTCGACCGAGCCCTGGAGGCGATGCGGGCCGAGTCCGATCTGGCGTCGGTGTGCGGGCGGCGGCGCGAGCGTTCACCCGATGCCAGCCCTTATAACCAGCTTTGCGATCAGGAATGGAACACGCCTGTCGGCATCGCCGCGACCTCTGGCGGTGATGCACTGTTTCGGGTCAAGCCCTTTATCGAGGTAGACGGTTTCTCCGAGGACCTGATCGCAGGAGAAGAACCCGATCTCTGTCACCGGATACGGTTGAACGGATGGCGGATCCGGCGGATCGATCGGGACATGACCGTTCATGACGCCGCGATGACGGAGTTCCGCCAGTGGTGGCAGCGTAGCCGCCGTAGCGGCTATGCGACGGCGGAAGCCTATAGCCGCCGGGGCGAACATAATCCGCAGCTGGGTCGTCAGGTCGCGAGTAACCTTCTGTGGGCGCTTCCGGTTTTCTGGCCGTTCTGGCCGCTGCTGTGGCTGCGCGTCTATTTTCGTGGCGGGGCGCTGCAAGCCAGCTTCATCACGCTGGGCAAACTGCCGCACCTGCAGGGGCAAATCGACTACTGGCGCCGCCGCCGCCGGCTGATCGAGTATAAATGACTGGGCATGCGATTTCCCCATTCCCCATTTTTACCACATGATTTGCCTACGGAGTTGTTGAAGTAGTTGCGCTGAAGCTTCCGCCCTACGATGTGCCCAAAGGAGAACATCATGGCGGGACCGGCGCCGTCTATCGAACGCAACCTGCACCAGCGCAAACCACGCAGCATCCTGATCGGTCGCGAAACGCTGCTCGGGGAATGTGGCAGGTTGCTGCAGGAGCAAAATCACGAGATCGTTGCCGTCGTTGCGTCCGAAGGGCCAGCTGCTGCATGGGCGCGCCGAGCCGGCGTTCCGCTGTTCGCGCGTTCGAAGGAACTGGTCGAGGCTGGCGTGGGCCGCGCGGACTATCTGTTCAGTATCACGAACTTGAATGTTCTGCCGTCGGACGTTCTCGCCTTGGCTTCGCGCGCCGCGATCAATTTTCATGATGGTCTGCTGCCAGCTTATGCGGGGTTGAATACGCCGAGCTGGGCGCTGCTGGCGGGTGAGGCCGAGCATGGCGTAACTTGGCATCTGATGACCGACGACGTCGATTGTGGCGATGTCCTCGCCAGCCAGGCCATAAAGATCGAAGACGGCGAGACCTCGTTGTCGCTGAACACAAAGTGCTTTGAGGCCGGGTTGGGGACCTTCGCCGCTCTGGTGGCAGATCTGGAAGCTGCACTACAGCACCGTCAGCCGATGCCAGGCCCGCCCGAACGCTTCTTTGGCAAGGACGCGCGCCCCGTCGCAGCCGCTACGATCGACTGGGACGCCTCGGCGCACGAAATCGTCCGCCAGATCTCCGCGCTCGATTTCGGTGCTTATCGCAACCCGCTCGGGGTTGCGAAAACGTTACTGAGCGATCGTTTGGTCCTGGTGCACAGTGCGACGGTACTGGACCGGTGCAGCGGGGCCGCGCCGGGAACGATCGTCGATAGTGGCGAGACGTTGGTCGTCGCTACCGGAAGCGAGGATATCCGGCTGGATCGGCTTGCCGACACGGATGGCAAGCCGTTGGCCCCGTTGTCGTTCTTGATAGGGCAGCGCTTCGAGCAGTTGGGTAGCGAGCGTCAGGAAATGCTCGCTACGCTGGACAGCGCCGCGGCTCGATATGAAGGCTGGTGGCACCGCCGTCTCGCAGGCCGCGAGGCGCTGCTGCTTCCGCAGTTCCATGCAAAGAGCGGCGATCGACATGCGGGACCTGTCGTCTCTGACTGTGCGGCGCCCGTCGGCCGGGTGGCATCCGATCTGCTTGCGGCTTGGGTTGCTTATCTCGGCCGCGTGGCGGATCGTGATATCGTCGATATCGGATACGTCGATGAAGTCTATCTGTCGCGGCTCGAGGATGTTACGCCGTGGTTCGCGGACCAGATGCCGCTGCATGTCGCGATCGACTGGGAGCAGCCGCTCGGCGTCTTTGCCGACCGCATGGCAAATGAGGTGGGGGCCATGCACAAGCGGATCGCGATTGCACGCGATCTGATTGCACGCATGCCGGACCTGCGCGGAAAGGGCGGTTTTGGCTTTCCTGTGTCCATTCAGTTGGCCGACAGTCTGGATCAGGTTACCGGGGCAAAAGATGCCGTGCTCCATCTGGCAATCGCCAGCGATGGCAGCGGTTGCCGCCTGATTCACGATCCGGCGCAGATGGACAGTGCCGCGGTTTCGGATCTGTGGGCCGGCTTCGAAACGATGCTCGCGGCCGCCAATGCGGCGCCGGAAACGCCCGTCGGCAGGCTCTCGTTGCTTGGTGAATCGGAATATCATCAGGTGATCCGCGCATGGAACGCCGAAACGGCCGGGACTGCGAGCGTAGCGGGCGTCCATCACATGATCTCCGAACAGGCGCGACGTACGCCTGGCAAAGTCGCTGTCACTGCGAGCGGTCGCAGCATGACTTACGCCGAACTCGACGCGAAGGCGAACCGGCTGGCGCGTTACCTGCACGCGCTGGGAGTTGGTCCCGATGTCATGGTTGGCCTGAACGTCGAACGTTCCGTCGAACTGGCCGTTTGCGTGCTGGCGATCCACAAGGCGGGCGGCGCGTATGTGCCGCTCGATCCAGCCTATCCGCGCGACCGTCTTGCGCACATGATTGCGGATTCGCGTATGCCGGTGATCGTTACCCAGTCGGCGCTCGTCGGCGACCTTCCTGCGGCTGCCGCGCAGCTTGTCTGCATCGACCGGCTGGACGATGAACTTTCGGCGCTGTCCGACGAGCCGTTTGATGGCGGTGCGACGGCCGAAAACCTCGTCTATGTGATCTACACCTCGGGCTCGACGGGGCTGCCGAAAGGCGTGATGATCGAGCATCGTAACCTGGCGAACTTCTTCGCCGGAATGGATCGGCAGCTGGAACCCGATGGGGTCTGGCTGGCCGTGACGAGCCTCAGCTTTGACATCTCGGTTCTCGAAATCTGCTGGCCGCTTACGCGCGGCTATCATGTCGTCATCGCGACGGAGCGCGAGGTGCGCGGCGACGTGGTATCGCGCGATGGAGGCAAGGCGCCCGAATTCAGCCTCTTCTATTTTGCGAGTGCCGATGGCGCGAGCGCCGCCGACCATTATCGACTGCTCATGGAGGGGGCGCGTTTTGCCGACGCCAATGGCTTCGAGGCGGTGTGGACACCCGAGCGCCATTTCCACGCCTTCGGCGGTCCCTATCCCAATCCGGCCGTGATTTCCGCGGCGCTCGCGGCATCGACTTCGCGGATCAAAATCCGCGCGGGAAGCGTGGTCGCGACATTGCACCATCCAGCGCGGATTGCCGAGGAATGGGCGCTGGTCGACAATCTGTCGGGCGGCCGCGTCGGCATCGCCTTCGCCTCGGGATGGCAGCCGAATGATTTTGTATTCGCCCCCGATAATTTCGCTGATCGCAATGGCGCCCTGAAACGCAACATGGAGGATGTCCGCGCGCTGTGGCGGGGTGAGGCGCGCAGCTTCCCGGGTCCGCTCGGCGATGTCGAACTGATGACCTATCCGCGTCCGGTGCAGCCGGAGCTTCCGGTGTGGATCACGTCGGCAGGCAATGTGCAGACATTCGAGGAAGCCGGGCGGTCGGGCGCCAATGTTCTGACGCACCTGCTTGGGCAGACTGTTGAGGAAGTAGGCGAGAAGATCGCCGCCTATCGCCGCGCCCGGACTGCCGCGGGCCACGTCGGCGAAGGGCATGTCACGCTGATGCTTCACAGCTTCGTGGGCGAAAATGCCGGCGAGGTGCGATCGATCGTGCACGGCCCGCTGACCGAGTATCTGCGCACATCCACCAACCTCCTGAAACAATATGCCTGGTCGTTCCCGACCTTCAAGCAACCGGTTGGTGCCGAGGCGGGCAAGGAGCTTGAATTGTCCGGGCTCAACGACGAGGAAACCGACGCGCTGCTCGAGCATGCCTTCGGCCGTTACTTCGAGACTAGCGGCTTGTTCGGCACGCCCGAAGACTGTTTGCCATTGATCCGGCGCCTTCAGGCGATCGGTGTCGACGAGATCGGTTGTCTCGTCGATTTTGGCATCGCCACGGATACGGTGCTTGCGAGCCTGCCTGCGCTCAACCGTCTGCGGCGCCTTGCGGCGGCGGAGGCGGAAGGCGCCGAAAGCAGCCTGCCCGAGTTAATGACGGAACACGGTGTTACGCATCTCCAATGCACGCCGTCGCTGCTCAATGTTCTGGCGAGCGACGGCGCGGCGCGGCCACATCTTTCGGAGCTTAAGCGCCTGATGGTGGGCGGAGAGGCTTTTCCGCCGCACCTCGCCCGTGACATGGTCTCGCTTGTCGATGGCGCAGTGATGAACATGTATGGCCCGACCGAGACGACAATCTGGTCGGCGACCCATGTGCTGCAAGCCGATGACGACGTGCCGCCGCTTGGCCGTCCTTTGCTCAACCAGCAGGTTTATGTTCTCGACCGGCGGATGCAGCCCGTCCGCCCGGGCACGCCCGGAGAACTGATCATCGCCGGCGACGGGGTGGTGCGCGGTTATCTCGATCGCCCCGAACTCACAGCCGAGCGCTTCATCGCCGATCCGGTCGATTCTGTGGGCCGGGCATACCGTACCGGCGACCTCGTGCGGCAGCGGTCCGATGGAACGCTCGAGTTCCTTGGCCGGCTCGATCATCAGGTCAAGGTGCGCGGCTACCGCATAGAGTTGGGCGAGATCGAGGCGCGGCTCGCCGATCATCCGGATGTGATTGAGACTGTCGTTGTCGCGCATCGCGCGGAGGGCGCCGCGGACGCCCGGCTGATCGCCTATCTGGCGACGACGGGCGGATCGTCGAATGAAGCGCTGCGCGATCATCTGCGCGCGAGCTTGCCTGAGTTCATGGTGCCGTCAGCCTTCATCCAGATCGAGGCATTGCCGCGGACACCCAACGGCAAGATCGATCGCAAGGCTTTGCCCGATCCGGGCCGCGTCGTGATCGAGCTTCCGGTGAGTGAGGTTGTCGAACCGGCCAGCGGCATGGAGGCGCAGATCCACAGGATCTGGTGCGACCTTCTGAACCTGCCCAACGTCGGATTGCGCGATAATTTTTTCGATATCGGCGGGCACTCGCTGCTGGCCGTCCAGCTCCATCGCCGTCTGTCGGCGGTCTCGGAAAGGCCGGTGTCGCTTACAGACATCTTCCGTTTCCCCACGGTCGCGACGCTCGCGGCGCATCTTTCGGTTTCGGCGCCCGAGGTCGGAGCCGCGCGCGAGGGACAGGACCGGGCGAACAGCCGTCGCGCCGCTCTGCAACGCCGCGGCGCCGCGCGAGCACTCGCGAGGAGCTGATCGGTGGAACAGAATCACGGCTCTTTCGACCCGTCAGGCGAGACCGAACTTCCCGAAGCGGCGATTGCGATCGTCGGTATGTCATGCCGTTTCGCGGGCGCGCGTGGAGTCGATGAATATTGGGATCTTCTGCGCGGCGGCTGCGAGGCGATCCGAACCTATTCGGACGAAGAGTTGATCGCAGCGGGCGTTGATCCGAAACTGTTGCGTAGCCGAAATTATGTCCGCCGCGGCGCGCCGCTTGAGGATATGGAGTGTTTCGACGCGACGCTGTTCGGAATGAGCCCGCGTGATGCGGCGATCATGGATCCGCAGCATCGCCATTTCCTCGAATGCACGTGGGAAGCGTTCGAAAATGCCGGCCATACGCCGCAGCGTTTCGATGGCGTGATTGGCGTGTTCGCCGGGTCGGGCCACAACGCCTATATGCCGTATAATCTGCTGACAAACGCGAAGCTGGTCAGCGACGTCGGCCTGTTTCTGCTGCGGCATACGAGCAACGACAAGGACTTCCTCACCACGCGTGTCTCTTACCTGTTCGACCTCAAGGGGCCGAGTATCAATGTGCAGACGGCGTGCTCGACCTCGCTTGTTTCGATTCATATGGCGACGCAGAGCCTGCTCAACGGCGAGTGCGATATGGCGATTGCGGGCGGCTCGTCGATCGAGTTGCCGCACCGGCAAGGCTATCTCTACGAGGAAGGCGAAATCCTCTCGCCGGATGGTCATTGCCGTCCGTTCGATGCGGCTTCGCAAGGAACGGTCTTTGGCAGCGGCGTGGCGGTGCTTGCACTGCGCCGGCTCGAAGACGCAGTGGCGGCGGGCGATCATATCTACGCGGTGCTGCGCGGATCGGCGATCAACAATGACGGTGCCGGCAAGGTAGGCTACCTCGCCCCCAGCGTCGATGGCCAAGCCAAGGTCATTGCCGAGGCGCTGGCAATTGCCGATATCGATGCCGGGTCGGTCAGCTATGTCGAGGCCCATGGCACTGGTACGCCGGTGGGCGATCCGATCGAACTGGCTGCGCTGACGCAAGCCTTTCGCCAGTCCACGGATCGCGTCGGGCATTGTGCGATCGGTTCGGTGAAAGCCAATATCGGCCACACCGATACGGCCGCCGGCGCCGCCGGGCTGATCAAGGTCGCGCTGGCGCTCCACAACGGCGAGCTGCCCGCGTCGCTCAATTTCGACGTTCCCAATCCGTCGCTTGGGCTGGAAGGCAGCCCGTTCCGCGTGCAGTCTGAAAGGGCGCCGTGGAACGCGTCGTCCAACGGCACGCCCCGGCGTGCGGGCATCAGTTCGCTCGGTGTTGGCGGTACCAACGCGCATGTGGTCGTCGAAGAGGCACCGCCGCGTGGGGCGAGCGGCCCGAGCCGCCGCCGGCAATTATTGCTTTGCACCGGCAAATCGTCTGGCGCGTTGCAGGCGAACGCTGCAGCGCTGGCCGACTTTATCGCAACCCGTACGCAGGTCGGTTTACCCGATACCGCGTTCACGCTGTCGATAGGTCGCCAGCATCTCTCGAACCGCGGTTTCGCCATCGCGGGCTCCGGCGAGGAAGCCATCGTCCGCCTTCGCGACATTGCGGCAAAGGATATGCCGAAAGCGAAGCTGGTCATGGAGCGTCCTGTCGCTTTCATGTTCTGCGGCGCCGGGCCTCAGCATGTCGACATGGCGCGCGATCTTTATGAGACCGAGCCGCTATTCCGGCAGGCGGTCGATACCGGCCTTGCGATTCTGGAACGGATCGGCGCGGGTCCGGTTCGGCGCTGGCTGTTTCCGACCGATGCCGACCGCAGGCAGGCCGCCGCCGAAATGGAGCGCCCGTCGATTGCGTTGCCCGCATTGTTCATTATCCAGACCGCGCTCGCCCGGCTGTGGATGTCCGTCGGTGTCCAGCCGTCGGCGATGATCGGCCACAGCTCGGGCGAGTATGCCGCGGCGCATCTGGCGGGCGTAATCGACATGGAGGCTGGGCTGCGGATCGTGACGACCCGCGGCCGGCTGTTCGAGAAGATTTGCGACGGCGGCATGCTGAGCGTGCCGCTTTCCGAGGACGAACTCCGGTCTTTGCTGCCGCCGGAATTGTCCATCGCGGCGATCAACGCGCCGGAGCTCTGCGTCGTGTCCGGGCCCGCCGCCTCCGTCGCGGCTTTCAATGAACAGCTTGCTGCGCGCGAAATCGAATCCCAGGTCGTACGCATTTCCGTTGCTGCGCATTCGCCGATGCTCGATCCGATCCTGCCCGAATTCCGGGAACTGATGCGGACGATCGACCTCCGCCAGCCGGCGATCCCGTTCGCGTCGAATCTGACGGGTGACTGGGCGACCGCGGCGGATGTCACCGACCCGGAATATTGGGTGCGACATCTTCGCGAGACGGTACGCTTTACCGACGGCCTGCGCCGTTTGCTCGACGATCCGGAGCGGGCGCTACTGGAAGTCGGTCCCGGCCGTGGTATGGGCAGCCTGGCACGCCAGCATCCGGATCATCCGCGGGACCAACCGGTAATCAGCTCGATGCGCCATCCGGAACAACGCATCGACGATGATGCCGCATGGCTCGATGCGCTCGGACAGCTATGGACAGTGGGCGTGGAAGTCGATTGGGATGCCTTCTGGCATGGCGAGCAGCGCCTGCGCATCCCGTTGCCGACCTATCGTTTCGAGCGTCAGCGTCATTGGTACGAGGCTGGCGCCCGGTTGGCGGTTGCCGATGGGGTGGGGCACGCAGCGGACCGATCGGACGACCCGGCTGAATGGCAATATGAACCGATCTGGACCCGATCGTATCTCGATGCTTCCGGGATGCCGGAAGGCGCGGCTTTGGTTATGGAGGATGCGCAGGGGCTCGGGGGTGAGATCGCCCGCCGGCTCCGCGAAGCCGGGCGAGACGTTGTCGTCGTTCGCGCGGGCGATCGTTTCGGCAGGCTGGGTGGGGGATTGTTTTCGGTCAATCCAGCCAGCCAAGCGGACTATGGCCGCCTCTTCGACATACTCGGTGCCGAAAATCGCCTGCCAACGCAAATCTATCATTGCTGGCTGGTCACCGGTTCTGGTCGCAGGCAGCCGGATGCCCGGCAACAACAGGAACACGGCTTTTACAGCATGATTGCCCTGTCGCGCGAACTGTCGCACCAGATCGGCGACGAGCCGGTCGACATCGTCATTCTCACCGATCGCGCACAGCGGATCGGCGCAGATGGCGGCCTGATGCCCGCCAAGGCGACGGTGATGGGCGCGGCCAGCGTCGTGCCGACCGAATATCCCAATCTCCGCATTCGATGCGTCGATGTTGCTCTATCGTCGCCCGGCGTGACGGCGGATTTGGCAGAAGCGGCATTGGGCGAGCTTGCGGCGGAATGGACCGATCGCACTATCGCCTATCGCGGCGGCGAGCGCTGGGTTCAGAAATTCAGCCAAGTCCCGGCTGCGCAGGCGCGGCGTATGGCGGCGATGCCCGCTCTCCGCCCGGAAGCCACCTATCTCGTGACGGGCGGGCTCGGCGGCTTGGGGCTCGCCATCGCGCGGCATCTCTGCGACAACGGTGGTGCCCGCATCGCGTTGTTGGGACGGTCTGCGTTGCCGCCGCGCGAGACCTGGTCGGATACTCTGGCCGATGGAGCCGCTGATCCCGTAACCCAGGACCGCATCCGCAAGGTGATCGCGCTCGAGGCGTCTGGGGCCACAGTGGAAGTTGTTGCGGCCGATGTTGGTAATGCGCGCGCGTTGCGCGACGCCGTTCGCGGGATTCAGGCTAAATTGGGATCCATCACGGGCGTCTTTCATGCTGCGGGCACGCTGGATGATGGTCTCATCGAAACCAAATCGCGCGCCGCGATGGAGGCCGTCATGCGACCCAAAGTGGCCGGGACGCTTGCTCTGGAAGAAGCGTTGAAAGGGCAAAAGCCCGAATTTATCATGCTCTTCTCGTCGATCAGTGCCTTTGCCGGCCTGCCGGGGCAAGCGGACTACGCTGCGGCTAATGCCTTTCTCGACGCCTATGCGCAGTCGCGACTTGGGGAGGACGGCACGCGCGTCCTCGCGGTCGGCTGGAGCCCGTGGCGCGAAGTCGGTATGGCTGCAGCACTCGGCGGAAAGCCGAATGATAGCGTTATGGGGCAGCTGCCGGAGGGCAAGAAGGTCGACCATCCGTTCCTCGACAGCTTGCATATCATCTCGTCTGACGAGTTCGTTGCTTCGGCCGTACTCTCGCCGGATCGCCACTGGCTGCTCGACGAACACCGGATCGCCGGGGCGGGTGCAGTCATTCCCGGCACAGGGTTTCTCGAGCTGGCACGCGCCTCCTACAGTCTCGTTCATTCAGGAATGGTCGTGTTGTCGGACGTCCGGTTTCTGACACCATTTGCGGTCGGGGACGGATTAGCGCGTGCACTGCGCGTCCATCTGAAACGCCGCGTCGGCGAGGACTGGAGCTTCTCGATTCTGGGGCGGCCAGTGGATGCCGGGTCGGATTGGATCGAACACGCCAGCGGCCAAGTCTCTGCTCCAAGCCTGCTAGCGGTTCCGGACCCGATGGACATCGAAGGGCTTGAACAACGTTGCATGCAGGTGATCGACGGGAAAGAAGATTCCAGCGCGGCTCTTCAATTCGGTCCACGATGGTCTAATGTCCGGCGCACCGCTTACGCCGAAAGCGAGGCTGTGCTGTACCTCGACATCGATGCGGCCTTCCGTGACGATTTCGGCAGGGTGCATTTGCATCCCGCATTGCTCGACTTTGCGACAGCGGGAGCACAGGCGCTTATTCCCGACTATCATCCGGGTGAAGATTTCTTCGCGCCCTTTGCTTATCGGCGGCTGGTGATGCACGCGCCGCTGACGCCGTCGATCGTCAGTCATATCCGTTACAGGCAGTCCGGCGCGCATGCCACGTTGATGGCCGTATTCGATGTGACTATCGCCGACGAAAATGGCCGGGTGCTTGCGGAGATCGCCGAATTCACGATGATGCGCGTGCGTGATACCGGCCTGCTGCCGCACCGGGACAATTTGCCAATCGCGCGCAGCGACGGGAAGGGGGCGCCCCTTGAGCGGGTCGACGCAATTCTGCCCGAGGAAGGCCTCAAGATCATTGAAGCTCTGCTTCAGGGACAGCACCGGCCGCAGATCATCATATCGCCCTCGCACATCGATACCGCGCTTGCGCGGCTGCGTGCGCCTGCGCGCGCTCCGCGGCGCGATATTTCGGTAGATGGAGAGGCTTCCATCGACCTGCCGACAACTGCAATGGAGCAGGTGATCGCCGACCTCTGGTCCGACCTGTTGGGCGTGGAACCGGTGGGTCGAAACGACAATTTCTTCGACCTTGGCGGCCATTCGTTGCTGGCAGTGCAATTCACCAACCGTTTGCGCAAAAGGACCGGCACGACACTGCCGCTTGCCTCTTTGCTCGACACACCGACAGTGGCGTCGCTTGCGGCAGAGATCGACCCCGATGGCGTGACGTCCGGTCCCGATCGTGCTGCAGCCGCAGAAACCGACAAGCATGTAACGCGCGACGTCGTGACGATACGGAGCGGTGGTGGCGGCACGCCGATTTTCTTCGTCCATGACGGGCTGGGAGAAACCTTACTCTACCGCGGTCTCGCTTTACGGCTCGACCCGCACCGGCCGATCTATGGCATCGAACCGCTCAGAAATTCTGCCGGAGGGTTTGCCCACACGCATATACGCGAGATGGCAGTCAACTACGTGGAGCGTATTCAGCTCGTCCAGCCGCACGGACCCTATTTTCTGGCCGGGCTGTGCGCCGGCGGCGTCATCGCCTTCGAAATCGCGCGCCAATTGCAGGATGCGGGGGAAGCGGTCGCCTTTGTCGGGATCATCGACGCGGCCGACGTGGCGGCGGCAAAACGGCGCTTCTACATCACCCGGGCACGTCTCGGGCGTATTCAGGCGGCGATGCAGGACGCGGGGGTTGCACATCTGGTCCCCACATTGGCTCGCAAGGCGGTCAATGCTGTTCGGTGGGAGGTCGAATCTCGCGTGGCAAAGGCTCGCGACCAGCGGACCGTAAGGCAACTCGGCGCCGCGAATGCTTCCCCCGCGCAGGCAATCGAGTGGGCGGGCATCGAGCCCGCGATCCCATTCCTGAAACTCTATGAAGTGGCGCATACTCGTCATCGCCCCGAGGGGCTTTTTGCCGACGGCAGCGTCGTCCTTTTCAAGGCGAGCGGTGGAAATGGGGAAATCGACGACATGCCCTATCAGGAAATCTATAGCGATGTGGCCTTGGGTTGGGGGAAACGGGTAGCCGAACCGGTCACGCTTGTTGAAGTTCCGGGAGGTCACAGCAGTGCCCTGCAGGAGCCGCATGTCGGAACATTGGCCCGCCATTTCCAATACGCCCTCGAAAGCGCGTCGGATCGGATCGACCGGAGCAATCTTGTTCATGAACCCGCCCCGGGCGGTGCAGGTCATATGGTGGCGGCAGAATGAGCGCGAATATCGGAAGCCGGCAAGCGACGATCGATGTCGTTATCGTGAATTACCGAACCGGTACGCTCGTCACCCAATGCCTCGAAAGTCTCGACGAGGACCGGGGAGATTGCCCGGGCTTGCGCGCGATCGTCGTGGATAATGCGTCGAATGACGGCTCGGCCGACTTGATTGCGGAAGTCATTCGTTCGCGCAACTGGGATTGGGTCACGTTGATGCGCTCTCCCGAAAACCGGGGCTTCGGCGCGGGTAGCAATCTGGGCATTGCATGGGCAATGGATCGGCCTGACCCGGCCGATCTGGTTTGGCTTCTTAATCCGGATACCCGAGTAATTCCGGGAGCAGCAAGCAGTTTGGCACGCTTCATGGCCGCTCATCCCAAAGCAGGTATCGCTGGCAGCGCTCTTCTTGATGCAGGTGGCCAGCCTTGGCCCTATGCGTTTCGTTTTCCAAGCCTGCTGGGCGAAATCGAGCGGGGATCCCGGTTGAGTTTCGTGTCCCGGTTGCTGCAAGGCAGCGCGACGTTGCGCCGGATGGGTTCACGTAGCGAAAAGGTCGACTGGGTTTCCGGCGCCAGCTTCATCATCCGGCGCGAATTGCTCGAAGACGACATGCGGTTCGATGAGGAATATTTCCTCTATTACGAGGAAACCGACTTCTGTCTTCATGCGACGCGCAAGGGATGGGAATGCTGGTACGTTCCCGATGCGGTGGTGCTGCACATTGCGGGTCAGAGTACTGGTATCACGGGCAAGCAAATCAGGTTGCGGCGCCTGCCGGCCTATTGGTTCCATTCCCGTCGACGCTATTTTCTGAAAAACCACGGGCGGCTTTACACCATTTTGGCCGACTTCAGCTGGATCGCCGCGCATGTCCTTGCCCGCATCAAGCAACTTGTCAGAGATGCCGCCGAACCCGACCCGCCCTATCTGTTCCAGGATTTTATCCGTCACGCCGCCTTCTTGCCCCGACGCCGGTAATCCGGTCCGTACGATCGGAACGAACGTGCCTCAATATGACCTGGCGCTTGGTATGAGGGGCCTCAAGGTGCGGCGTTTGCCCCGTCCTGCAGACGGGTTCCCGATGTGGCTTGTCGATGTCGAACAATGTGACGCCGAAGTGGTCGAGGGGCTGCTGTCGAGCGAGGAACTTGCCGCTGCAAACCGGTTCCGTTTTCATGCACTCCGTCACCGCTATATTCTTGCGCACGGCGTGTTGCGTCTCCTGTTTCGCGACCGGTACGGCCTTTCCGCGAAAGATCAGGACATTGGCAAGAACCGTTTTGGAAAACCGCATCTGATCCGGTTCCCGCAAATTCAGTATAATATGAGTTACAGCGCAAACTATGTGATGATCGGCGTCAACGAAGGCGATCCAATCGGGGTCGACATCGAAGTCTTTCGCGTCATCGAGGACGCGGCCGAGCTGATGGATCTGCATTTTACCGAGGCAGAGCGATCCGCGATCCTGCAATCAGCATCGCAAGGCACCTGTCGTTCCAGAGAGTTTCTCAAGATATGGGTCCGCAAGGAGGCCTGCGTGAAGGCGAGCGGACGTGGCTTGGACATTCCATTGAAGAATTTGGAATGCGTATTCGAAGGCCAAATGACGTCGGTGCAGTTAGACGGAGGCAGCTACCGCACCGGCGCCCTGAGATTGGGCGACCCGATTATGGCTTGGTCTCGTCGGACAAGCCTGTAATCCATTTTGCGCTTTTCAAGCGCAACTGGTTAGTAAGCAGCTGCTACGCCAATGTCGGCAGTGTGCCGATCTTGAGGAAGCAACCCTTCCCTGATCACATGAGCGATCAGATGTGCGCGGTTTCGCGTTCTGGTCTTGAGTCGAACATTTTCGACATGACGTTCAACCGTGCAAGGCGCAATGTCCAGTTCCAGGGCCGCTTCCTTTGCGGAGAGGCCCAAGGCTACGAGACGAAGCACCTCATACTCGCGATCTGTAAGTCGAATTCCTTCCGTGTATCTGGACATAGGTCCCTCCCTCTGGTGATAAAAAAGAAGCTAATTTGCCCTCGCGCAAACAGAGTGTCTAAAGGGAGGGAGGGAGTCACGAAAAAAGATCTGGCGGCGGTAGGAAATTTTGGAAGTCAATGGACAGATTTTAATGTTAATGGTTAATTGGGGGAAAATCACATTGACTCCCTGAAAATACGAATTTTACGCGATTCGCGTGTTTTGAGGCGTCGATGGGGGTGTCGAATTTTTACCCAAAGAAGCGGATTTGCAGTTCGGATTCTGTGCCGGGAAAATTTCCTTGCCGGCGCGTTGTTCCAAAGCGGGAACTTAATTATTGGTTAAGACCGAACGCGGTCGGCGTGTGGCTGCAGGATTTAGCCCGAATCTGGCCTGAACACACGAAGTGATTCGTTTTTGCGCGCCGCAGTACAGGCATCTTCCGGCGGCTGCCCTGCGGTTAACGCCGATCGGCCCGGACCTCGTTTCAGGGGATGTCGATGCAAGCCAGCGCGAGCTTTTTGCATGCGGAGCATTGGCTTTCGTGACCATCGGGCGTCACGTGTCCGTGGATTCCCAGAATGCGGTGCGATAATGCAAAGCGTTCGAGACCCATTCGTTCCGGGGAGGCATGTGCCCAACGGGACGCAGCCAGCCTGCTTCGTTTAGAACCGCCTCTCCGACCGGATTCACATAAGCGATACGCAGCGCGCGTCGAATGCCTGCAGAACGGCGGTCGTTGCGCGCTTTTTCAATAACCTCGCCCAATATCTCGGGTCCGAAAGGATGGAATAGATACAGCAACGTCGTCTCGCCGAGATCATGATCGAGAGCGTTCCGGGCATGGAAGCGGATGTCGCGATGCTTTAGCCGGCTACTGGAAAGATTGCTTTTTGCGGCTTCGACAAGGGACGGGATCAAATCAATGCCGTCCACTCTCGCGGCGCCTCGGTAACTGGCCGCGAATACCACGCGGCCGAGTCCGCAACCAACGTCGGTCACGATATCGTCAGCTCCTATCCCAGTCCTGTCGAGAACCGCAAAGACATCCCGGTAGGACGAGGGGATATAATGCATATACCATTCGCGATCGCCCGGGCTGCCACTGCCTGGATGATGGCCGAAAGTGCGAATGCCGAGATAGCGATCCCAGAGTTCGTCAACAGGTTGGCGAATGCGTGCAGTCAGGTTGCGATTACGCAGATTGCTCAGCAAGTGTCTGCCCCCCTCTCGAATGAGGTAGACCGAGCGGCGTCCCGCCGCGCGCCGAGTGTCATGGCGATATGGTCCGAGGCGGTAGCGAGCATCGCATAGCGGCGCTCATACTGCCGGCGTTTGCGTGACGGAATGTCGGCGGCCTCACGATGCTTGTTCTGCAGTGGCATTTCGAATGTCGATTCGTCGAGCCGGCGCGCTCCTCGTTCGATCCATATGGCGTCATAGTTCGCGTGCACTTCGTGCCGCGTCACGGCAAAAAAGGCGTCGCGCCGCTGCTGGTGATCGCTCGAAACGAGAAAGATGCGATCCACGCCGATATGCTGGCAAGCCAGCTGGAACGTTTCGATAAGAAGGTCGCGGGGGCGCATGCCGAATGCTGCGCGCGTCAGTTCGCGATAAATATCCTTCACGTCGGGGAGATCGACGGCGTTACGCCCCTGCACCGCACCTACATGGGCGATGAGGTGCCCCTCTTCAAACCGCAAGGCGAAAGCGAGGGAGAAAATCCGGGTGCGGTCCAGAAATAGATTGAAGACCAGAGGCCCCTCATCTTTGAACCAGATGGCATCATCCAGAACCAAGCGCAAAAGCGGATGCGCGTCCGCAAATCTGCAAAATTCGACTTCTCGTCCGGTAATTGGATCGAACAGCCAGTCCAGCTTCTCCATCGTCTCATAATGAGTATGAAGCTTATTGAGGCGCATGCGGACGTCCCAATTGGTCGACTGATAGGGGGCGACCAAGACATTCAGAATGTCGGGACGCTCCTTGATCAGGCGACCAATCAGTCGCGTTTCGTGATCGCCCAGAATGCCGACCAGGAGTTTTTGGTGTTTCCATCCCGAATACATGAAGCGGGCGCGTTTCACCAAGGCGCTTGGGGAATGTCCGTCAGCGATTACCGCCGAGTGACGCCATAACCATCGGGCATAGTTGGGCTGACCAGACAAGCGATCACGCGCCAATCTTTGCCGTACCATAACATTTTGTACGAAAGCGGGAAAAACCATTCTTTGCCCACGCCCCTGAACTCGGAAAACAAATGGAACCGCAGAGTGCCGATGCTCCCGTCCAGCGTTCTTCCAGCGATAAAAGTGGCACAAGCTGGTCGGCTTCGGTATCCCGAAAAACCCAAAGGAAATTGCGGGAACCCGGCGATGCGTCGACTTGTCATGGCGATCGAATGAACGGGTCTGCATGGCCTCATGGTTATCGGCTTTGATGGATGAATTTCGCGCGATTTCCTTCCTTTATCTACTGGGCGAAGACCTCCAGCCTGGCTGGTTTTGCTCGCTGAAGCCGCTCGCTACACAAGGACGCCGAAGGTGAGGGCGGCCGATACCCACCAAGGTGGTTGCCATCGGCTACGGGGCTGACTCGCCGGAATGAAGGCCGCGCAAATCGACGGTAATTTGCTAGTCAAAAATGAGGAGTTCAAACTGCCAATGGACCGTTGAGCGCTCAAAGGATATGGCCTCCCGGACGCGACACCCGGTTTTCAATTGATATTGATGCCCCGGACTTCGGCAGGGGAGTGGGAAATATGCTTCGCTACGCTCGAATAAAGTTATTTTACTTCCTGAAAGCTTTTGTTGCTCCTCATGCGCGACGCGGTCGCATGCAGGACTTCGAGCGGCTGCTCCAACCCTCTCACGGAACCCGCATTATCGATCTGGGAGGAACGCCCGATATTTGGCAATTCGTTGATACCCCGATGAACATCACGATCGTCAACTTGCCCGAATCTAATATGTACGAAGAGGTTTGCAGTCATCATACCTTCACCTTCATCGAAGGAAATGCCACAAATCTCTCCGAGTTCAACGACAATCAATTTGATATTGCATTCAGCAATAGTGTTATAGAGCATGTCGGGGGATCGGAAAACGAGAAACTCTTTGCTGAAGAGGTTCGCAGATTGGCCCCGTCATATTGGGTGCAAACCCCGTCGGTCTGGTTTCCTGTCGAAGCCCATACAGGAATTCCTTTTTGGTGGTGGATTCCGAAGAGTATAAAGGGTGCCATGCATCGGCGATGGGAAAAAATTCTTCCCGACTGGAACGAGATGATTTCGGGAACTACAGTAATATCGAAATCCCATTTGAAATCATATTTCCCCGATGGGATTTTGAAGACCGAGACCATGCTTGGGATGCCTAAAAGCTACTATACATATCGCGCTCCGCAATAATAATTCTTGCAAGGGAGCTGAAGGCAGGCCCCTAAGCGGAGGGACACCTGCATTTTCTTGTCCGACGCCGAGAGCCGTAGGCTGAAACCGCCGCTACTGCTGCGAAGTGCTATGTCCGGCTACGGCCGACGCTGGGGCGTCAATGTACGGGCAATCCACCTGGACCACTCGGTGGAATCCGTCCGCGTCGGGCATGTGTTCTCGCAAACACACGCACCTTTTGGTCCGCCCACGTGTACACGCGGGCGAGTATGATGCCGAACCCGATTGCAGAAAAAAGGGCCAGCCATGGCATAGGGCCGTGAAATAGCCTGATAATCAACGACTTCACCTGATAATGGCTAAGATACATGAACATAGAAGAGGCGGCGATCTCCGAGATCACAGTTTTTACGCGCATGGGCACAGATATTTCGGGCAGGAAAAGTAGCAGTGACACTCCGCCCGTTATATAGGCGCTCGCCGATGTGAGGCCGTGATGTTCGACCACGGCCGCCGTCACGACGGCCATTGCCAGAAGGCGATCCCGCAGATCGCGCGCGCTGGCTATCAGCATGCCGGCGCCAACTGTCCACAGATACCAGATAGGCGTTCTATGGTAGAGATAGTTCGTATCCCAGACCTTTTCGACCTGCCAGCTTAGCAGGATGGCAATGGCCATGAGAGTGGCGGAACTCATCATAGGATGATCCCGAAAAGACTCTCGTACCTTTGGAATCGCCAGCAGCGCGGCGATGATCAGAAGCAACTGCATGTAGATTTCAGCGAAGTAGTAGTAGGCGACGTGATATTGTTCCGGATCAAACCAGTTGGATATCAACAGCGGCGGTTTCGGCTCGAAAGTCCTGGCCCAAAGCTGCATGGCGACGACAACCAAAAATGTCGGGATAGCCACCCGTATGATGGTTCCGAAGATCGTACTGACGTTTCCCGTCCGGCTGATTTCCGGCCATTGGAAGCGCATGACGCTGTAGCCGCACAGCATGAACAGGAAATAGGCAGCGCCCCAATTTTCACTGTAAACAAACGTATCGAGATGCAGCGCAACGATGCAGATCATGAAGAATGCGCGCGTCAATGTAGCGGATTCCAGGCGGCGCCAGTTATGCGTGCGAATAGGAGTTTTGCACTGCTCCAATTGTGCGACCGTCAGCGACTCCCATCCGCCCGGTAGCGGACCGAAACGTTCCTCAAATCCGAGCGAGAACTGGATGTAACTGAGCGAATCTCCACCCATAGTTTCAAAGCTGTCTTCCGGGCCCACCGTTCTTCCGGGGAAGAACTGGCGGAAAAAGGCCTGCACATCATGTGGCATCGACGCAGCCGCATGATCGACAACTGCATCGACTTTGGCGGGTTGTTCTGTTCTGATAAATTCTTCGGTCAGGCGGCGGCGCAACGGCTTGCCCGTTACAGTCCGTGGAAGCGACCGCATCACCCTGACGTGCAGCGCATCTCCTGCGCTCACTCCAAGTTCCTTCAGAGCTTCGGTCGAAGTAGAATGAAGCTGGTTGATAGCGAGGTCTGTTGCCTCGGCCGCAACGAGAATTCCCTCTCCGCGAAGGGAGTCAGGCACCTTTGCCACGACGACCTTGCCGCCAAGCCCGAGACGCTCGGAAATTCGCAATTCGAGCAGATCCGGGGCGATTTTTATCCCCCCCATGT
>Ga0247823_10000702_pt1 | contig 28272 bp, 27 predicted proteins | sample 13C_PalmiticAcid_2_FD_192426 | JGI IMG/M metagenome (GOLD analysis project Ga0247823, IMG submission 192426) | Soil microbial communities from agricultural site in Penn Yan, New York, United States - 13C_PalmiticAcid_Day30 | ecosystem: Environmental > Terrestrial > Soil > Agricultural land...
GGCGGGCGGGCCGCCCGGATACTGCAGGTCGTGGGGGTGGTCCTGCGGCTCGAACATGTCCAGCACGTGCGGGCGATAGGCCTGGGCCGTCTTCACCACATAGGAACCGGCGGGATAGGTCGTGCCGCCCACGGTGAAGGCGCGCGTGGCGCGGTCCACGTCGACGCCCGTCTTGATCAGGCTGTTCAGGAAGGCGACGGCGTTGGGCAGGTCGGCCTGATCCGCCGGGATGACATAGCCACGCGGATCGCGGCGGGCCGGATCGCGCAGCACTTTGTCATAGAGGGCCGGATCGACGCCGCGACGGCCAGCGACGTTTTCGCCCGCCGCTTCGACCAAGGCCTCGACGCCGGTCGGCGTGACGCGCCAGGTGTCGGTATTGCCCTTGTCGATGGCGTTCTGGCCCATGCGCCAGATGTTGAACAGCAGCCGGTCCTTGTTGCGCGAGGCATAGTTCAGCACGGCGCGGTTGATCGACTGCGAGTACTCGATCGACTGGGCGAAACGCCAGGTCTGGGGCGCGACCGGCATGGGCAGGTCGTTGCGGGCCAGCTGGTTCTGCGGGATCAGGCTGATCTGGCTGGGCGTCGGGTGGCCGGTGATCTCGGTCAGCAGACCCACCGCGTTGTGGAAGTAGGTGATGGAGCGCTCCATCCCGTTGTTCCACGTCGAATAGCTGGCGCCGCTGCGCATGGTCGAGCCGGGCTTGCCCTCTTCGATCAGGCGGCTGTGCATGGCCGCGCCGACTTCCGACAGGGTGCCCATGACCAGCGGGTCATAGTTGTAGTTAAACGGATCGCGGAAGGGCGGCATGAAGACCACCGTCCCGGCGGGCGCCGTCTGGTGGTGGTTGTAGATGATCTGCGGGAACCACTCGCGGAAGAACTGGCGGTTGACGTTGGTCGTCTCGGCCATGGCCGACAGGTAGTAGTCGCGGTTGTTATCGTGGCCGACGTACTTTTGGTACAGCACCGGGATCGAGGCGAACTCGCGCTTCAGCGGGTCCTCGTTGCGCATGTACCAGTTGGAGACCAGCTCCATACCGTCCGGGTTCAGCGGCGCGAACAGGATGATGGTGTCGTTCAGGACGCGCAGGGCCTCGGCGTCTTCCGCCGTGAGCCATTCATGCACGGCGGCGATCAGGGCCTGGGGCGGGACGGTCTCGGTCGAGTGCAGGCCGCCGTCGATCCAGACCACGGCCTTGCCCTCGGCGGACATGGCGCGGGCCTCATCCTCGGTAACGCCCTCGGCCTTGGCCAGGCGACGCGCGATCTCCTGATAGCGGTCCAGATGGGCCAGGTTCTGCGGCGTCGAGACGATGGCGATGTACTGGGTGCGGCCTTCGGAGGACTTGCCGATCTCGACCAGCTTCATCCGGTCCGACTGGCCGGCCAGGGTCTTCAGATAGGCTTCCCACTGGGTGTAGTTGACCAGGTGATAGTCGGCGCCGATCGCGTGGCCGAAGGCTTCCTGAGGCGAGGTGATGTGCGAGGCCGTCGCCGCAACCGCCGCCGGCTGTTCCGTCAGCGCCGCCTCATAGGCCAGGGCGCTGGTGCTGTTGAGTGTCAGGGCGAGGAAGCCCAGGCCGGCCAGCACTCGCAGGGAGGGGCGGCGGGGGACGCCGCGTCTGGCGGCGACGGGCGAGAGCGATCGGTTCATGGCGTTCCTGTCAAAGCTACTGATCGGATTCGGCGCGTGGGCGGACGACGCGTTTCGGAGGGTTTCATGATCCGGTCGCCGCTCCAAACCTTCTCGCCGAGCTTTGCAACAGGGTGTCTTCTTTGTGTCTGTTCTATGGCGACTTGACGGCGTGTTCGGCGAAGCGCACCTGTTGCAAGCTCGGCCGGACGAGCCTGGGAGATCGGATGATGAAGACTGTGCTGTTTTCGGGCGTGGCCGCTCTGATGCTGGCGACGCCCCTGGGGGTGATGGCGCAGGACGCCGGCAAGACCGCCACCTATGGTGAAATCGCGCTCAGCGCCGGGTTCACGCCGGATCCCTATCGGGTCTCGGTGACGGCGGGGGGCTCCATCGACGCCTATCAGGACACGCCTTTGCCGGCCGCGTGCGTCGGCAAGGTCGCCGATGCGCCGGATTTCGAAGTCACCTATACGGCCGGACGCCTGCCTCTGGTGTTCCGCACCCTGTCGTCGCAGGACACCACCCTGATCATCAACGGCCCTGACGGCCGCTGGCACTGTGATGACGACAGCTATGGCGACGGCGACGCCCAGGTGCGTTTCGAAAAGCCGCGCAGCGGCACCTATGATATCTGGATCGGCACCTTCGGCGAGGACATGGCCAACGCCACCTTGCTGATCACCGAGACGCCCTGACGACGCTCCGGATCTACTGATCCTCGTCGAATTTGCGGGCGACCAGGTCGCTGAGGGCCTCGACGGCTTCGGTGGCGTCGGGGCCTTCGGCTTCTATGTCGACGCCGCAACCGATGCCGGCGCCCAGCATCAGCAGGCCCATGATCGAACGGGCGTCCACGGTGACGCCGTCACGCGTGACGCGGATTTCGGATTCGAAGCTGGAGGCCAGCTTGACGAACTTGGCCGAGGCGCGGGCGTGCAGGCCGCGCTGGTTGCAGATGTTGACGGTGGCCTGAACGGGCGCGTCGGTCATTTTTCCCCCGCCAGAACCCAGGACGCCACCGAGATGTATTTGCGCCCGGCGTCCTGCGCATGGGCGACGCAGGTCTCGAGGCTTTCGCGGCCGCGCACGCTGGCCAGCTTGATCAGCATGGGCAGGTTCAGGCCGGCGATGACCTCGGCGTGGGTCTGCTCCATCACCGAAATGGCCAGGTTGGACGGCGTGCCGCCGAACATGTCGGTCAGCAGGATGACGCCGTCGCCGTCGTTCACGGCGGCGGCCGCATCGACGATGTCGCGGCGGCGCCGCTCCATGTCGTCTTCGGGGCCGATGCAGATCGCGGCCACGCCCCTTTGAGGGCCGACCACGTGCTCCATCGCCGCCAGGAATTCCGAGGCCAGTCCCCCGTGGGTGACGATCACCAGCCCGATCATGAAGGCTTCACCAAGACAATACGCCCCGCGCTTCTGCTCTCAGCGAACGCCCCTGGGGCGCCCGGACTGATCTGCAAGCCGGCCTTCATAGGCCAATCGTGCGCCGGTTCAAAGAGCGGCCAGCGCGGTTGCGACCACCTGACCCGCCGAGGCCGGGCGCGGGTCGAGCCGCAGTTGCGGAATCGTCACGCCTTCCCAGGCCCAGACCGCCGGTTCGGGCAGGCGTTCGATCGCCTCATGGGTGCAGTCGACAGCGAGGGCGATGCGCGCAAGCGGGCGCACAGGGGTCGTGGCGATGCCGAGGCCCCGCACCTCGATCTTGCCGGTGATCGTTGCGGGAGCCGCAGCGTAGAGGGCGCCGTCAGAAGCCCAGAGACAGGTCCAGTCGTCGGCGACCAACCGCCAGCCCTGCCCGATGAGCCGCAGGGCCAGATCGCTCTTGCCGACGCCGGAAGGTCCCTGGATCAGCACGCCGCGCCAGCCCTCAGGCGTGACGCGGGCCACCGCGGTGGCGTGAAGGGGCTGGATCGAGGGGGTCATGGGCGACGTCCGGCAAGCGGCAGAAGCACTTCGAAGCGGGCCCCGACGACGGCGCCGGTCTCGTCCTTGCGGTTGTCGGCCTGCACCCGTCCGCCGTGGGCGTCGATGATCTGGCGGACGATGGACAGGCCCAGGCCCGAGTTGGCGCCGAAGGCCGTGCCCTTGGGCCGCGAGGTGTAGAAGCGCTCGAACACGGTTTCCAGGTTGTCGGGCGGAATGCCGGGTCCGTCGTCCTCGACGCGGATGCGCAGGGGCAGGTCGGGATGGCTGTCGTCACGCTCCAGCCGCACCCGGACCTCGCCGTCGGCCGGGCTGAACGATCGGGCGTTGTCGATCAGGTTGCGGAACACCTGGCCCAGAGGAATGTCGCGGCCCAGAACCTTGGCGGCCTCGGCGGTCGAGGCGAAGCGGACGCTGGCCTCGCCAGGCTTCTGGCCGCCCTCATAGACGGCCACGATATCGCCCAGCAATTCGTTGAGGTCGATCAGGCGCGGCCGGTCGCGCGACAGTTCGGCGTCCAGACGCGAGGCGTTGGAGATGTCGGTGATCAGCCGATCCAGGCGCCGAACGTCCTGTTGCAGCAGATTGGTCAACCGCGCCCTCTGTTCGTCGGTCTTGACCAGGGGCAGGGTTTCCAGCGCCGAGCGGATCGATGTCAGCGGGTTCTTGATTTCGTGGCTGACGTCGGCGGCGAAGCGTTCGATGGCGTCCATGCGCGTCGACAGGGTGTCGGTCATGGATTCCAGGGCGCGGGCCAGGTCGCCGATCTCGTCCTTGCGGTCCTCCAGATCGGGCAGGGAGATGGCGCGGGCGCGCTGCAGACGCACCTGGTCCGCCGCCGCCGACAGCCGCATGACCGGCCGCGCCACGAACATGTGCAGCACCAGGGCCGACAGCAGGTTCACCGCCAGGGCCACCAGGGCGAAGGGGGTCAGGGCGCGGCGCTGGGCGGCCAGGGTGTCGTCCACGTCGCCGGCTTCCAGGGTCAGGACGCCCAGCACCTGCTGGACGTGCCGCACGGGCAGGGAGACCGAGACGACGCGATCGCCGTTCTCGTTGCGGCGAATATCGGCCTGGGGCGCGCCCTGCAGGGCGCGTTCGACCTCGGCCGACAGTTCGGCGTTGGCGCGGCTCTGACGGGCCTCCTCGCGCGGCGAGGGCTCGGTCGGCGCAAGGGCCGTGCCCGCCGGGCTCGCCGGGGGCAGGGGTTCGCCGGGAATGGCGTCGGTGACGGCGTAGCTGTCCGACACCAGCAGCCCGTCCTGGTCGTACAGGCGCGCGCGCTGGCCTTCGGGGATGAAGTTGTCGCGCAGCCACAGACCCGCCGCGCGCGGATCCAGCATCGGATAGGGCTCGCCCTGGGTGATGCCGAGCTCGCCCAGCACATTGGCCAGAAGCTTGGCCTGGACCGACAGGGATTCCTGACGCGCCTCGATCAGCCCGCGCTGCCATTCATTGAGGGCCAGGGCCCCGCCGAACAGGATCAGCAGGCTGAGCAGGTTGAGCGCGAGAATGAAGCCGCCGAGCCGCGAGCCGCCGAAGCGGAAGCGGCGCTTCGGCGCTGCGTCCTCGATCTCAGCTTTCGCGGTAGCGGTAACCGACGCCATACAGGGTCTCGATTGCGTCGAACTCGGGATCGACGACCCGGAACTTCTTGCGCATGCGTTTGACGTGGCTGTCGATGGTGCGGTCGTCGACATAGACCTGATCGTCGTAGGCGGCGTCCATCAGGCTGTCGCGGCTCTTCACGAAACCGGGGCGCTGGGCCAGGGCCTGAAGCAGCAGGAACTCGGTGACGGTCAGCTTGACCGGGCGACCGTCCCAGGTGCTTTCGTGGCGGGCGGGGTCCATCGACAGCTTGCCGCGCTTGATGGCCTTGCCGGCGGCCTCGGCCGCCGTCTCGACTTCGCCGCCGTCGGCGCCGGTGCGGCGCAGCAGGGCCTTGACCCGCTCGATCAGCAGGCGCTGGCTGAAGGGCTTGTGGATGTAGTCGTCGGCGCCGAGGTTGAAGCCGAGGATCTCGTCGATCTCCTCGTCCTTGGACGTCAGCATGATGACCGGAATCTGCGAGGTTTGACGCAGGCGGCGCAGCACCTCCATGCCGTCCATGCGCGGCATCTTCACGTCCAGGATCGCCAGATCCGGAGGCGTGGTCTCCAGGGCCTCCAGGCCCGAGGCGCCGTCGTGATAGGCCGTGACCTTGTGGCCATGGCTTTCAAGGGCCAGGGACACGGAGGCGACGATGTTTTCGTCGTCGTCGACCAGGGTGATGTTGGCCAAGGGCTTCTCCTTAGTGCGGGCGGCGGCGGTCGTCCGATCGGCCGTCGCGGGTCGATTGCTCAACGCGCGACAAGCGTAACCGTTCTATTCCATGGTGGTGACATTACGGCCACAGCAAATGGTTCGCCAGAGCCTGTCTTTCAACCTTGGCGGGGAAATGGCGAAACCTCGCCTTAAAGCCTCCGGGCGCAGGGTGTCGGGCTGATACGCGCGAAAGACGCCATGGCCGGTCCGGTTCACTACGAAATCTACATCCGCAAGACGCCGCCGGCGTCCTGGTCGCTGTCCATGGCCACCGAGGACCGCAAGACGGCGATCGAGACGGCCGAGGACCTGATGCGCGACGGCCAGGCCTGCGCCGTGCGGGTGACCAAGGAGACCCTGGACCCCGACACCATGGAGTTCGCCAGCGTAGTCGTCCTGACAAGGGGCGCGCCTGAAGTGAAGCGCAAGTCCCCGGTCCGCGAGGAAAATCGCGGTCCCAGCTGCCGCGGCGTGCAGGATCTCTACGCCCCCCACGCGCGCGACCTGATCGGACGGGTGCTGGAAGACTGGTTGAACCGCCAGGGGGCGACAGCTTTTGAGCTGCTTCACAGACCGGATCTGGCGGAACGGCTGGAGGCTTCGGGCGTCGAACTGCAGCATGCGATTCAGAAAATCGCCGTGCCGGAGGCGCAGCATACCGGCCAGCCTGTCCATGATCTGGTGCGCCACTATCAACGGTTGGCCGAGCAGGCGATCGAGCGTCTGCTGCAGGCGGGACGGCGCAAGCAGTTTCCGAGTCTGGCGGAGCGTTCGGTCGCGGATGTGGCCCATCGGCTGAACGGCTCGCCCGATCGCGCCTTCATCATGGGCGGGGTCGTCGCCGGAGCTTTGAAGGGCCTGACCAGCGCGCGGGCGCGTCTGGATCGTCTGATGGACCTGTGTGATCGCGCGCCGTCCGACGGTCAGCCGCGCGCCCTTGTCCTGGTGCCGGTCGAGCAGATTTTGTGCGAACTGCTGGCCTCTCGGCACAGTCTGGCCCAGATCGTCGGCCCGGCTCTGGACCAGGGCTCCAGCCTGGCGGCGGTGGTGCGCATGGTGGCCCCGCGCGAGATCGCGGCCCTGGTCGCCCACGACCCACGGCTGGCGATTCTGATCCCCCCGGTCGAAGGCGGACCGACACGTCTGGGCGAGCGTCTGGCGGCGGGCGAGTTCCCCCTGCTGGCGGCGGCCCTGGCGCGGATGGTGGTGCGTGAACTGATGAGCCAGCGTCGCCTGCGGCCTGGTGATCCCGAGGGCGAGATCGACATCCTGCGCGCCCTGGCCATGACCCTGACGGCCACGGCCGGGCGCCTGCTGACGCTGGAGGAGGTACAGGCCGCCTTCGTCGAGCGTTCCAAGAGCCTAGTCACCGCCGACTTCGTCGCCGCCTACGTCAAGGGATGCCCCAATATCCTGTGCGAGGTCGAGCGCCTGGCGCGCCTGTGCGAGAATGTCACCGGCGGGGCGAACAAGCGGGCTGCGGCGCGCTGGCTGGACGCCTGCGTCACCTCCCTGCGGTTCGAGACCGAGATGCGGGCTTCGGGGCAGACGCCGGGGCAGAAGCTGCTGGCCCTGGCGGGCTTGCAGCGCGCCGTGCGCAACGCCGCTCTATCCGAACGGGACTGCGAGGCGGTGACGACCGCCCTGGGCGTGGTCGGCGGATCGGTTGAGGCGGACGCCCGCCTGACCGCCCAGATCGTGCGCGCGCCCGCGCCGGCGTCCCAGAAGCTGGGCGCCCTGCTGCGTCTGGCGGCGGCCGAGACGGGACCGACCGGCCCCGTGGCGGACCGGGCCAAGGCCGAGGCGATCAAGCTGTTCCGCGCCCCGGAGGTTCGGGCAGCGTTGAGCGCGACGCCCGAGGCGGTGCAGACCTTGCGTCCCTTGATGAAGGCCGTCGGTCTGGCCGCCTAGGGGCTTCTGCGCCTCAGTCGAAGATGTCGAAGATATCCATCCGCTTCTTTTTCTTGCGGTAGTGGTAGTCGTCGTCGCGGTGACGGTCGTCCTTGTAGCGAGGCGGTTCGCGGTAGCCCTGGGGCTGGCCGCCCCACGGTTGTTGCATGGGTTGTTGCGGGGGCTGCTGATAGGTCGGCTGGGGCGCGATCTGGGGCGCGGCGGCGCGGCCTTCCTCGGCGGCGCTGGCCATCAGCTTCTCCAGTTCGCCGCGATCCAGCCAGACGCCGCGGCAGGTCGGGCACATGTCGAACTGGACGCCGCCGCGATCCAGGGTCTGCATGGCGGCGTTGTCATTGGGGCACATCAACAGGGGCATGGGGTCCTCGTCATCGAATGATGCGGTCCGACATCACGCCGCCGAAGCGCCGCCAGAGGGGCCCGTCCCGCTGAGGACAGAGTTAGGGTCGCGCCGAGCCTGCGACAACGTGCGCAGACGCCGCAGGGGCAGGTTCCAGCCTAGCAGCTTTGCCCGGCGGCCCAGCCCGACGACCAGGCCCATTGGAAGTTGTAGCCGCCCAGCCAGCCGGTGACGTCCACCACCTCGCCGATGAAGAAGAGGCCGGGGATCGTCCTGGCCTCCAGGGTCTGCTGGTCCAGGGCGGCGGTGTCGACCCCGCCAAGCGTCACCTCGGCGGTGCGATAGCCCTCGGACCCGACCGGCTTGACGGTCCAGGCGTTGACCGTTTCGGCCATGGCCCGCAGCTTCTTGTCGCCGATCTCGGCCAGCTTTCCGGCCAATCCCTCGCGGGCGCAGACGACCTCGGCCAGACGGCGCGGGATCACGTGGCCGAGCGCGGTGTGCACCGCCTGCTTGCCGTTCTCGGTCTTGGCGGCCAGCAGGCGTGCGGCGAGATCCTCGCCGGGGGCCATGTCGACCGTGATCGCCTCGCCCTCGCGCCAGTAGGAGCTGATCTGCAGGATCGACGGCCCGGACAGGCCCCGGTGGGTGAACAGCATGGCTTCTTTGAATTGGGGCCTATCGCCCTTCGGGCTGCTTGAGGCCGGAAGCGCCTTGACCACGGCGTCCACGGCCACGCCCGCCAGGGGTTTCAGCTGTTCCAGCAGGCCGGGCTCGAAGGTCAGGGGCACAAGCGCGGGCCGCGTCTCGGTGACCCGCAGGCCGAACTGGCGCGCGACTTCATAGCCCCAGCCGGTCGCGCCCATCTTGGGGATGGACTTGCCGCCGGTCGCCACCACCAGAGAAGCCGTCGAGACGCGTGTCCCGTCGTCCAGATCGACGCTGAAGCGCTCGCCGTCGCGGGCGATTGCCTTGACGCCGAGGCCCAGCGACAGGGTGACGCCTGCCGCCTTCATCTCATCTGTCAGCATGCGGATGATCTGTTTGGCGCTGTCGTCGCAGAACAGCTGGCCCAGGGTCTTTTCGTGCCAGGCGATGCCGTGGCGTTCGACCATTTTCAGGAAGTCGTGCTGGGTGAACCGCTTCAGCGCCGACAGGGCGAAGCGCGGGTTCTCGCTCAGGAAATTGGCGCCGCCGGTCCCCAGGTTGGTGAAGTTGCAGCGACCGCCGCCCGAGATGCGGATCTTCTCGCCCGGCGCGCGGGCGTGGTCGATCACTCGCACGCGGCGGCCGCGCTTGCCCGCCTCGATGGCGCACATCATGCCGGCCGCGCCGGCGCCGACGATCAGGACGTCGAGATCTGAAGACTTCATCGCCCCGCCCTAGCAGGCGCGGGCGCTTGAGGCGACCGTTAGAGACCGAGGGCGGCCCGATAGCCCGAATGCACCAGCTCGGCGTATTCGGGATGCTTCTTCAGATAGCCGGCGAAGAAGGGGCAGGTGGGAAGGATGACCAGACCGCGTTCCTTCAGGTCGGCCAGGACGTGTTTGGCCATGCGGCTGGCGAGGCCGCGCCCTTCCAGCGGGATCGGCACGATGGTCTCGGTGATCAGCAGGCCGCCGGCGACCGGGTTGTAGATCACCACGGCGGTCTGGCCCTCGACCTCCAGCTCGTAGCGCTTGGCTTCGGCGTTGTCGCGGATGTCGGGATCGAGGCTCATGCTTGGCTCCTGCGGCAAGGCCGATCAGCCTAGCCCGGACACCGGGAAAAGGGGAGGGGGCGTCGCCGCCCCCTCCGTCGCATCAGAAGCTGTAGTCCAGCTGGACCCAGGTCTGACGGCCGTAGATGTCGTACCAGCCGATCGAATAGTTCGGCCAGCCGCCGGTGCGGTCCTCGGGATAGCGGTCGGCGATATTGTTCATGATCACCGAGACCGAGGCCTTGTCGTTGACGCGATAGCGGACGCTGGCGTTGAACACGGCGTAGGGATCGCGCTCGGACGCATAGTCATTGGTCGGAATGGTCCCGTAGCGGACGCCGTAGAGGGTGGCCGTCCACGGTCCGACGTCCCAGGTGACGCTGCCGGACATGCGGTCGCGCCAGTCGGATTGACGCGACAGGTCGCGCAGATAGTCGAAGGTCGGGTCGCCCTCGAACTGCTGGTATTCGTGCTCCAGGACCTTGGTGTAGGTCAGGCTGCCGCTCACCAGGCCCCAGCGCTCGAAATTGCGACGGGCGTTGACGGTGGCGTCGAAGCCGCGCGTCGTCTCGCTGGCCGCGTTGATCGGATTGACCGTGATGCGCGTGACCTGGTTCGGGTTGATCGCCGCGTCGCCCGGGTTGCGCGTCACCCGCCCGACATAGTCCAGGCACAGGGCCGAGTTGGGATCGACCGTTCCGCCGCTGGGCGTGCGGCCGATGCGGCAGTCCGCCTCGGTGCGCAGGATGATGTCCTCGCTCAGCGAGGTCACCTGCTGGCTGATCTCCAGATCGTAGTAGTCGAACTGGATGTCGAAGGCCTTGCTGGGCGTCCAGACAAAGCCCGCGGTGAAGGACTTGCCCTTCTCCGGCTGCAGCTCGGCGTTGCCGCCGCGCGTGAAGTCCATGTTGTACTGGATGTCGCAGCTGGAATAGTCCTGCCCCTCCAGCCGGCACTGATAATAGTCCGTCACGCCGGGGTAGTAGCCGCGCGTTTCGGTGGCGAAGATGTAGTTCATGTCCGGCGCGCGGAAGCTGGTCGAATAGCTGGAGCGCAGCATCAGGCTGGGGATGGGCCGGTACTGCAGGCCCAGGCTGTAGGTCGGGCTGTCCACCGACTCGCCGCGGTATTCGTAGCGGTCGTAGCGGCCGGCCACGGTGGCGGTCAGCTGGTCCAGGATCGGCACGCGCAGCTCCAGACCCGCGGCCTGACGCTTGCGCTCGCCGCCCGAGGGTTGCGAGCCCGTGACGTTCCAGGCGGCGCCGTTGTTCAGACGCGCGTCGGGTTCGTTCTTGTAGCCCTGCTCGCCGATCTCGACGACGGCGGCGGCCTGCAGGGGGCCGGCGGGCAGTCGCCACAGGTCGCCGTCCACCGAGAGGGTGAAGTCCTGCAGCCAGGAGGTGTTGTGGTCGGTGAAGCGGTCGGCCACCGTGCCGAACTCGCCCGGCGTCAGGGGCGTGTAGAGGCGGTCGGCGGCGGGGGCGTAGACGGGCTGGGTCGTGCCGGACACGTCGCGCGTCCCCTGCTGGGCGCCGAGGAAGAAGGCGTCGATCCCGGTCAGCAGGCGCACCCGGCTCTGATCGCTGACATATTCCGAGCGGTTGAAAGCAGCCTCATAGCGCCAGTCGCCGATATGGCCGCGCACGCCCAGGACCGCGTTCCAGTTTTCCTCGTCGTAGCGGTTGCCGACGCCGAAGGCGCCGCCCGTCTCTTCCGGCGTCAGCACCCGGTTCCAGGTCTCCAGCCGCCCGGCCGTGTCGTTCCAGAAGGTCTTGTTCCAGCTTAGCGAGCGCACGACGTTGTCGACCTGGGTCTTGCCGTACAGGAATTCGCCGAAGACCTCGGTATCGTCATTCAGGTGCCAGGTCAGGCCCAGATAGGCGTTGCCCGACTCCTTCTGCGTCTGGATCGTGCGGGTGCTGTAATAGGCGTCGCTGCCGCAATAGGAGCCGCCGCTGGCCGCGACGACGCGCTCGATCGTGCCGCCCTGCAGCGAGCCCAGGCCCTCGCACAGACCGGCGGGCGGGTCGTAATAGGCGCGGGTGATCGGGTTGCGGTTCGAGAATATGGCCGGCGGAACCGCGCCCGGCTCGGCGTAGCGGGTGTAGGACTCGCTGATCTCCCGGTCGCCCCAGAAGATGGCGTCGCGCTGGCTGTATTCCAGGCTGCCGACCACATCCAGACGGTCCCAGCTGCGGCCGCCCGACAACTGGGCGCGCCAGTTCTCGCCGCCGCCCTGTTCGGTGCCGCCATAGCGCAGGGAGGCGTCGAAACCGTCGGTCTTCTGCTTCAGCTTGATGTTGACCACCCCGGCGATGGCGTCCGAGCCGTAGATGGCCCCGGCGCCCCCGGTCAGGACCTCGATCCGGTCGACCACGGCGTTGGGCAGGTTGGCCAGGTTCACGGCGTTGACCGAGCCGTTGTAGGCCGACGGATATTCCGCCACCCGCCGCCCGTTCAGCAGGACCAGGGTGTGGTTGGGTCCCAGCCCGCGCAGGGAGATGACATTGGCCGCCGGGGTGAAGGTGGCGCCGAAGTCCTCGCCCTGGACCGAGCCGGTGTTCTGGGTCGCCTGGCTCAGGGCGTCGAAGACGCTGCGGAAGCCGTGCGTGTCGATGGCCTCGCCGGTGATGACCGAGACGGGGGCGACGCCCTCCAGATCGACGCGGCGGATGCGCGAGCCGGTGACGACGATCTCGTCGACCGTAGAGGCGGCCTCGGGTTCGGGCGTCTCGGCCTGGGCCGGGGCGGGCGTGGTTTGGGCGAAGGCGGGGGCGGCCGCCGTCAGGGCGATGGCGGCGACCGACAGCCGCAGCAGACTCTTTTTCACAACTGAACCTTGTTCTTGGAGGGGAGTTCCAAGCGGTCAAGGTTTAGGCGAAATTTTTACCCCGAACAGCCGTGATCGCTGCGCATTTCATTTAGAAGTTTGCAGCAATCCGAGAGAAAATCTCAACGGCCGGTCAATGGGCGTCGTCCCAGTTGGCGGCGGCCTTGGCCTCGACCACCAGGGGGACGCTGAGGGCGACGGCGGGGTCGGCGGCGCCTTCCATGACCTTGCGGACCAGGGTCAGGGCGCGTTCGGCCTCGGCCTCGGGGGCCTCGAAGATCAGTTCGTCGTGGACCTGCAGCAGCATGCGGGTCTTCAGGCCCGCCTCAAGCAGGGCGTCCGGCATGCGGATCATGGCGCGGCGGATGATGTCGGCGGCGGCGCCCTGGATCGGGGCGTTGATGGCGGCGCGCTCGCCGAACTGACGCTCGGCGCCCGACTTGGAATGGATGGCCGGGATGTGGATGCGACGCCCGAAGACGGTGGTGACGAAGCCGTGCTCCTTCACGAAGGTCTTGGTGCGGTCCATGTAGGCGCGGATGCCGGGGAAGCGCTCGAAATAGGTCTTGATGTAGGCCGCGGCCTCGCCCTGATCGATGCCCAGCTGGGCGGCCAGACCGAAGGCCGAGATGCCGTAGACGATGCCGAAGTTGATGGCCTTGGCGCGACGGCGCGTCTCGCTGGGCATGCCCTCTACGGGGACGCCGAACATCTCCGACGCCGTGGCGGCGTGAATGTCGAGGCCGGCCTTGAAGGCGCGCTTCAGCTCGGGGATGTCGCCGATATGGGCCAGCAGCCGCAGCTCGATCTGGCTGTAGTCGGCGCTGATCAGCACATGGCCGGGCGAGGCGATGAAGGCCTGACGGATCAGGCGGCCGGTCTCGGTGCGGATCGGGATGTTCTGCAGGTTGGGATCGGAGGAGGCCAGACGCCCCGTCGTCGCCGCCGCCAGCTGATAGGAGGTGTGCACCCGGTGGGTGGCAGGATCGGCCGCGGCCACCAGGGCGTCGGTATAGGTGCCCTTCAGCTTGGACAGCTGGCGCCAGTCGAGAATGGCGCGCGGCAGGTCGTGGCTCAGAGCCAGCTCTTCCAGCACGCTGGCCTCGGTGCCCCATTGGCCCGACGCGGTCTTCTTGCCGCCGGGCAGGTTCATCTCGCCGAACAGGATCTCGCCGATCTGGCGCGGGCTGCCGACGTTGAAGGGGCGGCCCGCCAGCTTGTGCGCCTGCTCTTCCAGCTCGGCCATGCGCTGGCCGAAGGTCGAGGACAGGGAACGCAGACGGTCGGGATCGACCCGCACCCCGTTCAGCTCCATGTCGGCCAGAACGGCGGGCATGCCGCGTTCCAGGGTCTCATAGACGGTGGTCAGGCGCTCAGACGCCAGGCGCGGCTTCAGCAGTTTGTAGAGACGCAGGGTCACATCCGCGTCCTCGGCGGCGTAGCAGGTCGCCGGCTTCAGCTCGACGTGCTTGAAACTCTTCTGGCTCTTGCCCGTGCCCGCCACGCTCTTGAACGGGATGGGTTCGTGGCCGAGGTGCAGGCGCGCCAGCTCGTCCATGCCGTGGCCGTGCAAGCCGCCTTCGAGCACGTAGCTGATCAGCATGGTGTCCTCGATCGGGGCCACGCGAATGCCGCGCCGGGCCATGACGGCGAGGTCGTATTTGATGTTCTGGCCGACCTTCAGCACCGCCGGGTCTTCCAGCAGGGTCTTGAGGCGTTCCAGAGCGGTGGGCTTGTGGATCTGCGTCAGCGGCTCGCGCGGGGCGCCGCCGCCGAGGTCGAGACCGAAATCGAGCCCGCCGTCGCCGGTCGGCTCATGGTCGTGGGTCAGGGGGATGTAGCAGGCCTCGTTCGGCCCGACGGCGAGCGAGACGCCGCACAGGCCGGCGTGGGTGGCCGACAGGGCGTCGGTCTCGGTGTCGAAGCCGATGACGCCTGCGGCGCGGGCGCGGGCGATCCAGCGGTCCAGATCCTCCAGCGTCTGCACGCACTCATACTTGTCGCGGTCGAAGGCGTGGACTTCGTCGGGCGTCGCCACCTCAGCCGGGGCGTAGCGCGGGCTGGCGACCGGGGCCGAGGGCTGGCGGGCGAAGGCCGAGCCTTCCTTTTGCGGGGCCTTGCCGTCACCGACGCGGCGCAGCAGGGAGCGGAACTCCATCCGCTCCAGGAACTCCGACAGCACCGCCGGATCGGGATCGCGGATCAGGAAGTCGTCGACCGGCTCGGGCGCCGGGGCGTCGCAGGTCAGTTTCACCAGTTCGCGCGACAGGCGGATCTGGTCGGCGAAGTTGATCAGGGTCTCGCGGCGCTTGGGCTGCTTGATCTCGTCCGCGCGGGCCAGAAGCGTGTCGAGGTCGCCGTATTCGTGGATCAGCTGGGCCGCCGTCTTGGGACCGATGCCGGGGGCGCCGGGGACGTTGTCGACGCTGTCGCCGATCAGGGCCTGAACCTCGACCACCTTGTCCGGGGTGACGCCGAACTTCTCGAACACGGCCTCTTCTTCCAGGCGGCGGTCCTTCATCGGGTCGTACATGACGACGCCGTTCCCGATCAGCTGCATCAGGTCCTTGTCGGACGAGACGATGACCGCCTCGCCGCCCATGTCGCGGACCTTGCAGGCGTAGGTGGCGATCAGGTCGTCGGCCTCATAGCCGGGCAGCTCGACGCCGTGCACGCCAAAGGCGGCGGTGGCCTCGCGCACCAACGGAAACTGCGGCACCAGATCCTCGGGCGCCGGCGGGCGGTGGGCCTTGTACTGATCGTAGAGATCGTTGCGGAAGGTCTTTTCCGAGTGGTCGAAGACGGCGACCAGATGGGTCGGGCCGTCCTCGCCCTTCATGTCGCGGATCAGCTTCCACAACATGTTGCAGTAGCCCTGGACCGCGCCGACGGGCAGGCCGTCCGACTTGCGCGTGAGGGGCGGCAGGGCGTGATAGGCGCGGAAGATATAGGCCGAGGCGTCGATCAGCCACAACCGGGGCGGCGGTCCGTCCTGCGTGAGGGGGCGGGCGGCGGTGTCGGCGGCGGATTCGGCGGGCGCGTCGGTCATGGCGCGAACATAGGGGGCCGAGGGTTCGCCGTCATCTGCGCTTCCGCTTTCCTCCCCACTGTGTGGGGAGGGGGACCGCGAAGCGGTGGAGGGGCCCTGCGCCTGAATGAAGCGGCCCCTCCGTCACGGGCGCTGTGCGCCCGCGCCACCTCCCCATGAAATGGGGAGGAGAGCAGATCGCGCGTTTACGGCTGCCAGCCGCCCGGCGTCTCGGGGATGGAATCCTCGCCGTCATCGGCGATCTCGCCGCGGGTCTTGCGGACCTCGGCCCAGGCGGCGCGCAGCAGCTCGGTCACGCCCTCGCCGGACACGCCCGACACCAGATAGGGGGTCTTGCCCGAGGCGGCCTTCAGCGCCGCGACCTTGTCCGCGCGTTCTTCCGGCGACAGGGCGTCGATCTTGTTCAGGGCCAGAAGCTCGGTCTTGTCGGCCAGGCCCTCGCCATAGGCGTCCAGCTCGCCGCGAATGATGCGGTAGGCCTCGGCCACGTCCTCCTGCGTGCCGTCGATCAGGTGGATCAGGCTGGCCGAGCGCTCGACGTGGCCCAGGAAGCGGGTGCCGAGCCCTGCGCCTTCATGGGCGCCCTCGATCAGGCCGGGGATGTCGGCGATGACGAAGCGCTCCGAGGGGCTGAGGTCCACCATGCCGAGGTTGGGCGTCAGGGTGGTGAAGGGATAGTCCGCCACCTTGGGCCGCGCCGCCGAGACCGCCGCCAGGAAGGTCGACTTGCCGGCGTTGGGCAGGCCCGCCAGACCGATGTCGGCGATCAGCTTCAGCCGCAGCCAGATCCAGCGCTCCTGGAACTCCTGACCGGGGTTGGCGTAGGCCGGGGCCTGATTGGTCGGCCCTTTGAAGCGGGTGTTGCCCCAGCCGCCGTTGCCGCCGCTGAGCAGCTTCACCTTCTCGCCGGCCTTCTCCATGTCGACCAGGACGGTTTCCTTGTCCTCGTCCAGCACCTGGGTGCCGACCGGAACGCGCAGGACCACGTCGTCGCCCTTGCCGCCATGCATCTGGCGGCCCTGGCCGTGGTGGCCGGTCTGAGCCTTGAAATGCTGCTGGTAGCGATAGTCGATCAGGGTGTTCAGTCCGTCGACCGCCTCGATCCAGACGTCGCCGCCCTTGCCGCCGTCGCCGCCGTCGGGGCCGCCGTTGGGGATGAATTTCTCGCGTCGGAACGAGACGGCGCCGGCGCCGCCCGCGCCCGAGCGAATGTAGATCTTGGCCTGGTCGAGGAACTTCATCGCGGGCTTATGCCAAAACTCGAGCCAAAGGGCGAGGGTCACGCGGTTCGGCGGCGTTTACCCGCCGTTAGGCGAGGCGGACGACCCTGCCTGGCCATGAACATCGGCTCCCTGTTTCCTGCGCTCCAGACGGCCAAGCCCGAGGCGCGATCCGAGGCGACCTCGGCGCGCGAGGAGCGTCGGCAGGCCCTGGCCGACGCCCGGCTGAACGACGCCCGCGCGGCGGTTGAAAGCCTGAAACAGCGCACCAGCAACGCCTCCGAAGAGAAGAAGGCGGCGGCCAAGAAGAAGATCGAGGAGATCAAGGCCCGGCTGCAGATGTTGCAGATGGCCATGATCGGCGACCCCAAGGGCGCGGCTCGCATGGCGGCGGCTCTGGCGCGGGAACTGGGCGCGGCGGTCAAGGCCTACGCCGCCGCCGGTGGCTCGACCGCCGGTCTGGGCGCGGCGAGCGGCGCGCCGGCGACGGGCGCGCTTGAAGCGGGTGGGGCGGAAGCCGCGCCGGAAGCGGAGTCGGGCGAGGTCGCGGCGGAGACGTCGCCCCCAGAGGCGTCGGCCGAGGCGACGGCCGAGGAGGCCGAGGCCGCCAAGGCCTCCAACCCCTATCAGCAGGCCATCGACGCGGCCCAGGTCCGCATCAACGAACAGGCCCGCCGCAGCGGCGAGCGTCAAGCCGACCGCGACACCATGGACGAGGTCAAACGCCTGGCCGCCCGGATCAAGGCCATGGCGCAGAGGGCCAAGGACACGCCGGAAGGCGACGAGGCCGAGCGGGCCGTGGCCGGAATGGATCGCGAGGTTCAGGCGGCCATGCGGGCCATGCCGGACGTCGGGGTCGCCCTGACGGTCTAGCCCCGCGCCCAGACGCCGAAGGGGTCGCTCCACGGCAGGCCGAGCGCCTCGGCCACGGCGGGATAGGTGATTTCGCCCTTCAGCACGTTCAGGCCGCGCGCCAGATGGGGGTCCTTCTTCAGCGCCTCCAGCCCCTTGTCCGCCAGGGCCAGGCCGAAGGGCAGGGTGGCGTTGTTCAGAGCTTCCGAGCTGGTGCGCGGCGCGGCGCCCGGCATGTTGGCGACGCAGTAGTGGACCACGCCGTCGACGACATAGGTCGGGTCTTCGTGCGTCGTAGGCTTCGAGGTCTCGAAACAGCCGCCCTGGTCGATGGCCACGTCGATCAGGACGCTGCCCGGCTTCATCGACTTCAGCTGGTCGCGGCGGACCAGGGTCGGGGCCTCGGCGCCGGGAACCAGGACGGCCCCGATCACCACGTCGGCCTTGACCAGTTCCTCCTCGATGGCCCCGATCGAGGAATAGCGGGTGATGACCCGGCCGCCGGTCAGCTCGTCGATCTCGCGCATGCGGGGGATGGAGCGCTCCAGCACCACCACCTCGGCGCCCAGGCCCATGGCCATGCGCGCGGCGTTCAGTCCCACGACTCCGCCGCCCAGGACCAGAACGCGCGCGGGCGCCACGCCCGGCACGCCGCAGAACAGCAGGCCCATGCCGCCGTTGTGCTTCAACAGGGTTTCGGCGGCGGAGAAGACGGCGATGCGCCCGGCCACCTCGGACATGGGCGCCAGAAGGGGCAGGCCGCCGTTCCGGTCGGTCACCGTCTCATAGGCGATGGCGGCGCACTTGGAGGCCAGCAGGCCCTTGGTCTGCTCGGGATCAGGGGCCAGGTGCAGATAGGTGAACAGGATGTGGTCCGGTCGCAGCCGCGCCCATTCGACGGCCTGGGGCTCCTTGACCTTCACGATCATGTCGCTGTCGGCGAAGACGGTCTCGGCGTCGGCGACGATGGCGGCGCCCGCCTTGACGTAGTCGGAGTCGGTAAAGCCCGCGCCCAGCCCGGCGCCGGTCTCGATGCGGACCTCATGACCGTGGGCGACGTATTCGCGCGCGGCGGTCGGGGTCAGGCCTACGCGATGTTCGTTGGTCTTGATTTCGCGGGGTACGCCGACACGCATGGGTCTGTTCCTGATCCGTCCGCTCAGTGGCGGGCGGGGCGGACGCTAAACCTGCACAGGAGATGTCGCCAGACGAAACTGATGAAATCAGGACATAAAAAACCCTCGCGGCCCAATGGACGGCGAGGGTTCTGCACGATTTTAGTTCTTGGCGTCGCGGGCGGCGCCTTCGACGGCCGAACCGGCTGCCTGGGTGTCCTTGCCCACGCCGGCGATGGTGTTACAGGCGGCGGTGGTCAGCAGGGCGGCGGCGGCGGCAAGTACGAACAGTTTGCGCATGATCGTCTCCTGAATGGCGGGGGCCGGAAAGGCCCATCGTCAAATCAACGCGGCGCGCGCGGCGCGGTTCCTGTCAAGCTGTCGCTTGCGGTGGGCGAGGGCGCTTCCGGCGTGGCGAACGTCAGGCGGGCGATGGAGCCTCCGCCGGGCGCTGCGATCATTTCCGCATGACCGCGAAGCTGCTTGGCGAAGGCGTTCATCAGGGTGCGTCCCACCCCCGCCGCGTCGGCGTCGCCCATGCCGGGCCCGTCGTCCTGCACCTCCAGAACGCTGGTGTCGCCCAGGACGCGGAACCGGACCTGCAGGTCGCCGCCGCGCCCGGCGAAGGCGTGCTTCTGGGCGTTGGAGACGGCCTCGACCAGCCACAGAGCGACGGGCGCCAGCCGGTCCGGGTCGATGATCAGGTAGTCGGCGTCGACCGAACTGGTGACCAGGGGGCCGCGCATGGCTTCGCCGGCGATCAACTGCCCCACCAGCTCGGTCAGGAAGGTGCGCGAGTCGGCCTCGCGGATGTCCTCGCTCTGGTAGAGGGTGCGGTAGATGAGGGCGAGGGCCGTGATCCGCTGGCGGGTGTCGCCGAGCGCGGCGCGCGCCGCCGGGTCGGCCACCGCCCTCTGCTGCATCGACAGCAGGGACGAGATGATCTGCAGGTTGTTCTTCACCCGGTGGTGGATCTCGCGCATCAGCGCGTCCTTCTCGTCCAGCGAGTCCAGCAGGGCCTTGTCGCGGGTCGTGATGGTCTCGCCCAGGGTCCCCAGGGCGCGGGCCAGGGTGCGGATCTCGGCGGGGGCGTGCTCGGCCTGGACAGGGCGAACCGAGAAGCGGCCGCGGGCGTAGATGGCAGCCACCCGTTCCAGATAGCCGAGCCACCGGATGATGATCCGTTCCGACAGCAGCATGACGGCCAGAAAGGCGGTCAGCCAGGCCGCCAGCGGCAACAGGAAGGTTCCGATGGGGTTCAGTCGGGCCCAGGACAGCAGTCCGGAAGTCGGCGCCGACAGCAGGACGAAGAGGTCGCGTCCCGCCAGCGGGGTCGCGGCGTAGACATGTCTGCGGCCCTGAGCGTCTCGCCCCTCGAAAAGGGCGGCCCGTCCTTGCTGGGCGGTCCGGACCCAGGCGGCGACCGCGTCCTGGCCGTCAACCGCGAAATCCGAGGCGTCGCTGGAGACCAGGATGCGGCCGTCGGCGTCGGCGAGCGCGGACTGGGACCCGGACGGCAGGGCCGGATCCTGGATGTCGGGTTGAAGCGCGGTCAGGGGGATGGCCGCCGCGACCGCCCCCTGGAAGGCGCCGAGCGGGCGTTCCGAACGGACCGCGACGATCAGGGCCCCGGGTTCGCCGGTGGCGCGCGCCATGACCACGTCCTCGCCGTTGCGCAGACGTTGATACCAGTCCTGGTCGCGCACGTCGGCGTAGGCGGCGGTCGCGCCGTCTTCGGAACGCGAGGCGCAGACGGTCTCTCCGGTTGCGCTGACGCGCTGCAGCGCTGAAATGGCGTCCAGGCGCGACACCAGGGCGGTCAGGCGCGGCTCGCAGTAGAAGCCGCCGGCTTCGGGCGAGAGGGCCTGAAGCAAGACCACGGTGCTTTCGATCCGGGCCTTGGCGTCTGCGGCGCTGCGTTCCGCCGCCAGTTGCAGGTCGATTCGACGATCTTCGGCCTGGCGGCGGAATCCGGCCTGGGTCTGGGCCGCGCTGAGGGCGAGAATGGGCAGGAGGGCGATGGCCATGGCCAGCCCCATGCGAAAGCGAATGCCCTGAACGTTCGACCGCCCCAGCTTGCGGCCCCATGCGCGGCCGAACCGCCCCACGCGTCAGTCCTGCCTGGCGCCGCTCAGCCTGTCGGCGTCGGCCAGGATGGAGCGCATGGCGTCGCCGGCGGCGGCGCCGTCGCGACCGTATCCGCCGCGTTCCAGCGTCGCCTGCAGGGCCTTGCGGGCGCGTGAAACACGGCTCTTCACCGTGCCGACCGCACACTGGCAGATTTCGGCGGCTTCCTCGTAGGCGAAGCCGCCTGCGCCGACCAGGATGAGGGCCTCGCGCTGTTCCTCGGGCAGGGTCTTCAACGCCTGGCGCAGTTCGTCCAGGGCGACGGGCGCCTCGGGATCATCGACCGCCACCAGGGTCCGTTCTGCGGCTTCCTGATCCAGCTGGGTCTGGCGCCAGGACCGGCGCTTCTCCGAATAGAACTGGTTGCGCAGGATCATGAAGGTCCAGGCCTTCATGTTGGTGCCCATCTGATAGCTGGCCCGGGCGTCCCAGGCCTTCATCATGGCTTCCTGGGCCAGGTCGTCGGCGGCGGTGGGGTCGCCGGTCAGGGTGCGGGCGAAGGCGCGCAGGTGAGGGATGAGCGTCACCAGTTCCTTCTTGAAACCGGCGTCGTCGGCGGAGGGCGGTTTGGGCGGTGCGCCGATGCTGCTCACTGGCCCTCCTTGGTCGACGACCGCTCGTCGGCCCGCCGCAGGATGTCCAGGAATTCGTCGGGCACAGGCTCGTTGACCACCTGGTCGAACATGTGGCGCAGTTTCACGCCGATGGCCTGCTGGCGCAGACGCACCTCTTCCAGCCCGTGTTCCTTCGACGCTGGCGCGTCAGGACGCGGGGTGGGGTCTTTGGATTCAATCATGGAGTACGGCCGCCGCCCAAAGCCAGGAAGTAGGGTTCATGGAAGCGGAAAACGCTCCCTTGCCCTTAGAGTTCCTAGACGGATGCAAATTTATGCTCAAGCTTGTGAAGGGGGTGTGGAACTCTCGTCTGCTCAGGACGTTGACAGAGGCTGCGCGTCTCCCTTCGGAGGCGCATGATTGTCGGGGAAAATTGCATGAGTCTCTTGGCCAGGCTGGCGCCGCATCTGCCCTATGTCCGTCGTTATGCGCGGGCGTTGACCGGCGATCAGACCACGGGCGACAACTATGTGCGCGTCGCCTTGGAAGCCCTGGCGGCAGGCGAGCGCCAGCTGCCGGCGGACATGACCCCGCGGGTGGCCCTCTATCACGTCTTCCACACCATCTGGTCCTCCACGGGCGCCCAGCTCGAGGATGGCGGGGTTGACGGCGGGGATGACGCCGCGCGCCGTTTGATGCGGATTTCGCCGCGATCGCGCCAGGCCTTCCTCCTGACGGCGCTGGAAGGGTTCACGCCGTCCGAGGCGGCGCAAATTCTGGGGGTCGATCCGCGCTCGGTCGAACGTCTGATCGCCGAAGCCCAGTCCGACATAGACGCCGAACTGGCCACCGATGTTCTCATCATCGAAGACGAGGCCATCATCTCGGCCGATATCGAGAGCCTGGTGAAGGAGCTGGGCCATCGCGTGACGGGCACGGCCACGACCCACGATGAGGCCGTGGACGCCGTGGCGCGTCACACGCCGGGTCTGGTGCTGGCCGATATCCAGCTGGCCGACGGGTCGTCGGGCATTGATGCGGTCAAGGACATCCTCAAGCGTTTCGACGTGCCGGTCATCTTCATCACCGCCTTCCCCGAGCGTCTGCTGACCGGCGAGCGGCCGGAGCCGACCTTCCTGATCACCAAGCCCTTCCAGCCGGAGACGGTGAAGGCGGCGATCAGCCAGGCGCTCTTCTTCCATCCCTCGCGCCAGAAACAGGCGGCCTGAGCGCGGTCTCGCTTCCGCTTCGACCCCGACGGTTCGCCGTCGGGGTCTTTTCAATTCAGCTCGGTTGCGAGGGCGCCGCCGCATCATAGGCGGCGGTGTCGGCGGGGCGTGCGCCCGCGTCGGGATTGACGCTCTGGAAGCCTCCATTGCTGAGCAGCCACATGCCCAGCAAAAGGACGGCCGCCGCCCCGCCCGAGACGATCAGCAGCCACAGGATGCGGACGCCGCCCCGGCCCTGACGGACATACTGGGCCTCGATCGGGGTGTGGCCGGCCACGGCGTCGGCCGAATGGGAATGGGGATCCTGATGAGTCATCGCGGTCTCCTTCATGCTCCAGCAACGCAAGGCGGGCGGCGACGTTCCGGCCCGTCGATCCGCCGACGCCTATGGAACCGTCCTCAATCCGGGCCGTTAGACGCAAGCGGAGGCAAAGACGCCCCCGACTTGACCGGTTCGCCGGTCCGCCTCCGCACCTCATTCTCGATGATGCCACCTGAAGCGGACCCGAAACGGTCCGCTTTTTCTTTGGAAGCCTCTCGACACAGCCCCGGCATCCACGCCTAATAAGTTCTCAAAGAAAACGCATTGGAGATGCGCCATGAGCCTTCGCAATCGTCAGTGGGTTCTTCGCCAGAGGCCTCAGGGCCTGATCCAGGACGGCGACCTGGAACTGATCGAGACCCCGGTGCCGGACCTGAAGGACGCCGAGGTCCTGGTTCGCACCATCTATCTGTCGCTGGACCCCACCAACCGCACCTGGATGAACGACAGCCAGGGCTATCTGCCGCCGGTCGGTCTGGGCGAGGTCATGCGCGGCCTGACGCTGGGCGTGGTCGAGACGTCGAAGTCCGAACGATTCAAGACTGGCGACATCGTCACCCCCCTGTCCGGCGGCTGGGCCGACTATGCGGTGGTGCACGAACAGGGGCTGCGTCCGGTGCACCGCGCGCCGGGCATGCCGCTGACGGCCAATCTGTCGGTGCTGGGGATGACCGGCCTGACCGCCTATTTCGGTGTCACCGACGTGCTGAAGGCCAAGGCGGGCGAGACCCTGGTGATCTCGGCGGCGGCGGGGGCGGTCGGCTCCATCGCCGGTCAGGTCGCCAAGCAACGCGGCGCGCGCGTCATCGGCATCGCCGGTGGTCCTGACAAGTGCCGCTGGCTGACCGAGGAGCTCGGCTTCGACGCCGCCGTCGACTACAAGAACGAGGACGTGGGCGAGGCGCTGGACCGTCTGGCGCCGAACGGGATCGATCTGAATTTCGAGAACGTCGGCGGCGACATCATGATCGCCGTGTGGAACCGGCTGAACATCCACGCTCGCATGGCCGTCTGCGGCCTGATCTCAAGCTACAATGCGACCCGCATGCCGCCGTCGCCGAACTTCAGCCGGATCATCACCCATCGCCTGAACGTCCAGGGCTTCCTGGTGCTGGACTACGCCCACCGCGCCCGGGAAATGGTCGAGGAGATGGGGCCGTGGTTGGCCGATGGCCGGGTCAAGTGGAAGGTTCACGTCGACGATGGCCTGGAAGGCGCGGTCACCTCGCTGAACCGCTTGTTCACCGGCGACCATGACGGCAAGCTGCTGGTTCGGGTGTCGGAAGAGCCCGCCGCCTGAGGAGCCTGCCGGATGACCGAACCGCTGCACGTCCATTTCGAGGATCTCGAGATCGGCCAGGTCATCCCCCTGGGGGCTTGCGCGGTGGACGCAGGCGCGATGGATGTCTTCGTCGAACGGTTCGCGCCGGGGTGGGACGTCGCCTACGGCGCGCCCGACGCCCTGGTCTACGCCCTGTGGAGCCGGCTTTCCGCCGAGAAGGCCGGGACCTGGGCCGGGACGAAGACCCTGGCGATAGACGGCCTGCGTTTCCTGCGCAATCCGCCGCCCGGCGAACTGCTGCGCGGTCGGCTGACGATCATGGGCAAGGACCCCGTGGGGGATGAAAAGGGCATCGTCATCGCCCAGCAGGATCTGCTGGACGAGGCCGGCCGGCTGGTCTTTTCCTGCCTGACCCGCGCCCTGGTCGCCCGCCGGTAGACAAAAAACGCCCCGCCGGTTTCCCGGCGGGGCGTTTTCATTTCCACCTTCTGGCGGCTTCAAGTAGCGCGCCAGGGCGATAGGCTTCTTAAGATCAGGCGTTGGCGGCGGTCGGCGTCGCGGCGGCGCGAGCGAACGCCATGGCGATCAGGCGATCCCAGCCCAGCAGCGACACCAGGTGGGCGTAGATCTGGCCCAGGGCGCCGTTGTCGCGCAGTTCGGCCAGCTTCTCGATCGGCAGGGCCTTCAGCTTGTCTTCCGAGACGGCGTAGTACTCGGCCAGTTTCTGGACCGGCGCGAGCGTGCCGTCGGCGTTACGCGGGTTGAAATTGGCTTCGCGGACTTCGAACAGGTCCAGGTCCGTCAGCAGTTGGACGAAGGCTTCGGTGCGCAGGCGCTCCTGCTCGAAGTTGTTGCAGAACTCCATCGCATTGTTGACGTAGGCGCTGGGCTGGCCGTTGTCGAACAGGGGCGTCTCGCCGCCCTCGACCAGGAAGGACGCGGCGCGGTCGATGCACAGGATCAGGCGCTTCTCGGCGTCGTCGTTGGCGAAGACGAAGGGATAGCGACGCACATAGGCGGGCAGATAGGCCTCGGGACGAACGTCGCCGTTCGCTTCGATGAACAGGTTCTCGCCCGGACGCAGGCCCATGGCCACGACCGGCTGCTTGGTGTCGCCGACAAAGATGATCGGATAGGACAGGGCGGCCGGCGCGAACTCGGTCACGGTCAGCGGCACGATGTTGGCCTGTGCGATGAAGGCGTAGGGCTTGTCGGCAGGGGTCACGCCCAGCTTGCCGTGAGCCTCGAACGAGATCGGTTCCGGCTGTGCGTAGAACAGGACGTTGCCGGAGAGGGGGCCGGACGCTTGGGTCGTGGTGTCGGTCATGATGGTCGGATCGGCTCTGAACAGGATGGACGGGCCTTCTAGCCCATGGCCGGGCGCGCCGCAAACGCGTTGGTTCGACGAACGTCGGCCTTCGGAACGGGCGCGGTGTCGCAGCCGGTTGCGGTGGAGCGCGCGACCCCTTAGCTGTGAGAAATGGGCGCCGCTTGCGATCACGATCATTCCGACAGTCGACCCGGTCCCGCCGAGGTCGAGCGGGCGCTCGTCGCTGTCGAGACGCTTTGCGCCGCCGAAGGCGAACGCATGACCGCGCCGCGCCGTCGCGTGCTGGAACTGCTGCTGGCGGCGGGCGAACCGGTCAAGGCCTATGATCTGATCGCGCGCTACGGCGCCGACGGTCAGGCCGCCAAGCCGCCCACTGTCTATCGCGCGCTCGAGTTTCTGGAGCGGCGCGGGGTCGTGCACCGTATCGCCTCCATCAGCGCCTATGTGGCCTGCACCGCCGATGTCGATGACGGCCGGGGTCACGCCGCCGCCTTCCTCATCTGCGATTGCTGCGGCGCGACGGAAGAGGTCGCGGTGGCGGGAGGCGAGGCTTTCGCGGCGGCCGCATCTTCGGCGGGTTACGCTATCGAGCGCACGACCATCGAAGGGCATGGCCGCTGTCCCGCCTGCCGGGTGGCGGCCTGATCGGCATGGACGCCCTGGCTCTTTCGGCGCCGCGACGCCTGAGCGTCGCCATCGACAACCGCTGGGGCGGCGGCGACATGTCGGTTCTCGATTTCGGCGACCCGGCGCGGCCGGTGGATCTGATCTTTGTCCACGCCAATGGATTCAACGCCTACACCTATCGTTCCCTGTTGCAGCCTCTGTCGGGCGCCTTGCGCATCTGGGCGCCCGATCTGAGGGGGCATGGGCGCACCCGTCTGCCGGCGCAACCGCAGGGGCGGCGCAGCTGGAAGGATCACCGCGACGACCTGATCGCCTTGCTGGACGCTGTCGATGGCCCGCCGGTGGCCCTGGCGGGCCACTCCATCGGCGGAACCAGCGGATTGCTGGCGGCGGCCGAACGGGCCGAGCGGGTGTCGCGGCTGCTGCTGCTGGACCCGGTGATCTGGCGCCGGGAGATGGTGCTGGCCATGAACCTGCCCCTGATCGGACGCCTGGCCCAGCGCTTTCCGATCGTTCAGGGCACCTTGAAGCGGCGCGCCCTGTTCGACAGTCGCGAGCAGGCCCTGGCCGCCTACCGCGGTCGCGGCGCCTTCAAGGGCTGGTCGGACATGATGCTGGCCGATTATCTGGTCGATGGTCTGATCGAGACGGATCAGGGGCTCCAGCTGACCTGCAGCCCGGCCTGGGAGGCTTCCAACTACGCCGCCCAGGCGCATGATCCCTGGCGCGCGCTGCGACGCTATCCGGGGGCGACGCGCATCTTCAGGGCGGAGAGCGGCAGCCTGTGCGCCGTGTCCGGGCATGGCCCGGCGGCGCCGCAGGTTGAAGCGATCAGGGGCGGTGGGCATCTCTTTCCCATGACTCATCCCGAGCTTGTGCGCGACGCCCTGCTGGACCTGGGTGTGTGACCAGGGGCGGGCGCGGGCTGGCCTGGCGCCGGGGTTGGATGTTACCCCTGTCGGGTCATGAGTTCGTCCGACGCCAATGATCTGAACCGCATCCTGCTGGGCTCCGCCATCGGGGCCGGGATTGGTCTGATGCTGCTGGCCCTGGGCGTGGCAATCCTGTGGACGGCGGCGGATCAGAGAGGGGCGGAGACGCCCGTCGTCGCCGAAGTCGCCGTCGCTCCCGTCCCGTCCGACCGGCCCACGACAACGACAGGTTCGCCGGTCCCCTATCCGGCCGTCGCCGCGCCGCCTGCGGCGCCGGTGCGGGAGGAACCCAGGCCTTCCGCAGCGACATCAGTCTGGCGATCGGTCTTTGACGACGACAAGCCTGAGGCGACGACCGAAAAGGCCGCCGCCCCCGCTCCTGCGCCCGGCGCCGCGCCTCGGGCCGCTCCGGCTCCGCGTCCGGCGCCGCGCCCGTCAACGCCGCGACGCCCGCCGGAGGCCCAGCGTCAGGACGACAGCCTCTTCTTCTGACGCCTCAGGTCAGGCGGGCGCAGGCGTGGATCAGCCGCTCCACGTCCTCCTCGGACTGATACAGGCTGAAGCCGAAGCGGATCACGTCGTCGCGCACGTCGGTGACCACGTTCATGTGCTGCAGGTCGGCTTTCCAGCGCGACGCCTCGTCGGAACGCAGGGCCAGGAAGCGGGCGCGCGGCGCCTCGCCCTCGACCGGGTTGAGGATCTCGGCTTGCGACAGGGCGCCCGCCTCGCCGTTCCGGACCGCCGCCTGGAAGCGGGCCTGAAGGCCGCGCGCATGGGCGGCGATCTCGGTCGTGGTCAGGCCCTGTTCGTCCAGCATCCGGCGCACGGCGTTGAGGCGATAAAGGGCGCTGACGTCGAAGGTGGCGCCCCAGAAGCGACCGCCGTCGGTGCGGTACTGGACCCCGCCGGGCGGGCCTTCCAGATGGCCGAACTCGGCGAACCAGCCGGTGATGACCGGGCGCGGGCAGAAGCCGGGC
>Ga0247823_10000703_pt1 | contig 28212 bp, 26 predicted proteins | sample 13C_PalmiticAcid_2_FD_192426 | JGI IMG/M metagenome (GOLD analysis project Ga0247823, IMG submission 192426) | Soil microbial communities from agricultural site in Penn Yan, New York, United States - 13C_PalmiticAcid_Day30 | ecosystem: Environmental > Terrestrial > Soil > Agricultural land...
AGAGTTGGGGCAGTTCGTCCAGGCTGCTCTTGCGCAGGAACGGGCCGATGGGCGTGAGGTACTTGGCTGGATCGGTCAGCAGGTGGGTCGCCACCGCGGGCGTGTCGGTGCGCATGCTGCGGAACTTGGGCATGCGGAAGATGCGGTTGTGGCGGCCGACACGGTTGGACCAGTAGAGCGCGGGCCCGGGGGATGTGAGCCGCACGGCCAGAGCCACCAGCACCACGGGCACGAGAAGAACGGTGGCGGCGCACAGCGCCAGCAGCAGATCGAAGAGGCGCTTCATCCTTGCTCCCTGCCTGCCGCGGCCCGCCGCAGACCTTCATCGACGCTGATGGGTGGTGTCCAGCCGAGTGTCTCTCGTGTGTGGGTGATGTCGACCTGCAGGTTGCCGAAAAGGCGTTGCGCCACATCGCGCTTGCCGACGGCCGCGGCACCCCATCTCAGCAGCGCCGGTGGCACTGGCAGCAGCCGTGCGGGTCTGCCCATGGCTTGGCCCATGCGACGAAGCAGGGCCGTGGTGGACAGGTCTTCGCCATCGCTGACCAGAAAGGTCTGGTTCGCTGCGGCCGGGTGGTCGATGCAGGTGATGAGCAGATCGACCAGGTTGTCCAGCGCCACGAGGCTGCGGCGGTTGTTTGTCGCCAGGCCCAAAGGCAAGGGCACGCCTCGCCCTAACACCCGCAGGAGGCTGGCGAAGTTGGCCTTGACACCCGGGCCATAGACCAGGGGCGGCCTGACGATGACCACCTCCATGCCCGTCTCCTGGCCGATCTGTCGCAGGCCTGTTTCGGCTTCGGCCTTGGAGATGCCGTAGGGGTCCTGCGGTGCCGGGACATCGTTGGCGGTGAAGGGCTCTCCCGCTGTCGTGGACTCGCCGTTGACCTTGACCGAACTCACGAAGACGAAACGGCGCACGCCCGCCTGGGCGGCCAAGCGGGCCAGTTGCAGGGTGCCGACGGTGTTGGCCTCACGAAACGCCTGCAACGGGTTGGCGGCACGCTCGTTCATCACGTGCACACGGGCCGCGAGGTGGACCACGACCTGGCGATCGCGCAGTTCCACCGGCCATTGCAGCGAAGCGCCCAGCGGGCCAAGCCGTGCCGTTCGGGTGCCAGCCAGGGGCAGCGGTGCCTCGCTGCGCACACCCAGGACCGTGTCGCAGGAACGGGCGAGAAGGGTCCGGGTCAAGGCGCTGCCCACCCAGCCCGTGCCACCCGTCAACAGAATGCGGGGTGTGCTCATGACGACGGGCCCGATCCCAGTTGCGCGATTTCATCGGCCATGCGGTCCATGATGTGGGTGCGGCGGTAACGGTCAACGAAACCGCTGCGATCACAGGTCTGCAGACGCAATGCGCGGAACGCCGCAATGGCTGCTTGTGCATCGCACGGCGGGAAGACGGCCGTGTTCTCGACCTCTTCCTGCGCGAAACAGGCGGGGAACCCCGCCAGACCGGCCCAGATGGGCTTTCCGGTGGCGGCATATTCGAACAATTTGGACGGCAACACCTTTTCGAACGCGGGCAGGTCGTTGAGGTGCACGAACAGCACGTCGGCCTGCCCATACAGCATGACCAGCTCGGAGCGCTTGACCGGTTTGAGAAAGGTCACCCAGTGCTGGGGCAGGGCGTCGAGCGCGGACACCAGTTGCATGCGGCGGCCGCCGTCGCCCACCACGGTGAAGTGCACCTCGTCGCCGAGCGCCCGGGTGAGCTCCGGCAGGATGTGATGGAGGCCCTGGCCTTCTCCCAGGTTGCCCGCGTACAGCACACGGATGGGCCGTGGTGATGCCGCTGGCGGGGCCTGGTCGTAGCGGTGTTCCAGAAAGGCCTCGTCCACACCGTTGCTCAGCAACGAGAACGAGCGGTCGGGATAGCGCGGTTGGAAATACGGCAAGAACCCCGGCGACACCAGGTTGACGCGGGTGGCCGAGCGGACCGCCCAGCGCTCCAGCGCCGAGAACACCGGCTTGAGCAACCACGAGAGACGGCGCGGCAGCACATCGCCGATGGTGTCGACGAAGATGTCGCGGATGTCCAGGTACAAGGGCACCGCATGGTGCCGCGCCGCCCAGGCGCCCAGCAGGCCCGTCATGAGCCGTGAGGTGGTGGCGACCACGATGTCCGGGCGCTCCCTCGCCACCAGTGCCCTTGCCCGCCAGGCAAAGGTGGCAAACGCCCTGGCCTGATCGAGCATGCCGCTGCGATGCGGCGGCAGGTCGATGCGGTGTACGGTGAGTGAGCCCACGCTTTCCAGGGCGGGAGCCTGGGCGTCGAAGCTGTCGTAACGGTTCGGCCGCGTGGTGATCACCGTGATCCGGACGCCCTCGGGCAGCCGGGCGCGCAGGGCCTTGACCAGCGCTTCCATGCGAAACGAACCCGCAGACAGGTCGGGCGGAAAGTAGAAACTCAACAACAGCACATGCATGGTGATCATCCGCCGCTGGCGCCATCCCAGTGGAACTCAACGGTGCATTGCCGATCGCTCCAGTCGAGGATGAGGCATTGGTTGGGGATCGCGGCGCCGAACACGGGATGCCAGGTGGACGCCTCCACCCTGGCAGAGCTCGCGCCCTGGCTGCGCCAGCGCACCGCGTCGCCGTCGGGGAGCAGGCAGAGGCCTTGATGGCCTTGCGCATCGGCGGACACCACCACGTCGGGGTGGAAATGAAAACGGGACTGCGCATGCCGGAACCCGCCTTCGAGGCGGTCCTCCACCACGCAGCCGCCCGGGGTGAGGGTCAGGTTGCGCACATGCACGGGCTTGCCCGGCAGCCGCGCATAACCATCGTGGGCGGCACTGGCGCGCTGCACATCCGCCTGCTGTTCGAGGCGCACGTTGAGAGGGCGGGCGCGGCGGGCAACGCGAAAGCTGCTCCACACTTCGCTGGAATCCTGCCCATCGACCAAGACGGTGTTGTGTGCCGCCGTTCCGCGCTGGCGCGAGCGTTCCGGGCCTTCGGCGTAGAGGGACGTCCCTGAATTGACCAGCACGCGTGTGCCGCCCAGGGACAGTTCCAGGCTCAGGGTGTCGGCGTGCGCGTGGGCCGGCAGGTAGTCGGGCCCCACAGGGCCCACGTCGAACAGCGCGACCGCACGTCCCTTCTCCAGCCGGATATAACCGCTGTCGTCGAGATGGACGGTGTGCGGGTCAGGTGGCGGTTCCAGGCCGAGTCGTTGTGCGTAGGCGTCGAGCTCCTGCACCGAAGGTGCAATGCCTTCGGCCGTGTCGTTGAACAGCGCCAGTTCGCCGTTGGGGTGGCTCATGGCGTGAAGCCAGGAGGCCATGCGCACCAACCGCTGGTGACCATCCGGCCCGCCGGCGTCGGTGGCAAAACACCGCTCGATGTTGTACAGGTCCAGCATGTCCTCGTACGCCAGCGCGTGGTACATGGGCGAACGCTCGAACTGACCACCATCCGGCAATATCTGCTCCGGGATCTCACGCCGCAGCAGCTCGTGACCAGTGCGTCGCCAGCGAGCTGCTTCGTCACCCGAGAAGTAGTGGCCGGCGAACACCAGGGCTTTCGCGTTCACAAAAAGGTGGTTGCCCAGCAGGTGCGTTTCCAGTCGGCGGGACAGCCAGCGGGTCTGTGTGGCCAGGCTGTCGAGAAAGGCCGCGTCCGCCGCGCCGCCCGCCAGTGACCATTTGATCCAGTTCACGATGCGCAGCGAGGTCGGGTACGACTCCCAGCCCGTGCCGCTGGCAGGTGGGTTGCGGCGGATCCAGTCCGTCAGCAACGCCTGGTGCCAGGGTGCGCGCGATGCCGCCCCGTGGGCATTGAGGTCGTCGAAGTAGTGCTGGTTGTAGCGCCACAGCTTTTCCTGCCCGGGGCCGTCCCATCCGTCCTTCTCCAGATCACCCTCGGCATGGAGAAAGACGAAGTGGCCCGCAGCGGTGAGGCTGGGCAGGCGGCGCGCGGGCGCCACCCAGGCTCCCGGCTGCGCGCGCGGCGGCGCCGGTGCCGCCGGCGGCGGGCTGGGTGAGTGCCAGCGGTGCACCAGGCGGCCCCAGATCTGCGGTGATCGCAGATGGCGCAGCGTTTCCCAGTAGCGTCGGACTTTTCGGAGGACTGGCATGTCAGCCTGGGTAAGAGGCTCCGCCGCCTTGTATCTGCCCAGCGGCTTCGATGGTCCGCCTGGCCACCTCGAGGATCTCGTCCTGCGGGATCGGCGCCTCACCACCACGCACCGAGGCCAGGAAGCGGGCAACGGCCTGGTTCTGGCCCTTGTCCTGGCGCCAGCTCTTCGTCGAGCCGAAGCCCGGCCAACCATAGCCTTTCAGGGCACGGAAATTGTCGATCTGCAGCACGCGGCCGGCGGCGAAGGCCTCGATGCGTTCCTTGGGAAAGGCCGCCGACCCATTGGCCAGGTAGGCGATGGAGCCCAGCGAGCCGTCCTCGAACTCGAGGGTGATGGTGAAGGTGTCCCGCGTGGTGGCCTTGCCGGCGCGCACGCCCATGCCCGTGGCACGGATCTCGGTGATCGGGGATCCCGCCAGGAAGCGCAGCAAATCGATGAAGTGGCAGGCTTCGCCGATCAGGCGGCCACCACCCACGGCAGGATCCTGCGTCCAGTGCTCGGCGGGAATGCGCCCGGCATTGACCGTGACCATGAACGATTTGGGTTCGTGCGCCGTGTCGAGCAACGCTTTGAGCTTCGTCACATGGGGTGAGAACCGGCGATTGAAGCCGACCATCAACACGCCACGGGCCCCATCGGCGCGCGATTCGAGAGCACTTTCGATGTCCTGCAATTCGGCCAGCGTCAGACACAGCGGTTTTTCGACGAACACCGACTTGCCTGCCTGCAGGGCGCGCGCCACCAGGGACGCATGGCTGTCATGGCGCGAAGCGATGACGACGGTGTTGATGGCGGGGTCCTCCAGCATGGCCTGCACGTCGGTGGACGCCACTTCGAAACCCGACTTGCCACCCTGAACCACGGCGCTCACCCCACCCGAGGAACAGATGGTATGCAGGCGGGCGTTGGCGGCCCGGAAGGCCGGGATCAGCACGCGGGCGCCGTAGTTGCCGGCGCCGATGAAGCCGATCACGGGTTCGCCAGGTTGGGGCGGAGCAACGGTCCGTTTGACTTCGATCCGGGTAGAAAGCCGCGAGGCGGGCTCCGAACGGTAGTCCAGCAGCATGCCCAGCACCGTGCGATCGTCCGTGAGGGCCGTGTAGGCGGCTGGCGCGTCCTCGAAGGCAAAGCGGTGCGAAATCAGCGGTTCGACGGAAAGTCGCTGGCTGGCCATCAGGTCCAGCACGGCCTGAAAATTCCGTTGCTCCGTCCATCGCACGAACGGCAGGGGATAGTCATGCCCCTGTTGTTCGTAGACCGGGTCGTAGCGTCCCGGACCATAGGAGCAACTGACCTGGAAACTCAGTTCCTTGTCGTAGAAATCCGCCCGGTTGAGTTCAAGCCCGGTCACGCCCACGAGCACGATGCGCCCACGCTTGCGGCTCATGCGCGCCGCCTGCGTCACCGGATCGCTCGACGAGGTGGACGCCGTGATCAGGACGGCGTCCATGCCCTGTCCGCGGCTGAACGCCTGGCCTGCCGCGATCGGATCTTCGCCCGCGCCCGCATGGCAGGTTTCGGCGCCCAACTGGCGCGCCAGGGCCAACTTGCTGTCGTCGAGGTCGATGGCCAATACCCGGCAACCCTGAGCCACCAGCAACTGGATGGTCATGAGGCCAATCAGGCCGGCACCGATCACGGCCACCGACTCGCCCAGCGCGGGTTGCGCCAGCCGGATGCCTTGCAGCCCGATGCTCGACAGCACCACGAAAGCGGCCTGGTCGTCATTCACCGCGTCGGGGACCCGGGCACACAGGTTCTTGGGCACCAGGACCATGTCGGCGTGAGGCCCGTTGGAGACCACACGGTCCCCCACCTGGAAACCCTCGACGCCTGGCCCGATCGCGTGCACGACGCCCACATGGCAGTAGCCCAGCGGGATGGGCTGACCGAGCTTGGATCGCACGGCCTCCACCGTGGTGAGCAGGCCATCGGTGCGCACCTTGTCGAGCACTTGCCTGACTTTTTCGGGTTGCTGGCGCGCCTTGTCGATGTAGGAGGCGCGGCCGAAGTCGACCAGCATGCGTTCGGTGCCCGCCGAGACGAGCGTGCGCGTGGTCCTCAGCAGCAACTGGCCCCGGCCCGGCTGGGGTGTGGGGGCTTCCACCACGGTCGTCTGTCCATTGGACAGGTCTTGCAGCACCTGCTTCATGCGGTTCCTCTTGCGGTCTTCACCAACGCATCCTTGTCCGCCCGTGAGGGGTAGTTGATCAGCACCGCCCTGTATTTGCCCTTGAAGACGAACAGGCTGCCCGCCGCCGCGCCGATCACGCCGAACTCCTGTATCAGACCCGACAGGTCATTCAAGGATCCCGCACCGCCCAGGCAGGTGATGGGCAGCGACACCGCTGCGCGCACGTGGCGCAGCAGGTCCAGGTCGTAGCCCTGCATGCGTCCGTCGCGGTCGATGGAATTGAGCACGATCTCGCCCGCACCGTTGGCCTGGGCCATGCGGGCCAGTTCGACCGGCGACGCGGCCACAGGCTGGGTGCCGTTGTGGGTCCAGGCCTTGTGCTGGCCGTTGGCCTGTTTCACGTCGATCACGACGACCACGCTCTGGCTGCCGACGCGGCGAGCCGCCTCCGTGATCAGTTCGGGCGTGCGAACGGCGGCCGCCCCGACCGACACCTTTTCGACACCGAGGCTCACCAACCGCTCGAACTGATCGATCGTGCGCACACCGCCGCCATATGCCAGCGGCATCCGGCATTCGGCGGCGAGGCTGCCGATCAGCCGGTAGTCGGGCTCCCGGCCTTCGCGGGTGGCGTCGATGTCCAGCACCACCAGCTCGTCGACTTCCTTCTCGTTGAAGATGCGCACGGCATTCAGGGGGTCGCCGACGTACTTGGGCTGTTCAAAGCCGATGGTTTTGACGAGTCCACCCTTGTGGACCAGCAGGCAGGGGATGATGCGTGGTCTGAGCATGGAATCAGAGAGCGGCAAAGTTCTTCAGAAGCTGGATGCCCCACGCATGGCTCTTTTCGGGGTGGAACTGCACGCCGTGGACATGGCCATGGCGCACCGCGCAGGCGAAGGGTGCGCCGTAGTCGGATTCGGCGAGTCGATCGGCCGAATCGTGTGGCACGAAATAGTAGGAGTGCAGGAAGTAGAACCGGGCGCTTTGGTCGAATCCGGCGAACAGCCCTCGCGCGTCCAGCGGTTTGACGTCGTTCCATCCCATGTGAGGCAGTTGCCTCGGCGCGTGCGCGGGGCCCGGGTCAAGGTGCTTCACCTCCCCATCGATCCATCCAAGACCCGCTGTGGAGCCCTCGTCGCTTCGGTGGGCCAGCATCTGCATGCCCACGCAGATGCCCAGCACAGGCTTCCTGCGGTGGATCACGGCGTCGTCCAGCGCTTCGCGCATGCCGGAGCTGTTGAGCCTGGCCATGGCCCAGTCGAAGGCGCCCACGCCCGGTAGCACGATGTGGTCCGCATCGGCGAAATCCTCAGCCTGCCGGGCCAGGCGGCATGGCAGATCCAGGCGCTTGTAGATGTTGGCGATGGCATGCACGTTGCCCAGGCCGTAGTCGACGATGGCGATCAACGCTTGCCCCCGCGCTCCAGTCCCAGCATCTTCATCACGCGTGCGCCGAAGTTGTAGATGCTTTCCTGCGAGCGGTAGTCCCGGAATGTCCTGTTCGGCGCATCGAAGTAGCCTTGCAACTCCTCGGTCGGGATGCCCAGCTTGGTGGCCACGTACTCGAACTCCTGCCGGATCGTCGCGTCGTCCAGCGCGGGTTGCTCCAGCTGTCGCAGCGCTTCCTCGCGCGTCATCTGCCCGGTCACGATCAGGCTGGAAAACTGGACCTTGCGCGTGTCGTAGCCGAACTTGCGCGGCAGCCAGTAGCCCTCGTAGAAGCGCGTGAAGCGGGATTCAAAATGCTTCTGGGGATAGGGCTGCCAGCCATACACGTCGGCCAGCAGCTGCATCGCCTTGGCCTTGTCGTACGGCACGGAGTTCAGGGGGCGGACAACCTTGATGCCTTTGATGTAGGGCAGCCAGATCTTGTGGCGCAGGATCGAGGTGGTGGGGTAGTTGACCAGGGGGCGTGTGCCGAACTGCCGGTGGATGTCCTTGAGCTGGATGGCATCGGACTGGTAATACATCCATTCGATCGGATTGCGGATGCACTCGGTCGAGTAGTTCGCACCGGTCAGGATGTACTTGACATCGTGCTCCTCGGCAAACTTGTACATCGTCGCGAAGAACGCATGGTCCTGCGGCGTGTCGATGTGGGGCACGCCCGACTTGAAGAACGCGAGCTGCAGGTCGCGCATTTCCTCCCAGTCGATCACCTCGGTGTAGAGATCCAGCCCCAGCTTGTCAACCAGCTTCTCGATGTTGTTGACGGCGATCTGGGAGTTCCAGCCAGCGTCCACGTGAAAGACGAGAGGCCGCAGGCCGTACTCAGTCGCGACGTGTGTCAGGTACGAGCTGTCGATGCCGCCGCTCAGGCCGATGATGCAGTCGAAGTCCTTGCCCTTGCCTCGTGTCTTGATCTCGGTGATGAGTTCCTGCAGCGCCCTGTGGCCGCGTTCGTCCGTGTGCCAGTTGGGCAGGACATCGCGCTCGTAGGTGCGGCAATGGTCGCAGACGCCTTGGTCGTCGAACGTGATTTGGCTGTCGGACGTGTCCATGACGCATCGGACGCAGATTCGATGAGAGGGTGCGATCGGTGGATTCACTTGAAGCATGGGATCAGGTGCTGAGGCTCAGGGACGCGAGCGGGGCCGTTGTGAATGCATCCGCCAGGCGGCGCAGGTCGGCGAGTGCTTCACCTGTGTGGCATCTGCTGGCGGCTGAAGAGCGGGTGGATTGCATCGGGCATTGTCCTGCGCGGGCGTTGGCTCGAGCAGGACGTACTCGGAGCGGACAGGGAGTTCAGCCGGCAATCGCTGTGAATCTTTCGGTATATCGAGGGAGGATGGTTGAAATAAGACCTCATTCGCGCTGCCCGATGCCTCCGCAATTCGTCCCCGCAATTCATCGATTCGTCTCGAAGAGGCAGCCGGGCATTGTAGCGGACGCCGCCAAGTCGGCAGGTCCGGGCGGTAGGGGCGCCTGAAGTCCGCCTAGAATCTAGGGTGGCGCTGGCCGTGCAGCACCAGCTCCCGACAAGGGCGGGACTTCGATGCTCACGCCCTATAAACGCCCTCCCTGAGAACGTACACGGTCGTCGCATCACACACCGACCGGCATGGATTTCGGACGTCTGTCGACCGTCACCGGGTTCGGCGCAGCGGATACCGAACACCAATCTTGAAATAAGGTAATTCGTAAAAGATGAAACAAATTCTCGTGACCGGTGCGGATGGATTCATTGGATCGCACCTGACGGAAATGCTGGTAAAGCAAGGCTTTGAGGTCCGGGCGTTGTCCCAATACAACTCTTTCAATTACTGGGGCTGGCTGGAGGATGTGGATTGCCGGCAATCGATCGAGATTGTCAGTGGAGACGTGCGCGATCCGCACTATTGCAAGCACATTACCAAGGGCGTGGACACGGTATTCCACCTTGCGGCGCTGATCGCGATCCCGTATTCCTACGTTGCGCCTGACAGCTACGTGGACACCAATATCAAGGGCACGCTCAACATCTGCCAGGCGGCACTGGAGAACGGCGTGAGCCGCGTCATCCACACCTCGACGAGCGAGGTGTACGGCACGGCCCAGTACGTTCCAATCGACGAGAAGCATCCAGTCCAGCCTCAATCGCCCTACAGCGCCTCGAAGATCGGCGCCGATGCCATGGCGATGAGCTTTTTCAATGCGTTCGATCTGCCCTTGACAATTGCCCGTCCTTTCAACACCTACGGGCCGCGGCAGTCGGCCCGTGCCGTTATCCCGACCATCATCAGCCAAATCGCAAGCGGCATGAAGCAGATCAAGCTCGGGGACGTGACGCCGACGCGCGATTTCAATTATGTGGAAGACACCTGCCGAGGTTTTCTGGCCCTGGCCGGGTCCGACGCGACCATTGGCGAAACGGTCAACATCGGTTCGAACCACGAGATTACCGTCGAGGACACGCTTCACCTCATCCGCGAGCTGATGAACAGCGAAGTGGAGTTTCTGACCGACAGTCAACGCATGCGCCCCGAGAAGTCCGAGGTGTTCCGACTGTGGTGTGACAACACGAAGATCAAGGCCTTGACGGGCTACGAGCCTGCCTACAGCATCCGCGAGGGGTTGAAGGCCACCGTGGACTGGTTCGTGCAGCCGAAAAATCTGGCCAAGTACAAGGCCGACATCTACAACATCTGAGCCGCATGTTTGATCCCTTGATCCGCTTCGTGCGGGAGCAGTACCGCACCAACGAGTTCATTCCGCTGCACGCGCCGGTTTTCGGTGGGCGTGAAAAGGAATACGTGATGGAGACGATCGACTCGACCTTCGTGTCGAGCGTGGGTGCCTTCGTGGACCGCTTCGAGCGCGACATGGCGGCTTACACGGGAAGCCCTCGAGCGATCGCGGCCGTCAACGGCACCGCCGCCCTTCACGCGGCCTTGCGACTGGCCGGGGTGTTGCCAGGCGAGTTGGTGATCACGCAGCCGCTGACCTTCGTGGCGACTTGCAACGCCATTGCCTATTGCATGGCTGAACCTGTGTTCATTGATGTGGATCGCCACACGATGGGGCTGTCGCCTGCTGCCATGGACGTCTGGCTGGGCGAGCACGCCCAGGTTGGTGCCGATGGCCTGTGCCGCACGCGCCAGGACGACAAGGTGATCCGGGCCTGTCTGCCGATGCACACCTTCGGGCACCCTGCTGATCTGGATGGCCTGGTCGAGGTGTGTTCGCGTTGGGGGCTGATCCTGGTGGAGGACGCGGCGGAATCGCTGGGCAGTTTCTACAAGGGCCGGCACACAGGAACCTTCGGCCAACTCGGTACCTTGAGTTTCAATGGCAACAAGATCCTGACCACCGGCGGCGGCGGCATGGTGTTGGCGGACGAAGTCCTGGGCGCACGCGCGAAACACATCACCACCACCGCGAAACGGCCGCACTCCTATGAGTATGTCCATGACGAGCTGGGTTTCAACTACCGCTTGCCCAACCTGAACGCGGCGCTTGGATGTGCGCAGCTGGAACAGCTGGAGGCGTTCATCGAACGCAAGCGCGAGCTGGCGCGCCGCTATGAAGAACAGCTCAAGGGATCGAGCTTCGCGTTCTTCACCGAGCCAGAGCATTGCCGCTCCAACTACTGGCTCAATGTGGTCCTCTGCGAGGACCGCGATCATCGCAATGCCTTGCTCAAGGCGACCAACGAGAATGGCGTGATGACGCGCCCGGTCTGGGCGCTCATGAACCACCTGCCCATGTACCAGCGATGCCGCAAGGGTGATTTGACCCATGCCGAGTGGCTGGAGGCCAGGGTGGTCAATTTGCCCAGCAGTGTGTTGCCGGAGATGCCGGCATGAGTCGCAAGGTCGCCGTGTTCACCGGTACCCGCGCTGAATATGGCTTGCTGTACTGGTTGATGAAGGGCATTGCGGCCAGCGAACTGCTGACGCTGCAGACGATCGTGAGCGCCATGCATCTGTCGCCCGAGTTTGGCGCCACCTGGAGGCAGATCGAGGCGGACGGTTTCCCGATCGATGCCAAGGTCGAAATGCTGCTTTCGTCGGACTCCGCGGTGGGCGTGGTGAAGTCCATGGGTGTGGGCCTGATCGGATTCGCCGATGCCTTGGACCGGCTGCGCCCCGACGTGCTGGTGGTGCTGGGGGATCGCTTCGAGGCCCTCGCGGTGGCACAGGCGGCGCTGGTGATGCGCATACCCGTGGTGCATCTGCATGGAGGCGAGATCACGGAAGGGGCGTACGACGACGCCTTTCGCCATGCCATCACCAAGATGGCCAGCCTGCATTTCACATCGTGCGAGGCGCACCGCCAGCGGGTGATGCAGATGGGGGAGCCGCCGGAAACAGTGTTCGATGTGGGCGCCCTGGGCCTGGACCACCTCATGCACGAGACGCCCATGGATTTCGAGGCCCTCTCCGCCAGTCTGGGTTTCGCCTTGCGAAAGCCCTATTTCCTGGTGACCTACCACCCGGTGACGCTGGGCGACGAAGATCCTGTTCGGACCACGAACGCCATGCTGGAGGCCCTGGATGGGTTCCCAGAGCATCAGGTGTTGTTGACCTACCCCAATGCCGACAACGGAGGCCGGGCCATCATCCCCTTGCTGGAGGCGTACGCACGCAACCACCCGGGCCGCGTGCTGGCCACGCCCTCCCTTGGATTCCGGCGTTATCTGGGGGCTCTGCGAGGTGCCGCTGCGATGATCGGGAACTCCTCCAGCGGCATCATCGAAGCGCCCGCGTTCGGCGTGCCGACGGTGAACATCGGCATCCGTCAGCGCGGCCGTTTGTCCGCGAACTCGGTGTTGACGTGCTTGCCCGAGGGCGGCGCGATCCGGCAAGCGGTCGCTCGGGTCATCGACCCGGCGTTCATCAGGCAGATCGATCCCTCCACCCATCCGTATGGGCAAGGTCAGGCTGCCCCCCAGATCGTGCGGGAGCTGGAGCGTCACGACTTCGGCATTGGAAAGCGGTTCGTGGACCTGAAGGAGCCCTCATGAACGCCAGTCCTGTGTACGTCATTGCGGAAGCGGGTGTGAACCACAACGGCCAGCGCGATCTGGCCTTTGCGTTGGTGGATGCCGCAGCGCAGGCCGGGGCCGACGCGGTCAAGTTCCAGACCTTCGATGCCACCAAACTGGCCGCGCAATCGGCACCCAAGGCCGCGTACCAGAAGAACGTCACGGATCAGCAGGAGAGTCAGCTGGACATGCTGCGCAAGCTCGAGTTGTCGCGCGAGTGGCATGCGGAACTTCAGGCCCATGCCCGCGCCAGCGGCATCGAGTTCCTGTCCACCGCCTTCGATCCCGACAGCCTTGATTTTCTCGTTGAGCTCGGCATGCCCCTGTTCAAGGTGCCTTCAGGGGAACTGACCAACGCACCCTTGCTCTGGCGTTTTGCACGCACCGGCAAGCCGCTCGTGATTTCCACGGGCATGGCCACGCTGTCCGAGGTCGAGCAGGGGCTTGCGGTGGTGGCGCACGCATTCAATGCCGCCGACGAGCCGCGCGACATGGACGAGGTCTGGCGCGGCTGGAGCCAGCCGATCTGGCGGCAGAGCCTGCAGTCCCGCGTGACCTTGCTGCATTGCACTTCGCAGTACCCCACCCCGATGTCGGAGGTCAATCTCCGCGCCATGGATACCCTGGCTGAGGCCTTTCATCTGCCCGTCGGGTATTCGGATCACACGGAGGGCATTCTGATTCCCGTGGCAGCCGTGGCCCGGGGCGCACGTTTGATCGAAAAGCACTTCACGCTGGATCGGACCCTGCCCGGTCCGGATCACCAGGCGTCGCTGGAGCCGGCGCAGCTGAGTCAGATGGTGCGGGAGATTCGAGCGCTCTCGCTGGCGTTGGGCGATGGCGCCAAGGCGCCTCAGGCCAGTGAATGGGACACGCGCCGCGCCGCGCGCCAGCAGGTGGTGGCCGCGCGGGCGATCCTGGCGGGCGCGGTGTTCGCGCGCGATGACCTTGGCACGGCTCGATGCGGTGGAGGGCGGCTCGCTTCCGAGCTCTGGGAGCTGGTCGGTCAGGCGGCCACCCGAGGGTATGCCGCGGGTGAGGTGATCGAACCATGAGCGCATCGGGTCACGCGGCGGCGTTGCCATTGGTCTTGCTGGGTGCAGGGGGGCATGCCAAGGTCCTGCTCGGGCTGGCCCGTGCCGCGGGGCACGTCGTGGTTGGCGTCTGCGACCCCGCACTCCAGAGGGAGCGGGTCGGCATGTGGTGCGGGATAACCGTCCTGGGCGGAGATGAGGCGCTGGAAGCCATGAATCCGCAGAGCCATGCCCTGGTCAACGCCATCGGCCCTCTGCCCGGCCGGGATGCCCGGCGCCGGCTGTATGAGCGGCATCGTGAGATGGGTTTCGTTTTTCCCGCGCTGGTTCACCCCTTTTCCTGGGTGGACGCCAGCGTGGACCTGGCCGACGGGGTGCAGGTGATGGCTGGGGCCGTCATTCAGCCTGACTGCACCATCGGCGCCAACACGACCATCAACACCCGTGCCAGCGTGGATCACGATTGCAGGGTCGAGGCCCATGTGCACATTGCCCCGGGTGCCACGCTCTGCGGAAGCGTGAGCGTCGCCCACGGGGCATACATCGGCGCAGGCGCCACTATCATCCAGGGCCTGCGCGTGGGGGCCGAGGCCATCGTTGGCGCCGGTACCACGTGCGTGCGCAGCGTCGAACCTGGCGCTGTCGTGCTGGGCGCGAGCGCTCGCGCAAGGCCGCGCTCCTGAACCCACTTGTTTTCAACATGACCATCCATCACGAAACGGAAGGCTGGCGCAAGGCGCTGCTGGCAGAGGATGCCACGATGCGGCAGGCCATTAAGTGCCTGGACGATTCCGGCCTGCAAATTGCGCTGGTGGTCTCCAATGAAGGGCGCTTGCTCGGTACCGTCACCGATGGCGACATCCGCCGCGCCCTGTTGAAAGAACTGAGTCTGGACGACCGTGTCGTCGACATTGCCTACGTCAATCCGTTGGTATCGCCGCCGGAGATGGGGCGGGACATGGTGCTGCAGCTCATGCAGGCGAACCGCATTCACCAGCTTCCGGTGGTGGATGCGGAGCGCCGCGTCGTGGGCTTGCATCTGTGGGACGAAATCCTGGCGCCGTCCGCACGCGAGAACACGATGGTGATCATGGCCGGTGGCAAGGGAACGCGGCTGCGGCCGCACACCGAGAACTGCCCCAAACCCATGTTGGAGGTGGGGGGCAAGCCCATGCTGGCCCACATCATCGAACGGGCCAAGAGCGATGGATTCGTCAATTTCATCCTGGCCATCCACTACCTCGGCGAAATGGTCGAGGCGTATTTCGGTGACGGCCGTCGATGGGGTGTGAGCATCGAGTACCTCAGGGAGGAGACGCCCTTGGGGACCGCAGGGGCCTTGAGTTTGATGTCCCGCAGGCCGCAGCACCCCTTCATTGTCACCAATGGTGACGTGCTGACCGATGTGCACTATGGTGAGATTCTCGAGTTTCACGCCCGCCACCACGCTACCGCGACGATGGCGGTGCGCCAGCACGAACTGCAGAACCCGTTCGGCGTGGTCAAGACCGATGGCGTGGAGATCGTCGGCTTCGAAGAAAAGCCGATCTACCGCAACCACATCAATGCCGGCATCTACGTGCTCGACCCCGAAGCACTGGATGTGCTCGAGCAGGCCGAGCACTGCGACATGCCCACGCTGTTCACGCGAGTGCAGGATCGCCAAGGCCGTACCATCGTCTACCCGATGCACGAACCCTGGCTGGATGTCGGTCGCATCGATGACCTCGCGCTGGCCAGGAAACAGCAGTCCTGACGCGCTGCCTCACGCACCATCAAGCCCATCCACGGCAACCCACTTCTGACTCTCAGATCGAACCCCCGAAGGCAATCACATGAAAATCGGCCCCAACAGTTCCGTTGACCTCTCTCGCTTCGACAAGCCTCAGGAAGAACTCGAGGTCTTGTACGCGTTGCCGCGCTACGTGCATTTTTGCAAGAAGTGCAACATCTCCAACCAGCAACCCATGTCGAGCAACGAGTACGCGCACAACAAGGACTCGAAGAAGACGACACTGGCATTTGACGAACATGGGGTGTGCCACGCTTGCAATTTCAACGCCCTCAAGGAGACCGGCGAGATCGATTGGGCCGAGCGTGAGCAAGAACTGATCGAACTGTGCAACCAGTACCGCAAGAGCGACGGCAGCTACGACTGCATCGTGGGGGGCAGTGGCGGCAAGGACAGCGCGATGCAGTCCCACCTGCTGAAGTACAAGTACGGCATGAATCCGCTGACGGTGACCTGGGCGCCGCACCTGTACACCGACATCGGCTGGAAGAACTTCCAGAACTGGTTGCACGTGGGTGGTTTCGACAATTTTCTCTACACGCCCAATGGCAAGACGCACCGTCTGCTGACACGCAACGCCACCATCAACTTGCTGCATCCGTTCCAGCCCTTCATCCTCGGGCAGAAGACCTTCGTGGCGAAGATGGCGGCCAGGCTGAACATCCCCCTCATCTTTTACGGTGAAATGCCCGGCGAGTACGGCGAGCAGGTGTCGCACAAGACCTCGTCCTACGCGGCCAGTGACAGCAAGGTGGAGAGCGAGGGCTATTCGCTGGATTACCTGGGCAGCACGGACATCCGCGACGTGTTCCTCGGCGGCAAGCAGATCGGCGCGTACCTGGATGAAGGCACCCCCCTGGTGGACCTGATGAGCTACCTGCCCATGGATCCCGACGTGTTGCGCCGCAAGGGCATCGACTTCAAGTACCTGGGCTATTACAAGAAATGGGTGCCTCAGGAGGCGTATTACTATGCCGTCGAAAACACCGGCTTCGAGGCCAATCCGGTGCGCACCGAAGGCACGTACTCCAAGTACAACAGCCTGGATGACAAGGTCGACGGCTTCTTCTATTACACCCGTTGGATCAAGTTCGGTGTCGGGCGCGCGATGATGGATTCGGCTCAGGAGATCCGCAACCATCACATCACCAAGGAAGAAGGTATCGCGCTGATGAACCGTTACGAGGGCGAGTACCCGTTGCGGTACGAGAAGGAGTTCCTGGAGTACATCGGCATGACGCGCGAGGAATTCCTGGCGACCTGCGATCGTTTCCGCTCGCCTCACCTGTGGCAGGTGGTGGATGGAGAATGGGCGCTTCGTTTCAAACCGGAATGAGACTGGATGCGGCGTGACGGTCGCGGCCTCCCATGAGCACTTCTGCTTCTTCTTCCGGCCACCGTTTGCTCGCGCTCGTCGTGGCGCGTGGCGGCTCCAAAGGCCTGCCCCGCAAGAACGTCCTGATGGCCGGCGGGCGCCCGTTGATCGCCTGGACGATTGCGGCGGCCCGGGCCGCCCGTGCGGTGGATCGGGTCGTGCTCTCTTCCGATGACGAGGAGATCATGGAGGTTGCCCGGACGTGGGGATGCGAGGTCCCGTTCAAGCGGCCCGCCGAGTTCGCCACGGATCAGGCCTCCTCCATGGACGTGGTGCGCCACGCCTTGGCAGCGTTGCCCGGATACGAGCATGTCGCCTTGCTTCAGCCGACCTCGCCCCTGCGCACCGGCGCGGACATCGATGCCGCGTTCGACCTCATGCAGTCGCGCCAGGCGCCCAGCTGTGTGTCGGTCTCGGAGGTCGAGCAGTCGCCTTACTGGATGTACCGTGTCGGAGACAATGACCAGCTGGTTGGTCTGATCTCTCCACCGGAAGGTGTCAGCCGGCGCCAGGACCTGCCCGTGGTCCATGCCCTCAATGGCGCCATTTACCTGGCGCGCGTGGACTGGCTGCTGGCTCAGGGCAGTTTTGTGGGGGAGGGAACGGTGGGCTACCAGATGCCACGTGACCGCTCCATCGACATCGACACGGCCGACGATTTTCAGGCCTTTCGCCGCCAGGTGGAGGATGCCGCCATCACCGGCGCTTCTCCTCATGGCAGCAGTCAATCTTTGAGCAATTGAACCGATGGACAAAAAACTGATTCGGCTGATCGCCCGACTCGACGTCAAGGGAGAGAACCTGATCAAGGGCGTTCACCTTGAAGGTCTTCGGGTGATCGGCGATCCGCAGGCGTATGCGCGCCGCTACTACGAACAAGGTGCCGACGAACTGATCTACATGGACATCGTCGCCAGCCTTTACGGTCGTTCCAAACTCACCGACATCGTGCGCCGCACGGCGCACGATGTCTTCGTGCCCATGACCGTGGGTGGTGGCATTCGCAGCATCGACGATGTGCGGGATTTGCTGCGCGCTGGCGCGGACAAGGTGGCCATCAATACGGCGGCAGTCAAGCGCCCGGCGCTCATCCAGGAGGTGGCGCGTCGTTTCGGCTCCCAATGCATGGTGCTGTCCATCGAGGCGAAACGGCAGTCGGCCGGCCAATGGGAGGTGTACACCGATTGTGGCCGCGAGAAGACGGGCTTGAGTGCCGTCGATTGGGCCCGCCGGGGCGTGGAGCTTGGGGCGGGTGAGATTCTCTTGACCTCCATCGATTGCGAGGGGACGCGAAAGGGGTTTGACAACCAGCTGGTGGAGGCGGTCTCGCAGGCCGTCGACGTGCCGGTGATCGCCAGTGGCGGATATGGGCAGAAGTCCCATTTGGGTGAAGTCGTGCAGGCGGGTGCCGATGCGGTGGCGTTTGCCGATGCCTTGCACTATGGGCGGGCGACGCTTGCTGATCTAAGGACCATGGCCGGGGAACTCGACATCCCCGTGAGGGAGGCGTGATGAGCAGCAACCGCATCATGGTGATCGACTACGGTGTCGGCAATCTCTACAGCGTGCAGCGCGCGGTGGAAGTCAATGGCGGTGAGGACATCCTCATCAGCGGCGATCCGGCCGATCTGGCCCGTGCCGATCGTGTGATCCTGCCCGGCGTGGGGGCTTTCCAGGACGGCATGAGAGGCCTGCAGGAGCGAGGCCTGGTCGAGCCCTTGCTGGCCTTTGCCCGATCGGGCAAGCCTCTGCTCGGCATCTGTCTCGGCATGCAGATGCTGGCCACGGCCAGCGATGAATTCGGCCACCATCCCGGGCTCGACCTGATTCCTGGCGACGTCGCGGCCATTCCCAGGACCGCCGTGAATGGCGATGCCCTGAAGGTGCCTTTCATCGGATGGGCGCAACTTCAATATCCGGATTCGCAAGCCCATGCCGGGAGCTGTCTGGCAGACCTGGGGGAGCGCGCGGTTTATCTGGTGCACTCCTACCACGTGGTGCCTCGTGATCCGCATCACCTGCTGGCCAGCTACGGCTTCGCCGGCCACCGCATCACCGCTGCCATCCGCAAGGACAACATCACGGGCTTGCAGTTCCATCCCGAGAAGAGCGGCGAGGCCGGCATGGCCATCATGAGGGCATTCCTTCAGCAGAACAACGGCGTATGACGCAACCCGTGCGCCGGGCGTTGGTCATCTATGCCTGCGCGTTCGCGGTGGCCGGCGTCACGCCCTTTTTGCTGTTGCCGCTGCTGACCAAGCAGCTCACGCCGACCCAGTTCGGCGAGGTGACTTCCTTCTTGATCCTGGCCGCGCTGCTGGGCAATCTCGTGGGTTTGAGCGCCCATGGATTCGTGGCCGTCAGGTTCTTCAAGACCGCGGCGGACCGATTCAAGACCGCCGTGTCCAGTGTCATTGGCACGCTGGGTGTGCTGCATGTGGCGGCGTTCGCGGTGGTCGGCCTTGCCCATCCCTTGCTCGAGCGCTCGCTCGGGCTGTCGCTGCCTGAGGTGCTCCTGGCGGTCGTGGCCGCTCTGTTTCTCAATCTGAACTTCGTCTTTCTGGCGATCTTCCAGTCCTCTTCCCAGCCCTGGCGCTACCTTCAATCCCGGGTGTTGCAGGGGTCGATCGAACTGGGCCTGTGCCTGGCCTTGTTGTTCCTGGTCGCCGCCGATGCCAGCGCGCGCACCTATTCCTACACCATTGCCCTTGCGGCCAGTGCCCTGATGGGATGGGCGTACTGCGCTGCGCAGGGAAGGGTGGGCGCGAGGGTTGAAAGGGCGTGGGTTCGCGACATGCTGCGCTTCGGCGGCCCGTTGGTGCCGCACATCGTGGCGGGCACTGCCATCACCTACATGGATCGTCTGGTGGTCACCTCGATGTTGGGAACGGAGCGCCTGGGCATCTATATGGTGGCAATGCAGTTCGGTATGGCGATGATTGCTTTGATCGAACCTTTGAACAAGGCGCTGGCCCCCTGGCTATTCCAGCAGCTCGCCCGCAACGATGAAGGGGTCCGCCGAATGATCGTCCGACGGACCTACCAGATCTTCCTGCTGCTGGTGGTGTGTGGCGCGCTTCTGGCGCTCGCCGCCCACCTTCTCTTTGATCACCTGGTCGCGCCCGAGTACGCCGACGCCAGGACGCTGATTCCCTGGATGGTCGCCGGGTTCGTGTGCCAGGGCATGTATTACACCCAGGTCAACTACCTGTTCTTCGTGGAGCGGACCGGTCGCCTTTCCATGGTGACGGGGGCAACCGCGGTGGGCGGCGTGCTGGTATCTTTCGCCTTGACGCGAGCCTACGGTTTGCAGGGTGCCGGAGCCTCTTTCCTCATCAACAACCTCATCATGTTTCTTTTGGTCTGGCTGGTGGCGTCACGGGCCGTGCCCATGCCCTGGCGTCTTGCGGGAAGCATCAAGAAATGACCGAAATCCCCTTGTTGCGTGAGTCCTCGGTCTTCGCGCACCGTCTGATTCAAGCCTGCCGCGGCTTTGCGGAGTCTCGCTACCGGTTCCATCGTCGAATCAACTGGTCCTATCGCTACGCTTCCACGTTCTATGAGGGCGAGGCCGCACGCTTTCATGCGGATTCCGCTGGGTATCTGGAGGATCGGCTGCCGCTGCCCGAGTCCCTGGAAGACGTGCTGGCCCAGAGGCTGAGCCCTCGGCAGGTCGTGCAGGCCCTTCTCAAGGTGTCGGCACATTGGCTCTTTCATTGGTTGGGCCTCCTGGCCAACGGGGGCATTCGCCGTGGCGATATCCGGATCTACCGGAAAGGATACGTGGATGACATCGAACTGGTATTCGACCCCGATGAGCCGGGCGTCCTTCGTGGCATTCACCCCTTCCCCCTGAACCTGCGCAGGCAGTTGCGTTACCTCCGGCAGCTCCGCCACACGGGCCGCAGGTTCAAGCTGGATGGCAACCCCTACCTGCCGGGGGATGTGTGGCGGCTGCTGGTGCGTCGCGACATGATGTCCCTGCTCAGGCTGGAGTCGCGGGCCCAGTTGCGGCATGCCCAGGGCATCGTCGGCCTGGGTGTGCGCCTGGTGCAGCTGTCCGATGAATTCGATATCGGTAGCCTGGATTTCTGCCGCATGCTTGCGCGCTATCCCGTGAAGGTGGTCAACAGCGCGCACGGCGTGGGAAAGTACTACCCCGCACACGCCTACCAGACCTTCGATGTGCTGACGCTGCGCCAGCAGCAGTACTACCTGGCAACGCGTCCCTGTGAGTACCGCCTGCGCCGCCTGAATGACAAGACATCTGCGCAGCGGCCGGTCGAAGCGCCGAGCCAGGACGGCACACCGGTGCCCGGTGTCCGCTTCGTCTTTCTCAGCCAGGTGTTTGTCGGCATCAGCGACATCATCGCCAGCAACGAGGCCACCGTGGTCCAACGCCTAGCCGATGCCTATGCGAACGACCCGCGGGTGACCCTGCTCTATCGCCGCCATCCCAACAGCGACAAGCAGGGGGCGCCGCGCGGCTTCGTCGCGCTGGCGCGTCTGGAGGACGTGAACGGCTTGCCGGGCACGGTCTATGGCTCCTTCTTTTCCACCAGCCAGATAGACCCCACCTTCAAGGGGCGCAAGCTGCTCATCCGGGGCGAGCGCATCCATCCTGAAATCGCCTTCGACGCGGACGAGACGATTCTGAATCTCGACGGGCTGGTCTGCTTCCTCGGGGACCGGGCGAGCGAAGCCATGCCTTGAAGCGCCCTGCATCAGCCCAACGAACCTTCACAACCATGGTGCGCGTATTCATTTATATGGTGCTGCTGGCGGGTATCGGCAATGCCGTGCTGCGACCTGAATTGGGCAACCCCTGGACGCTCTACCGCCTGATGGCGCCCGTCGGGTTGTTGTTGGTGATCCTGATGGCGCCCAGGTTGGCGGGCATGGCCATCGCCACGTTCGTCCTTTTTGCGGTTCACTCCTATGCCCTGGCATCGGCATACCGCGCTGACTTCTCGCAGCTCTATCCGTCGCTCGTTCATTTCTTCTACATCTTCAACCTGGTCGCCCTGGTGATTTTCCTGCGCAAGATCGACGATAGATTCGAGTGGCAGTTCGAACGCTTCATCGTGGTGTTCTTCGGGTTTGTGGTGGCCAATCTGCTGGTCGAGATGGCGTGGGGCAACTTCTATCCGAATCTGTACCTGGACGAGAGCGGCGATGGCTCGGTGCGCGCCTTCTTCTGGAACCAGAACGATCTGGCGGTGGTGCTGTGCATGATGGGCTGGTTTGCGCTCGTGAGGGAACGCTGGTCGCCGTGGCTGCGCATCGCGATGGTGGGCTTCGTGGTTCTGATCCTGTACATCAACGATTCCAAGGCGGCTTTGATGTCGTTCGTGTTGGTGTCCCTGCCCGTGTTCGTGATGTTCGGCGTGGTGCGAAGGACGCGGGTGCCGAGGTTTGTCTGGGCCGCTTTCTTTTCCCTGCTGGCCATCGCCGGCGCGCTGCTGCTGCATGCCGTGAGGGACGTGCCACTCAGCTTCTCCAACGAGTTCTACACCCTGGACGATCTTGTGTTCGCCCCCCTGGGTCGGATCTTTTCGCTCGAGGCTTCCTCCGAGATGTGGGGGTCTATCAGCAACCGGACGGACGCGACCATCTTTGTCCTGATGGAGTATTTCCGTTCCGGGGGGCTCGGCCTGGGTGCTGGAGGTTCCTGGCTCGTGCTTTCGCTGCCCGAGTACCGTCTCGGTGGCGCGGAAAGTCCTCACAATGCCATTCTGCAGTTCGTCGTGGACTTCGGCTACCCTGTCCTGATCTGGTATGCCTGGGCCTTGTGCTGGGCCTGGATGAGGATGTTCGGGCGGCAGAATACCTCCAACCAGCGATTGAAGATCATGGCGATTCTTTCCTTTCCGTTGCTGGGGCTTTCGCAGTCGGGCGCTATCGTGACGAACTACTTTTTCTGGATGGTGGCCACCTACATCTGGCTGCTGGACCGCCCCCTGTTTGAATCGACGGCCCAACAGCCCGTGCGCCTGTCGGTCACGGCTTCTTCTTCGTAGGGAGGCACCCGATGGCGAATCCGTGGTCGCAGGGCGTCGTGAAGGTGGAACGGTTGCTCTACAAGCTGCTCAAGAAGCTGAGGTTCCGGGCTGTCCAGTCGGGGTCGGTCCATCCGACCTCAAAACTCGAGTCCGGCACGCTTTTCTATCACGCCACGATGGATCGCCACAGTTTCTGCGGCTACGACTGCGATATCCAGCATGCCGACATCGGAGGCTTCAGCTCCATCGCCAACCGCGTCGTGATCGGGGGCGGTCGCCATCCGATGGAATGGGTGGGTATGTCGCCCGTGTTCTATGCTGGACGCGACAGCGTGAAGGCCAAGTTTTCCGAGCACACGCGCGAGTCGGTGAAGCGGGTCGTGATCGGCCACGATGTGTGGATCGGGCATTCGGCCATCGTATTGCCCGGGGTGGAGGTGGGCAATGGCGCCGTGATCGGCGCGGGAGCGATCGTGACCAGATCCGTGCCGCCGTATGCCATTGTGGCCGGCAACCCAGCGCGGGTGCTGCGCTACCGTTTTGATGAGGACACGGTACGACGGCTCGAGGCGACCCGGTGGTGGGCATGGCCGGAAGAGGCGCTGCGTTCGCTCGGGCACCTCTCCAACGACGTGCCGGCGTTTCTCGAAGCCGCCGAGAAGCGGCCAGCGCCTTCAGCCGTCGATGTCGCCTGATCGCTGGCGCATTGTCGGTGCGGCCCGGTCCTTGTCGGAAATGATGAAATCCTGCCCCAGATCCGGCCATGCAATGGCCAGATCCGGGTCGTTCCAGGCAATGGATCTTTCCTGGGCGGGCGCGTAGTAAGCCGTTGTCTTGTAGAGAAAGTCGGCAGACTCGCTGACGACCAGGAACCCGTGGGCCAGGCCGGGCGGAATCCACAATTGCCGATGGTTGTCGGCGCTGAGCTCCACGCCGACCCAGCGGCCGTGGGTGGGAGAGCCTCGGCGGATGTCGACGGCGACATCGAACACGCTGCCGTGCACCACGCGAACCAGCTTTCCTTGCGCCTGTGGCGGCAGCTGGTGGTGCAGGCCGCGCAACACGCCCCTGCCGCTTCGCGAATGATTGTCCTGAACGAATTGCACGTCCTGGCCAGTGGCCGCGTTGAATGCGCCTTGGTTGAAGCTCTCCAGGAAGAAGCCCCGCTCGTCGCCGAACACCCGTGGTTCCAGCAACAACACGCCGTCGATGTCAGTGGTCGTGACCTTCAGGCTCATGCGCGGCCCCCGAACACCCGGTCGCTGAGGAGCCTGCCCAGGTAGTGTCCATAACCACTCTTTTGCAGCGAGGTGGCCAGGCGATGCAGTTGCGCGTCGTCGATCCAGCCCGCTCGCCAGGCGATTTCTTCCGGGCAGGCGATCTTGAGACCCTGGCGGTGTTCCAGGGTGGCGATGAACTGCCCCGCCTCCAGCAGGCTGTCGTGCGTACCTGTGTCGAGCCATGCGTACCCCCGTTGCATGATCTGCACATTGAGCTTGCCGCGTTCGAGGTAGGCCTGGTTCACGGCGGTGATTTCCAGCTCTCCCCGGGCGCTGGGGGTGACCGCTCGGGCGATCTCCACGACCTGGGCATCATAGAAATACAGGCCGGTGACGGCGTAGTTGCTTTGGGGCTTTGCCGGTTTTTCTTCGATGCTCCGGGCCCGGCCCTCGGCATCGAAAGCGACCACGCCGTACCGCTCGGGGTCATTCACGTGGTAGGCGAAGACAGTGGCCCCCTCCGTTTGTTCATGGGCTTTCTTCAGCAGTGAGCCGAAGTCATGGCCATAGAAGATGTTGTCGCCCAGCACCAGTGCACTGGGGCTGTTCCCAAGGAAGGCAGCACCGATGACGAACGCCTGTGCCAATCCTTCAGGGCGCGGCTGGACGGCGTACTGCAGGCTCATGCCCCATGCCTGGCCATCGCCAAGCAGCTGTTGAAAGCGGGGGATGTCCTGTGGTGTGCTGATGACCAGAACCTCACGGATCCCTGCCAGCATCAGTGTGGTCAACGGGTAGTAGATCATCGGTTTGTCGTACACCGGCAGCAATTGCTTGCTGAGTGCCAACGTGGCCGGGTGCAGGCGGGTGCCGGATCCACCGGCGAGGATGATGCCTTTGCGCTGCTGATTCATGGGTGGGTCGTGGGTGCGAGGGTTTGCGCGAGCATACGTCGGACACCCGCTTGCCAGGGGGGCAAGCTCAGACCGAAAGTTCGGCGCAAGTGGCTCGTGTCCAGGCGCGAATTGAGCGGGCGGCGTGCGGGTGTGGGATAGGCGCTGGTGGGAATCGGCACCATCTCCCGCACGCGCAGGGCGAGCGTGGGTTGAAGTTCGCGTGCGGTGTCCAGCACGAAGCGGGCATAACCGTGCCAGGACACTTCCCCCGCTGCGGCCAGATGGTAGAGGCCCGAGAGCTGGCTGTCCTGCAAGGCTTGCCGGACCGCGTGAGCGGTTACGTCGGCGATCAGCTCGGCCCCAGTGGGCGCACCGATTTGATCGTCAATGACCCGCAGTTGCTCGCGTTCCTGGGCCAGGCGCAGCATGGTCTTGGCGAAATTGTTGCCACGCGCGGAGTGGACCCAACTGGTGCGGAAGATCAGATGGCGTTCGCAGTTCGCCCGGATGCACTGCTCGCCCTCCAGTTTCGTTTGCCCATAGGTGCTCAGCGGCTGGGCAGGCGCGTTTTCGGTCCAGGGCGTCTGGCCGCTGCCATCGAACACATAGTCGGTGGAAAAGTGCACCAGCAACGCGCCGACCTCCTGTGCCGCTGCGGCCAACACACCCGGTGCGCGTGCATTGAGGGCGTGGGCGAATTCGGGCTCCTGCTCGGCCTTGTCCACGGCTGTGTAGGCTGCGGCGTTGACGATGATGGTGGGGCGCAGTGCATCGATGGATTGGCGCAGACCTTCCAAGTCCAGAAGATCGCCACAGAGGCCTTCGCGGCCGTGACGACCGAGCGCCACCACGTCCCCCAATGGAGCCAGGCTGCGTTGCAGTTCCCAGCCCACCTGGCCATGGGCTCCCAGCAGAAGAACGGTTCCCATGGCCCTGTTGGGTGCTATCGCCCGAGTCGGTACTTGCGCTTGATGGCGTTCAAGCGCGCTGCATGCTGGTCCATGGACGGAGACGTTCTCCAGCTCTGCCGAATGAAGACGAAAATCAGCAGAAACAGGCCCGAGGCCAGGAGGGCAAGCACCGCCACCAGTGGCTTGCGGGGCGCGTAAGGCTTTCTGGGGAGGGTTGGTGACTGGATCAGATCATCCGAGGTCAGGCCCGTCATTTTTTGCTCCACCTTGTGAATGCCCTCCTGAACCCGGATCAGGTTGCTCGAAATGGCGGCAATCGATGCCGCTACCGAGCCCAGGTTGTCCGTTGCGGTGCCCTTTTCCAGGATCCTTTGAGCCGCCTTGCTGGTGGCGACCAGTTCCACCACCTGCTGGGAGAGGATGTCCTTTTCAGCCGTGAGCCGCTTGAGTTCGTTCTCCCGGGGTTTGGAGCCTTCGAACGTCTGATTGAGGATTTCACTGGCCATGCGCTGAGCAGCTTCGGGCGATGTTCCCGTGACCCTCAGCGTGATCATCTGGTCATTTCTGCCCGCCTGGGCGGACACCCGACCCATCAATCGAATGCGAGCATCCTCGGCTTCGTCTTCGTCCAAATCCTTCAAATAACCCAGTTTGCGCAGCGCAGAGTCCAGCACGGACGCCGAGGTCATGTAGGTGGCAACGGCAGGTTCGGCTTTCAGAATGGCGCTGCTCTCGAACTTCTGCGGCAACAGATGCGCCAGTCCAAACGCCAGGGCTCCCACCACGATGGGGCCAATCACCAGCAACCTCGCGTTTTCGGCAAGCGTCAGAAGAATGTCGGCCAGATCGATGGAATCTCTGTCGGGGGGCTGAATGGGGGTGTTCACACGGTTCATTGCGGGATGCTGCGTGGTTCGGAGTTGTTGTTGTGGATGGGGGCGGGCGTCAATTCTGCGACGAACCGGCTCAGCTTGGCGTGGCCGCTGCGCCATATTGCGTCTGCACCCACTGCCGATAAGCCCCGCTCTGCACGTGCGCCACCCAGTCGGCGTGGTCCAGGTACCACTGCACGGTCTTGCGGATGCCGGTCTCGAAGGTCTCAGCCGGCTTCCAGCCGAGTTCCGCTTCCAGTTTGCGCGCGTTGATGGCATAGCGGCGGTCGTGTCCGGGGCGGTCCTTCACGTGCGTGATCTGCGCGGTGTATGAGCCGCCGCCGGCGCGTGGGCGCAGTTCGTCGAGCAGGGCGCAGATGGTGTGCACGATCTCGATGTTGGGCTTCTCGTTCCAGCCACCCACGTTGTAGGTCTGGCCCGGCGTGCCGGCGTCGAGCACGCGGCGGATCGCGCTGCAGTGGTCTTTCACGTACAGCCAGTCGCGCACCTGCAGGCCATCGCCGTACACCGGCAGGGGTTTGCCCGCGAGCGCGTTGACGATCATGAGCGGGATCAGCTTCTCGGGGAAGTGAAAGGGCCCGTAGTTGTTGCTGCAGTTCGTGGTGACCACCGGCAGGCCGTGCGTGTGGTGCCAGGCGCGCACCAAGTGGTCGCTCGCGGCCTTGCTGGCCGAGTAGGGGCTGTTGGGTTCGTAGGCGTGGGTCTCGGTGAAGGCGGGCGCGTCGGGCGCCAGGCTGCCATACACCTCGTCGGTGCTCACATGCAGGAAGCGGAAGGCGGCTTTGTCAGCGTCGGGCAGGCCACTCCAGTGGGCGCGCACTGCTTCGAGCAGGCGGAAAGTACCGACGACGTTGGTTTGGATGAAGTCTTCCGCACCGTGGATGGAGCGGTCCACGTGGCTCTCGGCGGCGAAGTGGATCACCGCGCGCGGCCGGTGGTCGGCCAGCAGGCGGGTCAGCAGGGCGTGGTCACCGATGTCACCCTGGACAAACACGTGGCGTGCATCGTCCTGCAGGCTGGCCAGGGTTTCCAGGTTGCCGGCATAGGTGAGCTTGTCGAGGTTGATGACGGGCTCGTGGTGGAGCGCCAGCCAGTCGAGCACGAAGTTGGCGCCGATGAAGCCGGCGCCACCAGTGACCAGAATCATCGGTTATCCCTTGGGTGTTGGTCTGTAGGCACCATTCAGGTGCACTCTGCCCACCGCATTATCTTCGGTCTCCTGGGGCTTCCGGGCGACCGCCCTGTTCCATTAGTGACCGTGTGAAACGGTCTCGCCCGCCTTCAGTCGGTACACCGTGCCGCAATACGGGCATTTCGCCTCACCCGTGACAGCCACGTCCAGGTAGACCTTGGGATGGCTGTTCCAGAGCTTCATGTCGGCCAGCGGGCTGGGGCAGAACAC
>Ga0247823_10000704_pt1 | contig 28184 bp, 28 predicted proteins | sample 13C_PalmiticAcid_2_FD_192426 | JGI IMG/M metagenome (GOLD analysis project Ga0247823, IMG submission 192426) | Soil microbial communities from agricultural site in Penn Yan, New York, United States - 13C_PalmiticAcid_Day30 | ecosystem: Environmental > Terrestrial > Soil > Agricultural land...
CGGTTCTGCACCAGCACCTGCGCCTGATCGACATTGGTGCCCTGCTTGAACGCGATGGTGATCTGCGTCTGGCCGTTACCCGTCGACGACGACGTCATGTACATCATGTTGTCGACGCCGTTGATCGCCTGTTCGATCGGCGCGGCAACGGTCTCCGCCAGCGTCTCCGCGCTCGCGCCCGGATAGGTGGCGGTCACCACCACCGTCGGCGGGGCGATGTTCGGATATTGCGCGATCGGCAGCGACGGATAGGCGATGGCGCCGACGATCACGATCAGGATCGAGAGCACCGCCGCAAAGATCGGCCGCTCGATGAAGAAATGGGGGAATTTCATCGTTTCGGTCCCTTAGCGGACGGTGGCCTGGCCTGACGCCGGTTCCTCGGTCGGGGCGGTCGGAGCAGCCTGCTTGGCCGCATCCGGCTTGACCTCACCCTTCTTGGGCGTGACCGGTGCACCGGGCTGGAGCATGCCCATGCCGGCGATGATCACGCGGTCGGTCGGGGCAAGCCCGTCGCGGACGATGCGCAGCCCTTCCACCTTGGCGCCGATCTCGATCACGCGCGGCGTCGCCTTGTTGTCCTTGCTGACGACATAGACGAGGCGGCGGGTCTGGTCGGTGACGATCGCCTCATCGGGGATCAGCATGGCCTTGTAGGTGCCCGAGCCGAGCAGGCGCGCGCGGCCGAACATGCCTGGCGTCAGGAAGCGCGTCGGGTTCGGAACTTCCGCATAGGCGCGGATCGTGCCCGAATTGGGATCGACCGCACTGTCGAGGAACCGCATCCGGCCGTTCCAGCGATATTCGTTCTCGTCGGCGAGCTGGATCTGCACAGGGTTGGCGGTGTTGCGCGAGGAACCGCGCTCGCCGCGCTGATCCTGGCGCAGATTCTTGAGGTAGAAGCTCTCGGCGCCCTCGAACTCGAAGCGGATCGGGTCGATCGAGACGATGCGGGTCAGCACCGTCTGCCCGTCGGCGACCGAGTCACCCAGGCTGACCTTGCGGTCCGACATGCGGCCGCTGAACGGCGCGCGCACGGTGGTGAAGCCGAGGTTGAGCTGCGCCGCGTTCGCGGAGGCGCGCCCGGCTGCCAGATCGGCGGCGGCGCTGCGCTCGGCAGCGATGTTGGTCTCGAGCTCTTCCTTGCTCACCGCCTGCGCGCTGGCGAGCGCGCGGCTGCGCGCGGTGACCTGGCGGGCGTTGGTCAGCGCCGCATTCGCGCGGGCGATCTGCGCCTGCGCCTGGGCGAGCTGTGCCTGATAGGGGCGCGGATCGATCGTGAAGAGCGGCTGGCCCTGCGACACGTCCTGACCGTCACGGAAATGGATCGCGGTGATGACACCGTTGACCCGCGCGCGGATCTCGACGTCCTGCGGAGCGACGAAGCGGCCGGTATAGTCGTCCCAATCGACGACCTCACGCTGCAAGGGGGTAGCGACCGTTACTTCGGGCGCGGCCGGCGGCGGCGGACCTTCCCCGCCTCCGCAAGCCGAAAGCAGAGTCAAAGCCACGATGGCGATTGCAGACCGCATTATTCTTTCCCCTTTGCTGCGCCGCGGCAATTGGGGGGACGAAGCGGAGGTTTCAACCCCGCAACGTCTAATTTCTGAAATTTTCCGTTCAGTAATTCGGGTATGGTCTCACGCTGCTGCCACAACGTTGGGCATAAGTGCCTCTTCATACGCGCTTTCTGCCAGTAGGATCAGCGCGCGGTCATCATGGTTCCACGGATGGAAGCCGGGCAGAAAATAGCTCGACCAGGCGGGAATCATGCGGCGGACGATGCCTGGCGAAACCAGCAGATATTTCGCCAGCGCCGCCTTGGCCCGCCAGCCGGTGACGCCGTCCTGCGCCATCAGGTCGAGGGTTCCCTCGATCCGGTGCTTCCAGAAGGTGCCGCTGATCAGCAGCATCGTCAGCGACTTGATCTTCCAGCGCTTCCAGCGGCTCATATGCCGGGTCGCGTGCAGGAGGGTGTCGTACGCGACGCCCTTATGCTCGATCTCCTCCAGCGCGTGCCAGCGCCACAGCTCGCCGCTCTCGGCATCGGCGCCCGCCAGATGCTTCGGGTTGCCCAGCAGTTCGGCGGCGATGATCGCGGTATAATGCTCCAGCGCCATCGTCGCCGCGAGCTGGACGATTGCCGGCCGCGCGCGCGCGATCTCGAGCACCTGGTCGATCCGCGCCTCCAGCCGGGTGATGTCATAGCCGTGATCGAGCACGCGCCTGTTGAACGCGACATGCTCGCGGCTGTGCACGACTTCCTGGATCGTGAACGCCTTGATCTCGCGCGCGAGCTTCTCGTTCACCCCTTCGCGGAACGCCTTCACGCTCTCGATGAAAAAGGCCTCGCCCTTGGGGAACGTCACCGACAGCGCATTGTAGAACGCCGTCCCGACCACGTCGCCGCCCAGCCACAGCCGATCCTGCGCCAGTCCGCGCCCGAAGCGCCGATCGCGCGGGCTGATCGTCAGATCGGCGGGAGTCTTTGCGTTCGCCACGTTTTTCCTCCAAGGCAGTTACGAACGAAATTATGCCTTACTTACATCAATGTCAATAATACCCCTTCTCGAACGGAAACGCCTCACCCCGGAGGAATCGCGCGACGCCGCGCTTGAGGCTGCGCGCGCGATCCTGATCGAGGCGGGGCCGCAGGCGGTGACGCTCAAGGCCGTCGCCGCGCGCATCGGCCGCACCCACGCCAACCTCCTCCACCATTTCGGCTCGGCGGCGGGGCTTCAGCGCGCGCTCGCCCGCAGCCTGGCCGAAAGCGTCTGCACGCAGATCGCCGGGCTCATCCGCGAAGCGCATGCCAGCGAGGAAGCACGTACCGAAGCCAAGCCGCGCGAGGTGGTCGATCTCGCCTTCGACGCCTTTGACAAGAGCGGTGCCGGCGCACTGGCAAGCTGGATGATCCTGTCGGGCAACGAGGATGCGCTCGACCCGATCCTCGATGTGATCCACCAGCTGGTCGATCAGATCGCCGCGGTCGAGGGCGAGGAAAGCAGCGTCTCGCTGCGCGAGGACACGCTCAGCCTCGTGCTGATGGCGATGGGCGACGCGCTGCTCGGCGAGCCGCTGGCCAAGTCGCTCGATCTCCCGCGCGGCGCGGCACGCGAGATCGCACTGCGCCAGCTCACCGCATCGCCGCGTTTCCAGAAGATGTGGGGCTGACCCCATGCTGCTTGCCGCCGCTGCTCTCGCCGCTCAGGCGGCTGCCCTTCCGTGTCAGCCCGGCGCCTATACCGGCCCCGACGGCCGCTTCATGGTCATCATGGAGCGCCCCGATACCGCGCAGACGGGCGCGTGGCGCTGGTGGGCCGACGATGGCCGCTTCGGCATGACCAATGATGGCGATGTCATCTGCCGCGGCGACACGCTCGATGTGAAACGCGTCACCTACAGGAAGGTCGCGGTCCGCCTGACACCGACGAAGTTCAGGAGCGGCGACCTCATTCTCAACGGCCTGCTCATCGAGCCGCCGGTGAAGGCCGGGGCCAAACCGCCGCTTGTCGTCACCGTCCATGGCTCGGAGCGAACCCCGGCGGTCAAGTCCGCTTCCTATCCCTGGATCCTCGCCGCGCAGGGCATCTCCGCCTTCGTCTATGACAAGCGCGGCACCGGCGAATCGCAGGGCAGCTACAACCAGAATTTCCACGCGCTCGGCGCCGATGCGGCGGCGGCATCGAGGGAAGCCAGGCGCCTCGCTGCGGGCCGCTATTCCCGCTTCGGCCTGCTCGGCGGCAGCCAGGGCGGCTGGGTCGCCCCGCGCGCCGCCAATGACGCCGGCGCCGATTTCGTCGCAATCGGCTTTGGCCTGCTGATCGACCCGCTCGAGGAAGACGCCTCGCAGGTCGCCGCCGAGCTGACCGAGGCCGGATACGGTGCGGACGTGCTCAAACAGGCGCGCGCAATCACCGACGCCACCGGCAACCTCGTGGCCGAGCATTTCCTCAAGGGCTATGAGCAGCTCGCCGCGGTCAAGGCGCGCTACGGCAGCCAGCCCTGGTTCGCCAAGATCAAGGGCGAGTTCACCGGCGACATCCTCGCGCTCGATGAGGCGGCGCTGCGCCGCGAGGGCGCTGCCAAATTCGACAATCTCGAACTCGACTGGCGCTACGACGCGATGGGCTGGATGCGCAAGGTCAAGGCGCCCCAGCTCTGGGTGATCGCGGCCGAGGACCGCGAGGCCCCGCCGCAGACCACTATCGACCGGCTCCAGACGCTGCGCCGCGAAGGGCATGACATCGCCATCGTCCGCTTCCCGGATACCGATCACGGCATGGTCGAGTTCACCCAGGACGCCAAAGGCGAACGCACCTCCACCCGCGTCACCGAAGGCTATTTCCGCCTGCTTGGCGACTGGATCAAGGGCGGCACCACCCCGCCCTATGGCCGCGGCGAGTTTTTGACTAAGTAGAACCGCACCGGCCGCTCCCCCACCCGGCCACCCAACGCCAGTATCCTATGGGTGGCCGGGTGGGGGAGCGGGCCGGTGCCGCAACCCAATTCAGGTACCTCCATGCATTTTCTCGACCAGGCAAAGATCTACGTGAAATCCGGCTGGGGCGGCGGCGGCGCCGTCGGCTTCCGGCGCGAGAAATATATCGAATATGGCGGCCCCGACGGCGGGGACGGCGGCAAGGGCGGCGACATCATCTTTGAGGCCGTTCCCGGCCTCAATACGCTGATCGACTTCCGCTACACCCAGCATTTCCGGGCACAGCGCGGCCATGGCGGCTCAGGCAGCAACAAGACCGGCGCGGGCGGCGACGATCTCGTCATCAAGCTGCCGGTCGGCACCCAGATCCTGGCCGATGACGACGAGCGTACCCTGCTCGCCGACCTCACCAAGGCGGGCCAGCGCATCGTCTTCCTGAAGGGTGGCGACGGCGGCCGCGGCAACGCCAGCTACAAGACCAGCACCAACCGCACCCCGCGCCAGCACGGCACGGGGTGGCCGGGCGAGGAAATGTTCGTCTGGCTGCGGCTCAAGCTGCTGGCGGATGCGGGACTCGTCGGCCTGCCCAATGCCGGCAAGTCGACCTTCATCAACGCCGTCACCAACGCGCAGGCCAAGGTCGGCGCCTATGCCTTCACCACCACCCGCCCCCAGCTCGGCGTCGTTCGCCACAAGCAGAACGAATTCGTGATCGCCGACATCCCCGGCCTGATCGAGGGTGCGGCGGAAGGCGCCGGCATCGGCGACCGCTTCCTCGGCCATATCGAGCGGTGCAAGGTGTTGCTCCACCTCGTCGATGCCAATGACGAAGACGTCGCCACCAGCTACCGCATCGTCCGCGATGAGCTGGAGGCCTATGGCGCGGGGCTGCTCGACAAGAAGATCATCATCGCGCTCAACAAGATCGACACGCTCGACGACGAGCTGATCGCCGCGCTCTCCGCCGAACTGGAGGAGGCGAGCGGCGCCGAGGTGATCCCGATCAGCGGCGCCAGCGGCGTCGGCGTCGACTGGGCGCTCGACAAATTGCTCGAAGCGATCGGTCCAGACCACGCCCGCGTCACCGACGACGATGAGGGCGAGGACGAGATCGAATGGTCGCCGGTCTGAGCCTTCCAATCCTCCCCCGCAGAGGGAGGGGGCGATCGAGCTTCCCCTGCGGAGGAGAGTTTTGATTTTGCCGACCCCGCCGGTTGTACACAGCGGGAGTCACCACGCCGCCACATTCCCGGCCGATGACCTGCCGATATCCTGCCTTGGAGGAAACGCATGGGTTTGTTCGACCGGCTTCGCGGACTGTTCAGCGGCGCGTCTGGCGCACCGGTGCCTCCGGCGCCGGTTGCCGAGCCGGCACCCCATCCCGCACTTGCCGCATCGCAGGCGCGCCGCGACGCCTTCTGGAGCGAGGTCGGCATGGTCGAGCGCGACCTGCTCGGCCATCTCATCAGCCCCGGCCTGCTCGGCGGCCCGGCCTGGCCGACCACGCGCCAGGCCTATCGCGTCGTCCGCCGCAGCAGCGGCGCGATCCTCATCGCCACCGACGGCATGTCCGATCCGTTCGAAGGCGCTGACGATGCCGCCTCGGTCAACGGATTCGAGTGCGAGCTGTTCATCGAAGTCACCGGCCTGCCGGTGGAGCATGCCGGCGCGCCCGGCAACATCGATCCGATCAAGCACAGCTGGGCGTTCGAGCTTCTTTCCCACGTCGCGGGAATGATCGCCGAGGCCGGCGGCGCGAAGGATCAGCTCGATCACTATGGCGTGCTGTCGATGGAGATCCCCGGCGTGTCTCAGTCGGATGCGATTGCCGAGGCGTTGCCCCCGCGCTTCATCACCACCGACGATGCGCTCGGCATCCTGATCGGCGGCCCCGCCCCCGATTTCCCCGATCGCATCGCCGACATGCCGCTCTCGCCCGTGCGGCTGGTGCCGATCGTTATCCTCACCGCCGCCGAACTCGCCGAGATTCGTGCGGGCGACGAGGAGACGCGCGAAGCGATCGCCGAGCGGCTCGGCGGCACGATGAGCGGCCATCGCTGCGATTTCGTGCGCGCCTCGATCGTCGAGGAAGCGGACTGATCCCCAAGGCGCTGATATAGGAGCGGCTGACATCGCGCCGCGTCCGCGCTAAGCGCGCGTTGATGCACCTCTTCCCGCCCGCCTCCTGCCCGCGTCTCGTCGTCAAGATCGGTTCGGCGCTGCTCGTCGATCCGGAGGGCGCGATCCGGCGCGACTGGCTGGAAGGGATCGCCGCCGACATCGCTGCGCGGGTGCGGGCTGGGCAGCAGATCGCCGTGGTCTCCTCGGGCGCGATCGCGCTCGGTGCGCGGCGGCTGAAGCTCGCCAAGGGCGGCCGCGCCAGTCTTGAGGACGCACAGGCCGCCGCCGCCACCGGCCAGATCGCGCTGTCGCAGGTCTGGGCCGAGGTGCTGGCTGCCAACGACCTCACCGCCGCGCAGATGCTGGTCACGCTCGACGATCTCGAGGATCGCCGCCGCTATCTCAATGCCGCCGCGACACTCGGCCGGTTGCTGTCGCTCGGTGTTGTGCCAGTCATCAACGAGAATGACAGCGTCGCCACCGCAGAGATCCGCTTCGGCGACAATGACCGGCTCGCCGCGCGCGTCGCACAGGCCGCCGACGCCAATGGCGTCGTGCTGCTCAGCGACATTGACGGCCTGTACGACCGCAACCCCGCCCTCCCCGGCGCGATGCATATCCCGCTGGTCGATCGGATCGACGGGCGGATCGAGGCGATGGCCGATCGCGGCTCCGCCTCCGGCATGGGCTCGGGCGGCATGGTCTCGAAGATCGAGGCAGCGCGGATCGCCGCATCGGCGGGCGTATCGCTCGCCATCGCCAGTGGCCGGATCGATCGCCCGCTCTCGGCCGATGCGCGCCATACCGTCTTTCTCCCCGAAAAGCGGACGCGTGCGCGGAAAGCATGGCTCGCGGGCCGCCTGACCGCCAAGGGCAGCATCACCGTCGACGCCGGGGCGGCGCATGCGCTGACCGAGGGGCGCAGCCTGCTCGCGATCGGTGCCACGGCGATCCGCGGCGTGTTCTTCCGCGGCGACCTCGTCACGATCGAAGGCCCCAACGGCCCGATCGCACGCGGCCTTTCCGAATATGACGCGCCCGACGCCCAGGCGATCCTGGGCACCCGCAGCGACGATCAGGCCGGAATCCTGGGCTATGCTCCCCGGTCGACGCTGGTCCACCGCAACCATATGGCACTGTTGTGACCACGCTGGCGCTCACCGGCGCCACCGGCTTTGTCGGCAAGGCGACGGTCGAGCACGCGCTCGCCCGCGGCATCCATGTCCGCGCGCTCACCCGGCGCGATCAGCCGGCGCGCGAGGGCGTCAGCTGGATCGCGGGCGATCTGGAGCATGAAGAGGCCCTCGCGCGGCTCGCCAGCGGCGCCGACGCGGTGATCCACATCGCCGGAGTGGTCAACGCGCCCACCCCCGAAGGCTTCATCCACGGCAATGTCGACGGCACCCGGCGCATATCCGCGGCCGCGGCATCGATGGGCGTCAGGCGCTTCGTCCATGTCTCGTCCCTGTCGGCGCGCGAGCCGCAGCTCTCGCAATATGGCCGGTCGAAGGAGCTGGCCGAAGCCGAAGTCCGCGATTCCGGCCTCGACTGGACAATGATCCGGCCGCCCGGCGTCTATGGCCCCGGCGACATGGAGATGCGCGACATCTTCCGCATGGCGAGGACGGGTTTCGTCCTGCTGCCGCCCGCGGGCCGCATCTCGCTGATCCATGTCGCGGACCTCGCACGGCTGCTCGTCACCCTCGCGCTCACCGACCCCGGCCGCCACATCTATGAGTGCGACGACGGGGTGGACGGCGGCTACACGCATAGCGAATTCGCACGCCTCGTCGGACAGGCGGTGGGCAAGCGCCCGCTTCCCCTTTCCGTCCCGCGTGCGTTGCTCCACCTCGCGGGCCATGCCGACCGCTTCTTCCGCGAGGCGAATGCCAAGCTGACCCCCGACCGCGCTGCCTATCTGAGCCACCCCGACTGGACCGCGGATCCTGGCCGCCGGCCGCCGATCGCGCTCTGGGCGCCGCAGGTCGCAACCCCCGCGGGGCTCGAACAGACCGCCGCCTGGTACCGCGCGGAAGGACTTCTATGAGCAGGCCGGCGCGTTGGTCTGCGCCCGCCCCGGCTTGACCCTGTTTCCGCCGCAATCGCTTGGCACTTGGCGGCAAGCAAATTAAGGACCGCGCATGAGCGACCGCACCCAGATCTTCGAAACCGTCTCCGGCCTGATCGAACCCTTCAACAAGAAGGGCATCGACCTTGCCGATTCCACCACCTTTGCCGGTGACCTGGAGTGGGACAGCCTCACCGTCATGGATTTCGTCGCGGCGATCGAGGACGAATTCGACATCATCATCACGATGAACATGCAGGCCGAAATCGAGACCGTCGGCCAGCTCGTCGACGCCGTCCAGAAGCTCAAGGCCGCCTGACATGACCGATTCCATCGCGACCCCGGACGCACCGGACATTCCCGTCGGTGCGAAGCCCGATCTGATGAGCAAGTTCGACGGCCTGATCGCCGAACGTCAGGCCCTGCTCGACAGCGGGGTCACCGATCCTTTCGCGATCGTGATGGATCAGGTGAAGTCGCCGACCGAGGCGGTCATCAAGGGCAAGGACACCATCCTGCTCGGCACCTACAACTATATGGGCATGACCTTCGACCCGGACGTGATCCAGGCCGGCAAGGACGCGCTCGACCAGTTCGGCAGCGGCACCAACGGCAGCCGCATGCTCAACGGCACCTTCCGCGACCATATGGAGGTCGAGCAGGCGCTGCGCGAATTCTACGGCACTACCGGCGCAATCGTTTTCTCGACCGGCTATATGGCCAATCTCGGCATGATCGCCACGCTGGCCGGCAAGGGCGACTATGTCATCCTCGATGCCGATAGCCACGCCAGCATCTATGACGGCTGCAAGCAGGGCTATGCGGAGATCGTCCGCTTCCGCCACAACAGCGTCGAGGATCTCGACAAGCGCCTCGGCCGCCTGCCTCCGGAAGCGGGCAAGCTGGTGGTGCTCGAGGGCGTCTATTCGATGCTGGGCGACGTCGCGCCGCTCAAGGAGATGGTCGCAGTCGCCAAGAAGCACGGCGCCATGGTCCTTTCGGACGAAGCCCATTCGATGGGCTTTTACGGCCCCAATGGCCGCGGCGTGTACGAAGCGCAGGGGTGCGAGGGCGATGTCGACTTCATCGTCGGCACCTTCTCCAAGTCGGTCGGCACGGTCGGCGGCTTCTGCGTGTCGAACCACCCCAAGTTCGAGGCGATCCGCCTCGCCTGCCGCGCCTATATCTTCACTGCATCGCTGCCGCCCAGCGTGGTCGCGACCGCAGCGGTCTCGATCCGCAAGCTGATGCACGCGCACAACAAGCGCCAGCATCTGTGGGAAAACGCACGCGCGGTGCACGCAGGCCTCACCGAAATGGGCTTCAAGCTCGGCACCGAGACGTGCGACAGCGCGATCATCGCGGTGATCCTGACCGATCAGGAGCAGGCGGTGATGATGTGGCAGGCGCTGCTGGAGAACGGCCTGTACGTCAACATGGCGCGTCCGCCCGCGACCCCGGCTGGCACCTTCCTGCTGCGCTGCTCGCTCTGTGCCGAACATACGCCCGAGCAGGTCCAGCGCATCCTTGCGATGTTCAAGGCTGCGGGCCAGGCCGTGGGCGTCATCGCCTGAGGGCTGGTCACCTTGGCGTTGCGGCCCTAGCATCGCACCCATGAGCGAGAGCAACGGACTGGCGCAGCGTATCGCCCGGCTCGACTGGCGCGCCATGCTGATGATCCTGATCGCCATCCTGGGCATCGGGGTGCTCGCGGCACTGATCACCAACCAGCGCACCGCCGATGCCGAGCGTGACGCTGCGCTCGCCCGCCAGTCGCAAAGCTATGAGGTGATGATCCTCGCCCAAAGCCTTTCCGGCACGATCGCAAGCGCGGAAGCGACCCTCGCACGCTACGTCGTCAGCGGCGACGACAGCGTCGGCCGCGACTATGTCGCGGAGTGGCAGCGTGCCGAGGGGCAGCTCACCCTCCTCGCCCGCCGCACCCGCGACCATGATCCGGAGAAGGACCTGATCGCCGAGCTGCGCGCCGCGGTGGCCGAACGCGGCAAGGAATTGTCGCAGATCGCGCTCAACACCCGGTTCAACCGCAACCAGGCCGCCTATGCCTTCTTCGACGAAGCGCGCCGCTCGCCCGTCCTTCCGCGCATCCGCACCCTGCTCGCCCAGATCGTCGCCGCCGAGCGGCAACTGCTCAACGAGCGTTCGCGCCGTGCCCGCACCACCTCGGCGGAAGCACAGGAGGAAACGCGCAACCTGATCCTGTTCGGCATGCTGATCGTGATCGGCGCGATGGTCCTGGGCTGGCTCAACATCCGCGCGATCCGCGAGCGCGCCGCCGTCACCGCCGAGGCACAGGCGCAGCGCGAACGTGCCATCGAGCTTGAAGCCGCAGTCGCAGCCGCGACCACGGGCCTTCAGGAGGAAGCCCGCGAGCGCGCAGCCGCCGAGGCGCAGCTGCGCCAGGCGCAGAAGATGGAAGCGGTAGGCCAGCTCACCGGCGGGATCGCGCATGATTTCAACAATATGCTCGCGATCGTCCTGGGCGGCCTCGAGCTCGCCAAGCGCCACTTGCCCGAGGGCGCCAAACAGTCCGAGCGACACATCGACAATGCCAGCGAAGGCGCCAGCCGCGCGGCGACGCTGACTCGCCGCCTGCTTGCCTTCGCCCGCGCCGAACCGCTCACCCCGCAGGCGATCGATCCCGCCGAGCTGATCGCCGGTATGACCAACCTGCTCGAACGCACGCTGGGCGAAGGCATCGTCGTCAAGACGTGTGCCCAAGCCACGGGCTGGCATGTCTGGGCCGACCGGCACCAGCTCGAGAATGCGTTGCTCAACCTCGCCGTGAATGCGCGCGACGCAATGGACGGCCGCGGTACGCTGACCATCTCGACCGGGCACACGACGCTGGAGGGCGAGGCGGCCACGGAGTGTGGGCCGGGCAACTACGTCACCATCGCCGTCTCCGACACCGGCGCGGGCATGGCGCCTGAGGTGGTCGAGCGCGTCTTCGAACCATTCTTCACGACCAAGCCGGTCGGCAAGGGGACGGGACTCGGCCTCAGCCAGATTTTCGGTTTCGTCCGCCAGTCGGGCGGCGAGATCCGCATCGACTCGGCCCCCGGCGAAGGCACGACGGTCACGCTCTTTCTCCCCTGCCACGGCGCCGCGGAAACCACCGTTCCGGATACTGCATACCGGATCGGACCGCGTACCGAACCGCACCGGGCGCTCGACATCCTGCTGGTCGAGGATGATCCGCGGGTGCTCGCAGCAACGATCGCAGCGCTGGAGGAACTGGGTCACCGGCCGGTCGCGTGCAACGACCCGCTCGCCGCGCCGCGAATCGTTGCCGGTCTCCATGCATTGGATCTGATCGTCAGCGACGTCATCATGCCGGGACAGACCGGACCGGAGATGATCGCCGCGCTCGACCCGCAGCTCGACGGAGTCGCGGTGCTCTACGTCACGGGCTATGCCGGCGATGCTTCCGATCCGGATCGCTTCGGCGGCCGCCCGGTGCTGCGCAAGCCCTTCACCCTCGCGGGTCTGGAGACGGCGATCGCCGACGCGGTCGCAAACGGCAATACGGCACAAGCCATGACGGCCACGGGCTAGATTTAACCGTGCCGTACGATATAGCGTTGAACTACAGCCGGTTCGCCGGCGCCAACGCGAAGATCAGGCCGCAGACCCTCCCCGCATGACCGCACTCGACCGGTATATGGCGCGCCTGATCGCGGTTCCGCTGATCTCGACGCTGATAATCTCCGCGATGCTGCTGGTGCTCGACCGCATGCTGAAGCTGTTCGACTTCGTCGCAACCGAAGGCGGACCGGTCAGCGTGGTGTGGCGGATGCTCGCCAATCTGCTGCCCGAATATCTGGGGCTCGGCATCCCGATCGGGCTGATGCTCGGTATTCTGCTCGCCTTCCGTCGCCTCGCCACCAGTTCGGAGCTCGACGTGCTGCGCGCCGTGGGGATGAGCTATGGCCGGATGCTGCGCGTACCCTTCATGTTCGCGATCGCGCTGGCCGGCCTCAACCTCGCCATCGTCGGCTTCATCCAGCCGCTCGCGCGCTACAATTACGAAGGGCTTCGGTTCGAGCTGCGCACCGGCGCGCTCGGCGCGTCGATCAAGGTCGGCGAATTCACCAATCTGGGCGACCGGATGACCTTGCGGATCGAGGATAGCCGCAAGGAAGGCACCGACCTTTCCGGCATCTTCGTCAACGCGCGCGCGCCGAACGGCGACACCGTCTCCGCGACCGCGGAGAAGGGCCAGTTCCTGCGGACCGACGACCCCGACGTCATCATCTTCCGCCTGACCAAGGGTTCGCTGATCCACCAGTCGCCACGGTTCAAGGTGCCCCGCGTCCTCACCTTCGACGCGCACGATCTGCCGATCGACCTTCCCAAGTTCGAGCAGTTCCGCCAGCGCGGCGAGAACAAGCTCGAATTGACCCTGCCCCAGCTCGCCAAGATCGGCAGCGATCCCAAGACGCCGGAAGCGGAACGCGCCATCAGCCGCTCCGCCTTCCATTTCCGCGTGGTGGAGGTGGCGACGATGCTGCTGCTGCCCTTCCTCGCGCTCGCGCTCGGCGTACCGCCCAAACGATCGACGTCCGCGCTCGGCGTCTTCCTGTCGATCGTGATGATCGTGACCTATCACAAGATCAACGAATATGCGCAGGGCGTCGGTGCGCGCGGCGTGGTCGATCCGATCATCGCGCTGTGGGGGCCGTTCGTGATCTTCGCCGGGCTGGTGTTCTGGATGTACTATACGATCGCCTACGTGCCCGGCGGACAGCCGATCGGTGCGCTCGAGAAATTCTTCGCCAAGGCGTGGAAGGCGATCGCCAAGCGGCTGCCCGGACGGCGGCGGAAAGCGGCCAGCGCATGAACCCGATCGCCGGTTTCTTCCCGTCGCGGACCGTCTCGCTCTACATGGCGCGGTCGTTCCTGATCAGCACCTTCGCCTTCCTGTTCGGACTGGTGCTGATCCTCCAGACGCTCGATCTGCTCAGCGAATCGAGCCGCATCCTCGCCCATGCCGGCAATGGCGATGAGCAGATCTGGCGCTATGTCGGCCTGCGCACGCCGCAGATCATCGCGACCTTCCTGCCCTTTTCGGTGTTGCTGGGCACGATCATCACACTTTCGACGCTCAACCAGAACAGCGAAGTCATCGCGATGAAGGCCTCGGGTCTGTCGGCGCACCAGGTGCTCGCGCCGCTGATGATCGCGGGGCTGGGCGTCGCCGCCATCTCCTTCACCTTCAACGATCGCGTCGTCACCCGCGCCAGCGCCACGCTCGCGCAATGGAAGAAGGTCGACTATGGCGTACTGCCGATCGACCGGGGCGACCGCAGCAACGTCTGGGTCCGTGACGGCAGCCATCTGATCCATGCCCAGCAGATCAAGGGTCGCGGCGAAACCGCGCAGCTCGCCGACGTCACCGTCTATGAGCGCGATGGCACGGTGCTCAAATCGCTGGTCCGCGCCAAGACCGGGCGTCGCGAAGGCATGGGCTGGCGCGTCGACAATGCCGAGCGGTTCGATGTCGCCAGCGGCAAGCTCACGCCGCTCGGCAGCACGATCGTCGGCGAAGGCGTGCGCCCTGACCAGTTCACCCTCTCCAATGTCGATGCCGATTCGATGTCGTTCGGCGCGCTCAAGGAAGCGATCGACGATCTAAGGGCCGCGGGCCGCCCGACCAAGGCGCTGGAAGGGTCGCTGTGGCACAAGCTGTCCGGCCCGCTGTCCGCGGTGCTGATGCCGCTGCTCGGTGCCGTTGCGGCGTTCGGCATCGCACGATCGGGCAAGCTGTTCGTGCGCGCGGTGATGGGGATGGGGCTCGGCTTTCTCTATTTCGTCGCCGACAATTTCGCGCTGGCGATGGGCAATCTCGGCGCCTATCCGCCCTTCCTCGCCGCCTGGGCACCCTTCCTGCTGTTCGCGATGATCGGCGAAGCGGTGCTGCTCAAGACCGAGGAATAGCGCAACGCAAAGCGGCGGCCGGCTTATCGCCAACCGCCGCCTCTTGCCCGCGAACCGCTTGGGAGCGGATCAGCTCGCGCGCTGCTTCATCGTGCTCGCCGCCAGCCGGCCCATCAGCCCGCGCAGCGTAGGATAGTTGGCGCCCTCATAGGTCGATTCCTGCCCCAGCGCCGCCGAGATGCGCCGGTGCGCCTCGCTCAACGAATGATAGGGAATGCTCGGCAGCAGGTGATGCAGCGCGTGGAAACGCAGCCCCACCGGCGCCCACAGATAGGGCAGGAAGCCGCCGGGCACATTGACGCTGTCGAGGAACTGCGCGGTCACCGTCAGCGGCTCGCCGTCATTCTCCCACAGATGGGCGACCAGCGTACGGACCTGGTTGAGGACCGCCGTGGCCGAGATCACGCCGAGAAAGATCGCGAATGCCTTGAGCGGGATCACCCCGGTCGCGACCAGCGCGATCAGCGCGATCGCCCACAAGCTTGCGCCGATCTCCTGCCAGCGCCACTGCTTTGCGAACTCGCCTTCAGGCGAACGGCGCTCATAGGCCGGATTGATCTGAAGGCCCGAATAGCGGCCGACGACGATCCGGCGGAGCTTGCGCGAGAGCAGCGACAGCGGCCCCAGCACGCCGAAGCGCAGCAGCAGGCCGATCGGCATCAGCACCGAAACCAGCAGGAACACCGGCAGCGTCCACGGCTTCATCAGCGCGAGCGGCAGATATTCCGGATCCTCGACCGTGCCGTATTTGGTGCGGCTGTGATGGATGGTGTGGATACCCTCATACATGAACGAGGGCAGCATCATCGGAATGCCCAGCAGCAGATTCCAGCCGACACGGAACCCCGGCAGCAGCGAATGCTTGAGGTGCGTGATCTCGTGGATGAACAGGCTGGCGCGATAAAGCGCGATCACTGCCAGCACGCCGCTCGCGATTGCCCAGCCGACCGAAGGCAGCAGGATCGCACCGGCGAGCGCGGCATAGCCGACTGCGGCAGACCCCAGGAAATCGCCCCAGTAGATCAGCGGATTCGGCGTCTGCAAGTCGCGCGTCAGATCGGCCGCGGCGCGCAGCATCGCACGGTCGTCGGCAACGCCGGAGAGGCGAATCTTCGCGCCCTGCACAGGCGCATCGGCACCGGACGCATCAAGGGTAAGCGTATTCATGGGTTCGGCCATTCGCATCAGATAGTGGCCATTGCGTGGCATTTCATCGGCCCCGGCGTGCGGATGCTCGCGGCGATTGACTTGGCGGGCGCAATGCGTGACCGCTTCGTCGTCATCAACGACTTGCGCATCAACGAAAGGCGCCGCGCTTGGCCAACCCTGCCCCCTCCGTCCGTCCGGTGAAGACCAAGGCGGATATCCGCGACTTCATCGAGCTTGCCTTTCGCCTCAATCGCGGCGACCCCAATTGGGTGCCGCCGCTGCGCAACGAGGTCGCGGGGACGATAGATCCCAAGAAGAATGGCTGGTTCAGCCATGCCGTCGCGCAGCTGTTCCTCGCCGAGCGCGAAGGGCGGATCGTCGGGCGCATCTCCGCGCATATCGACAAGCTCGCGCTCGAAATGCCGGCCGAACAGGGCTTCGGCCCGGGCACCGGATTCTGGGGTCTGTTCGAAGCGGAGGACGCGGCGACGGCGAAGCTGCTGATCGATACCGCCGAGGACTGGCTGCGCAAGAAGGGCATGACCCGCGCGCTCGGACCGATCTCGCTATCGATCTGGGAAGAGCCGGGACTGCTGATCCAGGGACACGACCATCCGCCGATGGTGATGATGGGGCATCACCGCCCCGCCTATCAGGGCTGGATCGAAGCACTCGGCTACCAGCCGGCCAAGCAACTGCTGACCTATGAACTGGACATCACCAAGGAGTTTCCGCCGCTGGTCCAGCGCATCGTCGCGATGGGTGAGAAGAGCGACCGCATCCGCATCCGGAAGGTCGACAAGTCGCGCTTCGACCAGGAGGCCGCGACGATCCTCGCGATCCTCAACGACGCATGGTCCGACAATTGGGGGTTCATCCCGCTGACCCAGCCCGAAATCGACGATGTCGGCGAGAAGCTGAAGCCGCTGGTGTTCGAAGACCTGATCCGCATCGCCGAACTCGACGGCGAACCGGTCGCGTTCATGATCACCCTTCCGGATCTCAACGAGGCGATCGCGCCGCTCAACGGCAACCTCTTCCCGTTCGGCTGGGCGAAATTGCTGTGGTGGCTGCGCAAGCCCAAGGTGCGCGGCATGCGCGTTCCGCTGATGGGCGTGGTCAAGAAGCTGCAGGGATCGCGCATGGCGAGCCAGCTGGCCTTCATGATGATCGAATATATCCGCCGTTCGGCCATCGCCAATTACGGCGCGGTGCGCGGCGAGATCGGCTGGGTCCTCGACGACAATCAGGGGATGGTCGCCATCGCCGATACGATCGAGAGCAAGGTCAATCGCGTCTATCAGATCTACGCGAAGCCGCTCTGAACAAGGGGGTTGCGGCCCGGGGCATAGGGGAACCCCGGGCCGCCCCCTCATATCGAGGATCCGTTACTTCGGATCGAGGGGATCGAAACCGTCATTGAGCCACTCGGCGCGCGTCTTGCACTCCTTGCGGGCAAGGCGCGAGCCGGTCAGGTCACCCTGCACGCAATAGCGCTTGTCCTTGACCGACTTGGCGTCGGGAGCCTGGGTCGCCGCGGGGGTCGGGGTGCCGGGCTTGGTCTCGGCATGGGCGGTGGCGGCAAGGCCGACGACGAAGACGGCAGCGGTGAAACCTTTGAACATCGTACGCATGATACAGCTCCTCTTCTGCACCTGTGCGGGTCGAAGGTTGGCTGCATCCTGCCCGCCCCTGTGTTAGTGCATTATGCGTGCCAAACACTGAAAGTAAGCAAAATCAATAAGTTAGCGCGTAGCAGATGTTACGATCTGGAAATGTTTCACCGAAAACTGGTGAAAAACACCAACCTGCGGGAAGTCAGCCGCGCAGGCTGACCCAGGTCGGCGCGTGGTCGCTGGCTTTCTCGCGACCGCGATAATCCTTGTCGACGGCAGCGCCCGTCAGACGGTCCGCCGCGATCGGGCTGAGCAGCAGGTGATCGATGCGGAAGCCCGCGTCGCGCTGCCAGGCGCCCGCCTGATAGTCCCAGAAGGTCCAGATGCCACCGGCCGGAAAGAAGGTGCGAAGCGCATCGGTCCAGCCCTGCGCGAGCAGCGCGCGATACCCGTCGCGCGATTCTGGCTGCATCAGCGCGTCATCGGCCATCGCCCGGACCGAGAAGACATCGTCGTCATTGGGAATGACGTTATAGTCCCCGGCCAGCACGACCGGCTTTTCCTCGGCGAGCAGCGCGCGTGCATGCGCCGAGAGGCGCTCGATCCAGCGCAGCTTGTAATCGAACTTGGGGCCGGGCACCGGGTTGCCATTAGGCAGGTAGATCGACGCGATCACCACGCCGTTCACCTCGACCTCAAGGTAGCGGCTATGCTCGTCCTCGGGCTCGCCATCCAGCCCGCGACGACGCTCCACCGGGTCTGTACCCTTCGCCAGGATCGCGACGCCGTTGAACCCCTTCTGGCCGTGCCAGACCGCGCCATAGCCAGCTTCGCGGATCTCCTTTTCGGGAAAGCCCTCATCCGCTGACTTCAGCTCCTGCAGGCAGACCACGTCGGGCTGCTGCTCGGTGAGATACTCGATCAGGCGCGGCAGGCGCGCCTTGATGCCGTTCACATTGTAGGTGACAATCTTCAAGGCGGTCAGACCGAAAAACTGGTGCCGCAGCCGCAGCCCGACGCGGCATTGGGATTGGTCACGCGGAACGCCGCGCCGCCGAGCGATTCGACGAAATCGACGCTCGCGCCACGCACCAGATCCAGGCTGACCGGATCAACCACCAACTGCACGCCATCGGTCAGCGCAACCGCGTCATCGGCTTCGGCACCGCTCGCCAGTTCGAACTTGTACTGGAAGCCCGAACAGCCACCGCCTTCGACGGACAGTCGCAGGATGGCGGGTTTACCCTGCTTGGCCGCGATCGCCGCGATGCGCGCAGCGGCCGACGGCGTCAGGCCGATCTCTGAAGAAAGCGTGGTGACCATGTGACGGAGATAGGGGAGCATGGCCCGCCTCGCAACAGGAAGGGGCCGCCCGGACATGCCGGACGGCCCCTCTCCCCTCTCCTGTTATCTCGTGAAGTTCAGTTGCCGGTCGCGGCGGTCAACTGGACGCGCGCTGCGCGCTGCTGAATCTGGTCGAGGACATTGGCGTTCTGCATGAACGGCATCGGGTTCACCGCAGCGCCGTCAATCCGCACTTCATAGTGAAGATGGCTGCCGGTCGAGCGGCCGGTCGAGCCCATCAGGCCGATCAGCTGGCCGCGGCGAACGCGGGTGTTGGCGGCGACGAGGATCTTCGAAAGATGCCCATAGCGCGTCTCGATGCCCTTGCCATGGTTGACGGTGATCAGGTTGCCATAGCCGCCGAAGCGGCCCGAACGGCCAATCACGCCATCGGCGGTGGCATAGATCGGGGTACCGATCGGGCCGGGAATGTCGACGCCGGCGTGCATGGCGGCGCTGCCGTGGAACGGGTCGGAACGGACGCCGAAGCTGCTGGTCAGCTTGATATTCTCGACCGGCTGCATCGACGGGATCGCAATCACCGTCTGCTCGAGCACGTCGAGCTTCTGCCAGGTCTGGAAGAGCGAACGGAACTGCGCGTCCGCGCTGCCCTCGGCGGTGGCTGCGCCCGCTGCCGCGGCGGCGGCTTCAGCGGAAACCGGCTCGTACGGGCCGCCCATGCCGCCGGCGACATAGCGCTCGGGCTTGATACCCAGGCTGCGCAGGTGACGGGTGGTGAGGTGAAGACGGACCTGTGCGGTCTTGCGCGCCTGCTCGGCAAGCTTGGCCTGACGTGCCTCGACCTCGCGGAGCGGGGCCAGCACGTCGCGGGCCATCGCGTTGGTCTCGGAAAGCTGGGCGGCGGGGACCGGCGCACCGACATCCTCGGGCGAGCCCTTGCCGGTCAGCACGCCGGCGATGATCTTCTGGCGCTGCTCGACACGCGCGGCGTGGAGCTGGGCGGCCTGCTTCACCGCGGCGACATCGGCTTCCATCTGCGCGACTTCGGCGCGCATCTTCGCCATCTTCGCTTCGGGGGTCGAAGCCTCGCCCGCAATGCCGCTCGCCATCACGGCGCCGAACGCCGCCTGCGAAACGCCATAGGCCGAGAAGGTGACGGTGACCGCGGCAACGCCCGCCAGGAGCGCCTGGGTGCGTCCGGCGACGCTGAAGCGCTTCAGGTCGCGGCCGTCATGGAAGATGAAATCACGGGTCGTGAAGAAATTGCGGAACCGCGTTGCGAAGTTCGCGTTGAGTGCAGTGCTGAACATGAGTCCCCGGCGACCACAGACACGCGCCAACAGCGGCACACGCCTTCGTTAAAACCAACAACCTGTCGGGAGCAGCCCCTCCGCACCTGACGGATGCCGTTAGAACGGCCCGTTCAGTCCGGGGCAAGCGCTGCGTAGTAATCGCGCGTTAAACCGGCTGTCGCACGCGCCGAGTCGTTGAATGGCGGCTTAACCGAGCCCCCGAAATAGCGAGCGAGCAGCGATCGCCACTCCGCCTGAGGGGTGATTCGACGCTCTGCACAGCAGGATTCGAACCAGTGCGTGCCCGCCGCGACATGGCGTATTTCATCGCTCAGAATCCGCCGCAGAATCCGTGCGCTAGGCTCGTCACCGGCCGCTTCGAAGCGCTCGATAGTCACCGGTGTCACGTCGAGCCCGCGCGCCTCGAGTACCATCGGCACCACCGCCAGCCGCGCAGCGGCATCCTGCGCGGTCGCATCGGCGGCTTCCCAGAGTCCGCCATGCGCGGGCATCGCGCCATAGTGGCTGCCCAGCTGCCGCAGCCGCCGGTCGAGCAGCGCGAAATGCATCGCCTCGTCCGCGCCCACCTGCATCCAGTCGTCGGTGAACGCGCGCGGGAATTGTGCGCCGAACCGCCCAGCCATATCGAACGCCAGGTCGATCGCGACGAACTCGATATGCGCGAGCGCGTGGATCAGCGCCGTCCGTCCCCGCTCCGATCCGCCGCGGCCGCGCTTCGGCATCCGGTTCGGCGGCAGCAGCTCGGGTTCCGCCGGCCAGGACGGCCGATCGGGCATCGCGACGTCGAAATCATGCGCCAGCCGCCCGAGCCGCCAGTCGCGCGCCGCCTTGCGCGCCGTTGCGACCTTCGCCCTCGGTTCTGCGGTCAGCAGGACCATGCAGACCGCCTGCGCCACCGTCTGCATCAGCGCCCACCCAGATCCTTCGCCGCCGCCAGCACCGCCTCGACATGGCCGGGAACGCGCACCTTGCGCCACGCCTGCACGAGCTTGCCGCCGGCATCGAACAGGAAGGTCGAGCGGTCGATCCCCATATATTTCCGGCCGTAGAGCGATTTTTCGACCCAGCTGCCGAACGCTTCCAGCACCTTGCCGTCGGGATCGGTCGCCAGCGGCACGGTGAGATCATATTTGGCGGCGAACTTACGGTGCTTCGCTGCGGTGTCCCGCGATACGCCTAGCAATTGCACGCCCAATGCATCGAACGCCGCCTTGTCCGCGGTGAACTCCTGCGCCTCGCGCGTGCAGCCCGCAGTATCGTCCTTGGGGTAGAAATAGAGCAGTAGCGGCGCCCCCAAATAGCGGTCGAGGGCGAAAGGCTTGTCATCGCTGTCGAGCAGCTCGACGGCTGGAATCCGGTCGCCGATTTCGATCGTCATGCGTGTTCCTCCGATACGGCCGCCCAGGCTGCGGCCACGTCCTGCCGGTGCCGATCGAGTGCGGCAAGCACTGCGTCCCAATCCGGCACCCCAACTGCATGCGCGATCACCGGCCGGGTCGCCGCCGCCGGCGGCTGCGCATCGGGGGCGACCAACCGCAGCGTCACCAGCAGGCGCGTCAGGAAATCATGCGCCGCCGCCAGATCAGCAGGCAACAGCGCCGCATCCGCAAGCAACCCGATCGCCCGTCGCAGAGCGGGGTCGAAGCCGGTGCGCCGTACCAGCTGCCGCGTGTGAACCGCAAACTCCAGGTCGACCAGCCCGCCCGATAACAGCTTGGCGTCGAGCGGCCCGGCAGGCGGCTTGTGCGCGGCCATGTCCGCCCGCATCTTGCGCGCCTCGGCCACGACGTCGCGTTCGGGCCGTTCGCCGTGCAGCACCGCATCGATCACCGCCTGCACCTGCGCGCGCGCCGCCGCCGATCCGAAGACCGGCCGCGCACGGGTCAGCGCCATATGCTCCCAGGTCCAGGCATCCTCGCGCTGGTATTTCGCGAACCCGTCGAGCGACACCACCAGCGGCCCTTGCCCGCCCGACGGCCGCAACCGCGTATCGACCTCGTACAGCGCGCCCGCCGCGGTCGCGACCGAGAGCGCCGCGATCGCCCGCTGCGCCAGCCGGTTGTAATAGGTCACCGCCCCCAGCGGCTTCTCGCCGTCCGACTCGGCCAGATGATCGCCGGTGAACAGGAAGATGAGATCAAGGTCGGAGGCATGGGTCAGTGCACCGCCCCCGAAGCGGCCCAGCGCCAGCACAACCAGCTCGCTGTCGGGCACGCGCCCGTGGCGCACCGCAAACTCGTCGATCGCCGCCCGCGTCAGTACCTGAAGCGCCGCCTCGGCGACGCGCGCATAGCCCGCAGACACGTCGAGCGGATCGCTTGCCCCGGCAACGATCTGCGATCCCAGCGCGAAGCGTTTCTCGCCCACCAGCCGGCGCACGCGATCGAGCAGCCGCTGATAATCGTCCCCCGCCTCGCCCGCGCCCAGTTCGTCGGCAAGCGTCGCGACATCGCCCACCGGCGCCAGTGCGGTCGCGTCGATCAGCCCGTCGATCAGCTCGACCCGCCGCGCCAACGCCCCGGCCAAGGTCGGCGCATGACTCAGGATCGTGCTGAGCAGTTCGGTCAGCCGCGGGCTGGCCTCGAGCAGGTTGAACAGGTTGAGCGCGCTCGGCAGCCGCGACAGGATCGTATCGAGCCGCGCCAGCGCCTGATCGGGATCGGGCGCCGATCCGATCGCCGCGATCAGCCGCGGCAGCACCGTTTCCAGCGCCGCGCGCGCAGGCGCACTGCGCAACGCCGGATAGCGCGCGTCGCGCCACCCCGCGACCAGCCGCGCCGCCGCTTCGGTGTCCGCGAAACCGGCCGCCGCGCAGGCCTGTTCGACGCCCGATTCGTTCGCCGCCACCTGCGCGCTGCCTTCGGGCGCATCGTCGAGCGAATCATAGACGCGCCCGACAAACTCGACATGCGGACGAAGCAGATCGAGCAGCGCCGCGCCATCGGCTAGCCCGTGCAACCGCGCGACGCGGTCGAGCCCCTCACCCTCGGGCAGCTGGTGCGTCTGGCGATCATCGATCATCTGCACGCGGTGCTCGATCGTGCGCAGCAGGACATAAGCCTCGGCCAGCTTCGCCGCGTCTGCCGAATCGATCCGCCCCGCCTCCGCGAGCGCGGCAAGCGCGTCCAGCGTTGCCGGCGCGCGCAGCGCCGGGTCACGCCCGCCATGGATCAGCTGGTGGATCTGCGCGAAGAACTCGATCTCGCGGATGCCGCCGCGCCCGCGCTTCAGGTCATAGCCCGGCCCGAACGCCTGGCCCTGCGCATGATGGTCACGGATGCGGCGCGAAATGCCGCGGATCTCACGGATCGTCCCGTAATCGAGCGCGCGGCGCCAGACGAATGGGCGGATGGTCTCAAGAAACTGGCGGCCGAGCCCGGCATCCCCGGCGGCGGCACGCGAACGGATAAAGGCCGCGCGCTCCCAGGGCAGCGCCTGCGATTCATAATAGCTGATCGCAGCCTCGGCCGGGAGGACGATTGGCGTCACCTCCGGTGAAGGGCGCAGCCGCAGGTCGATGCGCAGCACATAGCCGTCGGCATCGCGCGCCTGCAGCAATTCCACGACACGCCGCCCGACGCGCACCGCCGCCTCTCCGGCATCTTCACGCTCGCGATGCGGAAAGGTATCGGGGTCGAAGATCAGGATCGGGTCGATGTCCGACGAATAGTTGAGCTCGCGGCTGCCCTGCTTGCCCAGCGCGATCGCGGCGAACCCGTCCGGCGCTGCGCCCGGCACGCGTTCGGCGACGGCCGCGGCGATCGCCGCATCCAGCGCATAGTCCGCAAAGTCCGACAGCGCCTGGGTCGCGGTGCGGAAATCGAGCAGCCCGGCCAGATCGCCAAGCGCAACGCTCAGCGCCAGCCGCCGCCGCTCGATGCGCAGCCTCTTGCCCACCGGCATGGCCGGATCGTCGATCCGTACTTCCGCCAGCGGATCGGCGAGCACCTGCGGCAAGCGCGCAAGCAGTTCCGTTTCGCGCTCGATCAGGTGCGCCAGAAAGGGCGACCAGAGCCGCGCCCGCTCGATCGCGTCGCGCAGCGCGCCCGCTTCACCGTTCATCCCGTCCATCGCGAACCGGTCAGGCGATGAAAGTGCATGATGTCAAGCAACAAAACCGGCAATCGGTCGTTTCAATGTTCATGGTTCGTCACGCCACCCCCGAGGGCAATGCGCAGCAGCCAAAAGGCTATCGCGTCGAGTTGCCGCGTCCACACGATGCGATGGGCGTCGTGCTGCGCGATTCCTATTTGCGCGATATCGAGCTGCCCGAAGACATGACCGTGCTGCTGCGCCGGATGAACGGCGTCCGGAACGGCAAGGCCGATAACGACAAAGGCTGAATTCGCGACTGAGTTCGGGGCCGGCTTCGCGCCGCCGCAGTCAGCGGTCGCGGCTCAGTTGATTGACCTCGTCCATGATCGTGTCGAGCGCAGTACGCCCGTCACTCTCGGAGTCACGTCGCGACGGAAGGTTGCCGTCGTTCATCAGCGCCTCGAGTGCGACGCGGCCGCGCGCCACCCGGCTCTTGATCGTGCCGACCGCGACGCCGCAGATCTCAGCCGCCTCCTCATAGGCGAAGCCGCCTGCGCCCACCAGGATCAGCGCCTCGCGCTGGGGTTGGGGCAGGTGCAGCAAGGCCCGCTGCATGTCCGCCAGATCGACATGCTTGTCCTGTGCCGCCGGCGCCGCGAGCAGCCGGTCCGCGACCAGATCGTCCCATTCGCCGCGGAAGCGCGCGCGGCGCATCTGGCTGAGGTACAGGTTGCGCAGGATGATGAAGGTCCAGGCGCGCATATTGGTGCCCGCCTGGAACCGCTTGCGTGCCGCCCATGCCTTGAGCAGCGTTTCCTGAACCAGATCGTCGGCGACGTCGCGGCTACCCGAAAGCGATCGCCCGAATGCGCGCAGATGCGGGATCACCAGCGCAAGCTGTGTCTTGAACTCCGGATCGGAGAGCGAGACGTGCTCGGCCGGCGGCGCATCGTCCTCGCCTTCCTGGTTGGTGTCGGTCATTCGGATCCGTTCGTTCTCGCCCGCCAAATGCGGCTTCGCTTCAGATAGATACGCTGGTCGCACCCGCCCCTCAACCCGCACTGTAAAGCAGGTAGACGGCGTAGATGATGATGATCAGCACCAACGAGACCGACAGGATATAGCGGGTCATGTGCGGCGTTGCGCCGGCACGGACACGGTCAGTGTCGATGTGCATGGGTTCGTTGGGATCAACCATGCAGCATCAACACTTGAGAACCGTTTTGGCTCCGTAAGAAATGGAACCCGCGCGCGTCCTTCAGGTCGCCGGCACCGTCGACTGATCGAAGAACAGCGCCTGGCTGATCGCCGCCTTCACCGTCGATCGCTGGAAGGGTTTGGTGATCAGGAAGGTCGGCTCGGGCCGCTCTCCGGTCAGCAACCGCTCGGGGAAAGCGGTGATGAAGATCACCGGAACGTTGAACTGGGCAAGGATGTCCTTCACCGCATCGATTCCCGAACTGTCATCGGCAAGCTGGATGTCGGCAAGCACCAGACCGGGCCTGTCGTCCATCGCCAGCGCGACGGCCTCGTCGCGGGTCACGGCGACGCCGGTCACCTCATGCCCCTGATCGCGGACGATCGTCTCCAGATCCATCGCGATCAGCGGCTCGTCCTCGATAATCAGCACGCGCGCGCGGGTCTGACTGTCGATCTCGGCCAGCGCCTCGGCCACCAGGGTATCGACCGATTCCGGCGTTTCCTCGAGCAGATAGGCGGTGTCCTCGGCCGTGAAGCCTTCCATCGCGGTCAGCAGCAGCGCCTGGCGCGAGCGCGGTGCGAGGCGGGCAAGGCGCGCGCGCGCGATCGCCTCATTGTCGCTCAGCGGATCGGTGTCCTCGACGCGCTCGTCGGGATGCGTCGATCCCCAGATCGCCTGGAAGGTGCGGTAGAGGCCAAGGCGCGGATCCACCTCGCGCGGGAACTCGTCGGGCGCGGCGACGATCGCTTCCAGCGTGGCGCGAACATAGCGATCGCCCTCCATCTGGCTCCCGGTAAGCGCGCGACCGTAACGGCGCAGAAATGGAAGGTGGGGAGCGAGCTGCTGTCCAAGCGACATGGTGTTGTTATTCTCCTTCGGATCGCTGCCCTTGTGCTGGCGGCGATTTCGCAATGCAAGTCATGCTGCGCCGCCCGAAGAATGCCCCTCCCCGGATTTCGCATCAGCCCTATGGAACCAACGAGCCGTAAATTGGTTTCACGCGACGCATACATGTGTACTTGTGTGTACCCGGCGGCTTGCGGCCGGCGATGTTTTTGTGCATCCGCCCATTTCCCAAGGGCTTTGAGGGGGACGAAGTGCGTTCGGCCGATCAGAAGAAAAAGGAGCCGCTTGGGCGGACTGGCGGCGGGATGGCCACACGCAAGGACCGCAATATCGGCGAGGCGCTTCGCCGCGTCTATCAGGACGCCGCCGATGAACGGATCCCCGATGATCTGCTCGATCTTCTGAGCAAGCTCGACTAAACGCATGAACCCATGGACGGGGACGAGCTGACACACCGCACACGCGGCCGCCCCCTTGCCGCGATCGCGCGGATGCCGACCGGCGCCAAAGTTTTCCTGATCCTCAGCGCGGGCCTGCTCCCGCTCGCGCTTATCGCCTTCTTTGCGTCGCTGCAGACCACCCGCCTCGCCGACCAGGAGGTCCGCGGCCGGCTGCGTCTTGCCAGCGCCGAATCCGCACGCGCCCTTCGGAGCGAAATCGCCTGGGAACTCCGCGAACTCCGCACCGCGCTCCCCGCGATCGAGGGCGCGCCGCCCAATTGCGGGCGGCTTGCCGGTGTTTTCGAGCCACAGGCGATGAACGGCGTGCGCTACGCGCTGCTCGATGCCGACAAGCGGCTGCTATGCGGCGCGCCGCTCCCCACCGCCGGCAACCAGACGCTCACCCGCGGCGGCTCCGCAGTGCATCTGCTGCCGGATTCAGGCGCACAGATCGAGGTGACCGGGTCGACCGGCTACATCGCACGCGCCTTCTTCCCCACGCAGTTCCTCGCCGCGTCGGCCGAACCGAGCGGGATGACGCGCGACTATGGCATCACGCTCGCGAGCAGCGAGAGGTCGCTGGCGCTGCGCCGCCTTGCCGCAAGCGGCCCGCTCGACCGGCGTGAAGTGCAGCGGGTCGACCTGGGCGTTCAGGGCCTGTCGCTCGAGATGACCGTGGGCAGCGCACCGATAACCTCATCGATGGTGATCGCGGCACTGTCCCCCTTCCTGATGTGGCTGCTGGCGGCGGGCATTGCGTGGTTCGTCGTCGATCGCCTGCTGATCCGGCCGCTGCGCCGCCTGCGCCGCACCGTCAGTGCCTATCAGCCAGGCGAGCTGATCGACCCCGAGGCGGGCAGCGACATTCCGGCGCAGGAAATCCGCGAGCTGGGCGAGACCTTCCGCGGCCTCAGCCGCACCGTCCAGGCACACGAGCTCGACCTTGCCGAAGCGCTGACGCGCCAGACGAAGCTGACGCGCGAGGTGCACCACCGCGTCAAGAACAACCTTCAGGTCATCGCCAGCCTGATCAACTTCCACGCCCGCGGGGCGAAATCGATCGAGGCGCTCGGCGCCTATGCCTCGATCCAACGCCGCGTCGATGCGCTGGCGGTGGTCCATCGCCACCATTATGCGGGGTTCGAGGAAACGCTCGGCATCGAAATCCGACCCGTGATCGGCGAGCTGGCGTCGAACCTGCGCGCAACGGCGCCAGAGGACTCGCGGATCGGCATCGTGCTCGACGTCGATCCCTGGCTGGTGTCGCAGGACAATGCAGTCGCGATCGCGTTCCTGATCACCGAGATCGTCGAACTGGCAACGAATGTGAGCCACGCGGCGCAGATCCATATCGCGATGAAGGCCAGTCCGCAGGATGCGGGTCAGGCCGTCCTGCAGATCGGCTCGCCTGCACTGTCGGACAGCCCCGAATTCCACGACCTCTACGACAATCGCTACGGACGCGTGATCGCCGGGCTGGTGCGGCAGCTGCGATCGCGGCTCGATCACGATGCGGCATCGGGCGTGTTCGCGCTTTCGATCGCGGTTGCAGGCCGTCACTGAAAAAATCGAAAAAAGTTTCCGGGAACGCGGAACCGGTGCGTGCCGACGGCGTTCTGCACCTCGGATAGTGACCTTTTGCCCCCCCGCTCTCGCTATCCACGAAACAGGCCCGGACGCATCCACCC
>Ga0247823_10000706_pt1 | contig 28169 bp, 31 predicted proteins | sample 13C_PalmiticAcid_2_FD_192426 | JGI IMG/M metagenome (GOLD analysis project Ga0247823, IMG submission 192426) | Soil microbial communities from agricultural site in Penn Yan, New York, United States - 13C_PalmiticAcid_Day30 | ecosystem: Environmental > Terrestrial > Soil > Agricultural land...
GTAACCGCGTGATGCCGGCACCGCTGGACCGCACGCATGATAAACCGGCACCCCTGATGTTCTTTACCTGTGTCGAAGCCGTGAAACGCGTGCTCGGCCTGCATAAATGGGCGGTTCTGACCCCGTGGCAGCTTTATCGCCACCTCACACACTATAATAACAACCTTCAACTCCAGGGAGTTTAATCATGGGAAGCCTTGCTTCACGTCCCAAAGTGCCTGATGTGCAACCGGTGCAATATGTTTATGTGCCGACGCCTTCAGCCACAATAACGACAATAACCAAGCCTGCAGAAACGCCCCCCGGCGGCGGCACCACAACGCCGACAGATGAAGAAGCGCAGGCCCATGCCCGCAATGCCAATCTTCTCGAACGCCGCCGTGGCCGTCTCGGTACTGTGCTTACCAGTTTCCGCGGTCTCTTAAATGACACCATGAGTGGTGCACGCAAAACCCTGTTAGGGGAGTAATAAATGACATCAATGGTCTTAACAAAAGCACCACACGGTGGTGTTAACGGCGAAGCTTTGCGTACGCTCATCGAACGCTACGAAACAGCCCGTAATCGCCGCCGCGCATGGGAACCCCTGTGGCAGGATGCTTATGAATATGCATTGCCGCAACGAAACAGTTTCTCTGGCGGGCTGCCCGGCGATAAACGGATGGAGAAAATTTTTGATGGCACCGCGCTGGATGCTGTCGATTCTCTGGCCGCGAGTTTGCTGGGCAACCTGACACCACCATGGACACAGTGGTTTGGTTTCAAGCCGGGCCCGGATTTATCGCCCGCTGAAACAGAATCCTTGTCACCGTTGCTGGAGCAGGCCGCCCGTACATTACAGGCGCATTTTGATCGCTCCAACTTCATCGTTGAAATGCATCAATGCTATCTCGATTTGATTGTTGGTGGCACAGCGGCACTAGTGCTCGAGGAATCCGAACCCGGTAGTCTTTCGGCCTTCCGTTTCACCGCAATTCCGCTGAGTGACATCGTGCTGGAAGAGGGCGCAAGCGGTATGCTCGATGGTTCTTATCGCCGCCTTTCATTGACGCTTTCGCAATTACAGGTGCGTTACCCTGCAGCTGAATGGCCCGCAGAACTCCTGCGCCGTGGTCAGAAAGATCCGCAGGCACGTTTTGATGTGCTGGAATCGGTTCTGCCGGGCGCTTTCGGTAATTACGATTTCAAGGCGGTACTGACAGGTTACGGCAGCACACCGATATTATTGCGCGAGGGCACATTCAATGCCTCACCGGTCATTGCTTTCCGCTGGTTGAAGGCACCGGGCGAACTCTATGGCCGCTCACCTGTTATGAAGGCACTGCCCGATATCAAAACCGCGAACAAAGTCGTGGAATTGATTTTAAAGAATGCCTCCATCGCGGTAACAGGTATCTGGCAAGCTGATGATGACGGTGTTTTGAACCCGGCCAACATCGAATTGAAACCCGGTGCCATCATTCCAAAGGCCGTAGGGTCCGAAGGATTAAAGCCGCTGGATATGCCGGGGCGTTTTGATATCTCGCAACTGGTGCTGGATGACCTGCGTAACCGTATTCGCCATGCCTTGCTCGCGGATAAGCTGGCGCCGCTTTCATCACCACGTATGACAGCCACCGAAGTGATTGAGCGTTCGGGTGAAATGTCACTGCTGTTGGGGGCCACATATGGCCGCTTGCAATCAGAATTGCTGACGCCACTGGTGCAACGTGCGTTCGGCATCCTGCGCCGTCGCGGCGAAGTGCCTGATATTCGTCTTGATGGCCGTCTGGTTGCGCTTGATTATCGCGCACCACTTGCCCGCGCACAGGGACAACGCAACATTCAGAACACGCTTTCATGGATTGAATCTGTGTTGCGCATGGGGCCAGAGGCTTCTGCCGCGATTGACCTCGCGGCGGCGGCACGGTTCCTCGGTGATGCCCTCGGTGTGCCGGTAGACCTCATTCGCCAACCCCTTTCATTACCGCAACAGGAGATAACAAATGTTCTTCCGCAAACTGTTTAAAAGAAAAACCGAGATCATATTCTGGAGGCCAGAACCACTCTCGGGTGAGCGTCGCGATGTAGAACGTGCCTATGCCCGTACTTTCACAAGCGATGATGGCAAAGCAGTGCTGGGGCATCTGCAAAACCTGACTTTTGTGCGCGCTTATGGCGCGGACGCGCCGGAGAGTCATCTGCGTTACGCCGAAGGCCAGCGTGCGCTGGTCGGCACAATTCTTCGTCTGGTCAATGCCGGACGTAACCCCCAATAACCACTACAGGAGACTAAAAACATGACTGATAATCTGCTCACACCTGAAATCGAAACCGCATCTGCGTCTGTGTCATCATCGGCCAAGCCTGCAAACCTGCCGGAAAAATTCTGGGACGATGCCAAACAACAAATCCGTGTTGATGCCTTGCTGAATTCCTATCTGGAACTCGAAAAGAAACTCTCAACCATGATCAATCCGGATGATCGTGCCCGCGTGCTGACAACGCTGGGAGTGCCGGAAACACCGGATGCTTACGAGGTTAATGTCAGCCATGGCCTGTTCCCGGTTGATGCGGATATCAATAAACGTCTGCATGAACGTGGATTCACCCCTGATCAGGTGCAGATGGTTTATGACCTTGCGGTTGAGAAAATGGTGCCGATGGTGCTGGAACTTGCTGATGAGTTCAAAGCTGAACGCGAGGTAGATCGTTTGATTGCGGCCTTTGGCGGGCCAGAGAAATGGGCGGAAATTTCACGTCAGTTGCTGGCTTATGGTCAAAAGAACTTGCCGCCGGAAGTCCTCAGCAATCTCGCGGGCAGCTTCGAAGGTGTCATGGCGCTTTACCGGCTTATGCGTGGTGAAGAACCGGTGATGTCTCGCGAGGATATCTCCTCCGGCAGCGGTGATGAACGTGAACTGCAATCCATGATGCGTGACCCGCGTTACTGGAAAACACGCGACCCTGGCTTCGTCGCGCAAGTCACCGAGGGTTTCCGCCGCGTATACGCGCAGTAGTGCTCCTCCTGCTTGCGCAAAGAAAAACCCCTCTCCGGTTGGAGAGGGGTTTTTTGAATTCTGATGAATTAAACTTGTGACTCAGCAAACTCGCTGGCAACGGCGTCATCAATAACGCGTTGGAAGCCTTGGCGGATTGTTTGTGTCAGCGGTTCGAATTCCAGCGCCACTTTACCATGACCCTTGCGTACAACGCGGCCACGGTGGTGAACATCCAGAATGGTGTTACGAACTTTGAATTTCAGAGTGAAGTCGAGTGTCTGGGTCGCACCGAACAGACGGTCATCGCCAGACAGCTGTACGCCGCCAAAGCTCCAGTCTTCAACCGGGAAGGTGTGGCCATAAATAACAACAACGCAACGATCACTGGCGCGGCGCGGATGGCGGCGGCGTGTTGTGTTTACATCGTTGCTGGAATTTGATTTCAGCGCGGCGATCAGGTTTTGCAGCATCATTTCTTACAAGACTCCCTCAGCCTTCCCCACGGAAAGCTGGAATTGACATAATTTACAGAACACCCGGCCGTTTTACAAGAATTTAGGCACTGATTTTGGAAGAAGAAGGGGCGAAGCACCCCGAATAAGGTGATTCTCTCATGAAATCAGATACTTTACAAATATCTCTTGGATATAACGTCCACAATTAAACACAAGGAATTGCGTCTTCACGGATACCCGCTTTAAAATCGGGGCTTGTTATAGAGATTTCACCCCCGGGACTTTCATGTCTGAACCCGCTGCGTCCATCCGTATAATTTACACAGCTTGCCCGCTTTGTGGCTCTGCCGATATCGCCGAATACAAAAAGGCTGACCCGCGCGGGCATAAACTTTATCACCCCATTTTAGGGACGTCGATGATATGGAACCGTTGCGATGCGTGTATGCATATTTTCACCGAAGGTTATTTCACGCCCGAAGCCGAGCAGGCAATCTTCAGTAAGACCCACGACAACCAGACTGTCGCGCACGATATAGAGCAGCAGCGTTATGTATCCGCCCGCATGGTTGACCGCGTGACACCGTTTGTGAACTCAGGTCACTGGCTGGATGTCGGTTTTGGTAATGCCTCACTGCTTTTCACGGCGCATGAGTATGGATTTATTCCGGTGGGTACAGATCTTCGTCAGGCCAACATCAAGGCCCTGCAGGATTGGGGTATAGAGGCGCACTGTAAAACCCTCGACCAGTTGGACCATACCGGTCGCTATAGCGTTATCAGCATGGCCGACGTATTAGAGCATATCCCCTTCCCGGGAGAGGGATTAAAGCATGTGCATCGATTGCTCAATGATCAGGGTGTTGTTTTGATATCTATGCCGAATATCGACAGCATCATGTGGCAGCATATGGACAAGATAAAACTGAACCCTTACTGGCGCGAGATTGAGCATTACCACAATTTCGGCCGCACGCGCCTTTATGCGCTGCTACAGGAATGCGGATTTGAACCGGTGCGTTATGGCGTCAGTGAACGTTACCGCGCCTGCATGGAAATCATTGCGAGGAAAAAAGTATGACGAAAAATCCTGCTTATGATTTCACCAGTGACTGGTTTTCCAATCATATTCCGACATGGCAACAAATTTTAACGGCGTATAAGCCGACACGTGTACTTGAAATTGGCTGCTATGAAGGGCGTGCCACAACATGGCTGATCGAAAACTGTCGCGTCGATGCGGGACTGGAAATTCATTGTGTTGACCCGTGGGCGGAATACGCCGATTTGCCGGGGCAAAAGATGGGAGAGCCCGAGGCCCGGTTCGACAAGAATGTAGCCGTGGCTAGTGCCATTAATCAAGAGGCTGTCATACACAAACATAAGAAAACATCGGTTATAGCTCTTGCTGAAATGATCGCCGGTGGAAAAACCGGGTTCTTTGATCTGATTTATGTCGATGGATCGCATCAGGCACCCGATGTGCTGGCCGATGCCGTTATGGCGTTCCCGTTATTACGTGCGGGCGGCATCATGATCTTTGACGATTACCTGTGGCACATGGAATCATCTGGTGCACAAAATCCATACAATATGCCCAAGCCCGCGATTGATGCGTTCATCAATATTTTCCAGCGTAAGGTACAGATATTGTCGCATAAGCCGCTGTATCAAATTTATCTACGCAAGCTTTCGGATTAGCGGAGGCTTTTCTTATGTCGCAAACGGCAAAGCCGAATATCCAGCAGGCCGCAACCTTGCACCAGAGTGGAAAACTGGCTGACGCTGAAAAGCTCTACCTCGCTATTCTGGAGGACAACCCAAGGCATTTCGATGCGTGCCATCTTCTGGGTGTTGTCATGATGCAGCGAGGCGACGGCGAGGGTGGTGCCGAACAAATCCGGCGCGCACTCGAAATTGTCCCTAATAATGCGCCGGCCCTCAGTAATCTCGGAAATGCCCTGAGCGATCTCGGGCGTTATCAGGAGGCACTGGATTCCTATGATAAGGCTCTGGTGGTTCAGCCCAATTTTTCAAATGCCCTGATCAATCGCGGTAATGCGTTGAAGGATTTGAAAAGATATGATGAGGCACTAGCCGCTTTTGAAAAGGCGCAGGCACTGGACCCTAACAGGCCTGATTTGTACCTCAACCGTGGCACGGTTCTCAAGCTCATGAAACGCTATGATGAAGCACTGGCCGCGTTTGATAAAGCGATAGCGATGCGACCATCTTTTGCGGATGCCCATAATAATCGCGCGAACGCATTGAAAGAATTAGGACGCCAGCAAGAGGCACTGGAAAGCTTTGATCGGGCCGTGGCTGCCGGACCGCAAATGACATCCGCGCATGTTAATCGCGGCAATCTGCTCAAGGATATGGGGCGACTGAAAGATGCCATGGAAAGCTATGCCCGCGCGATTCCTTTGAATAACGGAAAAACACTGGTTGATGGGCTGCATTTGCATTTGAAAATGCTGCTGAGTGACTGGCAGGGATATGAAACGCTGACGAGAGCGTTGCAAAACAAGGTGCGAGCAGGGGCTACGGCAACAACGCCGTTCTCGTTCCTGGCTTTGCCATCTACGGCACCCGAACAGTTACAAGCCGCGCAACGTTATGTGGGGGCCTTTCATCCGCCGCAGCCTGCGATCTGGAAGGGCGAGAAATACGATCATAAGAAAATCAGGATTGCTTATCTGTCTGCTGATTATCATGATCACGCCACGACCCATTTAATGGCCGGGTTGTTCGACCACCATGATCATGATGCCTTTGAGCTGACAGCCATATCATTTGGTCGCGCTGATGATAGCGCATCACGTCAGCGGCTGGTGAAGGCGTTTGATCATTTTATTGATGTCAATCATTTGTCTGATATTCAGGTGGCGCAGTTACTGCGTGAACGTGAAATTGACATTGCTGTCGATCTGAAGGGTTTTACGCAAGAGGCCCGTTGCGACATTCTCGCGTACCGGCCCGCACCCATACAGGTCAATTATCTGGGCTATCCCGGCACGATGGCGGCACCGTATATTGATTACATCGTGGCTGATCCTGTCGTGATTCCGCCGGATCATCAACCATTCTATGGTGAAAAAATTGTATGGTTGCCGCATTCCTATCAGGTCAATGACCGTACACGCGTGATTGCAGAACAAACGCCAACGCGCGCGGATTGCGGATTGCCCGATAATGGCTTTGTATTCTGCTGCTTCAATAATAATTATAAAATCACACCGGATGTTTTTGAGATCTGGATGCGTCTGCTGCAGGCTGTTCCCGGTAGTGTGCTGTGGCTGTATGAGAAACACCCTGATGCGACACAGAATTTGCAACGCGAAGCTGAAAAGCGCGGCGTCTCTGCTGATCGACTGATATTTGCGCGTAAGAAATCATTGTCGCATCATCTGGCGCGCCACCGTCTGGCGGATTTGTTTCTGGATACATTGCCCTATAACGCGCACACAACCGCATCGGATGCTTTATGGGCGGGGTTGCCTGTGCTGACATGTCGCGGTGATACGTTTGCGAGCCGCGTGGCAGCAAGCTTGTTAATGGCAGCGAATATGCCGGAGCTGATTACGACATCGCTTGCTGAATACGAAGCGCGCGCATTAGAACTGGCGCGTGATCGAGAAAAATTGACCGCGATCAAAAACAAACTGCAAGGCCAGCTTCTGACATGCCCTTTATTCGATACAGCGCTTTTCACAAACCATATCGAAGCCGCTTACAAAACCATGTGGCAACGTTATCAGGATGGATTGTCACCAGCGTCATTTAGCGTGTCACGCTGACGTATGCAGAATACGATTTGTCTTGAAGGGTGAGGAATAAAATCCTATAACTGAATTTATCAACGCCACTCTTGTATCTGCCGTACGGCATTTACGAAGTGGCGTTTGCCTTTCCTGCTTTTAGAACTTCAGCGCTGCCGAAGAACCTTTGATGAAATGTCAGATGCTCGGCAGCGTTTTTTCTCTCACGACCTGTGGCCGTTATCTGACGACAACCCTGTGCGTGTTCTTACGCTGTCCTTAACGCGGACGGCCTCCTTCAACACAAACCACGAGGTATTGTCATGTCGACATCTATCGACCAGGCGTTCATCAAGCAATTTGAACGCGAAGTCCATGAGTCCTATCAACGTCAGGGCTCAAAACTGCGTAACACTGTCCGCACTATCAGCGAAGTTAACGGCTCCACCGCTGTCTTCCAGAAGGTAGGCAAGGGTACAGCCTCCACAAAATCTACACACGGCATGGTGCCGGTGATGAACCTCTCACACAGTGCTGTTGAATGCACGCTGCAAGATTACTACGCCGGTGATTGGGTAGACCGTCTGCAGGAACTGCGTATTAATATCGATGAACGTCAGGTGATTGCCAATGCCGGTGCCTATGCACTGGGCCGCAAGACAGATGAACTGATCATTACGGCACTTGCGGGTGTAAGTGGTGCACAGGAAGTTGCCGAAGGCAACACAGGTATGACATTGCCGAAAGTGATGTCGGCCTTTGAAAAACTCGGTGCTGCCGATGTGCCGGATGATGGTGAACGTTATGCTGTCGTCGGTTGGAAGCAATGGAGCGAACTGCTGCAGATCGATGAATTCTCAAGTGCTGATTATGTCGGCACTGATGATCTGCCATTTAACGGTACACAAGCCAAACGTTGGCTGGGTACTTTGTGGGTGCCGCATTCTGGTCTGCCAAAGGATGGCAACGATATCCGTTCATGCTTCTGGTATCACCGCACGGCGCTCGGCCACGCGGCCGGTTCCGATGTGCAGACAGATATCACATGGCATGGTGATCGCGCAGCGCACTTCGTCAATAACATGATGAGTCAGGGTGCTGCCCGTATCGATGATACCGGCATCGTTGAAATCCTGTGTGACGAGACACCGGACTAATCATCACTGACATCATTTGAAAATACGGAGTTTAGAAAATGGCTTTCAAAGCATCTGACCTGAGCGTACTTGCGTACGCTAATAACTTCACCCTGTGGCACTATACGACCTTCGATAGTGCTGTCAGTGGTGCGAACTATTTCGACAAGGCCGCTGACATGATGCGTGTCAACGACCTGTTGATTGTGAATATCGATACCGATGGCACCCCCTCGACGAAGTTTTACATCGTCACCGGTAACACCGGCAGCGCCGTGAATGTCACTGTTTACAGTTAATCGGCCCTAAGCAGGCGTTCCGGCCCGAATCTTCACGTGTTTCCTTCCCACGCCAGGGCCGCGCCCGCCATTTGTATCGATTGTGTACGGCCTTTAAGGGCGTTAAGTCCTTGAAGGCCGTATACTTTTTCCCTTATGGGAAAAAGATAGTTGCGTTTAAGGCAAATTTATGTTTTGTTAACTTTATCTTCAAAAAAACGCGGCGAACGCCTTAATTCATAAATAACGCCCGTAGAAGATAAAGCGTAACCGGCAAAACAATAGAAAACTACGGGTGTGAACATGACCTCAAAAGGCATGAACAGGGACAATGCTCCTCGTACTGTACAATCTTACATTTTAATACCGAATTCCGGAAATAAACTGCCTGAGCGTATTGAGTCAGCACAAGCGCTACGTCTGGTTCAGACCAGCGCCGAGCAAGGCGATAACGAACACGCACTTCATAAAATTTCGGATCGCATTCAAGGGGACCACCAGTTGGAATCCCAAGTGCGCGGCTATTGGATGACTAGCAAGGGCCTTCTTATTCACGGCACAATGGACGCCGCTTTCCGCCTCAGCGATGTGGCGGAGATGAAGGAACCTACGGTGATGGAGGTGCCAGCTTCCAACGTGACCTTTCTCAGCAATATTCGCGAAGGGTTTGCAGGCAGCGTGGCCCACTACACGGGACATGTCCGTAAACAGATCAGCAATATCAGCAACGCCTTTGACGGCTTCGCCGCGGCAACGACCGCAGCAGCAGCCCCGGCGCGCTATACCAGCAACGAACCAAAATTCGCGTTGGCTGCATAAGTTAAAGAATACAGCACTGGACGGAGTAGAGGCTGTCCGGCGCTTTATAAAGAGGGTGTAAAAAATAAGAACTTGAACAGGCCGCGCAAGCGGCCTTTTTCTTTATCCCGATTTCCCCCTATCAACGGAGACTTACATGGCACTGAACGACGTGGCATTAGCCAGCCGGGCACTCATTCGGCTGGGCGCGGCGCCTATTTCATCATTCAACGATGGCTCGGCAGAATCTGAAATCGCGGGGGCATTATTTGGCCCGGTACGTGATGCTCTGCTCTCTGCCTATGGCTGGAGCTTCGCTACTGGTCAACAAGCCCTGAGCGTGCTGGAAACCGCACCACTGGCCGATTACGCCAACGCCTTTGGTCTGCCAGATGATTTCCTGCGCGCCATGTCTGCAGGCACAGGTGGTAAGGGGAGGGGCCTGAATTACCGCATAGCGCGGAACGCCTTACACACCGATGCAGGCGATGTGCTGCTGACATACATTTTCCGTCCCGAGGAAGAAGAATTCCCGCCGTATTTTGATGCGGCCCTGATTGCGCGTCTGTCGGCTGAGTTCTGCATTCCTGTAACCGAGAATACATCCCGTACCGAAGCTCTGTTCAAAATGGCCGAGGTCGAGTTCGAGCGGGCCCGCCAAATCGATGCTCAGCAAGACACACCGGGCCGGATCGAGGATTTCAGCCTTATTAATGCCCGCAATTCCTGATTTTATTGACATAATATTGTAGTTTTGCTAGGTTCTGTAAAGCTCAGGAGCAAAAAATTGAACAAAGTGAAACTTAGAAACGGCATAGAAGAAGATAGCACCAACGTTACTCTGGTGATGTCTATGTTGGAGATGATGTTTGAACATGAGCATGCTGTGTTTGTTGAACTTGTTGATCATGCCCGCACAAACACGCCTTTATCGGCTGTTGCGACAACTGTTCTTGATGAATATGACATGCTTGAAGGTGACCGGGTATACAGCGACATTCTTAGTATCGCGGATGCGATGGCTGATCAGGACGGGGATAATTTGATCCTCGTTCATCCCGTGACAGGGCAAAGTCTATCAGATGGAAATGATGTATCGGGCGTATTCTATCAGGCCTCTGCGGAGGGCGGACCTGTTATCCAGCTTGGCTCTGGCGATGACAAACGATTTTGGATGCCTGCTGTACCCACGATTCAATAATAATCCATTTGATTAACGTCTGAGCTCTTAAGTTTGACATAGATTAAAAAATGGGCGTAACGTGCGGCAGCTTTTATTAACAAAACGGGATCATAAGAAATGACACCAAACATGCAAATTGCACTGGTTACACTTTTTGTTGCTGCGGCATCCACTGCCGTCGTCCTGCACAAAGATCAAATCGACCAATATTTTGACAAACTGAATGACAATACGACCAGCACACAGCAACAGCCGCAGAAGCCTGCCGTGAAAGCGGAAAAGCCAGCGCTGTAAAATTTAAGATCAGTTTTATTCTGTTACCAACCCCCGGGAATTTTCCCGGGGGTTTTTCTTTTCAGGAGATATTATGAGCCGCATCAGACAAGTGAAAACCACCTTCACAGCGGGCGAGGTTTCGCGCGCTTTATTGGGACGTGGTGATCTGCGTGCCTATGAAAACGGGGCGCTGACATTGCGTAATGTGTTTATTCAGCCGACGGGGGGCGTTACGCGCCGCGCGGGACTGCGCTTTGTGGATACGGCCGCCGGGAATGGTCGCCTGATGGCTTTTGAATTCAGCGTCGACCAGACATATTTGCTGGCCCTGACCGATGGGCAACTGGCGATTTATATGGATGAAACGCTGGTTGATACCATCGCCGCCCCCTGGACAGCCGACCAGATTGCGCAGGTTGCTTTTACCCAATCGGCTGACACATTGTTGATGGTGCACCCTGATGTCTCACCGCGCAGGTTGACGCGCAATGCGGGCGGCATCTGGCTGCTGCAGGATTGGGAATTCTTCACCGATGACAACGTGATCGAACAACCGTATTTCAAATTTGTGGATACCGCCGTGACCCTTACACCCAGCGGCACCACAGGTACCATCACCCTGACGGCCTCTGCCGATGTCTTCACCGAAGATCATGAGGGCACCCGCATGCGTGTGGGCGGTAAGGAGGTCGAGGTGACCGATTTTAATTCTGCAACTGTCGTGACCGTAAATGTCATTGAAACATTATCCGGTACCACGGCGACCATTGATTGGGAAGAGCAGGCCTTTAGCGCCGCGCGCGGATACCCGATCTCCGTAGCCTTCCACCAAGACAGGCTTGTGATTGGCGGCAGCCGTGATCTCCCGAACCGTCTTTGGTTCTCAAAATCCGGTGATCTGTTCAATTTTGATCTGGGCACGGGTCTGGATGATGAGGCAATTGAATTCTCTATCCTCTCCGATCAGGTCAACGCCATTCGCGGTATCTTCTCTGGCCGTCATCTTCAGGTATTCACCAGCGGTGCGGAATGGATGGTGACGGGTGACCCGCTGACCCCGGTAAACGTCCAGATACGCCGCCAGACCCGTGTCGGGTCCATGACCAGCCGCTATATCGCCCCCGTGACGGTTGATGGAGCAACGTTGTTTGTCGCCCGTAACGGCGAGCAGATTCAAGAGTTTCTCTATACCGATGTCGAACAGGCCTATCAGGTCACCGATCTTGCACTTGTATCCCGCCATATGGTCCCGACACCCGCCGATATGGACTTCGATCAGCGCCGCCGCTTGCTGTTTCTGGTCCGGGAAGATGGCAAGTTCGCCACACTCACCGTGTTCCGGTCCGAAGCTGTCGCCGCATGGACACTTCATGAAACGGCTGGGGCGGTGAAATCCGTTTCTGTCGTCGGCGATGACGTCTATCTGCTGGTGGAACGCGCCGGTACTCACCATATCGAATGCATTGCCGATGATCTGAACCTCGATTCAGCACTGACCGGGGCCAATGGCACGCCCTCACTCATATGGTCGGGCCTCGATCATCTCGAGGGGCAGGAAGTCATGATCGTGGCCGATGGCATCGTCGTGCCGCCGCAAGTTGTTGAGGACGGTCAGATCACCCTCGAAGATCCGGTCAATTTTGTAGAGATCGGTCTCTCGTACACCCATATCGTCGAGCCGTTGCCCCCCAGCGTGTTGGCGCAGGACGGGGCAGGATGGGCAATCAGACTGGTGGAGGCCATCTTCCGGATTGAGGATACGGCAGCCCTGCGCCTTGATGTGGGCCGGGGCCTTCGCGATATACCTCTCCGACAATTCGGCATCGATGTCATCCTTGATGAGGCTCCGCCGCGCGTTAGCCGCGATGTCCGGGTGCATGCCCTCGGCTGGCAAAACGATAGTTCCAGACCGCTTTGGCGCATCGAACACAACATGCCGTTGCCTTTTACCCTGCTATCCGTCACTACAGAACTCAAAGTCAACGATTAGGAGATCAAAATGGGTGCTCTAACCCCCGTCATTACTGGCCTGACAACCCTGACCACTGCCGTTTCCGCCGCCGACAAGCTGATCGGCGTCACACGCGGCTTCGCCAGTGACCCTTATGAGGCGCAGCGCAAGGCTCTGCGTTCCGAACAGGACCTGGCCCTGCAACAGCTGACAGCGCAACAGGCCCTGAATGAACAACAGGCAGCTCAAGATGCCGAACTTCAGCGTCAAAAAGTGGCCGCTGATACCCTGAGCGCTGATGCCAACCGTCGTGCGGCCCTGCGTCGTGCGGTTGCCAAACAGCGTGCCCAATTTGGCGGCAGCGGCCTCTCGGGCGGTGATGGTTCCTCAGAGGCCGTGTTGCTGGGTCTGTTCGAGGAGTCTGAGACCGATCGCGCCACCAGTGAGCGCCTCGATACATTGCGAAAGACCGCTATTGATCAGTCTTTAAGCGACCAACGCGCTCTGAATGTCCTGCAAAGAACACAGCTGCAGGAGCGTCAGGCGCTGGCCCGTATTGCCTCAGCCAGATAAGCGTTATGCGCTCAGCGGGACACGCTATGACCTCAGCGCATGGTTGACACATTATCGTCACAACATGATCACATCATCGGCACATCATCATCCCATTCTGGACGTGATTGAGGTGTAAAAATCTCAGCATACCGCAACGCTTCTTACGCAGGAGACCCGATATGCCTAAAACAAAATCGCTGATTGCTCCGCTCGTCGTTGCTTTTGCTGCCGCTACAGGTACAGTGCACGCACGCGATACGCAGGTTGTTACAGATTGTGACACCGTGGAAACCGTTGCCAAGAATGCCCGAGCATCATGGTATGGCCCTGGTTTCCATGGACGCAAGACCGCCAATGGTGAAGTCTTCAACCAGAATGCCCTGACCGCTGCCCACAAAACCCTGAAACTGGGCACCCGTGTGCTGGTTCAGAATGTCGAGAACGGCATGCAGGTTGTTCTGCGCGTCAATGATCGTGGTCCCTATATCGAAGGACGTGCGCTGGATGTATCCCAGAAAGCGGCTGACGTTCTCGGTTTCCGTGAAGATGGCGTCGCCAAGATCAAACTCAGCATTTGCGGCTGATAAACAGGTTTCCCCCGCATACCCCTTAGAACCCGCCGTTTGGCGGGTTTTTCTTTTTGCCCCTTTAAGGAGTTTTCGATGACCACAGAGCATATCAAGATGCCGGCAGTGTTGCCGGTCGTCCGCACATTGGCCAACGGCAGCCAGACCGCTTTCACATACCCTTTCCCAATATTTACAGCAAATGATCTGAAAATCTTCCTGAACGGTGCGCCTCAATCCTCTGGGTTCAGCGTCACAGGTGCGGGTAATACGGATGGAGGCAGTGTAGTGTTCGATACGGCCCCGGCAAGTGGCGTGATCGTCACGCTGGAACGCAGGCTCGATCTTGAACGCATGACCGATTTTCTTGAGGGCGGAGATTTCAGCGCCCGCGCGATCAATAATGAACTCGATTTCATGATGGCGGCAATCCAGCAAGTCAACCGTGATCAAACCGCGATGCTACGTTACGACGCCACTGAAAACCCGGCAGATATCGTGCTGCCGTCAAAGGCCACGCGTTCAGGAAAGGCGCTGGGGTTTGATGATAACGGCGACCCGGTGGCCGTGACGCTGGAGGGCAGCATGGCCGCCCCTGATTTCACCGCCAGCGGTATGGGGGCCGAAACCCGGACCAGCAGTGATAAATTCTCTGACCTGATTTCCGTGCGTGATTTCGGCGCTGTAGGTGATGGTCTGACGGATGACACCCTGGCTTTGCAGCAGGCACTGGCGGCTCATGACGCCGTATTCCTGCCGACGGGGACTTATTTGGTGACTGCACCGATTGTACTCGGCTTCCGTCAGTCCTTATTGGGCGCGGGGCAGACGGCAATCATCAAAGCCCAAAGCAACAGCTTCACCACCATCGAGATGGCGGCAGGTTATGCTGTACTGAATAACCTACGGATTGAGGGCGGATTAATAGGTATCCGGATGTTTGGCCGTGACGCTGAATGCGTTCAAAACATTATAAGTGATGTTCAAATCGTGAGTGCCGCCACGGGTATCCAGCTTGATGGCTACGATGATAGCAACAAACCTTGCTACTGGAACCATGTTAGCCGTGTGCTGATCGAACAGCCCAGCCTTCATGGCTTGCATCTGACCCTCAGCGATGATGGAGACACCCCCAATGCTAACAAATTCTATGCCGTACGCGTCTATTCCAAGGGCGCGGCGACCACAGGTAGCGGTTTTTATGTCGAATACGGCCAATTGAATAACAGCTTCATTGATTGCGAAGCCAATATGAACGGCACATCAGCCGATGCCTGCTTCCGTGTCGGCGGCAATAGCGACAAGACGCTGATCATGAACTTTCTGGCTGAATCATGGAATGGTGTTCCCAATCTGCAGCTGGATGATGGTTCGCAGGAAACCGCCATCATGAACCTGACTGCCATGAGTGATGGTGCGGCGATCTATGATCTCTCCGGCGGCAATTACGATGCTATCAATGCTGGCTGGCCGGATAAGAACCGTTTGCGTAAAACTGTGGTCACGGACCTCAAAGCCACATTGATGCGCTTTGATACCGAATTCATTGATACGGCGGGCATAACCAACCTTGATCAGTCGCACAGTATGCATCTGGTGAATGCCACAAATGGTGCTATCACGATTGCTCTGCCTACGGCGGCCAGTGCGGCGGGTGTCGAAATGACGATTAAGAAGGTCGATAACACCAGCAATATCATCACCGTATCCGAACAGGGCGGCGGCAGCGGCCCTGATGGCAATAGTTTGCTGCTGGGTGGTAAGGGCGATTTCGTTACTGTCATATCGAATGGTGCGGGCTGGTATATCAAATCATCGAACCGCCTGGCTGGGAACACGCGCTATGCCGATACCACCGGCACGTATGACATCGACATGGCGGTGGATGTTTATCTGATTTCGAGTTACGGCGGGGCCGTGACCGCACGCTTGCCTCCGGCAAACGCAGCCAAAGCCGCAGGTCGCACGGTGACAATCAAGAAAACCGACTCCTCTAGCAACGCTGTGACAGTGACGGAGCAAGGCGGTAGTGGGCCTGATCAGTATGGTCAGCCCCTGAGCAGCCAGTATAACGCCATCACCGTCACCTCGAATGGCAGCCAGTGGTACATCATCTCTAAATTCTAAGGATTTCCATGAGTACGAAAATCGAAGACCTAAGCCGTATGCAGATAGCGGGGTTTCTACCCGAAGCCATACGTACGGCACTGAATTCCTATCAGCATTTCTCCAGCAAGACAGTGAGTGATGAGGAAAAGGAATTTAAAGACCACCATAACGCCTGCAAAGTGGCGATATCTCACATCGACTTGTTATTAAAACTCGCACGTTGGGCCGACCTTCCTGATGGTGATCTGGCTGACAAGAACCATCAGAAGGTGCTTGTGGCCGCCATCGAAGAAGCTGAAATAGAACTGAAGGGATATGAAGAGCAAGAAGCATGACCCCCGTCGATTTCAAAATATTCCTGATCCTGTGGAACCGTATGCAGGGCCAGACCACGCCAGCCGTGCATCGGCGCATGGCAGAATGGCTGCAGGAACGATGGGACAGTGGCGATATACGCCTGCTGCTGATGGCGTTCCGGTCTTGCGGGAAATCAACGATTGTCGGGTTGTTCGCAGCTTGGCTTTTCTATATCGGTCCAAACTTGCGTATTCTGGTGCTGGCAGCCGAGGGTGCATTGGCACAACGCATGGTGCGGAATGTACGTCGTATTATCGAGCGACACCCCTTAACCACGGGGTTGAAACCCGATAACCCGGACCAATGGGCTGGCGAACGTTTCACCATCAACCGCCCGATGGAACTGCGCGACCCGTCCATGATGGCACGCGGTATTGATGCGAATATCACGGGCAGCCGCGCTGACATTATTATATGTGATGATGTCGAGGTGCCGAATACCTGCGACACAGCAGAAAAACGCCGTAACTTGCGCGAGGTTCTGGGGGAGTTGGAGTACATCCTCGTCCCCGGTGGTACGCTTTTATATGTCGGTACGCCGCATCACTGGTACACAATCTATGCCGATGAATTGCGCCAGGAAATCGGTGAAACTCAAATTTTCCTAGCGGGTTATCAACGCCTGAAATTGCCGGTGCTGGTGGGCAACGAAAGCATATGGCCAGAACGCTTTACCAAATCCGATCTCGAACGCAAGAAAGCGCAGGGATTAAACCGTTTTCGCAGCCAGATGATGCTGGAACCCGTGAATATTGCCGAGGGGCGTTTAAACCCATCCTTATTACAGCGTTACAGTGGTGAACTTTCCTATATCAAGGAAATCAACCGTTTGGAATTGAACGGACGGCGATTGGTCTCATGTAGTGCATTCTGGGACCCAGCCTTCGGTGGTAATGATGGTAGCGTACTGGCGATTGTATTTACCGATGAACAAGGTGAAATCTGGCTGCACCGCACATTATATATGAAACACAAAGGCGCCGAGGACGAAGCCACAGGCCAATCCCTGCAAGTTGTGGCAGCAGCACGTGAGCATCATATCCCGTCCGTAACAGTGGAAATCAACGGTATTGGAAAATTCTTGCCGCAGATATTGCGTCGTGAATTGGCACGGGCGCGGGTGGCCTGTGCCGTGATCGAACATAGCAGCAAGCGCGCTAAAGAAATCCGTATTCTGGAATCATTTGAAACCTTAATGGCCGCACGCATGCTGCACGCGCATGAAAGCGTATTCACAACACCCTTTATTACTGAAATGCAAGAATGGCGACCCGGGCGTAATGGGGCCCATGATGATGGCCTTGATGCCGTCGCGAGTGCTCTGGCGCTGCAACCCGTGCGCCTGCGTACAGAAATATTCTCGGGCCGCCAGAACTGGCATGGCTCTGTAACTCATAATGCAAGGACTGACTTCGATGTTTGATTTATCAACACCCCTGACATGGTGGATTACCATGATTGATATTCCTGCCCTAGGAGGATTGTTCTGGCTGATCTGGCGTACGCGGCATGAAAATGCTGATGAAATCGATCATCTGCGTGATGTTGTGGAATCGCGTAACGCGCAATTGCGTGAAGCTTTATCGGCGTTCAAGCTCGAGGTCGCAAAATCATATGCCTCCGTGGCTGATATGCGTGATCTCGAAGCACGGCTGGTGTCTCATTTATTACGTATTGAATCAAAACTGGATTCTACAGCCTTGAAAACGGAAGGGTTGCTGCGATGAATGAAAGCGAAGTTTATTTTCGCGCACTGGAGGTTGATACGATGGCGCGCACGATATGGGGTGAGGCGCGGGGCGAGGGCAGTGTGGGTATGCAAGCTGTTGCTGCCGTAATTTATAACCGCCTGCAAATCTCAAAACAGAAAGGCAGGTTTTGGTGGGGGAATTCAATTATCGATATATGCCAGAAGCCCTACCAATTCAGTTGTTGGAACCGCGATGATCCCAATTACCGCAAGGTCTTGAATGTCGATCAGCGTGACAGGATATTTGCCAAGGCCATGGATATCGCCCGTACCTGTATGGCCGACCCCACACAAGGTGCTACGCATTATCATGTCGCGGGCATATACCCGTTCTGGACACGTAATCAAACTCCCACGGCGACCATCGGTCGCCATATTTTTTACAGGATACTGACATGACATCACCGTTGCTTTTACAACTTGGTCTGCCCATCCTTGCGGAAATTGTCGGCGGGGCCTTGAAACAGGTCGAACACCCCGCGGCACAAGGGGCAGCAGCATCGCTCGGTAAACTAAGCGAGATAATGAATGCGGGACGCATCACGCCGGAGCAATTAGCCGAGGCCAATCGTCATGCTGAAAAACTGGTCGAAATGAAAATGAATGAACAACAAGCCGCATACCAGCAGGTAAATGAAAGTCTGCGCGCCGAAGTGGCTTCCAGTGATGCCTATGTACGACGTATGCGTCCGACCTTTGGTTATCTGATGGCGTTTACATGGGCGGCACAGATGTTCGCGATTGCCTATGTAATCGTATTCCGCACCGAGGAATCTAGTGTCGTCCTGCAGGCCATGGAATCGCTCGGGATGATCTGGGCGATTGGTCTATCTGTTCTGGGTGTTTATGTGTACAAGCGCAGCGAAGAAAAACGTGTGGTGACAGCAGAGGAAGAAATTACGCCTCAGGTAAAGCCGCAGCTCCAGAGGCGCTTACAGTCGTTGAAATTGAATGACTAGTTTTATGATGCACATACTCGCGCCATAACATATACAGGCCCGCAACCAGAATGATCAACGATCCGATGATTGTCGTCAGAGCCGGTACATCCCCAAACAGCAGATACCCGAATAGAACGCCCCAGATCATCTGGCTGTAGTGAAAGGGTGCCACCACTGCTGTTTCCGTGGCGCGAGTAAAGCCGATGCTAAAGCATAGGAATCCCATAAAAGCTGTCAGCCCTAGTGCCAGCAGTTCTGTCAGCATCCATGGGTTTTCCGGTACGTGAAAATTCCCTGGCATTAACATGAGTGGTACATAAACCAATGCATTGGCGGTGCAGGGAACAAACGCAAACAGTTCCGAGACCGGCTCACGCCCGATCTTACGGATAATGATCGTCACAACACTGCCGCCCACCATACCAATGAAGGCATATGCCAAGCCCATCGGTATACTGTCCATGCGTGGTCCTGCGAGCACGATCACACCGATAAATCCGGCAATCAGGGCAATAATACGATGAATGCCGATTTTCTCTTTCAGGAAAAGAACCGACATAATCGTCACAAGGAATGGTGTCATAAACACGATGCCGTAGAAATCAGCGAGCGTAATCATCGAAAGCGCCGTGACCACCATGTAGGAAACAACAATCACCAAGAGGCCGCGTATAACGAAAAGCTTCCAGTTCGGCGTCAAAAAACCGCGCCAGCCATGGCGGAAGAAAATCAGTCCTGCTGATAAAATCATCCCTGTCAGAGCACTCATCCCGATCAGTTGTACGGCAGGATATTCCCCTGTCAGGGTTTTTGTGAAGGCATCTGTTAGAGAAAAGCAAAACCATGCCGTTAAGGCGATCATGATAGCTTTAATATTCTGGCGAAACAGGGATTGGCTCAAGTAGTTACTCTTTCACTGATGGACGGGCCTTTTATAACGCGCTCTCCAGGTTCTGCCAACATATATGCTTCGCGGATCAGTTTTTCGGCGCGTTTCATCGAATCCGCATCCCGGCCCATCATGACGCATAGAGGGCGCTCACCCTGACCCACATGCTCACCGATGGCGGCAACACTGGCCAAGCCAACGCTATGGTCGATTTTATCGCTGGCCAGACGGCGTCCGCCGCCCAGTTCAATTACAGCAATCCCGGTTTTACGGGTATCGACGGCTTTTACAATTCCGGCATGTTCCGGCCAGATTTCAACAATATGCGGTGCCAGCGGCAGGTGTTTCTCAAAATTCTCGATCATATGGCTGGGGCCGCCCAATGCCTTGACCATACGGTCGAAATAATCCGCAGCACGGCCATCTGCCAGCACTTGCTCAGACATCGCACGGCCTGCATCGGCATCATTAACCAACCCGCCAATTACCAGTAATTCAGCACACAGACCCATAGTCACATCATAAAGACGTGTATCAACATTTTCACCACGCAGGAATTCAATCGCTTCACGCACTTCGATAGCATTGCCGGCTGTACGGCCCAGAATTTCATTCATATCGGTCATCAAGGCGACACAAGGCAGGCCTGCACCATTCGCCACATCAACCAATGTCTGTGCCAGGTTCTTTGTGCGGTCATATTCAGCGAACCATGCCCCGGTGCCGTATTTCACATCGAGAACCAGTCCATCCAGTCCTGCCGCCAGTTTCTTCGACAGGATAGAGGCCACGATCAGATCAAGACTTTCAACCGTTGCGGTCACATCACGCACAGCATAGATGGTGCGGTCTGCGGGTGCGATATCAGATGTGGCGCCGACAACGGCACAACCGACATCACGCACGACTTTCTTAAGGCGCGGTAGATCAGGCTGGCTGATGTAACCGGGAATAGAATCCATTTTATCGAGTGTGCCGCCCGTGTGACCAAGGCCGCGGCCAGAAATCATTGGCACATAGCCACCGCATGCGGCAATGATAGGGGCCAGCATCAAAGATACTTTATCACCCACACCACCCGTTGAATGTTTATCAAGTGTGGGGCCGTTCAATCCTTCGGCGCTCCAGTCTACGCGTGTGCCGGAATCGGCCATCGCCAGCGTCAGATTTACGCGCTCCTGCTTATCAAGGCCATTCAGCAGAATGGACATACACATCGCTGCAATCTGTCCCTCACCAACAGATTTATCGACAACACCTTTTACATACTGATGAATTTCATCACATGTCAGTGTTTCACGATTACGTTTACGTGCGATGATTTCCTGCGTCAGCATGGTGGTTTCTCTTGCCTGATCTTGTTTTAAAAACCATAATTAATCGCAACGATCATATAGATTCTATAGGTAAAATGCTATGACCAGCCTTTACACACAGCTCCGCAGGGGAACTGTCAATTTCTTCCGTCTGGAAGCAGCGGGCGGCATCATGCTGGTTTTGGCAGCTATACTGGCTCTTATCATCGCAAACTCACCCTGGGATTATTTGTATAATCACATCTTGAACGAGATCCATTTCGGTTTCGACGTTCCTTATATGCATCTGGAAAAATCAGTTTTGCATTGGGTGAATGATGGATTGATGGTGATCTTCTTCTTTCTCGTGGGTCTTGAGATCAAACGCGAGTTACTGCGCGGGCAGCTCGCGGGTTTTGATAAGGCATTATTGCCAACCATTGCCGCCATCGGTGGTATGGCCATTCCCGCATTGATATTTTGGCTTATCAATAACGATACCCCGGAAACACTGTCGGGCTGGGCTATCCCTTCCGCCACCGATATAGCTTTTGCGCTGGGTGTGATGGCGTTGCTGGGAAGTCGCGCCCCCATGAGCCTGAAAGTACTATTGACTGCCATTGCTGTGATTGATGATCTGGGCGCAATTATCGTGATTGCCCTGTTCTATACTCATGGCCTAAATATTATATCTCTCGTCATTGCAGCTGCTGCCTTGGCAGCGATGGTTGTTCTTAATCGCTGCAAGGTGCTCTCTTTATGGCCTTACTTATTATTTGCCATGATCTTGTGGTTGGGTGTCCTGGAATCCGGCGTACATGCCACGATTGCCGGAGTGCTGGCGGCACTGACCATTCCTTTGCGTACGAATAATCCGGAGACTTCGCCGTCTATGATGCTGGAAAAGCGCCTTCATTCAGGGGTTGTTTTTATTATCTTGCCGATTTTTGCTTTCGCCAACGCCGGTGTTTCATTTCAGGGTCTGTCATGGCACAGCTTGCTGGACCCGGTCACATTGGGAATTATCGGCGGCCTGTTTGTGGGTAAACAGATCGGCATTTTTGCTGTGCTGTTTATCATGATTTCATTGCGCCTATCGCCACGCCCCACGGAGTCAACTTGGTTGCAGATGTACGGTATGGCTGTGCTCTGCGGTATCGGTTTTACCATGTCACTTTTCATCGGCACCCTCGCTTATCAGAATGCCTTGTTACAGGCCGAGGTACGTTTAGGTGTAATGGTGGGATCAGTTCTTTCAGCATTCACAGGATATCTGATTTTGCGCTTCGCAAAGCGTCCCGATAGCCCGGCTTCACGTTATGACTGATTGCACGATCTCATGGAATGTTCTGAGTCTTGCTGATTGGGACGAACGTTTCAACCGCATACGCCGCGCGAACATGCTGCAATCATATCCGTACGCACAGGCCGCATGCTTCATCAATCGCCATAAAGCCCGCTGGGGTCTGATCAAGATTGACGGTCAGGAAGCGGGGCTGGTTCAGATATTTGAAACGGGCATGCTCGGGCTTCATGCGGTTATTCTGGATCGCGGACCGTTATGGTTGCCCGGGTTTGGTGCGCCTGATCATCTGGTCGCATTCTTTGCGGCATTCGATAAAGAATTTCCGCACCGTTTTGGCCGCCGCCGCCGTATCATTCCCGAAATTGATCAATCACAAGCCATGTTGGTGCCCTATAAGGCTGTGCCGCATATCAAGCCATATCAAACCATCTGGATGGACTTAAGCCAGAGCGAAGAGGAATTGCGCGCGGGCCTGAACCGCAACTGGCGCAATCACCTGAGCAAGGCTGAACGTGAGAAAATACGCGTGGAATGGGACAAGAAAGGCGCAGGCCTGAAATGGTTGCTGCAGCATCATGATGCCCACCGCACGATGAAGAATTTCCAGGCGGCATCACCTAAGTTCATTCGTTGGCTAGCCAGATTTTTTGCGCCGCGTGGCGATATGCTATTGGGGCAGGCGTTTGTCGGTGATGAACCTGTCGCCGGCGTATTGTTCTTCCGTCATGGCTTGGCGGCGACATACCAAGTGGGCTGGAGTGGCGATGCAGGTCGCAAGGTGAATGCGCACCAGTTATTACTGTGGCAAGGCATGGTGAATTTAAAAGCCGAAGGAGTGCTCGATCTTGATCTAGGCGGTATCAATGATGTGGCCGAAGGGGTCAAAATTTTTAAAGAAGGCATGGGCGGTGAAACCGTCACATTATCCGGTATCTACACCTAAGAATGATAACCGTATTGCCGCGCAATTGATGATTTGCGTTTAAACGCTGTCGCAATGCCATGCAGTCTTTCTTTTTCAGCAGGTGTCGGAAGGTGTGCGGGGTGACCTGTCACCATATCAACGGCAACACGCATGAAATCATTCACAAAGTAAAGCCAATGCGCGATATCGCGGGGGTTCACCGTACCCGGATGATGTCTGAATTCGGCTGTGCCTAACGTCGATAGGGGGATAAGATTGATCCGGCTAAAACGGCGACCATGCGGCTGGAATATCGGTGATGACTGATAATGAGGCTCTGGCAAAAGCTCTTCGGTGCCTGTCAGAACGGCCCGCATGAAATCTTCCTTGGGTTTACCATGGCTGACATAGGGGCTGGTCATGTAGGAATTCAGAAATGCCAGATCATCATCAATTTCAGCGTAATTAATCACCATTTGACGGATAAGCTCCAGCCTGAATGCCGGATCTTTGAATGTATTCTTGATACCGACATGAACATGCAGGGCACATTTATGATAGGCAGATGATTGAGCCTGTTCCGCCTGAAGAATGGCGGCAAACAACATCACCCGGTGAATATTGCGCTGATCAAGAATGGGAGAAATCAGTTCATGACCTGTTGTACATGTTTCGCCTGTATCAATCGTCTGATCTGTTGTCAGCAACCATGTGCGATCAAAGTACTGAAAGGCATTCAAAAGAAAACGCGTATCATCACAGTCAAAAAATTCCTTCTCAACGCCATAGGTTGTCACCAGTTGATCCCGTGGCGGCAGATCACCAAAATCTATAATGTGATGCAGAAGGCGTGCTTCCGATTTGAACAATTCCTTTTGCTGCCCGTAACGTGAAAGTGCGGCAATCAGCAGCAACTGGTCAAAATGTTCTGGTGTCAGATCGCGTATACTGCGTGCCATATCGCTGAGGGCCGATTGACGGAACAGTGTATTGACATGTTCCGACAGGCCAGGGGTCAGCAATTTATTGCCGAGGAAAGACGGGAGAGGCAGTTGGTTTTTAACGGCATTGACCTTGATGGAAAAATCACGCGCGGCCTTGTTATCAATCACACCCAGCATCATCCCGGCACTCCGGAGGCGCAGTTGCGTCAGCATGACGCTGTTGAATAGCTCGTGCGGGCGTTTCTCTGCATGTTCGCGAGAGTTGCGCTGTGAATTCTGATACTCGTAGTAAGTGCCAGCCATTTTCCAAGTCCTGCCAATAACCGGCAAAGAATAGGGCAGGCTGACTGCCTCTGTAAAGAAATATGTAAATATATACGGAAGCGGCGCCGTCTGCGGCTTTCATTTTCTCTTAATTATTATAGACTTATACTGCACTGCCGTTCTGGCGTTTTTTCTCATTTCCGGAGATTTTCTCATGTCCAATCCTACCCCTATTACAGTTGCTCGTGGCGATGGCGTCGGCCCTGAAATCATGGACGCGACGCTGCGTATTCTGGAGGCTGCCGGAGCGGCGCTGAAGATCGAGGAAATCAAGATCGGCAAAGACGTATATGAGAGCGGCGTGCCAAGCGGCATACCCGATAGCGCATGGGAATCCCTGCGCCGTACCAAAATTCTTTTGAAAGGCCCAATCACAACCCCGCAAGGTGGTGGTTATAAAAGCCTGAACGTGACCATGCGTAAGGCACTGGGCCTGTATGCGAACGTGCGCCCCTGTATTTCTTATGCGCCATACGTCGAAACCAAGCATCCGAATATGGATCTGGTGATCGTGCGCGAGAATGAAGAAGATCTTTATGGTGGTATTGAATACCGTCAGTCCCAGGACGTGATGGCTTGTTCAAAGCTGATTACTCGCCCGGGCACAGAACGCATTGTGCGTTACGCCTTTGAATATTGCCGTGCCAATGGCCGCAAAAAATTGACCTGCATGACCAAAGACAACATCATGAAACTGACCGATGGTCTGTTCCACAAGGTATTTGATGAACTGGGTGCTGAATATCCCGATATTGAACAAAACCACATGATTATCGACATCGGCACGGCCAAGATTGCATCGGCACCGCATTTGTTTGATGTGATTGTGACGCCAAACCTTTACGGCGATATTATTTCTGACGTGGCGGCCGAGATCACAGGTTCTGTAGGTCTGGGTGGCTCATCCAACATCGGTCTGCAATGCTCAATGTTCGAAGCCATTCACGGTTCAGCACCGGACATCGCGGGCAAGGGCATTGCCAACCCGTCGGGTCTGCTGCTGGGTTCAGTGATGATGCTGGTCCACATCGGTCAGGGTGATGTGGCGGCCAAGGTTCACAATGCATGGCTGCGTACACTGGAAGACGGTATTCACACCGGCGAAATCTTCCGTGCAGGCACCAGCAAGGAAAAAGTGGGAACCGATGGTTTCTGCAAGGCTGTGATCGAACGTCTGGGCGAATTGCCGCAGAAACTACGTGTCGCTAATTATGACGGCGTTCCGGCAGGCGGCATGAAACTGCCGCCTTTGAAACCAACCGTTATGGAAGAAAAAGTCCGCGTCGGCGTTGATATCAGCCTGACATGGGATGATACACCTGATGCGCTGGCGGCCAAAGTTCTGCCATGCTGCACGGAAAATCTGGAACTGCGTATGATTTCCAACCGTGGTGTGAAAGTGTGGCCGAACGGTCAGCCGGATACAGCCTGTGCTGATAACTGGCGTTTGCGTTTCCTGAGCAAGGGCAACGATAACGTCCGTACATCGGAAATCCTGAGTCTGATGAACAATATGAACAAGGCTGACATGAATTTCACCAAGTCAGTCATGCTGCATACGTTCGATGGCAAGCCGGGTTTCACAGCGGCGCAGGGCGAGTAACCAGCGATAATTATTCCGGTCTGGCTTTGAAACGCTCCACCTGATGGCGGCGCAGGGCGCTTTGCTCTTTATATATACGGGCAAAGTCCTCATGTTTGTGGGCAATGCGCTCTTCCGGGTCGGCATAATAAGCTTCGCGGAACATACTTGAGCAATAAGAATCGTATTTGACGAAATCATGCATCATCTTAGCATCCTTATGAAGAGGGTGTGATGGTGCTATCAGATTTCTATTAGTCATCCGTGCCAATTGACGCAGGATGCTGTGAATGCCTTCGTGAATAACGGCACCTGTGGCGTTCTCAGCCGTGCTTTTCATCAGTTCAGAGGGATTGATCGCGATCTTGAGTCTAGAGCTGTCGTATAAGGGATTGCCGTCAAATTCAAAGGTCCCCAGCGTGTTGGCCTCCATCTTCTTGGGGGTGACTTGTGCCGGAATAAAGTCCACCTTGTCATCGCTGAACAGGTTTGTCTGAATCTGATGAACCGCACGGATATATGACAGGCGGCCATTCTCATCCATGGTACGCCATATCTTTTCCATTTGCTCTACCGGGTGCTCGCGCGCCATACGATAGGCCAGCGCGCGCAGGCGATCATTCATCCACTCATGGAACTTGTCGGAAAATTCCAGACGTTGTGCCAGAATCTTGATGGCCGTGATTTCACGTTGATAGCCATTGGCGGGTAGACCGACAATATAGTTACCTTTAATGATTAATGTGCCGTTCTCGCGACCATTCTCAATAACCGCATTCTTGATAAAGGAAATCAGTTTGGCAATTTCATGTGGCGGCAGGCTATCCGGGCCACGTTTTTCCAACGCGATCAGAATGCCCTCAAGGTGTGTGTTGCTGGTCCATGCAGCAGCATTGTTCATCTTGTTGCTTATAGATTTATCCATGTTGGATTTTCAATCCTGATTCAGGAATGTAGCTGAAGGTTTTCTGGAAGATATCTTGTACGTAGGCGCATAAATCTTCTTCAGGCTCTGCGTGGTAAATATCTTTGCACGTACCAATATTGCCAGTAATGCGGTATTTCGTAATCGTGTCAGAACGTTGAATCTCATCAAACTGCGGATGTTTATTGCTTATGAATCCTTGCTGCAGGCATGAGCGCATACCACCCATGTAGATATGGTGGTGTTCATGCCAGAGCATCGCAGAAACCTGATTGAAGTCAGCCTTATCGAGAGTTTCCCGGTTCACCGAGATAAGGTGCATGAGCGGTGGGTTGCGGCCAGCGCCTATGGAGTATTGCTGCAGCAACATCCCCACTAAATCTCGTGTGGCCTTAGGGAAGGTGGCAATAGCAATGCTAGGGTAGTTAAGGCATAAGCTGTGTTCAGATTTATTAAGAGAGTCGATCATGAGGGCGGATAACTGACGCAGGCCTTCAATTTTTTCCTGATGATTCATTTTAGGCCATGACTGCCGCATTTGTGTGACGTCAGGACGCATCTTCATCGCTCTTGTGGCATCGCGCGCGAGAGCAGCGCTGTGCGAGTAAAAATCAGTGCTATGGCGGATGCCTTTGAAGAGGGTGATCACGTTTGTAATGATATCGCGATATTTTTCAGCCTTTATACCGCGCGGGTTGTTATTTTCATCCGTATGAACGTTGCCGTTTGCATAGGCATGTTCAACCATCGTTGTACGTAGGCGCGCTATTTCCATGCAGGCCGCTGTAATGGGGTCGATATTGCGAACCCGGCCAAAGCCAGTGCTTAAACTAGAGATGTTATCTTCAAAAAGACGCATGGCCATTTATACCACTCGTAATTATATTATGCAAAATATAATTA
>Ga0247823_10000708_pt1 | contig 28126 bp, 27 predicted proteins | sample 13C_PalmiticAcid_2_FD_192426 | JGI IMG/M metagenome (GOLD analysis project Ga0247823, IMG submission 192426) | Soil microbial communities from agricultural site in Penn Yan, New York, United States - 13C_PalmiticAcid_Day30 | ecosystem: Environmental > Terrestrial > Soil > Agricultural land...
CCGGTACACCTTGCGGAGCCTATTCCTGAGGAGACGAAAACGTGAAGGCCAACACCATCCTCGAGACGATCGGCAATACGCCGCACATCCGCATCCAGCGCCTGTTCCCGGGCGCCGAAGTGTGGGTGAAGTCCGAACGCTCCAACCCCGGCGGATCGATCAAGGACCGCATCGCGCTGTCGATGGTCGAAGCGGCGGAAGCCGATGGCAGCCTGCAGCCCGGCGGCACGATCGTCGAGCCGACCAGCGGCAACACCGGCGTCGGCCTGGCGATGGTCGCCGCGGTCAAGGGCTATAAGCTCGTGCTGGTGATGCCGGAGAGCATGAGCATCGAGCGCCGCCGCCTGATGCTGGCCTATGGCGCCACCTTCGACCTCACCCCGCGTGAGAAGGGCATGAAGGGCGCGATCGAGCGCGCGGTGGAGATCGTCGAATCGACCCCCGGCGCCTGGATGCCGCAACAGTTCGAGAACCCCGCGAACGTGGACGTCCATGTGAAGACCACCGCACAGGAAATCCTCAAGGACTTCGCCGATGCGCCGGTCGACGTGATCATCACCGGCGTCGGCACCGGCGGCCATATCACCGGCGTCGCCGAGACGCTCAAGAAGAGCTGGCCGAACCTCAAAGTCTATGCGGTCGAGCCCGAGCTTTCGCCGGTCATCTCAGGCGGCCAGCCCGGTCCGCACCCGATCCAGGGCATCGGCGCGGGCTTCGTGCCGAAGAACCTGCACACCGACTCGATCGACGGCGCGATCCAGGTCGATGCCGGCGACGCCAAGGACTATGCCCGCCGCGCCGCGCGCGAAGAGGGGCTGCTGGTCGGCATCAGCTCGGGTGCGACGCTCGCCGCGATCGCGAAGAAGCTGCCGGACCTGCCCGCCGGATCGCGGGTGCTGGGCTTCAACTACGACACCGGCGAGCGCTATCTCAGCGTTCCCGATTTCCTGCCCGAAAGCTGATCGAAGCGCCGGAGCGGTGGCACGCGCCGCCGCTCCGGATGCGGGCCGATGGTTCCAACTTCGTCACGCGTGCGGTATGGGCGGCGGCTCTTCGCTGCCAGAGGATAGCGCACGCCCGTGACCGACTCCGTTTCCTCCGCCGAAGCCGGGCGCATCGCGCCCGGCCTGTGGGTTGCGCTCGCGCTCATTGCACTCGCCGCGATTCTGGCGCCGGTGCTGATCGTGCGCAGCGCACCCCGCATCGTGGTCGACAATGATCGCGTCACCCTGGCCGAGGTCCGCAAGCCCAAGCGCGTCGTCCCCCAGGCCGAGTTGCCGGCGGTCGAGCCGGTCCGCCTCGCGGAACTGCCGATGGACGAAGCGCGCCGCTTCAATGCGAGCATCCCCTTCGCCACTGGCTCCAACCCGGCCGCGCGCCCCTTTTTCCTGAGTGGCGCCGCCGACGATCAGGCGCGCGCCGTGGACTGCCTTGCCGCCGCGACCTGGTATGAGGCAGGCGACGATGCCGTCGGCCAGCGTGCGGTGGCACAAGTCGTGATCAATCGCATGCGCCACCCCGCCTTTCCCAAGAGCGTGTGCGGCGTCGTGTTCCAGGGGCAGGAGCGAAGCACCGGCTGCCAGTTCACCTTCACTTGCGACGGCGCGATGGGCCGCACACCGTCCGCCGCGGCATGGAGCCGCGCACGCGACCTCGCCCGGCAGGCGCTGGCCGGATATGTCTATACAAAAGTAGGACACTCGACCCATTACCACACAGATTGGGTGGTGCCTTACTGGAGCTCGAGCCTCGACAAGGTCGCGGAAGTGAACACGCATCTGTTCTTCCGCTGGACCGGATGGTGGGGCACGCCGCCCGCCTTCCGCCTTTCCTATGCGGGCGCGGAACCGGTCATCGCCAAGATGGCGCGCCTCTCGCCCTTCCATTCCACCGGCGGCGATCCCGCCGCGCTGGCAATCGAGGGAGTTGCGGTCCCGGTCGACCCCGCGGCGATCCCCGAATCGGCGATCCCGCAGCCGGTGACGGGGGAAGCCAAGAACGTCTTCCACGCCGCGCTCGACCGCAACATGGGCGCCGATGCCTTCGCCGCGCTCGCGATCCGCACCTGTGGCGAACGGCCCTTCTGCAAATTCCTGGGCTGGACCGATCACGGCAAGGTTCCGTCCGCGGGCGCCGCGCCCAATCCCGGACAGATCGAGGCGATGTCGTTCAGCTATCTGCGCGATCAGACGCAGGGCTTCGGCAAGGCGCTGTGGAACTGCAACGAGTTCAAGCGGCCGAGCCCGGTGCAGTGCATGCGCCGCATGCCGATGCTGCCTGCGGCGGCTCCCGCACCACTGCCGGAGACCGATCCCAAGCGGGTTGCCGCACCCGAAGGGCTGGCCGGCATCCGCCGCAAGAGCGATGTCCTGCCGCCCGTCGTCACCGTCCCCGCGGTGCAGCCGACGCCGGCGGTGCGCTAACCGATCCGTTCCACCAGCCCGTTCGCCAGCGCGCGCGCGTCGGCCAGGTTCAGATCGACGACATCGGGCGCACCGCCGCCGCCCGCGCCCGCGGTATCGACGAGCACGCTCGCCACGCCCAGCCATCGCTGGATCAGGCCGGCACGCAACGTGACGACCTGCACATTCTCGAACGGGACGATCCAGTCGCGCTGGGCGATCACCCCGCGCATCACCTGAAGGCTGGCGTCGCGCAACGCGTAGCGATGAAAGCGGCGCTGGAGCAACGCGGCTCCAGCCATCGGAATGAGCAGCAACGTCCCCAGCCAGGCGAAGGGGGTCACGGCAAGTGCGAGCGCCAGGACCAGCAACGGCCAGGGCAGCGCGAGCAGCACGCAGCGGATCACGTGCCCCGCCGCAACCGGGCGGAGCGGAAGGCGCTCGAACTGCGGCAGGCCCGCGGTCTCGACGATCCGCGCCACCTCATGATCGCGCGCAAGCGGCGCCATCGCCTGACGCCCGCTGGGATCGTTGCTGCCGCCAAGCGTCTGGAAGCTGAGCGCGTTCCAGCCGAGCGCACCGCGTAGCGGGCCGCGCTGGACCATGGCGAGCTGGATGCGGCGCATCGCCACCACCACCTCGCTGCGCGTCAGCAGCCCGCGGGTGCGGCGGAACCGCCCGCCACCGGCCCTGAGCGTGAAACCATAATCGCGGAGCAGGGTGCGGATGACCCCGCTGACCACGCCCAGAGCCAAGGCGGCCGCAGCGACGGCGAGTGCGGCGGCGATGCTGAAACGCGCCTGCACCTCGTCCTTCGCGACCTCTGCCCAGTCGCGCGCGCGGTCGATGCCGAAATCGATGAACTGATCGAAGAACTGGAGCATACCGAACAGCGCCGCGATCCAGACCAGCGAGAAGCTGAATGCGCCGAGCAGCAGAACCCTGGAAAGCGGCATCCGGAAAATGACCGGAAGCGCCGCCGCATCGGCGGCTTCGATGGGAATGTCGTCCGATTCGGACGCTGCCATGGGCGTGCGATAGCCACGCAGCGCGGCGCGCAAACGCTGCGCCTCGGCAAGCGAGACGCTGTCGAGCACCGCCTCGTCCTTCTCGCCGCTGCCGGTTTCCACTTTGACCTCGGCAAGGCCGAACAGGCGCGCGAGCGGCTTGCGTTCGATCGACACGTCCTGGATCCGGGCGAGCGGGATCGAGCGACGGCTGCGATTGAGAAGACCGCGCTCGATCACCAGCTCATGCTCGCCGACCGTGTAGGTGAAGCGCCGCCAGCCGACCCAGGTGATGAGCAGCATCACGATGCCAAGCACCGCCGCCGCAAGCAGGATCCAGCCGATGCTGCGCCCGGACGTATAGCCCGCGATCGCCGGAAGGCCGATCACCGTCTGTGGCGCGCGACGCAGGAAATCGATCGCAATCGTGCCCGGATGGACACGCCTTGGCCCGTGGTCCCCCGACTCGCCAGCCTCGCCGCTCACCAGGGGTCGCTCGACAGATGCTCGCGGATCGCGTCCCGAATCCCTTCCGCGGTCTCGCGCGCGATGCCGGGCAGATCGACCTCACTGTTCGCGGTGCCTGCGGTGTGCAGTACCAGCGTGGCCACGCCGAACATCCGCTGCACTGGCCCCTGCGTCACGTCGATATGCTGGACGCGCGCAGCCGGGACGATGGTGTGGGATTGCATCAGCCAGCCCGAAGCGACGTGAAGCTCCCTGCCCGTCCAGGCCCAGCCCCAGCGCGCCCAGCGCCGCGGCGCCAGCAGAATGGTCCAGATGCCGAGCAACGTGATCGCCAGCGGCGCGGCCCATACCGGTAGCCATTCCCAGCTCTGCGACAGCGCCCAGCCGGCGATAGCCGTGGCAATCGCCGCACCGCCGAAGCCGACTGCGCTCGTCAGGCGCATCACGTTGATCTGACCGCGCTCGAGCGGCTGAAGCGGTATGTCGGGGAGCAGCATGCGCCGGTTATGCCCAAGGCGTGGCGCGGCTCAAGAGGGAAGCGACATGGCCAGATAATACAGTCGGAATCGTTACGCCTCCCCCGGGACGGGGGAGGCGTGGAACTCAACTTTACGCCGCACGGAACATCTCGGGCGGGAGCGCCATGATGGTCTCCGAGCCTCCCTCGATCTTGCGGCGGAGCGCGCCCGCATCGGGCATGATCCGTTCTGCATAGAAGCGCGCGGTGACCAGCTTGGCTTCGAGGAACGCCTTGTCTTCCGCCTCGCCCGAAGCGAGCGCGGTGACGGCGGCGTCGGCCATGCGCAGCCACATCAGGCCGATGGCGACGATGCCGGTGAGCTGCATGTAGCTGTAGGCGCCGGCGCCGACCTGGTTGGGGTTCTGCATGCCATTGGCCATGAACCACATGGTCGCGGCCTGAAGCTGGCCATTGGCCTTTTCCAGCGCCTCGGCGAAGCTCGCCAGTTCGGGCTTGCCCTTCGCGGCGGCGACTTCCTCACCCACCACCTTGAAGAAGGTCTGGATCGCGCGGCCGCCATTCTGCGCGAGCTTGCGGCCGACCAGATCCATCGCCTGCACGCCGTTGGTGCCCTCATAGATCATCGCGATGCGGGCATCGCGGACATACTGCTCCATGCCCCATTCGGCGATGTAGCCATGGCCGCCATAGACCTGCTGCGCGTCGGTCGCGATCTTGTAGCCGGCATCGGTGCCGACGCCCTTGATGACAGGCGTGAGCAGGCCGACGAGATCGTCGGCAAGCTGGCGCTCTTCCTCGGTCGCGGCAAGATGGGCGAGATCGACCTGGAGGCCGCCCCACAGGCAGAGCGCGCGGAGGCCCTCGGTCATCGCCTTGGCTTCCATCAGCATGCGGCGGACGTCGGGGTGGACGAACAAAGTGTCGGCCTTCTCCTCCGGGTCCTGCGCGCCGGTGAGCGCACGGCCCTGACGGCGGTCGCCGGCGTACTGGACGGCGTTCTGATAGGCGACCTCGCCGATGCCGAGGCCCTGAAGCCCGACACCGAGGCGCGCGGCGTTCATCATGATGAACATCGCGGCGAGCCCCTTCATCTCCTCGCCGACCAGCCAGCCGGTGGCGCCGTCATAGTTCATGACGCAGGTCGAATTGCCGTGGATGCCCATCTTGTGCTCGATCGAGCCGCACGAGACCGCGTTGCGGTCGCCCAGCGAGCCATCGTCGTTGACGATGAACTTCGGCACCACGAACAGCGAGATGCCCTTGCTGCTCTCCGGCGCGCCCGGCGTCTTGGCGAGGACGAGGTGGATGATGTTGCTGGTGAGGTCATGCTCGCCGGCCGAGATGAAGATCTTGGTGCCGGTGATCGACCAGCTGCCGTCGGCAGCCGGTTCGGCGCGGGTCTTGATGAGGCCGAGATCGGTGCCGCACTGCGGCTCGGTCAGGTTCATCGTGCCGCCCCATTCGCCCGAGATCATCTTGGGAAGATACTTGGCCTGCTGCTCGGGCGAGCCCTTGACCAGCAGCGACGAGATCGCGCCGTGAGTCAGGCCCGGGTACATGGCGAAAGCCATGTTGGAGCTGATCATGAATTCCTGGAACGCGGTCGAGACGACGTGCGGCATGCCCTGCCCGCCGAATTCCTCGGGTGCGCTAAGCGTGCCCCAGCCGCTCTCCACGAACTGGTTATAGGCTTCCTTGAAGCCGTCGGGCGTGGTCACGCTGCCGTCCGGGTTGCGCTTGCAGCCCTGCTGGTCGCCCGAATGGTTGATCGGGAACAGCACTTCGGCGACGAACTTGCCGCCCTCCTCCAGCACCGCGCTGACCACATCGGGGGTCGCAGCGGCGAAGCCGGGCAGATTGGCGTAGCGATCGATCTTCAGGACATGATCGAGCACGAAACGGGTATCGCGCACGGGGGGCGTATATTGCGGCATCTCTCTGTTCCTGTTCTGATTTTGCTGTCTATTTGGCGGGCTGCGCGCGGCCTTCGAGGACCGCGACGAAATCTTCGAGCTCCACGATATGGGCGTCGATATCGACCTTCTGCCGCTCGAGCAGCTCGATGCGCGCCCGGCATTTGTCGAGCGTCACCTGATGCTGGGTCTTGCGGTCGTCGCCGACGTCGTAGAGGTCGATCATCTCGCGGATCTCGGCGAGGCTGAAGCCGACGCGCTTGCCGCGCAGGATCCAGGCGAGCCGCGCGCGATCGCGATGCGAATAGATGCGCGCAAGGCCACGCCGCTCGGGGGCGATCAGCCCTTCATCCTCGTAGAAGCGCAGCGCCCGCGCCGTCACCTCGAACTCGGCGCACAAATCCGAGATCGAGAAGCTCTCCTTGTCGGGCCGGGCTTCGGTCGGTGCGAAGCTGGCCACCGTATTGACGGTCGTTGCCATGAAGCCGGTTTACGCGGACCTTACGTTAACGTCAATCTCCACAAAGCCGCTTTCCTTCGGCGCTGCGCAACGCACGCGCTTCGGCCGCCGAGCCGCTGAGCCGCTCTACCGACAAGGCAGCGAAGGAGGCACGCGGGCCGCAGAATTTCGCGCAGTCGGGCGGGACGGTGGCGGGGAAACGGATATGCTCGCCATCGAAGCGGGCGTCGAAGCTGCAGGTAAGACCGTTCTTGCCGGTCAGCGTCACCGACAGTGCCTCCCCTGCCCGCGAAACGGTGCCGGTTCCGGTGCAGGACAGGCCGTCGCCATAATCGACGAACGCGCCGATGCGGTAGCTGTCGCGATCGCTGACAACGCAAACCCGATCGGTGTCGCGCGCATAGAGGCCGGTGAGGTCGCTATCGTCAGGATCGTTGACCAGCCCGCGCTCGATCGCAGCCGATTCAAGGTCCTTCGGGGTCGTGGCCTGATTGCCTCCGCCACCCGAACATGCGGCGAGGAGACCGCAGAGAACCGCGACCGCGATCCTCATGCGTCGCGCACCAGCGCGCCATTCTCGATGCGGCGGAAGAAGCAGCTGCGCTCGCCGGTGTGGCAGGCGGGACCGGCTGCCTCGACCTTGAGCCACAGCGCGTCTTGGTCGCAGTCGATCCGCGCCTCGATCACGCGCAGCACATTGCCCGAGCTCTCGCCCTTCTTCCACAGCCGCCCCTTGCTGCGCGACCAGAACCACGCCTCGCCGCTTTCCAGCGTCTTCGCCAGCGCGTCGGCATTCATGTGCGCGAGCATCAGCAGCTCGCCGGTCGCGGCGTCGGTGGCGACGGCGGTGATGAGGCCGCTGGCGTCGTATTTGGGGTTGAGGACGAGCGTGGAGTCGCGGGGGTCGGTCATGGGGGCGTGTTAGCGCGCGCGATGCTGCTTGCGAAGCTCGCCCTCAACCTCCTCGGCAACGTGAAACGGAAATGCTTCCCAGACCTGCTGACCATGTTCGGGGTGATTCCAGAAATAGACCACCCATGCGTCGCCGGGTTGCGGACGGCCATAGCCCAGGTCGCAGGCGGGGGAGCCCCAGCCCTGTGAGAAGCGGACCTCGCGGATCGGATTGGAACCACGCACGACACGCTCGACGCGCGCAGTCGCCTCCCACGGATTGGCGTCACCGACCGGCCGGCCCAGATCGCGCGAGGCGACGATGCGAACATGCGCGACCGATGCGATCGTGCCGCTCTGTTCGGCGCCGGCGATCCGGCTGAACGCCGAGCGCATCACGCGACAAGCCTGAGCGGGAACCGCGGCAAGCGCGAGCGCGGCGATCAGCGTGATGCTCAACTTCATGCCGTCACGCTAGCACATGCCGCAGGGCCCGTAACGCAGAGACGGCCGCGACGGATTTCCCCGCCGCGGCCGTCCCTGATCGCACCGACGCCGCTCAGGCGAGGTCGAAGCGGTCCGCGTTCATCACCTTGGTCCAGGCGGCGACGAAGTCCTTGACGAACTTCTCCTCATGCCCGGTCTCGGCATAGACTTCGGCGACCGCACGCAGTTCGGAGTTGGAGCCGAAGACGAGGTCGGCACGGGTCGCGCGCCAGGTCTCGCCACCGCTGGTGCGGTCGGTCGCCACATATTCCTCATCGTCCGACCCATCGACGGCCTTCCAGACATTGGTCATGTCGAGCAGGTTGACGAAGAAGTCGTTGGTGAGCTGGCCGGAGCGCTTGGTGAAGTGACCATGGCCGCGCTCACCGTGGTTGGCGCCGAGCACGCGCAGGCCGCCGATCAGCACGGTCATCTCCGGCACCGACAGGCCAAGCAGCGACGCGCGGTCGAGCATCAGCTCTTCGGTCTTCACCGCCAGCTTCCTGGGCAGATAGTTGCGGAACGCATCAGCCTGCGGTTCCATCACCGCGAAGCTGTCGGCGTCGGTCTGTGCTTCGGTCGCATCGCCACGGCCACCGGTGAACGGCACCGCGACGCTGGAGCCGACATCCTTGATCGCCTTCTCCAGACCGACCACGCCGCCGAGCACGATCGCATCGGCGAGCGACAGATTGCCGCGCAGCCCGTCGAGCGTACCGATCACCTTGGCCAAAACCGCCGGCTCGTTGACGTCCCAGTCCTTCTGCGGGGCGAGGCGGACGCGCGCGCCGTTGGCACCGCCGCGGAAGTCGGACTTGCGGAAGGTGCTGGCCGAAGCCCAGGCGGCCTTGATCAGCTGACTGACCGTGAGGCCGCTCGACGCGATCGCCGCCTTCACCGCCGCGATATCGGCATCCGAAGGCTTGGTGCCGGCGGGGACTGGATCCTGCCAGATCAGGTCCTCGGCGGGCACTTCGGGGCCGAGGTAGCGGCCCTTGGGACCCATGTCGCGATGGGTGAGCTTGAACCAGGCGCGCGCAAAGGCGTCCTTGAACGCTTCATGGTCATTGCGGAACTTCTCGGAGATCACGCGGAATTCCGGATCGACCTTGAGCGCCATGTCGGCGGTGGTCATCATCGTCGGGACCTTCTTGGAGGAGTCCCAGGCCGCAGGGGCCATGTCCTCTTCCTTCTGGTTCACCGGCTGCCATTGCTGCGCGCCTGCCGGCGAGTGGACGAGCTCGTAATCATAGTCGAGCAGGAGGCGGAAGAAGTTCTCGCTCCACTGCGTCGGTGTGTTGACCCACGAACCTTCGAGGCCGCTGGTCACGCTATGCTCGCCGATGCCGCCGCTCTCATGGCCGCTGACCCAGCCAAAGCCCTGCGCGGCGAGATCGCCGCCCGCGGGCGCGGCACCGAGCAGCGACGCATCCCCATTGCCGTGCGCCTTGCCGAAGGTATGGCCGCCGGCGGTGAGCGCGACGGTTTCCTCATGGTTCATCGCCATCCGCTCGAACGTCGCCTTCATGTCGCGCGCCGAGAGCAGGGGATCGGGGTTGCCGCCCGGACCTTCCGGATTGACGTAGATCAGGCCCATCTGGATCGCGGCGAGCGGGCCTTCGAGCCCTTCCAGGCCCTTGTCGGGATCGATGCGGGTCTGGACGCCCTCATTCACCCATTTGTTCTCGGTGCCCCAATAGATGTCGCGCTCCGGCTCGAACACGTCCGCGCGGCCGCCGCCGAAGCCGAACACGGGCCCGCCCATGCTCTCGATCGCGACATTGCCGGCGAGGATGAAGAGATCCGCCCAGCTGACATGCTTGCCGTACTTCCGCTTGAGCGGCCACAGCAGGCGGCGCGCCTTGTCGAGATTACCGTTGTCGGGCCAGCTGTCGAGCGGGGCGAAGCGCTGCTGCCCGCTATTGGCGCCGCCACGCCCGTCGGCGGTACGATAGGTGCCTGCGGCGTGCCAGGCCATGCGAATGAAGAACGGGCCATAGTGCCCGTAGTCGGCCGGCCACCAGGGCTGGCTGTCGGTCATCAGCGCGGTGAGATCAGCCTTGAGCGCGGCGTAGTCGAGCTTCTTGAAGGCTTCGGCATAGTCGAAATCGGCGCCCATCGGGTTCGACGCGCCATTGGGGGTGAGGATGTCGGTGGCCAGCATTTCGGGCCACCAATCACGGTTGGTACGCCCGAGCAGGGCACGGACGCCGCCGTCCCCGTGAAATGGGCAGCCGCCGTCGATCGATCCGGTCTTCGCGTCCATGTGCCTGATCCCTCCTTGTGGTTTGGTTCGGCGGAGAGGCTATGCGAACGCCACACGACCCGGAAACGAGTTAAACAGGTCACGGAAAGCGGGAAAATCGATCAGTACGCCTTGTTTTGACATATTCGTTCAATGACCGCGGATCGCGTCGATCAACTCGGCCTTGGTCATGTCGGACCGGCCCTCGATGCCGAGTTCCTTCGCCTCGTCGTACAGCGCTTGCTTGCTGCGATTCTCGAGATGAATGCTGTCGTGATCGAGCGCTCCGGCAGCACTGGCATTGGCGATGCGTGCCGCCTTCTCCTTCGACGCCCCCGCCTCACGGAGCATCTCGTACATCGCGTCATCCTTGATCGTCGGGCCATGATCCTTCGCCATCACGCGTCTCCTTGCTGCTCAAACAAGCCAACGTGTCTGGAAACAAAGGGGTTCTTCAGTTGATGTTACAAAAGGGCGACAAGTGGCATTCGAGCGCCTATATGCCCGCCCATCGACCACGAATCCCCCGCGAAGGGCCGATGCTGACCACGAATCCGTTTGATGACGACAAGCTGCGCGAAGAGTGCGGCATCTTCGGCGTTTCCGGCGCCGACGGTGCGGCCGCACTCGTTGCGCTTGGCCTCCATGCGCTCCAGCACCGCGGCCAGGAGGCCGCCGGGATCACGAGCTGGGACGGCGCCCATTTCCACAGCCATCGCGCGATGGGCCATGTCGCGGGCAATTTCGACCGCGACGAGGTGATGCGCACGCTGTCGGGCAGCGTTGCCTGCGGCCATGTCCGCTATGCCACCACCGGCGATTCGGGCATGCGCAACGTCCAGCCGCTCTATGCCGAGCTGGCCAGCGGCGGCTTTGCGGTGGCGCATAACGGCAACATCTCCAACGCGCTGCACGTCCGCCGCGAGCTGATCCAGCGCGGATCGATCTTCCAGTCCACATCGGACACCGAGACGATCATCCACCTGGTCGCGACCAGCGGCTACAAGGATCTGCTCGACCGTTTCATCGACGCGCTGAAGCAGATCGAGGGTGCCTACTCCCTCATCTGCATGACGCCCGAGGGGATGATCGCGTGCCGCGATCCGCTGGGCATCCGCCCGCTGGTGATGGGCAGGCTGGGCGACGCCTATATCTTCGCGTCGGAAACGGTCGCGCTCGACGTGGTCGGCGCCGACTATGTCCGCGATGTCGAGCCGGGCGAGCTGGTGATCGTGAAGGACGGCGCGCTGCGCTCGATCCGCCCCTTTACCGCGATCGCGCCGCGCCCGTGCATCTTCGAATGGGTCTATTTCTCGCGCCCCGATTCGATCTCCGAGAATCGCTCGGTCTATTCGGTGCGCAAGAATATCGGAGCGGAGATCGCGATCGAATCGCCGGTCGAGGCCGATCTGGTCATCCCCGTTCCCGATTCGGGCGTGCCTGCGGCGATCGGCTATGCCCAGCAATCGGGAATTCCGTTCGAACTGGGCATCATCCGCTCGCACTATGTCGGGCGCACCTTCATCCAGCCGAGCGCCGAAGTGCGCCGCCTGGGCGTCAAGCTCAAGCACAACGCCAATCGCGACCTGATCCAGGGCAAGCGCATCATCCTGGTCGACGATTCGATCGTGCGCGGCACGACCAGCCTCAAGATCGTCGAGATGATGCGCGAGGCCGGCGCCGCCGAGGTGCATATGCGCATCGCCAGCCCGCCGACGACGCATAGCTGCTTCTATGGTGTCGATACGCCCGAGCGTTCCAAGCTGCTCGCCGCCAAGATGGACGTTGCCGGCATGGCCGAGTTCATCAAGGCTGACAGCCTGGCCTTCGTCTCGATCGATGGCCTGTATCGCGCGCTGGGCGAAGCGAAGCGGACCGACGTGCTGCCCAAATATTGCGATGCCTGCTTCACCGGCCAGTATCCGACGCAGCTGACCGACCATAGTGAGCAGGCCGACAGCCAGCTCGCCCTTCTCGACGAACCGGCCTGAACCCCATGACCGAACAGTTTCTTGCAGGGCGCGTCGCGCTCGTCACCGGCGCGAGCCGCGGCATCGGCGCCGCGACCGCGATCGCACTTGCCGCGCAGGGCGCGCATGTCGTCCTGACCGCACGCACCGCCGGGGGCCTCGAAGAAGTCGAGGAGGCGATCTTCGCCGCCGGCGGTTCCGCCACCATCGCGCCGATGGACCTGCTCGAGAGTGATTCGATCCCGCGCCTCGCCGCTGCGGTGGCCGAACGCTGGGGCAAGCTCGACCTGCTGGTGCTCAACGCCGCAGCGCTCGGCACATTGTCGGCGATTGCGGCGTTCGACCCCAAGGAAGTCGCCAAGACCCTCGCGCTCAACGTCAGCGCGCAGGCCGCGTTGATCGGCGCCTTCGATCCGCTGCTGCGCAAGGCGGACAATGGCCGGGTGATCGGCCTCACCTCGACGGTCGCGCGCACGCCGCGTGCCTTCTGGGGCCTCTATGGCGCGACCAAGGCGGCGTTCGAGAACCTCGTGCTGAGCTATGGCGAGGAAGTGCGCAACCTGACCAAGGTGCGCGTCGCCCTGCTCAACCCCGGCGCGACGCGTACCAAGATGCGCGCGCGCGCCTATCCCGGCGAGGCGCCCGAAAGCGTCAAGCCGCCCGAAGTGGTGGCAGAGCGCATCGTCGCGCTGCTGGCGGAGGATTTCGAGACGGGGGCGTTCGAAGCGCTCGACTGAGCGACCGGACCCAATCGGACTCGGTTCGTCGCAATTGCGACCCACTAGCCCTTTCGATCCGCCGATCGCTTCCTAGCTTGTTCCCGAAAGGGAGAGCAGGAATGCATTCGCCGCCAGCGACCATCGCCCCGGAGATCATCGCCTGCATCGCCGAGGGGCGGCTCCCGACCATGCGCGAATTGCGGCGCGTCGCCGAACGGATCCGCAGCGAGCTGCGTGGTGCACAGAGCGTGTTCCGCTGGGGCCGGTCGATCCCGGAACGGCTCGAACGACGCCTGATGCTGCGTGCGGCGCTGGCCGCACTCGCCGGGAATGGCGGCCGGATCGCGCGGCGCGTGGCGGTCGAGGCCTGACCCTCAGCCCGCCAGGAATGCCTTGACCTCGCCCTGGAAGAAGGGCGCATTGTCCCACATCAGGAAGTGCGCAGCGTTGGGGACTCGCTTGAGCGTCACTCCCTTCAGCGGGGCATAGGACATCTGGTAGTAACCATCCATCTGCACGTCGGTGACCGGCGCGCCCCTGGGCGTGACGTAAAGCACCAGCGTCTTGGCGGTGATCTTCGACAACTCCGGAATCAGGTTGGTCATCACCAGCTCGCCATAGGCGCGTGCCGCGACGTCGCGGTCGGACTTCATCGAATCGTCGAGCGCGCCGGCGCGCATATTCTCGGTCGCGACCATCGAGGCGATGGTCCCCTCCAGCCGCTTGGCATAGGCGTCGGCCGGCGTCGTCCGCATGCTGTTCATGATCCCGTCGGCGATCGGCTTCAACGTCTCCGGCGTCGCGCTGGGACCGCCGAACATCGCGCCCATGAACGGGAACATGTCGACCACCATCAGCTTCGACACGCTGGCAGGGTGGCGCGCGGCGAGCATCATGCCCATCGTCCCGCCCATCGAATGGCCGATCACCGCGACCGGGCCGAGCTTCTGTTCGGCGATGTAGCGGGCGATCTCCTCGGCGACCGGCGCGGCAACATTGCCTTCGGCGTTGCCGCCCTTGTCGGTACCGGCGAAGCCGTGAACCAGCACCTTGTGCCAGCGATAGCCGGGAGTCGCGGCGATCATCTCCGTCCACACGCGCGGGCTGGACGTCAGGCCGGGGATCAGGATCACATCTTTGCCCTTCCCTTCGACCGTCACCGTGATGCGGGTGGAAGCGAAGTCCTTCGCCGTGGCGGGTGCCGCCGACAGCATGACGGTGAGCAGCAGCGCGACGAACGCGAACAGGCCGCGGCGGTGAATCATGACAGTTCCTCCCGGTTTCGTGGGAAACTATCGGGGACGAATTGGCTCGTCCATCTCGATCACGATGTCCTCGTCCACCGCGGCTTCCTCGTCCAGTTCCTCGGCGCGGAAGGTTTCGCGGTTCATCACGAAGCTGCCGTGATAGCCCGAAAAGCGCCATTCGCCGGTGACTTCGGTGCCGTCGTCGCTGATCGTGCCGGCATAGGCGACCGAATGCGCAAGCGGGCCGGCGGGGTCGTACTGCTTCATGAAGCGCAGCCGGCTTCCCGTGCGGTCGCCATCGACAAAGGCACGGCGGACCTCCTCCATACCAGTGGTGTCCGGCTCGGTGATCGTCCCGCTCACTTCGCCCGTCATCTCGTCCAGATGGGCGATGAAGCTGTTCTCCTCGACCCCTGCAGAGGAGGCGAAGTAGCGGCCGTACCAGACGCCCGTCACATCCTGGGGATCGTTCATTGCGCCTCCACCAGCGTCTCCAGCTCTGCCAGGGCCAGCGGCTCGGCGCAGAGATAGCCCTGATAGAACTGGCACCCCTCCTTGGCGAGCAGCTCGAGCTGTTCCTGTGTCTCCACGCCCTCGGCTACCACCGCCAGGCCCAGCGAGCGCGCCATGTCGATCACCCCGCGAACCACCACGCGGTCGCGTGCCGAACCGGTGATGTCCTGGGTCAGCTTGCGATCGATCTTGAGATAGTCGAGCGGCAGCGCCTTCAGATAGGCAAGGCTGGAATAGCCGGTGCCGAAATCGTCGATCGCGACCCGGCATCCTGCCGTACGCAGCTCGGCGAGCAGGCGCGCAGCTTCGCTGAGGTCGCCGATCAACCCGCCTTCGGTGATCTCGACCGTGAGGCGGCTGCGCGGAAAGCCGCTCGCGTCCACCCAGTCGAGGAACAGATCGGCGAAATTGCTGCGCGCGACATCGGCGGCGGTGACGTTCACCGACAGGCGCAGCCCCCGCAACGCCGCGGGCCAATGTGCGGCCTGGTCGAGCGCGAGCCGCTGGACATGCTCCGAAAGCGCAAGCTCGAGCCCTCCGCGTGCCGCCGCTGCGAAGAGCATCTCCGCGCCGATCTCACCCGACGCGTGGCGCCAGCGAGCCAGGGCTTCGACGCCGACGATCGTTCCCGCCGATACCGCGACCTGCGGCTGGAAGCGCAGCTCGATCTCGCCCGCCTCCATCGCGCGGCGCAGATCGAGCGCGAGCGTGTCGACCGGGACCGTGCCCGGCTGCGCATCGTTTCCGGCCAGCGTGTCGCTCACGCGGCGCAGCAGCGCGGCTGCGGTATCGCCCGCCTCGGACAGTGCCACCGCGGTCCGCGCGCCGAGCGGCGTGATCTCGTCCCCGATCACGAACGGCCGCGACAGCGCCTCGGCCACGCGCGCCGCAACCGCTGCCAGCAATTCGGGTGCAGCGCCTTCCGACGCGACGACGAACTCGGGACCCGCGATACGCGCCGCGACGAAATGACGGCCGAGCACTTCGCGCGCAGCCTCGCCCAGCCGACCCGATGCGGCGCGCAACAGGGCATCGCCCGCCGCACGTCCATAGGCAGTGTTGACCATCTCGAACCGGTTGAGCGCCGCAAGGACCACGCCCACCGGCTGCCCGTCAGCCAGCCGCCGCTCGATCCAGCGGCGCACCCCTGCGCCGTCATGCACGCCGGCCAGCGCATCGCGCACTGCCGCACCGGCATCGACCTCACCCAGCCGCTCGATCAGCGCATGGATCCGGCCCGTGCGCTGGTCGTGCTGCAGATGTTCGACGACACGGCCCGCGCCCTTGAGCTCATGCGCAAAGGCGGTCGCGGAAAGCCCGTCGCGCAGGCGGCCGAATGCCGCGCGCAGCGCGCCCCGGTCGCTCGCCTCCACCCGCCTCAGCATGGCGTGTACCGAAGGCTGCTCGCCCAGCCCGAGCAGCGCGGCGAGCGCGGGCGTAACCTGGATCGAGGCCAGCGCAGGATCGTAGCGCCAGCCCAGCGGCTCGGCATCCCCCACGATCACCGGCCCCTCCCCTCCGACACGCTCGGCGTGCCGAGCGGCGAAGCGGAGCGCCTGAACAAATTCGGCTTCACGCATCGGGCTGGCGAGAAAATGCGTGGCGCCCGCCTCATAGAATTCGCCCAACCGCCCGGAATCGTTGCGCGACACAAGCGCGAGCAGCGCGCCGCCGGTCGCCCCGGCGACACCCGCAAGCGCGCGTACTGCCGACAACCCCTCCTCGACCGCTCCGCGTGCATCGACCACCGCCACCGCCGCGCCGCTCGCAAGCAGCCGGCGTTCGGCACCATCGGCACGGCGGGCCGCGACAACCCGCCAGCCCGCGCCCGCGGCAAGCACGGCAAGCTCATCACGCTGGCGGAACGACAGCAGGAAAACTGGCCGTTCGCGCCCTGTCATCGGCGTGGCTTGCATGGGCGCGGGGTCGGTCATCCGAATCAACCTAACCCAAGGCTTGCTGCGAAGTCATCAACGGCTTAGCTGCATATTTTATGGCGACCGCGCCCGCCCTGATCGACCGTCATGGCCGCACGATCCGCTACCTGCGGGTATCGGTGACGGACCGGTGCGATCTGCGTTGCCGCTATTGCATGGCCGAGAAGATGTCCTTCCTCCCGCGCAGCGAGCTGCTGGCGCTGGAGGAGATCGCGCTGATCGCCGAGCATTTCATCGCGCGGGGCGTCACCAAGATCCGGCTGACCGGCGGCGAACCGCTGGTGCGGCGCGACGCGATCGATCTGGTGCGGCGGCTCGGCCGCCATGTCGGAAACGGCCTCGACGAGCTGACACTGACCACCAACGGCACCCGGCTGGCCGAACATGCTGATGTGCTGGCAGGGGCCGGGGTACGACGGATCAACGTCAGCCTCGACAGCCGCGATCCGGAAACCTTCCGCCACATCACCCGCCACGGCGATGTCGCGCAGGTACTGGACGGGATCGCCGTGGCGCGGGCGGCGGGTCTGTCGGTCAAGATCAACATGGTCGCGCTCAAGGGCCTCAACGACGCGGAGATCGCGGCGATGCTGGCCTGGGCGGGTGCCAATGGCATGGACCTGACCCTGATCGAGACGATGCCGCTGGGCATGATCGACGAGGATCGCGCCGACCGTTTCCTTCCGCTGACCCAGGTGTTCGACGATCTCTCGCGGCGCTTCACGCTGACCCGCGACGATCACTACAGCGGCGGCCCGGCACGTTACTGGCGGGTTGCGGAAACCGGAGCGCGGCTTGGCCTGATCTCGCCGCTCACGGGCAATTTCTGCGAAAGCTGCAACCGCGTGCGACTGACGACCGAGGGGAAGCTGTTCACCTGCCTCGGTCACGAGGACCAGGTCGACCTGAAGGCAGCGATCCGCGGCGGCGGCCTCGCCGCAGTCGACGCCGCGATCGACGATGCGATCGCCGCCAAGCCTGCGCACCATGATTTCAGCGTCGCGCGCGGTGCAGCGCCCGCCGTACGCCGCCATATGAGCGTGACCGGCGGATGAGCGGCATCCGCCGGGCGCTCGTCGCCTCCCCGACCAACCCCGCCGAGGTCGCCGCGCACGAGCTGCTCGCGGCGCATGACTGGGTGCATCCGGACGAAGCGGAGATGATCGTCGCGCTGGGCGGCGACGGCTTCATGCTCCAGACGCTGCACATGCTGCTGGAGAAGCACCGCGCCCTGCCGGTGTTCGGCATGAACCTCGGCACGATCGGCTTCCTGATGAACGAATGGCGGCCCGACGGGCTCGACACGCGCCTTTCCCGGGCGCGGCCGTTCAAGGTGACGCCGCTGGTGATGACCGCGACCACGGTCGAGGGCGAGACGCATGTCCTGCCCGCAATCAACGAGGTATCGCTGCTGCGCGAGACGCGCCAGACCGCCAAGCTCGAAGTGACGGTCAATGATCGCGTCGTACTGCCCGAACTGGTCTGCGACGGCATCCTGGTCGCCACGCCCGCGGGATCGACCGCCTACAATCTCTCCGCGCACGGGCCGATCCTGCCGCTGGGCTCGCAGATGCTGGCGCTGACCCCGATCAGCCCGTTCCGGCCGCGGCGCTGGCGCGGCGCGATCCTGCCCGAAAAGACGCGAATCTCGCTGGTGGTGCTCGACCCCGGCAAGCGCCCGGTGAGCGCAGTCGCCGATCAGCGCGAAGTCCGCGACGTCGCCCGCGTCGATATCGAAATCGATCCCAAGCGCGACCTGACGCTGTTGTTCGACCCCGAACATGCGCTGGACGACCGGATCACGATGGAGCAGTTCATCGCCTAGGGCGATCTTTCTAAAATTGTTGCCCGGCCCCGCTTGCCAAGCCCGAAACCCCCTCGTATAGGCGCCCCTCGCTGGTGTTCCCTGATAGCTCAGCGGTAGAGCTCTCGACTGTTAATCGAGCGGCCGTAGGTTCGAATCCTACTCAGGGAGCCAGCGAGATTTTCTCGAAAAATCGCCATCCACACCGCGCCGCACCGATGTGCCCGCGCGGTTACGGGTCTGCGCTTGCCGCTCCGTTCCCGAATGATCGTTCAGCGAATGGACATTTGCCTTATGCTGTTCGTTACAACCACATATCGGCACGAGTCGCCGCAAATGATTAGGAGGAAACTCATGCGCACCAGTCAGTCCCGCCGTTCGCGGGTCGCGGCGCTTGCCCTCGCCCTCGCGTCGGCATCCGTGCTCGCGTCCTGCGCGACCCCCACACCCTATCAGCCCGCCACCGGCAGCGGTTCTTACCGCACCGGCTATTGGGACGAGCAGATCGAGAGCGACCGTTTCCGCGTCACCTTCGCGGGCAACAGCCTCACCTCGCGCGAAACCGTCGAGCGCTATCTGCTCTATCGCGCCGCGCAGCTCACCGTGGAACGCGGCTACGACTATTTCACGCTTTCCGACCGGGATACCGAGAAGAAGACGCGGACCTATGTCGACCGGCCGTTCAGCTCCGGTCCCTGGGGCTATTGGGGGCCGTCGTGGCGCTATTACAGCCCGCGCTGGGGCTGGCGCGGCTGGAGCCCCTTCTATGGCGACCCCTTCTGGGACCGCGACATCGATGTGCGCACGGTCGACCGCTACGAGGCGAGCGCCGAGATCGTCGTCGGCCGCGGCCGCAAGCCAGACAACGTCCGCGCGTTCAGCGCGCGCGAGGTGCTCGAGAATCTCGGCCCGTCGATCAGCCAGCCACCGCGTCCGCGCTGAGGCGAACTGAAGGCAAAGAGAAAGGGCCGCCCGGCGACCGGGCGGCCCTTTTCTTGTGCGCCTGAACCTGGATCGTCACCCCGGCCCTGTGCCGGGGTGACGGGTAGTATCAGGGTAACAGATAGCGCCCCTTACAGTGCCCCGTGGCAGTGCTTGTACTTGTTGCCCGAGCCGCAGGGGCACGGGGCGTTGCGGCTGACACGGCCCGCCCATTGTGCGGGATCGTCGCCCAGCGCCTCGGCATCCGGGCGCGGAATCTGCAGCGCGGGGAGCTCGTTCGAGATCAGCCCGGCAGCGCCCGCATCCCAGTCAGCACTGTTGTCGATCCCGGTCAGCGGATCGATGTGCGTGGTCAGGAAATCGGGCAGCTCGGGGAGCTCGGGCGGCGGCGAGAACTGGAACTCGGCCCAGGCGAGTGTGCGCGTCACATCCTCGCGGATGCTGCCGAGCATCCGCTCGAACATCGCAAAGGCTTCCTGCTTATACTCGTTGATCGGCGTCTTCTGCGCATAGGCGCGCAGATGAACGACCTGGCGCAGCGCGTCGAGCGTGCCCAGATGCTCCTTCCAGTGATGGTCCAGATTCTGGAGCAGGATCGACTTTTCGATCTGCATCCAGGTCTCGGGGTCGAGATCGTCGGACTTGGCCTTGACGCGCGTATCGGCAAGCTCGCGGACGCGGTTCTCGACATCCTCGGGCTCGATCCCGTCCTGCTCGGCGACCCAAGCCTCGATCGGCACCTCGATGCCCAGCGTCTTCTGGACGCCTTCCTTGAGGCCTTCGATGTTCCACTGCTCGGGATAGGTCTCGGCAGGGCAGAAGCGGCCGACGAGATCGTTGACCGTCTCGGCGCGCATATCCTCGACCACGTCGCCGACGGTGTCGGCGTCCATGATGTCGGCGCGCTGTTCGTACACCACCTTGCGCTGGTCGTTCATGACGTCGTCATACTCGACGACCTGCTTGCGGATGTCGTAGTTGCGCGCTTCGACCTTCTTCTGCGCGGTCTCGATCGCCTTGGTCAGCCACTTCGATCCGATCGCCTCGCCGTCTGCGATATTGTTGCGCATCATCTTCGCGAACAGCGTGTCGGGGCCGAAGATGCGCAGCAGATCGTCGTCGAGGCTCAGGTAGAAGCGCGACAGGCCCGGATCGCCCTGGCGCCCCGAACGGCCGCGCAGCTGGTTGTCGATGCGGCGGCTTTCATGCCGCTCGGTGCCGAGCACGAACAGACCGCCGGCTTCGAGAACCTTGGCCTTCTCGGCCGCGACCTCGGCCTTGATCTGCTCGATCGCCGCCTCGCGCTCCGGCCCCTCGGCCATGTCCTTGAGCTCGTCCTCGACCCGGAACTCGACATTGCCGCCCAGCTGGATGTCGGTGCCGCGGCCCGCCATATTGGTGGCGATCGTCACCGCGCCCAGGCGGCCCGCCTGCGCCACGATATGCGCTTCGTTCTCATGCTGGCGCGCGTTGAGCACGGAGTGATCGACGCCCTCCTTGGCAAGATATTCGGACAGCAGTTCCGACTTCTCGATCGAAACGGTGCCGACCAGCACCGGCTGCCCGTTCGCTGCATGCTCCTTGATCGAGCGGGCGATGGCGATGAACTTGTCCTGCTGGGTCTTGTAGAACTCGTCGTCCTGATCGACGCGCTGCACCGGCTTGTTGGTCGGGATGGTGACCACGTTCATCTTGTAGATGTCGAAGAATTCCGGCGCCTCGGTCGCGGCGGTCCCGGTCATGCCCGAGAGCTTCGGGTACATGCGGAAATAATTCTGGAAGGTGATCGAGGCGAGCGTCTGGTTCTCCGGCTCGATGTTCACGCCTTCCTTGGCCTCGACCGCCTGGTGGAGGCCGTCCGACCAGCGGCGGCCGTCCATCATGCGGCCGGTGAACTCGTCGATGATGACGACCTTCCCGTCCTTGACGATATAGTCGATGTCGCGCTTGCGCATGACGTTCGCCTGCAGCGACTGATTGAGGTGGTGCACCACCTGGGTGTTCTCGAAATCGTAGAGATTGTCCCCTTGCAGCAGCCCCGCCGTCTCGAGCATGCGCTCGACGGTCTCGGTGCCTTCCTCGGTCAGGATGACGCTCTTCTGCTTCTCGTCCTTCTCGTACAGCTTCTCGTCGAGCTGCTTCACCACCGCATCGACCTGCATGTACAGCTCCGACTTGTCGTCGGTCGGGCCCGAGATGATGAGCGGGGTGCGCGCTTCGTCGATCAGCACCGAATCCACCTCGTCGACGATCGCCATCGCGAAGGGGCGCTGCACCATCGACGCGCGCTCATACTTCATGTTGTCGCGCAGATAGTCGAAGCCGAACTCGTTGTTCGTGCCGTAGGTGATGTCCGAATGATACGCCTCGCGACGCTGGTGATCGGCGAGGTTGGGGACGATCACGCCCACGGTCAGGCCGAGGAACTTGTAGATCTGCCCCATCCACTCCGCGTCGCGACGGGCGAGATAGTCGTTGACGGTGATGACATGGACGCCCTGCGCCGGCAGCGCGTTGAGATAGGTGGCGAGCGTCGCCACCAGCGTCTTGCCCTCGCCCGTGCGCATCTCGGCGATCTCACCGCGATGGAGGACGATGCCGCCGATCATCTGAACGTCGAAATGGCGCATACCGAGCACGCGGCGCGATGCCTCACGCACCGTGGCAAAGGCCTCGGGCAGGATCGAATCGATCTTCTCGTCGTTCGCAAGGCGCTCGCGGAACTTCACGGTCTGTGCCGCGAGCTCCTCGTTCGAGAGCGCTTCGAGCGCTGGCTCGAACGCGTTGATCTTCTGAACAATGGCCCCGAGGCCTTTGACGTAACGGTCGTTGGACGAGCCGAACAGGGATTTGGCCAAACCGCCGAGCATGATGGATTCCAGTCTGATGAAATTGCGGGATGCGCGCCCGCGTTGCGGACGCAAGGATTCGGTATGCGAAGAGGGCCGCCCGAGGGCGGCGGCGCGGCTATTCCAGCCGGCGCTCGCTCGTCAGGCGCGCGGGACGGAGCACCGGCGCGTCGTGAATTGCGAAGTGCGCCGCGGCAGGCTGCTGCGGCATTGCAACAGGGGTCGCGGTGCGGGCCTTGGCGACGGCGGCAACCGCCTCCGCCGCGACTTCGGCGGAACGGGTGATCGCTGTCTCGCTCTGCCGCTGCGCCGCACGCAAGTCGCGGTCGCCGGCGAAAGCACCGGTCAGACCCGCCAGCAGCGCGGAAAGAAACAGCAGCAATTGCACGATTCTAGCCTGTAGCATCCCCATATTGCCCACCGCTGAACGGCGAGCCGTTGCGGACATAGGGCGGGAGTCGGCTTCCTCCAACCCTAAAAGCGCGGAATGCTATTCCGCCAGCACCCAGCGGACGGGAAAGATCGCGAGAATGGCGACCGGCTGGCCGCCCCGTTTCTGCGGCTCATATCGGGCGTCCTGCGCAATCCGAAACGCGGCAGCGTCGAGCGCCGCGGAACCGGAACTGGTGCGGACGCCGCAATCGACCAGCCGGCCCGTGATGTCGAGCAGGCACTTCAGCTGAGTTACCCCCTGCTCGCCCTTCTCCATTGCTTCCGGCGGATAGTAGCTCGCGACGGGCGGCATATAGATCTGCCGCGGCGGTGTGACATGGTCCGATGGCACGGGTGCCGGCGCCTGAAGAGCAGGCAGCTGCGCCTGGCTCTGAAGCCCCAGAAGCAAAGCGGCGATCATCTCCGTTCTCCGGCATTGCGTACCACTTCGCATCCGACGCGCGCGTCGGGATAGACGTCGAGTTTCATCGAACGCACTCTGACCTCGCGCACCCGCGGATCGGCGGCGAGCGCCAGCTGCGCGACTTCCTCGCACAGCGTCTCCTGCAACTCGATGTGCCGCTCCGAACTCAGGGCGCGGATGCCCTCGCGCAGATAGTCGTAGTCGACCACCGCCCCGATCCGGTCCTCGGGCACCGCGTCATAGGCGCAGGTCAGCCACACGCTCACCGCCACGCGCTGCGGCGCGGCACGCTCGTGATCATGGATGCCCAGGCCGATCGTGACCTCAAGCCCCTCAAGCAGAATCGTATAGTCAACCACGCGACCGCTCGCGCCCTTCGAACATCACGTCGCCCTCGCGCCGCACGAAACGCTGGCCGCAATCGACGAAGACATTCTGGCCGGTGATGCTGTTTGCGGCGAGCAGATGCTCGACCGTGCGCGCGATGTCCGCGACGTCCACCCGCCGCTCGAGCAGATTGCGCGAGGCCACTGCGGCGAACTCGGCTTCGCTCTGGTCGAGGCTGGGCAGCGAGATGCCTGGCGACACCGCATTGACCCGGATGCGCGGGGCCAGCGCCATCGCCAACAGCCGCGTCGCCTCCGCCAGCCCCGCCTTGCTCAGCGTGTAGGTGAGGAAATCCGGGTTCGGATTGTCGAGCTTCTGGTCGAGCAGATTGACGATCGCGCCGTCAACAAGCCCGGTCTGTGCCGCCATCGCCGAAGCGAGCAGCAAGGGCGCGCCCAGGTTGACGTGCATGTGCCGGTCGAGCCCGGCATAGTCGGCCAGCGGCAGCGCATCCCAGGCGAAGAGCGAGGCGTTGTTGACCAGCCCTTCGACCGGGCCGCCCAGCGCCTCGGCCGCGGCGTGGACCAGCCCGCGCGTTTCGGCGGCATCGGCGAGATCGGCGGTGACCAGCGCGACGCCGAGCTCCGCCGCGAGCGCCTCGGCCTCGTCATGCGAGTCATGGTGGTGCACAGCGACCTTGTGCCCGGCGGACACCAGATGCCGGACGATCGCCGCACCGATCCGCCGCGCGCCGCCGGTGACGAGAACCCGCATCAATAGCCCATCAGCGCCAGCACTTCCTTGCGGCTGCGCTCATCCTCGCGGAACGTGCCCATCATCCGGCTGGTGACCATGCCGACGCCGGGGGTGCGCACGCCGCGCGCGGTCATGCAGGCATGGCTCGCCTCGATCACCACCGCGACGCCGCGCGGATGGAGATGGTTCCAGATGCAGTCGGCGACCTCCGCGGTCAGCCGCTCCTGCACCTGCAATCGCCGCGCATAGGCATGGAGCACGCGCGCGAGCTTCGAGATGCCGACGACATGGTCCTGCGGCAGATAGGCGATCGACGCCTTGCCGATGATCGGCGCCATGTGATGCTCGCAATGCGACTGGAAGGGGATGTCCTTCAGCAGCACGATCTCGTCATAGCCGCCCACTTCCTCGAAGATTCGCGAAAGGTGATGAGCGGGGTCCTCGCCATAGCCCTGGCAATATTCCTTCCAGGCGCGCGCGACGCGCTTGGGCGTGTCGATCAGCCCTTCCCGACTCGGATCGTCGCCGGCCCAGCGCAGAATGGTGCGCACCGCTTCCGCAACCTCGTCCGGAACCGCGATCTTCGGCGGCGAAGCGACGATATCGCCGTCATCGGGCTCATCGTGATCGTGACAGCTCATCGTCCTGCAAATCCTGTGTTTTTGTGCGTGACGCTACGGCAAGCACGCCTGTCTGTGTTGCGCTTCGGCAACAACCCTGCCTGAACCGGAATAGCAAGCATTTCCGCGGGATTCCTAGCGTGATTTGACGTTGACGTAAGGATTCGGGGAACGGTAGCTTCCGCAACAACACACACAGGTGACCGCCAAAGAAGCGGCGCCATCCCCAGAGAGGAGGCCTTTCATGCGGAAGTTCCAACTGCTCACCGCGTCTGCCATCGCGCTGATGGCCACAACCCCCGCCTTTGCGCAGGACACCGCCGCACCCGCTGCCGAGGAAGACGAAGTCGTCGTCGTTACCGCGACGGGCCGCGCCCAGGCGGCGCAGGACGTGCCGATCGCAGTCAGCGTCGTCGGCGCTGAACAGCTCGAAAATGCCGGCGTCAGCGACATTCGCGGCCTGCGCCAGGTGACCCCCAGCCTTCAGGTGACGACGGGCCAGTCGGCCGCGACCGGCGTGGTGCTGCGTATTCGCGGCATCGGCACCGCGGGCGACAACCCCGGCTTCGAACCGGCGGTGGGCGTGTTCATCGACGGCGTGTTCCGCGCCCGCGCGGGCGTCGCGCTGTCCGATCTGCCCCCGATCGATCGCGTCGAAGTGCTGCGCGGTCCGCAGGGCACGCTGTTCGGCCGCAATACATCGGCCGGTGCGCTCAGCATCACCACGCAGGGCCCTTCGTTCGACCTCGGCGGCTATCTCGAGGGGAGCTACGGCAATTATAACGAGATCGAGGTCAAGGGCGGCATCACCGGCGGCGTGAGCGAACAGCTCGCGCTGCGCGTGGATGGCGGCTATCACAAGCGTGACGGCTATATCACCGATCCCAACACCGGCCGCGACTTCAATAACATCGACCGCTGGTTCGTCCGCGGCCAGGCGAAGTTCGAGACCAGCGACGTCACCTTCCGCCTGATCGGCGACTATGCCCAGACCGACGAGGCGTGCTGCGGCGCGATCAACACCGGCTCGGGCTTTGAGCTCCTCCCCTCCGGCCGCGATACCACCACCGCAGGCGGCGTATTGGGCTTCATCACCAGCAATCTGATCGACGCGCTGGCGGGAACCCCCGCGCTCGGCGGCGCGGTCGGCCGCGACGGCATCGTCCGCCCATTCGATCGCGAGGGGCGGCAGATGGCGACATCGCCGAACCGCAACCTGACCGAGAAGGTCAAGGAATGGGGCGTTTCGGGCCAGCTCGACTGGAATCTGGGCGACGTGACGCTCACCTCGATCACCGCCTATCGCGACTGGCGCGCGGTGCGCAGCCAGGACATCGACTTCTCGGGCGCCGACCGCGCCTATCGCGACGGCTACCGCACCGGCATCAAGGACTTCACCCAGGAACTCCGCCTCAAGGGCAGCGCGTTCGACGGGAAGCTCGACTGGCTCGTCGGCGGCTTCTACCTCAACGAGAAGCTGAACCTGACCGACGTGGTCCGCTACGGCACTCAGGCCGACCAGTTCGTCGACGGCATCTTCAGCCAGCTGACCCGCAACGCGCTGCTTCCCAACGGCGCGCAGCTGTTCGGAACGCTGGGTGCGGGCGTGCCCCTGTTCGGTCAGGTCGCCTTCTCCCAGATGACTCCTGCACAGCAGGCGGCCGTTCTCGCAAATCCCGGTGTGCGCGACACCTTCCTCCTGCCGATCCCGCGCACGCCGGATGGCGCAGGTCAGCAGGCCGATCGCTACAAGGTGGATACCCAGGCGTTCGCGCTGTTCACGCACAACATCATCAACATCACCGACAATCTCTCGCTGACGCTGGGCCTGCGCTACAACCGCGAGACCAAGAAGATCGACGCGAACCTCAATGCGTCGGTGCCGTCGTGCAGCTTCTGGCTCAACCCGAACTCGGCACTGTTCCGCCAGGCGCTGATGGCGCAGGGGGCGAGCCCGTCCAACCCGCTCGGCCTGTTCGGCCTCGCGCATCTCTATACCTGCAACCCGACGATCAACTCGGAGTTCAACGGCGCGTACAACGGCAAGCGGACCGAGGACGAGTTCACCGGCACCGCGAAGCTGGCGTTCAAGATCTCCGACAATTACCTGCTCTATGGCGGCTATGATCGCGGCTACAAGTCGGGCGGGTACAACCTCGACCGCGGTTCGTTCGACTCCCGTTTGCTCGGCGGCAATGGTGCGCAGATCAGCGATCTGGAGTTCGGCAACGAGCTGGTCGACGCCTATGAAATCGGCATCAAGAGCAACCCGATCCGCGGCCTCCAGATCAACCTCGCGGGCTTCTACCAGGAGTTCAAGGGCTACCAGAACAACTCGTTCGAGGGCACGCGCTTCGTCACGCGCAACTTCGCCAAGGTGATCTCGAAGGGCATCGAGCTTGAATCGGTGATCCGCCCGACGTCGAACCTGACCTTTGCACTCAACTACACATTGCTCGACACCGAGGTGAAGGATCCGCTCGCCGGTTCGGACAACGGCAAGCCGCTGACCAACTCGCCGCGCAACGTGATCACCGGCGCGGTGACCTGGACTCCGCAGATCAGCGACAGCGTCGGCGCGCTGTTCCATGTCGACTGGCGCACCAACAGCGATGCGAACACGATCAACAATCCGGTCGCACGGCCGTACACCACCAATGACGGCTACAGCATCGTCAACGCCCGCATCGGCCTGAATTTCGGCAAGGACAGCCAGTTCGGCATCGAGGCCTATGTCGAGAACCTGTTCGACACCTATTACAACATCACCTCGTTCCCGATCCCCGAACAGGGCGCCAGCTTCGCGGTCTATCCCGCACCGCCGCGCTTCTACGGCGTGAAGGCGCGCGTGAAGTTCTAGGAACAAGAACCCGACCAGCCGGGCCATTCCGGCGACAGGAGGGCGCGCCCGGGAAACCGGGCGCGCCCTTCGCCGTTATGCCCCTGTGGAGAGAATCGGCTCGGTGTGCGCCCGTGGGGAACGCGTTGCGGCGCGCAAACCGTTCAAGGGCGCGCTCAGAGGGCGAGTTCTCCACAAACAAACGCCCGTTATGGTCTTGAAAGGCCATCAAGTACGTGCATCGCGTAAAGAACCACAGTACATCGTTTCCAGCGACAACGGTGGGAACGCAGCCCACAAACCGTCGGCGCTGGAGCATATCTGAGCCCGGGGGCTTGTCACCGGCTCACAGAGGAGAAGAAAATATGGCGGAAAAGAAGGCATCCGGCGGGGC
>Ga0247823_10000709_pt1 | contig 28081 bp, 35 predicted proteins | sample 13C_PalmiticAcid_2_FD_192426 | JGI IMG/M metagenome (GOLD analysis project Ga0247823, IMG submission 192426) | Soil microbial communities from agricultural site in Penn Yan, New York, United States - 13C_PalmiticAcid_Day30 | ecosystem: Environmental > Terrestrial > Soil > Agricultural land...
GGGTGAAAGCCTTGCTCATGGTGGGCGATTCCCAGGCAAAAAATGAAAAAGCCCGCAGCTTTTGGCTGCGGGCTTCCATATGGTGCGGCTGGCAGGAATTGAACCCACGACCCCTTGGTTCGTAGCCTGCTGAAAAACGAATGGGGTCATGTAAATCAACAGGTTACGGGCGTCCACCCTACCTTTGCAGCGCGACTGCGCACGAGTGAGCATTCTACAGTCGCGCAAAAGTCGCGCACTCTCCTATGCTCCCAGGGGCACCTAAAACACTGTATATTGAACCAGTGTTTTCAGAATTCAACTCGCTTCAGCCATGCACGTGACCATGACCCCGCTAAGGTCTGGGGGCCGTCCTGTACCCGCCGGCTCTCGCACACCAATGCGCGGAACGCTCGCCACAAAGAAGTTCATTGGCGGCGACGCTTGGTACAAGGTGCTTGGATTTCAGCAACACGGCTGTGCCCCCGGCAAGTTCGAACTTTACGAAGCGCGCGTGAAGAACTGCGAGGCAGAGTCGTCTGTCGTTGTGTACTCCGGCACCGCATATGAGGATGGGGCATGGGTTGTCCAAGAATGGGCGGTTGATGTGGCACCGACAGCACCGACACCTTTCGCAATCGGCTGGATCAACCCTGCGCGGCACCGCGAGCAGCAGCCGTAGTTCAGAGCAGCGTGGGCGTGTCCGGCGTGGACGGCCCAGCGTCGAACATCTCAACTGGCGTCAGCCGCAGCAGTTCCCGCGCCTCCTGCACCGTCCCCGCGAGCCATTGGTCCACGTCGGCCTGCTCGATGGCGATCACGCTGCGCTTGTCCTGCTGTTCGAACGGCAGCGGCTGCTTGGTAGCGGGGTCCAGATCCGGGCGATGCATCCGGCTCATGAGGGGGTGGCTGTTCGCGTGCAGAGTGAGCATCGTGTAGCTCTCGACCTCTTCACCGGTGGCAGGGTCTTTCCAGACATTCCACAGGCCCGCCAGGCCCCAAGGCTCGCCGTCGGCCCGGCGAAAGCGCCACCACACGTTTTTGCCGCTCTCCCAGTTGGGTTCATCGAACCAGTCCGCCGGGATGATGCAGCGCTGCCCGCGCGCCCAGGGGTGCTTGTAGCTGGCCTTTTCGGTCAGCTCTTCGCTGCGGGCGTTGTTCGTGGCGTACTTGATATCAGCGGTCTTGGAGAACCATGGGACTAGGCCCCAGCGCCCAGCTACCAACTCGCGCTCGTAGCCCACCTCATCGCGCGCGCGGCGGATGAATGGTCCGGGCTTGCGCGGCGCCACGATGCCGCCATCCCAGGCGAGTTCGTTCCTGGGGCGCCAGTGTTTGCGGATGCCGGCCTCTTTCGTCGATCCGTACAGGTTGCACATGGCGCCAGCATACCCCCGGCAGTAGGATGTGGCCATGGAGCCTGACCACCCCACCCTGCTCCGCCGTCCCAACCCCGGCGGCATCCCGTCGATCGTCGAGGACGTTCTGCCGGGAAGTCCATGGGACTACAGCATCACGCAAGTGGGCGATGCGTGGTCGGTCAAATACCTAGTAGACGGCAAAGAAGTCTACGCAGGACTCGGCCCGGTCGAAGTGCTCAGGTCGCCAGCGCCGTTCTGAAACAGAAAAACCCCCTGACCCGAAGGCCAGGGACGAAACCAACGGTCCAGTGGAAACTGAGATCGTTGGAGGGAGACACGGTCACAAGAACAGCGCCCAGACCAGCGTGGCGAAGGCAGCGATCCAGATCAAGCCGACGACGGTCATCGGGTCAGCGCGCGGTAGGATCCTTCGCAGGCGAGGCCGGCGATGCGGGCTTGGTCAGCATGCCGCGCAACTCGTTCCTGAGCTTCATCAAGCCGGCGCTGCACGTCGGCAAGCATTCTTTCGGTGGCTTCGGCTGCAGCGCTTCCGCCGGGAGTGGAGGGATTGACGGTGCAGGCGCGGGCACGGGCGGCAGCGAGCTCGTCGCGCAGGCTGCGACCAGCAGCAGCGGCACCAGCAACAGCGCCCTCCAGGGCATCCGATTTCTTTCTGGCATCTTCGACCTCCTTCTGTACGGCCGCGGTGCGGCGGGTTCCTTCATCGAGCGCAGCGCGTACGGCACGGCCTGACTCGCGCTCCCAGTCCACGCGCTGGCTCACAACTTCCAGCTCGGCAAGACGCAGGCGGTTGGTCTGCAGCGCCGCGAAGGCGCCCACAACCAGCACGCACGCAATGGCGGCCTTGGTGATCACGCTTCGCCCCTCGTGGCCGGCGCCGAACCGATCTGCAGGGACACGTGCGGCACTGGCCAGGACAGCGGCCAGCGGTAGCCCGACACACGGCTTTCGGGGAAGGCGCGGACGTTCACCTCGTTGCCCTGGTTCCCGCCCAGCACCAGCAGCCTGCCGTCGATGGTCAGGCCCTCCAGGAAGCCCACATGCCCGCCACCGTCGCGCGTGAAGACCACGATGCAGCCGGGCGCCGGGCCTGGAAGCTGCTGCCCCCAGGTGAGATACGACTTGGCCGACTCGAAACGGCTGGACACGATCCCGACGTTCTCCAGGCAGAAGCCCACGAAGGCCGCGCACCAGGGCGTTTCGTCGTCCTTGATGCCGCCGCGCTTGATGGTCTTCCACATCTGCACGATCAGCGGGTTGTGCGTGACACCGGGTATTTCACGCACACCGATGTAGCGGCGCGCCTCGGTGATCCATGCGGGGTTGCTCATTTGATGATCTCCTTCACATCGCGGGCCAGCTCGCCCAGGTCGTGGTCCTTGCGCTTGTCGGCCCAGGCGAAGCCGGCGCGCACGATCACCCAGCCCGGCAACCCACAGGCGAAGATCAGGCCGCCAAGGGCCATCAGACCGACCACGCCGCCCACAGCCAGGTGCTGCAGTTGCAGGTACTCCACTGCCATGGCGCCGCCGCCCACGCTCGACACCACCGTGCAGATCAGGGCCATGGCCCACTCGCGTTTGCTCTTCGGTTGCACCCAGAGCATTACCACCACGGCGGCCAGGCCTGCCGGGATGCCGAAGGCGATGGCGGCCTTGTAGAGCAGGTATCCCCCTGCGGCGGTGGACGAAGTAGGTTCGCTCATGGCTCAACTTCCGTAGGGCTGGGATTGAATGTTTCTGGTGCGGACGGATACTCATGCCGCGGTGAGTACAAGCGTTGCAAGCGCATGCGCAGCGTTCCCACCAGGGTTGTAGGCAGCGGGGTCTTCCGTCGTTCCGACCACGCTTTTCACAGCACTGAAAGACTGAAACCGCCCAGAAACTTGGAAGTCCAGTGCGTACCCGGCCGGGGCTGACGCCGTGGCGAATGAACCGGCGAAAGCGCCTACAACGATGCACGCAGAAGGCGAGGCGGCCGGGATGCTGCCAACGCTCGGAGGGTTTGCAGTGTTGGAACCGGGTGCCGCAAAAGCGGCTGATGCCGATCGGACAACTGCCACGTTTCTTACTGCGTAGCTGTTGGCGTTGATGCCGTTCGAGGCGCCAAAGGTAAGCCGGAGAGCATCGCCTCCACCACCTGCCGCCACTTTCGTCGCAACCCACAGGAGGCGCGTGCCACCAGTGGCCGCTAGATTGGCCCTGACCGTCCACCCAGTGCCTGACACCCCAGTGTCGATCCCGATCGACGGAGCATTGGTTGTGCCAAGAGCTACGACGATGATGTCGCCCGCAGCTGCGGCGGGCATACTGATGTTGTGCACCGAAGCTGCGCCAGCTACAGTCGAAACATCGTCGACGATGAGGGGGCCGACCCCTGCCGTCATCTTTGCGCTGGCTACGATTCCCGGTATCACAGCGGCTCCGTCGAACCGAACACGTCGGCCACGCTGCTTGAGACGAATTTCACCGTCACCGTGTCGCCCGGCTCCAGCACCAACGTGCCTCCCTTTGGCGGATTGAGCGTGACACCTGAGCCGGACAATGTCAGGTTGCCCGAGGCGCCTCGATTGGCGACGTGGTACTCCTCGGGGGCCGCGAAGCCGTCGCCGACGTCGAAAGTGCCCGTCTTCGCGCCAGTCGCCGTGAAACGCACGTAAGAGCCAGCATCGCTCGGATCGAAGGCCCGAGCTGCCGTGGCGTCAGTGATGAGAGGGGCGGCAGAACCCCCTCCACCGCCTCCATCCGCTTGGCCATGAACGCCACCGGGGCCACCACGGCAATCTCGGATCACCGTGGGGACGCCGCCTGCCGTGGTGATGTGGAACACCCGCGCATAGTCGACCAGGTTGTTCCAGTTGGTCATGCTGGTGGAAGTCGTCATCGCGCCTGTGGAACGCGCCACCACGAGGTAGTTCTCCGCTGAGTTGGTCAGCGTAAGCGTGCCGTCAACGATGTCGAATCCGCCCCATCTCGCACCACCGAGATACCCCCATGTGAGTGCTGCGCTGGTGGCCGGGTCACGCCCATAGACCTGCTGGTGCGCCAGGATGTCCAGCGCCTCGTTGACGATGGGAAATGGATCAGCGGGATTCCCGCCTGGTACGCGCGGAGCGCTCATGGTGCTGATGTCTCCAAAGTGGCGGCGAATCCCTCGCCAACGGTGTCCGAGAGTTGCTGTGCGGTGATCGTGATGAGGTCGCCGCTGGTGAATCCGTCAGCGGCAATCTCGGCCGCCGAATACGTCCATTCGAGATCGGTGTCGTTGTGCGTCCGCACGAGGCTCAAGCCGTCGTAGACCTTGAAGCGGAAGGCCGCCAGGGTCTCACCCAGCGGCGCGAACGTGCCGGTGGTGGTGTACCGGGCCACCAGACGCGATCGGCGACCCGCCGACACCTCCAGGTCGCCGCCAGCGTTGGCGTGAGCTCGAAGGCGCCAAGGGCTGTAAGGCATCAGCGAGATGCCGCTGTCGGCGAACTCCTCCTCGATCACCGAGGACAGCAGCAGGTTGAGGGTCACCGCCTTGACTTGCTGCTCCACGCCGATGTCGGTGGTCTCATTGACCATCCGGCGCAACATCGAGTCAAGCAGAACGAAGCGCGCCCCCGATGGGTGCTCGACGATCTTGTGCTCTTGACCAAGCTGACCGCGCAGGAACTGCGAGAGGTCATAGATGCGGTACAGGCCATCGTTGCCGACGAAATCGGCATGCACGAAACGCAACGGCTCGTCCCCGATGACAGCAGCGTTGATGGTGCGGTCGACCGCCATGTCGGCAAGTGTCGAGCTGCTCAACTCGCCGCGGACGCGAACGCGAACCTTGCCGCTGTGCTGGAGAGACCAGCTACCTCCTGCATGGCTAGCAAGCGCCGTGGTTGTCTCGCCGATCACTGCGGAGTCACCCGTGATGAACTCCTGTTCATAGGCTTCGGGAAGCCGTGCGCGCACGAACACTGCCCCTGGCCATTCGTCCGCCGCGCTGGATCGGCCAGGGGTGATGGCGACGTAGGGCCCAGGGGCATCGGCGTCAGCGTCACGCAGCGCAGGGATGTTGACCGTCTGCCACTCTGTCGGGGCAATGAGCACCGGTTCCGCCGGCACGTAGCCCTCGTAGGTTGGGTCGGGCGGATTGAGCACGCTGGCGTCATCAAGCGCGCAATCCCATTCGATCACCACCAGCGAATCGCGCTTCGTGATGACGCGCAACCTGTAGGTGCGACCCTGCGGATTGGTTGTCGTAATGATCTGACCAGGTTGCACCCTGGCGTACTTGCGACCGCCCACACGCAGCGTCACACGCCCGAGGCCGGCCATGAGATCGAGCAGCATCGAGGTAACGGTGTTCTTGGCTTGCGCTGGCGTCATGCCAAAGGCCATCTCCACCACCCTCGTGCTCACCATGCTGCTGTCGATACGATCGCTGAACTCCGTGCCAACTGCGTAGTCGGCATGGGCGTTGCGATAGCGCAGCGCGATCTGCGCCGGCAACTCGCTCTCGTTCCCTTGCACCAACGGGAACGGTTCACCGGGGTCGGCATCTTCGTTGGCGCCCAGGTCACTCCAATCGACCGCCATGACGGGCACCGTGGCGCGCGGAGAGATGTAGAGCCTGTCGGTGCAGAACGCCTCGTACTTGGCGTAGGGTCGAAGTGTCTCCAGGTGCGCCCGCGTGCCGCTCACATCGCCTGTTGCATAGCCCTCCAGTGGCACGTCGTACAGATCCTCGTGCACCTGAAACTCATTGGGCATGTAGCCCGCGCGGACCAGAAGCGCATCGACAGTCGCCTTGACGTTGGTTTCGAGCGTAGGCTGATAGACCGGGTCCGTGCCGTATCCACAATAGAGACGCGAGAGTCGAAACGAGGCAAAGATGGCGCCGCGCATGTCAGTCACACCAACGGCGCCGAATGCCCAGGATCTGCTCCCGACCGCCAGAGCATTGGGCGAAACGACCGTCATGAACAGGCTGTTGTCGACGTAGATCTCCATCGTGTGCAACGTGCCCGCCGGGAAGACGATTCCCAATCGGCCAGTCAATGGAAGGTTCGTCGCAACAACTTCAGGCTCAGGCAAGTTGAGGCGATGCCAAACCAGATCAAAGCTGGCGCCTGGGTTTGAAACGGAGTCGTGATCCCGAATGGAAAGCCTGTGGGAGTTCAGCCCATCGCTGAAGATCCAGAACTGAGTTGCTCCATTGGCGTAAGTCGGACCGCCCACGGGGGAGCGGATCTCCATGTCGAAAAAGTTGTAGTCGAGCGCGATGTATCGGTCGGTGGTGGCGAAGTCATGTGCGACGTCAAAGTCGCCACCGTCCGCCGGAAACTGGAATCGCGTTTGTCCGCCGTTTGGAAACGACCACTGAAGTTCGACGCCGGTCGTCTTAAAGTCCAGCGACGTGAACACGCCGCTCGCACTCGGCGTTGCGTTCTGAGCGGGAGGAAGCTGATCGCCGAGCTCCGTCACATTGGTCAACGGCATGTATATCCGCGCACCCGATAGATCAATTCCGGAAACGGTGTTGGCCTGGTGCTCCAGGTTCGGAATCTGCTTTCCATTGGTCAACTGCAGACCCGTGATGACGATGCTTGTTCGGCCGCGGTATGCCGGCGCATTGCCCACGCCCACCGCCGCTTCATAGGTCGGGTCCGGCAATTGATCGTCCGCTCCTGTGTAGACGACGTAGGAGGCCCAAATGCCTTCCTTGGTCGTGACTTCACTGCGCACGAGCTCGGCATTGAGCCAGTCACGAGCCACGTCGGTAGTCACGTTCTCGGAAAGCAGGATCATGACGTCACACTCGTAGGTGAACGTCGTGTACTTGCTGCCACCGCCCTTCCCTACTTTCTTTCGCTGAGCGATTTCGCGCACGGGGCTGGCCCAGACAATCTGCCCCGTCAAGCGCGGCTTACCAGCCAGCCAAGGCACTGCCTGGCCATAGGCCGTTCCAATGATGTTGCGATCCTCCAGGCGCGGGCCCTGCTGGTTGCTGCCGCCCATGGCCGACGAGAGGAGCGAGCCCGCCATGAAGCCCCAGGAGGCGTATGAAATGCCCCAGAGCCCGCCAGTGAAGAACGAGCCGATGGCCGCGCCGATGTAGGGAAGAGCCTCAGACATGGGCCACCTCCGGGAATCGGAATGCCGCAACGAACTTCATGCCGGCGGCGAGGACCAGCCGCTGCTCGACCACTTCGCCGCGGCGGTTGTCCGCATGAATGATCGACAGGCCGCCCAAGTGGTCACCCAGAATGCCAACGTGGTGGGGAAACCTGTCCCACGCGATCACAAGCAGATCGCCCGGGGCCATCTCTGTCTGCGGCACTTCGTGGGCCATCAGTGGCCGTATTTGCCGCATGAGCGTCACGCCGTCTGGAAGCCGCCGATAGCCCGTGACGTTCCATTCCCGCGCCTTGAGCCCGAGATCCCAGGCAACACCCACCGGCAGACCCACGCAATCGATGCCGCCCAGAGGACCCTTGACGCGCCCCTGGTGCAAATAGGGCGTGCCGATGTAGGCACGTGCTGCGGTCACGACATCGGGCCGGCTCATCCGCCTACCCCGCTCAGAATTCGGTCCGCCGTCGGTCGGTGTTCCTCTCCCTGGAAGTTGGGCACATTGCCGAACTTGTCGCGGCAGTCAGGGCCAAGGCGCTTGCGGCACCCCGCTTCTGCGATGAGTGTGTCGCCGACCTGAATGGCAAGAACAGCCGGCGCAGTCAGTACGAATGCGCCTGAGGCGAACGAACTCACCTGCATCTCAATGCCTGCGTTGTTGCCGGTGAGCCATTTGACGTTGCCGGCACCGAAGTAGTCGACGCTCTGGCCCGCACCGCTGCAAATGAACCTGCCCTGATCCGTTACACCGGTGACCGTCAGGTTGTGCCGAAACCCCGTGGGGTTCGCGTTGCACTGCGCTGAGCCAGTGGAGAACAGCCGCGCGCGGCATGTGGGCTGCGACACAATGCCGATGGGTTGTTGCAGTCGTTGCTTGAGGCAGCGCAACTCCATCGTAATCTTGGCGCTCTCCACCTTGGGCTGACCCATGGTGCCCACCTTGAGCGTCTCGATGTCGTCCGCAATCGTCGTCGTCGCCACATCCCATCGAAACAGGAACAGACGGAAACGAGCAGAAAACCAGCGGCCAGCAAGCAGGTCGGCTTCCAGAAACGTCTGGCCATTGTTGAGCGTGACGAAGCTCGTTTCGTCGACCTCGAACCCGGCCGTGCTCTCCAAGGTGCCGAAGGTGAGCCCATGCAGCGGGGAGAACTCGAAACTGGTGAGCCCTGCAAGGTTCCACGGGAGGCTGTTCCATGGCGTGATGTCGATCTTGCGAGGCACCGAGAGCGATGTCAGACCCATCGTCGTGCCGTCGGCACGCTGCAGCAGAAGCCCAACAGCCATACAGGTGTGGCCGGTGTCGTAGTGCGCCTGGAGCGATGCAGGGATGTTCATGCTTCCTGCCGCGTTTCCCGGATGCTGATGTCCGACCAAGAGGTGAGCATTGCCGAGCCACCGAGGACTGCAAACGCGGCTTGCGGCGACGTGAATGCCACCGGAACATGGAACTGGCCCATGAGGGCATACGTATCGCCGCCCGCATGGCCGGCGATCACCACCCGGCCATCAGTCGTCGTGATCGTGCTGGACCCAGTGATGTCGGTGGTCGTGCCCGACCTCGTTCGAAACACCTTGACACCCGGCGCGGGCTTGTAGATGGGCCGAACGGCTGTACGGCCTGGGGACTGGTAGAGCCGATTGATCTGCCAGGTCGTGCCGCTGATCAACGTGAGATTCGAGTTTTGAAGGGTGAGCCGATAGTCGGACCAGTCCTTAAAACGAAATCCGTCGATGCCTCGGACCACCCAAAAGAACGCGCGCAAGGCCTCGAACTCTTCGCCTGTTCGCGGTGGCTGTTCAAAGGAATACTCATGAAGTGGATACGGGTCCATCAGGTTCGTGAACCGCTGACCGCCAATCGTCCCTGCCTGCATTGCCGTGAAACGTGGACCTCCCACCATGTTGGCGCTGATCTCGGGCGGAAAGAGTTGCTCGTAGAACGACATCACATGTTCCTTTGAGCGGCCTGGAGACCACGTGCTGCAGCTTTCGAGAGCTGCGCTTCTGTGCGCCGGTCCACCGGGCCCTGCACCGAAAAGTAGTTGGTGACGGAGAAGGCACGCCCGGCTCCAGCGGCGTTCTCAGAAGCGGGAATGATCCTTTCACCCTCGTGGACCATGGCGAGCATGTCACGCGGCACATAGTCAGTACCAACGTCAAAGGACGGGACTCCGCCGAATAGACTGCCGGCGATGCTTTTCAGCGCTCCGCCAACCACACCGTCACCGCTGCCGCCACCAACCATGTCCCCAAAAAGGTAGCGAGACAACTGCGCAGCAGCGGCCTCTGCCACCATTCGGCTCAGCATCTTGGTGAAGGCCTCGCCAACGTTGTCGAACTTTCCTTCCATGAGATCGACGAAGGTGTCACCCAGCGCGTCTTGGATGTTCTCGGCTGCACGCTGGGTGAAGTCGTCCAGTTCGCTGATCTTGTCCTTCTGTTCATCGGCAATGCCGAGGAAGGCCTGTGCGGCTTCGGTGTACTTGCGCAGTGCATCTTCGCTGCCGACCAGGCCCAGCTCGCCCTTCTCGTAGGCGGCGCTGAGTTCGAGCATGACGTCACGTTGCTGCTCAAGCTGCCGGGTGGCACCGGCGTCTACCAGGTCCTTGATCCGCTGGACGCGATCCTCTTCCGCCTCTTTTGCTTTGCGAGCGCTCTCGGCACGCAACTCATCGGCTTCCTTCGTGGCTGCAGTGAGTTCCCGATCGAGGTCGAGCTGCTGCGCAGTGGCAAGAATCTGCTTGCGCTGCTCGTCCGTAACCTTGCCCAGGCGGCCAAGCTGCAGATCTCGGAGCGCTTGCTCGGTCTCCGTCAGTTTTTCGGTGGCCTCCAGTTGCTTCTGCAGCGCCTCCAGGTAGCGCTTGGCTTCTGCGTAGGGATCTTTCGCAGCACCGCCCTTGGGCTTCTTGGGATCCTTGGCGTCTGGTGGCACCACCAACGACGGCCGGCGCGTGAGGCGTGCCAGTTCTGCGGCGCTCTGATCATCGGCGCTGAATGTGGGCTTGAACCTGCCCTTCTGCGCCGGGTCTTCCATGCCGTAGAAGCCGCGCACGTTTTCCCAGTACCGCTGAGTGGCGATTTCAAAGAATCCCTTGCCCTCTTTCTGGCCGACCCTGAATCGATCGATGACCTCATTGATTCCGGTCACAAGGTCAATGGTCAGGGACCGACTCGCGTCTTGCGCGTTCGCCTGCAGCTGAGCGAGCTGCTTGTTGAACTTGTCGACCTCCTCGGCCTGCTCCGTGGTCACGGTCGCTTGCAGCTTTCCAGCCTCAGCGAGATCCCGGAGGTACGGTCCAACTTCCTTCACCGATTTGCCGAACAACTCCTGAACGGCCCGGGCCTTGTCCCCATCATCGGCGAATCCCTGCAACGCGACAGCCGTCACGCGCAGTGCCTCGGCGGGGTCCAGGCGCTTCAACTCCGCAATATCGAGATTGAGCGCCTTCAAGACGGCGCCTGCGCCCTTGTCCGGGTCTGCGTCCTTTAGAACCTGGTTGAACTTGACCAGGGCGCCGCTGGCAATCTCGAAGGATCCACCCGTCTCCCGTGCAATCCGGTCGAGTGCGCTGATGTTCTCAACTGTTGATCCGCTGACTTCGGCCAGGTCCTTCAAGCCATCGATCGCATCCCGTGCGTCGGTGGTGAGACTGATCAGACCCGCAGCAGTAACGGGTATCGCCAGCGCACCCAGGGCAGCAACTGCCGTGGTCTTGAGCGTGTTGAGATTGAAGCCCAAGCCGTCGACGCGCTTGCTCACGGCCGCAAAGGCTGCCGCCGTCTTGTCTTCAGCGGTAAGCGCGATCTTGGGTTGCGTCATGACTCAAAGCTGGCGTTGATGGATGCGACCTGCCGGGCGAGTTGCTCGGCAGTAGGCTGCTGTTCGGCTTCCTCGCCCTGGTCGTTGATCTGCCAGGGATCTGTGCCCAGGAACTGCGATGCCGCCCAGCGAGTCTTGTCGGCCTTGCGCAGTTCGCCGTTGTGGATGGCGGCCAGCAACTGCGCATGCCGCAGGCGATCCGCCGCCGGGTGCAACTGCTCTTTGGTGAACATGACCTGCCATTCCCCGAACTCCTCTGCGCTCATGCGCTCGCCCAGTTCTTCCACAGTGCAGCCCAGCCGAAGGGCAAGAACGAAGGCGAAGCGCCTGTCCGGCTGGTGCGCTAGTTTTTTGCGATTTCCTGCTTGTTGCGTCCGTTGAGCGACTCGGCGACCTTGAAGAGTTCCAGCACGTCACTGGGGTTCTCCGCACCAAACACGTCCCACTCGGCCTCGCTGTAGAGTGGCTTGCCGTCGGCGAGCGTGACGGTGCGCGCCAACGTGTAGGAAACCACGTGCCCGCCGGCGCGCGCGCGGGCGCGCCCCTCGGTCTCGCCGTCGCGAGGCTTTTTTGCCTCTTCGTTGACATGCTTTTTTTCAAACATTTCGGAGAGCAGGAGGCCGCGCACGACGACATCGGCGCCCAGCGCTGGGACGGTGACGGTCTGCTTGCGCAGGACCGGAGACTTGACTTGATCGCGGTTGAGCAGTGCCATGGGTTCAGTTCATCCAGAAGGACATCGGGGCACGAAGATTCATGCTGAGCGGCGTGGTCACGGCAGCGCCCGCTTCACCCTGCGGTGAGAGGTTGCAGCTCATGTAGGCCGAAAAAGCCAGCTTGACGCCGGTGGCGAACGTCAGCAGAACGCAACCAGGCGTCTTGCGGTCGTCGAAACCCTTGGCGGCGAGCAGCGCGGCATCGTTGGGCACCCAGAGCGATGTCGAAGCCACGACGATGGGCGAACGGTTGCCGGGGATCTGGAAGTCCTGGTCGGTGTGAATGGTCGGGATCAGGATCTGCGCGGCTTCGCCACCGCTTGGCGTGAAGTTCTGCAACGTGCTGGCCTGAGCGCCGAAGGTGATCTCCTCCGCCGTGCCACTCACGAAGTCGTCGAACAGCGTGCTGTCGATACCCTCCAGGGTGAACTCATCCGTGGTCGATGCGGAGACACGCACCACGCGGTAGTTCAGCTGCGTCATGCCCACGATCTTCAACAACAGGTAGTCGCCATTGGAGTAGCCGTGCGCCGTGCTGTCGGCCACGGCCGGGTTGGCCTTGCTGATGTCGGTGATGGTCTTGGGGGCGGCCAGCAGGGTCTGCACGGCCACTTTCACTTTGCTCCAGACGTTGATGTCCATGCGATGCTCCTGTGGGTTTCAAAGAATTTGGTCGGGGGCCTCGGCGGCCACCATGTAGGTCATGCGCCAGTCCTGCGCGCGCGATGCAATGAGCCGGTCTTTGTCCTCGCTGACCACCGGCCGACTACCTGTGATCTGCACGCCGAGTTTGCAGAGGGAGCGCAGCGTTGCGCTGGCCGCAAGCAGCTTTTCCACCTGCAGGCCGAGATCTCTCGAGCGCGCGACTGCCTCGGTCCCGTGAGCGGCCACGCAGGTGATGGATACGCCCAGCGCGCGCTCCTCGATGCTCGCCATCGTGTTTAAGGTCACCGTCTCACCCTCTGCCGATTCGTCCACCAGGATGGCCGGGAGCAGGTTGGGCGGGACGGCGTCCACGCGATCGAGGTAGACGTTCGAGCCTGCAGCGGTTGCGCCGGTCGCCAGGATGCTGCGCACCGCTTCGAGGATCTGCTGTTGGGCGTGTGCCATGCCTTCAGCCTTTGCGCAGGCGAAGCAGGGTGGTGCCGGTGCCGTCGGGCTCGGGCTCCACCACGTTCCAGACGTCCGAGCCCATCACCAGGCTGAGCCCATCGACGTTCTCCGGAACATCGCTGGAAGCGATGAGGAAGACGGGGCCGGTGGCGTAGACGCCCGCCGCCACCTCGAAGGCCTGGTAGCCGTTGTCGAAGATCCCACGCACCGGCTCCCCGCCCAGCATCGCGTCGGTCGCGAACTCGCTGGACTGAAAGAAGAGCGTGAAGTCTTCGACGAAGGGCATGGCTCAGCTTCCGAGCGCGGCAAGCGCGGCGCGGGCCTGTTCGAGCTGGGCGGTGGCGGCCGCGAGCGGCAGCTCCTCGCCCTTCGCAAGCTCCACAGCGTTTTCGGCCGACTTGACTGCACTGCGAGCGGATTCGAGCGCCTGAGCGGCTTTGGCCGCGGCTTCCTGCTCAGCCTTGCTCGGGCCCTTCTTAGCGGGTTCGACGGCGTCGGCAAGAGCCTTCGGCAACTCGCCCTCGTAGAGGAACGATTCGCCCACCTTGAACTGCAGCGGGCCGGTGACCAGGTACCAGCCTTTGCGGTCGGCGCTCGGAGTGGTGCAGTGGCAGCGGGCGGCGGCTTGGTCCTTGTTGAGACCGACCTCCGCGCCAGCCGCCAACGTGACAACCGCTGTTGCGATGTATTTCATGGCAGCGGCTCGGTTCAGGTCATCGTGGCCAGGCAGGCACGCTGCCAGTAGCCGTAGCCCACGTTGCGGCTGGCCTTCACGCCGTACTGGTGCTTGTTCTCCTTGAACTCCAGTTCCGAGTCCTCGGCGATGGCGCTGATGGAGACCGCCTCTTCTTCCTGGCGGATGAAGGCCTTGGTTTCGGCGTCGGTGCGGAAGACGGCCAGCTTGTCCGTCCACGTCAGGCGCGCGTTGGCGGCCATGCGCATCGTGAACCCGCCCAGCGTGCCCAGGGTCAGAATGGTGTTGGTGCGGGAGACCGAAGCACCGTCCATGATCACCTGTGCACCGATGGCGCCACCAACAGCACTCATCAGGGAGATAGGGGTCATGATCAGGAACTCGCGCGCGTTCTCGTTCATCGGCTCCCCCTGGTTGTCTTTGAAGCCAAGGATGGCCTGCACTGCCGCGAGGATCACCTTCTCGGCTTCGCCCGCGGTGGGCGCGGTGGGCGTGGCCACGTCGATCGAGATGTCGTTCGACTGGGTGCCGCTGTCGTCTTCGGCGTGATCGGTGTCGAAGAAGAACTGGCCGTCGTAGCAGACGGCTGCTTCACCTGCGATGATCAACGCACTCAGCAGCTTCGCCCAGTGCGCGTTGGTGCGCTGCGCGAGCTCACGCACGCGGACCATGACCTGGCCGGTCTTGTCACGCCGCATTTCCTTCACCAGGACTTCGAGCGTGGCCTCGAAGTCCTTGTTGACGATGGTGATTCCGTCCGTGCGGAAGCCCTTGGCCTGGCGACCGCCGATCCATTCACGCATGGCGGGCGACTGGCCAAGCCACTTGTAGATCTCGGACTCCTGGTCGGAGGTGAAGTAGTTCGAGACGCCGGGGACCCAGAGGCCGCCCATGTCCTGTTCGAGGGTGGCGTAGAACTCGCCGATGATGGCGCGGCTGGAGAGACCTTGTGCACTCATGATGGTTTTCCTTGAGTTGGGTGTAGGTTGTGAGTGGGGCGGTCAGCGATCAGACGTCGCCAGCGACACGGGCCGCTTCTGCGGCTGCAAGGCCTGCGTCGAACTCGACGACGCACACGCCACTGGACACCCAGCGCGAGACGCGGCCGATGATGGAGTTGGTGCTGGCGGTGAGCGTGAAGGTGTCGTCGTCGCTGGCGTAGACCAGGGGGCCGTCGTTGGCCGTGACGGCGGTGGCACCCGCTACCGGGATCTGCACTTGACCCTTGCGGCGAACACGAACGCTCGCGCCGCCAGCGGCGCCCAATGAGTTGTCGGCTTTGGATTCGGCAAAGCCCAGGAAGGGGTCACCGGCCACCAGGGGACGGGCGTACCCGGAGGCGTTCTCGCCAACCGCCGCGCCTTCATAGATGATGTCGGCCGCGATGACGGGGTATTCCTGGATCGTGCCCAACTCGTAGGGCCGGGCCTTGTCGACGGCCAGGGTGGCCATGCCGAGAATCAGACCGTTGCGCACCTGAAGAGCGAAGACCACGTCGTGCAGGCGCTCACCAAGCGAGCGGGCCGCTTCGGCCGTCTTCCGACGAGCCACGGGTACGAAGAGGAAGGCAAATGCCACCAGCACCACCAGGGCGAGAGCGGCGGACCACAGCATGTCGTTCATGGGAGTTCCTTGGGGTTGAGTTGAAGGGTGTTCGGATCAGCCGCGCTTGATGCGAGCGCGACCGTCTTCCTCAGCGCGGGTGAAGGCGGTGAACGCGACCAGGCTGGAGAACTCGGCACGCACGGTGGCGTCTTTGTCCCAAGCGGCTTTGCAGCGGTCTTCAACCGGCACGGTCTTGTCCACGCCTGCGGCAGCGGCCTGATCGACAGCAGTGGGCAGCACGGCGGTGATGGTGGGTACTGACGCAGCACCGACTGGCTTGTTGGCTTCGGCTGCAGCGGCATTGGCCTGGGCGGTTCGCAGGCTGCGCTCGGCAGCATTGACGGCCATGGCAGCGTCTCCGCCGCTGGACTTGCCGTCGTACTTGAGCGAAGAGATGAGGGCTTCATGGCCAGGCAGCATCTGTGCTTCCACGGCCTGGATGCGCTCGCGTTCGGCGGTCGCGCCCTCGGCCAGGATCGCATGTAGCAGTTCGGGCGCTTCGGCCGCGATCTGTTCACGGGTGGGTTTCATGGATGGGGTTCCTTCAAGGGTTGCGGAGGTGCCGAGCAACACCGGCTCGGTGAGCGGGGGTTCGCCAGCGGACAGCGCACCGGCTGTCGTACTTGGCAGTCCACCCAACGCAAATGCGGCCTTGCGGCGCGCGGCGTACTGGGCTGGATTGGTGGCCATGCGCTCGACGATGTCGTCGACCGTGGCGAAGCCGTCGGCGAGTCCAGCGTCGAGGGCTTGTTGGCCGATGAAGACGCGGCCGTCAGCCATGTTGGAGAGCACATCGTCCACCGTCACCCTGCGGTGTTGCGCAATGGTGTCCGCGAAGACGGTGTAGAGGTGGTCGAGCTGGGCCTCGAAGTACGCCATGTACTCAGCGCTTGGAGACTGGCCGTTGATGGCGCTTCGCTTGTATTTGCCGCGCACGAACTCAACGGAGGTCGGGTCCGGCTGGCTCAAGGTCATTCGGGCATACACACCGATGTTGCCGGCCTGCACCGTCGGTCCGGTGAGGTACACAGCGTTGGCTGCGGATCCACCCCAGTAAGCCGCGCTGGAGATGGTGGCGTCGCTGACAGTGACGACGGGCTTGACCTTCGCCAGCTCGGCGACGGCGGAAGCCCACTCAGGTATGCCGAACACACTGCCGCCAGGGGAGTCGATCACCTGCACCAGGCCCTTGACCCGACTGTCTGCGGCGGCGCTCTGGATTTGCTGAACCAGCATCTGCGCAGAGGTGCCGCCGCTGATGTCGGTGAAGAGGTTGGCCTTGGGTGCAATCACGCCTTCGATAGGCAGGACAGCCACGCCGCCTTCACGCACTTGATAGCGCTGCTGCTCATTTGCCAGCGGCCGACCCAGGCGCGCTTCAACCGATGCCAGATCGATCTTGTCCCCTTTGAGGTGGGTCGTGTAGATCTGTTGGATCTCGCGCAGGCTCTCGGGCATGATGGCCCAGGGCGCTGTGAGAAGTTCGGTGAGTTTCATGTGATCGGATGCACTGGTTCTTCAGTGAAGCCGACTGTAGAAATTCATGCCCTAAAAAAACAGGGCAAATTGGCACAAGTTCAACCAGCCTGATCTCGTTCGATGTGGGCCGGCTGCGGTGCCGGTGCGCCGGCGGGCGCAGTCCACAGGCCGTCGCGCTTGCGGGCGTTCACTTCCTTGACCTGCTGCGGGTGTTTGGCCGCCCAGCTCACGCCATCGTGCAGGATGCTCTCGCTCTCCAGCGTGCTGATCCCCATGTCCACGCGGGACTTGGCTGCCTGCACTTCCTTTAGCGGATCCACGCTGCCAGGGCCATCACCGGTCCACACAGCACCACACCAGGCGGCACGCACCAGTGGGTCGGAAAAGAAGCCAGGCGCTCGAATCCGCCCCAGCCGAACTTCGTTGGCGAGCCACTCTTCGTACACGGGCTGGCACAGCTCGGTGACGATGAGATCTCGCTCCATGCGGAAGAACTTCCACGCCATGAGCAGCGCACCACGAGCCGCGGTGTAGCTGCTCTGAAAGTGCATCACCAGCACTTCGAACGGGATCTCAAGCGCCACGCCAATCTGGCGCAGGATGGCTTGCACGAAGGGGTCGAACTGGGGATTGGGTCGACCAGGGGTGAAGTTCTGCACCTCCTCGCCAGGGAGCAGATTGACAACCTGATTGTCGCCAGCGACCTTGCCATCCCAACCGAGCGATTCATTGAGGTACTTCTCTTTGCCCTCTTCGTTGAACAGGTCATCGAAGGCCTCTGGGTCCATCTTCGTGAAGAAGCTGGTGATGGCCGAGTCCACTGCGGCCTTGAGTTCCGCGTCGGTGTACTGGCTCAGTTGGCGCAACGGCTCCAGGATGGGTGCGATCCACGGCACGCCGCGCTTCTGACCAGGGCGCAATGGTTTGAAGACGTGCAACACATTGCGCCGGCCGCTCTCCCGTCCGCGTACACGCAGCGGCGTCCAGGTGTTCTTCACCAGCCGGTCACCTGGGTGGTGCTTGCATACATACACCTGGAGGGCCTCGCCCGTTTCTGGGTCGAACTCGATGCCATCGATCAGCGTCTCGGTGTCGGACTTGCGGTCGGGGTTGCAGACGCGGTCAGCTTCGATCAGTTCCAACACCAAGTGCTGGCTGTTGCCGGCGCGCTCGATCAGCGGGAGGTTGACAAAGTGGTCGCCGCTCTCCTTCCACGACCGATGCACCAGACTCTGACCCTGGTAAAAGTTGCAACTTCGGTCGAGCGTGCAGTCCTTGGACGCGGCGTAGGCGTCGAACCGCGCCTTGGTGATCAGCTGCCAGGCATCGGCGTCTTCCTGGCTCATCAGCAGGATGGCGGCGTTGATGGACGGGTTGCAGCTCAGGCCGGTGCCGATGCTGTGGCTGTTGTTGATGTTGAGCGCCCCCAACGCAACAGGGGCATTGCGCATCTGATCGCGACTGCGGGAGCGCAAGGTGGGCAGGTCGCCAATGATGTCAGCATTGGGCGATCCAGCGGCAGTGCGCCACTTGGACAGTGCCGCCCGGTCGGTGCGGGCACCGGTGTATCCGCCCGACAGAGCCAGCACGGTACGGGACTGTTGACGCTGCTGGCCCCATTTGGGGTTGACGTAGGTAATGACCTTGTCGAGCAGATTGGCTTCGACCAGCGGCCTGCGTGGGGTTCGTTCTTTCATGTCATCGCACCATGGTGGCGGAGCGGCCGCGGCGCGTGGCGCGCATGCTCAGCTCAGACACGCGGCGGCTCCATAGTTCAATGCCCTGCTGGATGGCCGGCAGATCCTGAAAGGTCATGCTGCGACCGCTGATGGTGTAGCTTTTGCGGGCAAGTGCCGCCGTCTCAGCGGCTAGATAGGCGTTGAGCTGCTCCTGAGCTTGCTCAAGGGTGATTCCGGCCATGTGGTTGGACTCCTAGGTGGAGGCAAGTCTAGGCAGCGGACTCGTTGAAAAACAGGGCAAATTGGCACCGCATCAGGCACCTCCGGTCTTGATGTACCGATAAAGCGACCGGCGGCTGATGCCGTGGCGCGAGGTGATGGCGTCGTCACTCTCAGCACTGCCGATCGCGTCGTCGAACACCGCGCGCCGCTGCTCGGGCGACGGGTGTTTTTTTCGCTTGGGAATGCGCACGCGCAGGCCACCGTATTCGGCTTTAATGGCGACTTCGATCACCTGGGCCTGTTCGTCTGTGAGGCCCGGGTTGACGTCGCGCACGCGCTGCAGCACCAGCAGAACGATGTCGGGCCCGGTGCCGTCGGTCTCGGCGCTGCGGCTCATTTTCGGAACCTCCCGCCGCCACCGAGCGAGATCTTCCCGTCAACGATGGAGGGCGCCACTGCCGGGCGAGAGGGTACTGGATTCGGTCTAGGTGCCTGCGGTGCAGCGCGATTGCCGATGGGTTCGACTATCGGCGCGCCGTTCTGCTTGGCTTCCAGTTCGCCCTGCTGTGGATCCTGCGATGTCTCGGGCTGATCGACTGGATCGAACAAGTCACCGATGGTGGGAACCAGGCGGTCGCGCAACAACTGCCAGGCGTGTTCGCTCTTCTTATGCAGGCCCAGCATCATGGCGGCAGCCACGTTGTAGACGGTAAGGTCCAGCGGTTCGTTAGGCTCGCCCTTCTTCTGTTCCCACCAACTGACCTTGCGGCCGCGCTTGAAACCGCTGGTGCGGTACTCGGCCACCAGCCCCTTAAACCAACTCTCGGGCAGGTCTTGGCTGAAGTGGATGGCACCAGGGCCTTGCATAAACTTCCAGCGCGCCTGCAGGTAGTCCTTAGCCGTGTCAGTTCCGATGATCCACAGTTGCGGGCCGCGGCGCTCGGTCTTGCCCCTCTTGTCCACGCCGACGTTGCTGGGCTTGTTACCGATGATGGGGCGGTTCTTTTTGTTGGCGTCGCCCTTGATGGCGAAGACGTTGCGGTGGCGGCGCGCTTGGGTGAAGTTGTAGACCTCTTGCGTGTGGTGTCCACCGGAGTCGACAAAGGCGGCACTTACGTTGAGGCGGCAGCCGCTGGCGTGGCGGTAACGGCCTTTAAGCAGTTCGTCGGCCTTGTCCCATGTAGCTTTGCTGGCCGGATCTCCATGGATGATCTGATAGTCCACCACCCAGCCTTCCATGCCCTCGCCCCATGCAATGACCTGGAATTCCAGGCGGTAGGCCTGCACGTCGATGGCGGCGGTGAGGACGAGCCCGCCGGCCGGCACGGTGGTCAGGCGGTACGGTTCGGCGCGAGCCATCAGCCCTTCATAGCGCGTCGTCTCTTTGCTTCGCGCCCAGCACTTGGCCAAGCGTGTGTTGTAGAAGACGATCATGCTGGTGTCGTCGCCCTCCTCCAGCTTGGCCTTGGCCTTGTGATACTGCTTGAGCAGCGAAATCCAAGGGAGCCAACCGTAGGGGAGGAACATGGCCGAGGCTTGGAAGCTTTCGGTCTCACCGTCACCCGGGACGCCATCGCTCCATAGACCACGCGCGAACATCCGGGTTTTGTCCCCCTCGCCGTGCAGCCCGCCGCACTCACTGCAGGGGTAGAACGCTTCCTTGCCATCATCGCTGGCGATCAAGCACGGTTCGCCGTCCTTGGTGAAGAAGTCAAGCGGTTGGGCGTGGCCGCAGTGAATGCACTCCGCCAAGGCGACTCGCTGGGTGCCGCGCTCGTACAAGGTCTGGATCGGGCTTTCGCCTTCGATGGTCGGTGAGCTGGGGTAGTAGGTCTTACGGTCCCGCTCGTGGCTGGTCATGCGGGTTTCCAACAATTCGTCGGGCGAGCCTTCACCGCCCACGTTGTCCTTGGATCGGTCGATCTCGTCGAATACGCCGTAAGTCGCCGACAGTTCCGAAAGGTTGGCTGCGGCACCGGCGCTTGCGATGTACAGCGCACCGCCCGGATAGGCCTTGATGTCGTTGTTGTTGGTCGCCACGCGAGATGCCGGACGGGCGAAGCGCTCGCGCAGCACTTGGGTGGCAGCCACCACCTTGTCGATGCGGGCGGCCGCGCGCTTGTGCAGCTTGCCGGTAGGCACTACCCAGATAAAGTTGCGTGGGCGCTGGTGCACAGTCTCGCCCAGAAAATTCAGACCAACCTGGCTCTTGAACATCTGGGAAGCAACCATGGCCGCTACGCGCTTGCACGGGTGGTCAGCACTGAGGGCACGCATCACCGCGCCGGCATGCGGCGTACGCGACGTTTTGTAGCGACCCGGCTCGCTCGCGCCGGTCTCCTTCGGCACCACCATGTTGTCGTCAGCCCAGACCTCCACCGACTTGTTCGAGTCCGGTTCGATGCCACGCGCGAACGCGTCGAGCAGCAAGTAGTAACCGTCGTGCAGGTCGTTCAATCGGCCTCCACCTTTACGCCAAGCTTCTCGCGCAGGCGCTGAGCCAGCATCAGTTGGATGGTGCGGTTGTGCTGGCGCAGGACCTTGGCGCAAGCGTCCGCGTTTTCGAGCACCGCCACTTCGGCGGCGAGGGTGTTGACGGACGAGTCCATAGCGTCGCGCAGTTCGCGGGCAATGTCGAAGCCGCCTCGATTGATGTCGGCCACGTCCCTCACCTCTGCACGCTTGCGAGCCAGATCCAGCTCGGCAAGCGCAGCATTGGCGTTCTCGGTGCGCACACGTGCGGCGGTGTAGCCGTCTGGTGCCACAGCAGCTGCAGCGAGCACGGCCGGCGCCTGGACGCCATCACCGGCCGCCGTCAGCAGGTCTCCACCGGCTTCGGATACGTGTCCACCACCATCGGTGGCGCCGATCCGAGCGCGGGTGTTGCGCGCCCACTGGCTGTCGGCCAATGCCAGGTCCACCAGTTTGTCCGGCCCGAACGCGCTGATGCGCCCCGCGTCAACCGCCTTGCGTACCGCCTCACGCGACGCGCCGGGCAGCCCGCGCTCTGCGCGCGACCGCGCGTACTCCGCCTGTGTCAACAGGTTCGGGTCACTTTTGGCCATGTGTCAACCCGCGTGTCAACATTTCCCGGGCCGGATTTCTAGCGCGATTTCGCGATCGTTTCGCCCCGTATGAGACGGGCGCACGGAAGGACCCGAACGGGGGGTGGGGGGTCGGGAGAGTGGGGTGCATGGTCAGCGCGCGTTGAACTTCGAGACGTAGAAACGGGCTTCGCTCGCGAAGATGGTGGGGAAGCGGGCGCGGATCGTGCCGACCACCGCGCGGTTGATTCGCTTCTGGTTGAACATCTGGGCTACATCGATCGTGCTCACAGCCTTGATGGGCAAGCGATCCTTGCCCGTGCGGATGAAGACGGTGCGTCCCTTGTTCCCGATGAATGCGCCGGTGATGATCTTCTTGCCACCGGTCTTGCGGACCTGGAAACGGAGCTGGTTGAGCGTGCCTTCCTTGCCGCGCTTGCGCGCCTGGGCAAGGCTCACCGAGCGTTCGAGGAACGCAATCATGTTCGAGCTGCGCTTCTTGCCATTGCCACCAATCAACTCGGCAGTGAAGCTGAACTGGCCTGCCCTGAAAGCGGCGCGCTTGAGGCGCAGCCGCTCCCGGACATAGGCCGAGGTAACGCGGTACTCCGAGGTGATCTCCCGGCCCATCTGAGTCTGTGCCTGGGCCATGGTCTTGTTCATGGCTGAGACCAAGGCCCGACCGCCAATGTCGGAACGCAGCTGCCGCAAGGACCGCTGCACTTCGGGGAAGTTGGTCTTGAAGTCCAGCTTCATGGTTCGTCCCGCCCCCACGGAGACCGCAGCCCAATGGACCGTCCGCCCTCTTCCGCAAAGAACGTGCAGCGATGGCCGTGCACCAGATGCCACCGTGCCGCCACATCCGCACCCTGCGCCTGCAACACGGCGGCATGCTCACGCCTGGCCTGTTGAGCCTTGGCCATTTGCGCATCCACCATGTCGCTGCCGTAGGCCTCCCTGCAGAGGTCGACAAACGCGGCCACCGCAGGCATGGCTTGGCGCCGCGCCGCGTTTGGCGCCGTCCGTTCGATCGACTGCTCATCCTTCATAACTCTTCCTTTTTTTTGAGAGAGAAACCAGAGTGGTGTTACGCGTGCGCGCGACCGTGTTGCGCCTGGAGCCCGCGTCGTTACGTGCGTTACGCTCGTTACGGGGGGTGTGCGTTACGCACATGCGCACGCGCCTGCACGCACATGGGTATGCGCGCACATGTACAGGGAGGTGGCGTAACACGCGTAACGCACGTAACGACGCGGGTTTGCGGCGCATCGGCGTTACGCTGAGTGCGTAACAGGCTCATTTCTCACCCCCGGCTCTCTTGCCCGACGTGGGGGCGGGGGAGGATGTTCCATCGTCGGTTCCTGATCCACCTTCCCTGGTACGGAGAAAGCGGCTCAAGGCGACGTCGAAGGTGTCAACAGCACTGCCAGCCCACTCGCCTTCGGAGACACCGTTGCGCGGGCCGCAGTCGCGCGGTATCCAGCACCGCACGGACTTCCTGACGCTCGTGGCATCCACCAGGTTGATCACCTTGTAGGTGAGCACGGGTTCGAGCTTTCGGCCTTCCGAGTCCTTCTCAACTCTTTCGTCGGCCCATTTCCTGACCGTCGAGGTGAATTGCGCCTGGTTCGGGGCCCAGCGCTCGCCGGTGTTCTCTCCCCAACGGCGGAAGGCGCGGTACAGTTGCTCGGCCGAGCACACGGTCCTGGGCAGGTGCAGGTACCCGCCCATCCAGTCGAGCATGAAGCGCTCGCCCGGTTCCATGCTCAGCTCGATGAGGTCCTGCTTGGCCTGCGTCATGAGCGGCTTCGTGTGCTCGTGGAAGCCATCCAGCGGATAGTTCAGCAGATAGTGCATCCACTTGGCCGCGCCACCAGCTGCCAGGAAGGCCCGCACCGTGTCGTATAGCTTCCCGTCTTCGGGAATCGGGGTGTAGACGACGAGATGGCGCCGGTCATCCCGCTCCAGCGCGATCGGGATTTTCTCGTTCGAGAGAAACACCAGGTTCGCCCAGTTGGCTTCCCAGCGGGTGTCGGTGTGCATCGAGCGGATCGGGATACGCTCCGCGTCGATCATCCACTTCAGGCGGTTCTTGTTGTGAAACAGCTCCTGGCGGCTGACCACCTCATTGCAGACCACGATCTGCTTTGCCGATATCCACGCGTTGTACTTTTCCTCGATCTCGGTCTGGCCGACCATCACGCCATAGCGCCCGTACATGTCGCGGACCACATCGAAGAAGAGGTTCTTACCGGTGCCCTGAGGCCCGTGGAACACCAGCGCAGTGGCCATCTTGGCACCTTGCTTCTGCAGGGGAAGCGCCAACCAGCACAACACCCAGTTCTTCACTTCGTCGACGCTGGTCACCGCGCCATCGCACCGGCTGCAGAGGTGATCGAGGAGCGCGAGCATGGGCTCAACATCCTTAGCCTCACAAGCCACCGGTTCGATGGCCAGGCCATTCCACAGGTTGATCGCGTCTTCACCGCATTGTTCGGTTGGGTCGAAAACAAGCTGCTCTTCGTCGACGCTCTTGCGGTCTGGCGAGGCCTTCCACATGCGCACGTAGTCCGCACCGAACATGTGAGCCATGTTGGACAGCTTCACGCTCTTGCGCTTTTCGCCATCCCAGGCCGTGTCGGTGGGGTAGATCAGCGTGAAGTTCTCAATGAGGCGCGTGTACTTTCCCCAATCGATCTTCTTTTTTGGCTTGCCACCATCGCCCGCGGCCTCCCCCCCCTTCCCCTTCGAAGACGCGCTAGCGCTATCAGGGGAAGGGGGTGGAGAGGCCGAATTCGCGCCATCTGACGCACTGGAGCGCCTCTTCCGGCCCGCACTGAGCGGCAAGACATTGTTCAGTGGCGCTTCCGCGCCAGAGGCCAGGAAGGCGGCTTCTGGCGCTCCCAGCTCATCGCCCGCCGAGTCGTCGTCAGGCTCAACCGGTGGCAGGTGTGGGTCATCCGGTTCAGTCACTCAAGGCCTCCACGATGAGCGCCGTGACACGCTGCAGTTGGCGAGCAACGACGGAGAGGCCTTCGCGCTGGTGCAGGTCATTGAAGTCGGTGTCCTTGAGCTGCCGCGTTCGCGCGTCGAACACCGGCCAGACGATCTCGCATGAATCCGTGTGCTTCGCCGCCAGGCGCGCACGCCTGCAGCCGGGATTCGGGCCCGCATGGTCGGTCGACTTCCAGTCGTCATCGGCGCAAATCAGAATGAACGCCTCGGGGTAGAGGCCGCGCAGCAGCTCCACTACCGCAGGCAAGTTGTAGGCATCGAGCGCCACGAACACGGGCCACTTCTTCTCCGTCGCCATGCGAATGGACAAGCCAGTGGCATAGCCTTCGCACACCAACAGCAGAAGGCTCTCCGGAGAGATTTCGCCCAATCGCACGCTGCAGCCGGTTTTTGCGAAGCCGGAGGTGAAGACCTTCTGCGGCAGCGGCTCGCCCGTCCGGCGATGCTTGCGCGGCCCGGGGTGGATACGCTGTACTGCACGCAACGCGTCCTCGCGCGGCAAGTCGTACCGCAACAATGGAATCAGGATCGATCCGTCGGGGAGATACCGGCATGCCTCGCCTTCCACCTGCTTGGACTTGAGATAGGCCGAGCTGCCGGTGCGAGATCCCGTGGCCCAGAGTTCGGCCGCGGAAAGGGCGGCTAGACGGGCCTCTTCGGCGCGCGCAGCGGCCTCGGCCCTCCGCGCTGCTTCGTGCTCCGCTTTCCGGCGCGCGCGCTCAGCCTCAGACAGCGGCGCCCAATCGACCTCGACCTTTTCGGACTTGCCGCTGCGCCAACTGCCAAACGTGCCAACCAGGTAGACCCCGCCGGCATCAGGGCGGAACTCGTACAGCTTGTACCAAGCCTTGCCCCCTACTCCGCAGGTTGTGCGCCGATTGAGGACAGGAAAGCGACTTCGGTCTTTCAAACGTAGGGCGATACCAAACTGCTCCATCTGATGGAGCACCTCTCGGTAGTTGTCCATCAGTTCCGCTTGCTCTGCAGCAATGTGAGAAGGGCATCGCGCTGCTCGCGCAGCTCTCGGTTTTCTCGCTCCAGCGTCGTCTCGACCTTGCGCATGGCGCTGAGGTCAAACCCTCGGTCGTGGTTCATCCAGAGCAGCGGGGCATCGTTCCCACAGTGATTCATGACCAGCTTGAGGCGCGGCCAGATGATGCCTTCCTGTCCAGACTGCCAACGGCTGAATTGGGCCTTATCCAGCTTGAGATCGCGCTGGACCTGCTTCGCCTCGTAGCCGGCCAGCTCGACGCACAGATCAAGGGCCGCGCCCAGTGACTGTTTGCGCATGACCTCGGAGGGTGACACCACCAAAGGGATGGATACCTGTTGCATTTCGATGCCTCTCAATTTTGTTGTGTGGTGTTGAGAGGCTCGCGGAGGCAAAAATTTTTGACATGCGAACCAACCACACGAAAGAAAAACCCGCCGGCCGCGCGCCAGGTTGTGGCCAGGGAGGAAGAACCTTCAGGCGCGCGGCCACCGCTGCGAGCGGCCACATGGCGGAAAGACTGCCGGAAGAAGGGACGAAAGACCGGCAACCGCAAAACATGTCGAGGAGCAGGCTCGCAGATGGCTTCCGCGCTTGCCTCCAGCGGGGCACGGGATTGCGCATGTCAGTCCTGCACGGCCTTTGCCTCTGCGAGCTCGGGCCAAATGAGGCGCCAACGATCTGGGAACACCTTTGTCCGCGCCAGCGCGCCACCCGTGAACGCCTCAAGCCGCGCACCGTGTTCGACCGGAATCGGGCGTTCTCCGGTAGCCATCTTTGCAACAAATGAGGGGCTTACACCAAGGTGCCGGGCGAGACGAACCGCTCTCCCATGCTCTTCGGACAACCATGTTTTCAGGAGTTCCATGGCCGGATTATTGCCCATTGGGACATATCACGTCCACTCCCAATGGAAAATTTCTTTATTACCCGATGGGGAATACCCTCGCTCGCATGCAGACGGTTCACGACACAAGGCGGCAGCGCCTCGACATCCTGATCGGGCGATTTGGGTCTATCGCAGGCTTAAATGAGGCCCTGAGCTGGCCACGAACGGACTCCCGTTTGAGCCGCATTAAGAACGCCAACGCCAGAAGCGACCGGGACGGGAAGGTATTTCAGATGGGCGACAACATCGCCCGCGAGATGGAGAGCACCCTAGGCCTTGGCACTGGCTGGATGGATACCCCGCCGTCCTATGCAGAGTTGCACGGTGAAAACGACCCTATCAGCAAGGCCGTCGATCTTCTGAGCGTCATGGAACCGGAGGCGCGCTACCAAGCCCTCCGCTTGCTAGATGCGCTTACTCAACCACCAAAGGCCAACGGCACCCACGGCAACTGACCGGGCAAAATGCAAACGGTGAGCCTGGACTTACTTTCCCGGCTTCCAGACAAGCTCGACAGGGCTGGTGAACTCCAAGACCTGCTCGCCTGCTTGGTATAGCGGAAGCTGCACCAGGATCTTCCTGGACTTCTGAGCAGCAGCGATGAAGCGGGCGTGAGGCCCTAGAAACACGGTCACAGAACCGCCGTCGGCTGAGGGCAGCCCCTCGTATGCCCGAGGCTGGCCGTCTCCAAACTTAACTGCAATGCTGCAAGGATCGTAGGTCGATCGACAAAGGATCTGACCCCGCTCGATCCGCACCAAAACGTCGACTCCGTACTTCGGATGCCTACGAACCGTGAGCGTTCCGTGATTTTTGCCAGCATAGGGAAACGCCAGATTCAGCGAGTTGTCGCTCTCTATCTGAGCGTAGTAGGCGGTCTTGCCCGTCATTCGGTCTGCCTCGTCGTGGTACCTCCACTGACCCGCCGAAACAGACATCGGACCACATGCAAACGCAAGCCACAACCACCGCATCTCGGCCTCCCCCAGTTTTGGACACACGCGCCGCCCCTGCGGCACCCCACAGAGTTACACATTCTTTCGATTCGCTCAACCCCTGATTGCCCACTGAAACCAGCAATATTTCCCATTGGGTATTGACACGATAAGACCCATTGGGAAATAATTCCTCCACGCCCACCCCGGGCGATGGAGGTCACATGTCAATCCACCGGATCACAGCCCTGGACACCGCCCAGGCCGTCCAGGCACACGCGGTCACTGTCGTCGAACTGGATGAGCGCGAGAGCGGCTTCGCGCTGCTGACGCAGTTCGGCATCACCGATTTCGCAGACACCGAGCCGGCCGAGCTGGCTCTGGTGCCGATCGAGGCCGACCACC
>Ga0247823_10000710_pt1 | contig 28080 bp, 15 predicted proteins | sample 13C_PalmiticAcid_2_FD_192426 | JGI IMG/M metagenome (GOLD analysis project Ga0247823, IMG submission 192426) | Soil microbial communities from agricultural site in Penn Yan, New York, United States - 13C_PalmiticAcid_Day30 | ecosystem: Environmental > Terrestrial > Soil > Agricultural land...
GCTGAACGCGCTGGTCGATCAGCGCGTTCAGCTTCTCGCGCTCGGCGAGCGTCGCGCGGCGAACGGACTGGACATGCGCCTGGTCGGCAAGCACGACGCCGGCGGCGGCAAGGCCGGGACGGGTGAGGCTGTGCGGCGCGCCGATCCCGGCAGCCTTCAATCCCTTCGCAAGCTCGACCGGCGCAACCGCATAGCCGATCGCAAGGCCGGCAAGCCCGTAGATCTTGGCGAGGGTGCGGAACACCAGCACGTTGCGACCGGCGCGGACGTGACCGATCGCGCTCTTCTGGTCGAAGGCATCATATTCGAGATAGGCTTCGTCGACGACGACCAGCGTCCGCCGCGCGCTGTCCTCGATGAAGCGGTGCAGCGCCTGAGTTTCGTTGGCGGTGCCCGACGGGTTGTGCGGGTTGACCAGCGACACGGCGAGGGTCTTGTCGGTGATCGCGCGGGTGAGGGCGGGAAGGTCGTTCTCCAGCCGCGCGTCGAGTGGGACGGGGACGCCGCGTCCGCCAAGCGGTGCCGCGGAATCGATCAGCGCGGTATAGCCCGGCGCCGAATAGACGATCTCGCCGCCGCCCGGGCGCTGCCGCGTGAGATAGAGGCCGAGCGGCTCGAGTACTTCGCCGATCACCACCTGCGCCGGATCGACGCGTTCGAGCGCGGCGATCTGGCGGGTGAGGGCTTCGACCTCGTCCCGCTCGACATAGCGTTCGATACCGGCGGCAGCCCGGGCGATGGCCGGTCGGACGCGGGGGGAGGGGCCCCATGCATTCTCGTTGAGCGAGAGCCGGAGCCTTGGCGCTTGCGCCGTGGCGGCCAGCGCGGGGGCAGCCGCTACCGTCGCGCTCAGCGCCAGCCATTCGCGGCGGGAGAGGATCGGCTCGTTCATCAGAAACGTACTCCGGCACGGACATAGTAGAAGGCGCCGCTGAACCCGGCGGGCGAGAACTCGCTATAGGGGAAGGCTCCGAACGTGTCGGCTCCGGTCAGCGCGGCGGTCGAGCGGATGTTCTGCGTCGGATAGACGTTGAAGATGTTGTTTGCGCCCAGCGTCACGTCGAGATGCTTGTTGACGTGACCGGTGAAGCTGAAGTCGGTCACCCATTGCGGCCGTAGCTGCTGGATCACATCGACATTGCCGGCGGCGCCGGACTCGGTCGGGATGGTGCGGAACGGGGTGGAGCCCCTCGCGATCAGCGCGACGTTGGCGGCCGACTGGTTGGTCAGCGCGACTTGCTCGACCTTGCCGTAGCGCGTGGTGCGTGCGTCGAACGTCACCGGGCCGATGTTCCAGCTGGCGCCGAGCGCGACCTTGTCGCGGGGCTGGCCATATTCGAAGCGGACACGCTCGTTGATGTCGAACAGCGGCGTGGTGATGCCGAGCGCGGTGATCTGTGCGGGCGTTGCCGATACGCGACGCAGGCGCGTCTCGTTGTAGTTGTACGCGGCGCTGAGCCGGAGATTGCCCCAGCTGCCGAGCGTGGTGCGATAGGCGGCGGTGACGTCGACGCCCTGGGTGCGCGAATCCACCGCATTGGTGAAGTAGCGGACGCTGGTGACGCCCGGGATGCCGAGACCGGCGAGATAGTCGCGCAAACGGCGGCTGCCCGAGGCATCGACATAGTTGGACGACAGCACGATGCGGTCGTCGATATCGATATGGTAGTAATCGGCCGATGCGGTGAAGCCGCCGCTGGCGAAGGTCAGGCCGCCGCCGAAATTGACCGACTTTTCGGGCTTGAGCGGTTGCGCGCCGAGCACCTGGGCCAGCGCCGAGCCGACCGGGGCGGTGCGTACCAGCACGAATTCGGGGAAGCCGGTCGTGTTGTTGACGATGGTGCGGCTGCTGGTCGAGCTGAAATATTGCTGCGCGAGCGCGGGCGCGTGGAAGCCGGTGCCGACCGAGGCGCGCAAGGCGAAGCCCGCGGGGAGCTCGATCCGGGTCGAGGCCTGGCCGTTCCAGGTGTCGCCGAAGTCGCTATAATCCTCGAAGCGGCCGGCAAGGTTGATCTGCCAGCCCTTCACCGGCTCGGCCGAAAGCTCGACGAACGCGCCGATCGCGCGGCGGCTGACATCGACCTCATCGGCCGGCTGGATGCCGGCGAAGCCCTGGCTGCCGATCGTCGGGATCGCACCGGCATTGGGGCCGTCCAGCACGCGCGCGGGGCCGAACTCGTAGCTTGCGAGCTCGCCGCGGCCGATCTTGTAGCCGTCACGCCGGTATTCGGCACCGAAGGCGATCTCGAACGGCTGCGCGAAACCGACGTCGAACGCGTTCGAGATGGTGAGGTTCGCGGTCCATTGCGAATTGGAATATTTGCCGTTGTAGAAGGCGGTCGGGCTGGCCGCGCCCAGCGTGGCGTTGAGCGTGTTCTCGGTCCGGTACTCGATGCTGTTCCCGCCATAGATGCCGGACAGGTCCCACTTCCAGCCGCCAAGCTCGCCGCGCAGGCCGATCGCGGCGCTGTAGTCTGTGCTTTCGGTGTTGATGAAGGGTAGGAAGCCGGCGGGGTAGATGGCGCGGACATTCTCGTCTTGACCGGGGCGGCGGAACGACGCGTTCGAATGCGCCTTGCTCACGCGGTAACCGCCAAAGCTGTAGAGCGTCACCTCGCCCAGCGGCTTTTCGAGGTTGGCGACCAGTGACCAATCCTCGACATCGCCCTGATCGGCGAAGCGCCAGACGTTGCGATCTACGGTTGCCTCGCGCGGATCGAGCCGCGTGCCCGCGACGCCGCCCGGCGGGTTGAGGCCGGTCCCGGCGCCGTAACGGGCGGAGAGCGGCTGGAGCGAGCCGTTGGGCGCGGTGCCGAGGTAGAATTGGCGGGTATCGGACTCGGCGCGGTTCGCGGCCTTATGATCGCGGTAATAGCCGGTCAGGTTGACGAAGCCGTCCTCGCCCAGCTTGACGCCGCCGCCCAGCGAGAACTCATAGGTATCGCCACCACCGTCATAGGTCGTGCCGGCGCTTGCGGTGCCGTGGAACTCGGTATCGGTGCGCAGAAGGATGTTGATGACGCCCGCGATTGCGTCCGAACCATATTGTGCGGAAGCGCCGTCGCGCAGGATCTCGATCCGGCCGATACCCGCTGCGGGGATCTGGTTGAGATCGGTCGGCGTCGAACCCTTGCCGATCGTGCCGCCGGTATTGACCCAGGCGGCGGTATGAAGGCGCTTGCCGTTAAGCAGCACCAGCGTCTCGTCGGGCGACAGCCCGCGTAGCGACGCGGAGTGGATATGGGTGTTGCCGTCGGGCGTGGTGGGGGTCGCGAAGGCGAAGGAGGGTGCGAGCTGGCGCAGGATCTCGGTCGTCTCCTGATAGCCCGACGCCCGCAGCTCCTCACCGCGCAGCGAGTCGATCGGCACGGGCGAGGTCGTCACGGTGCGCTCGCCGACGCGTGAGCCGGTCACCACGATGTCGCTGCTCTCGGTCTCGTCTTGCGCATAAGCCGGTGCGGCGACCGCAAGGATGGTTCCTGCCAGCAGAAGTTTCTTCATCGATAACCCCTTCTCATTGCCCGGCGCCACCGCGCCGCTTGAGGGGCTCATATTCCTACTTAATTGATATGATATGGTAGATTTGTTACGGGACCGCGAAGCTTCGGTTTGTGCAGTGGTGGGGGGAGGGGATTGCTTGCAACGGTGCCCACCGGGAACGGGCCGCTCGTTGAAACAGACCCTGCATGCTGTTCGTTGCAGACCGGAGGGGGCGTCAAATCTACACCTGGATTCGCCATGCCGGCGTATCTTATTTTGTATACCGATTTGTCTTGACCCGAAGAATCGGGCCTGCAAAACTTGTGAAATCCGCAGAAATCTGCGGCTTTCGAATGGACGGGATGACGGGCATTCGGCTTTTGGTACCGCCATGCGCTGGTTCGAATCCAGCCGCCCCAGCCATTCGAATCCCGGGTGGATTCGGTTGTAATGCGTTAGAATTCGGGTCTCGGCGGTACCGGTAGCGTTGAGCCGAGCCGGTACCGCCAGTCGATTGAGTGCCTACTTGCCCGATGCGGCATCCGGCTCCCAGCCCCAGGCCTTCATCATCACGTCGAACAGATAGGTGTTGGGGAAGTAGCCCCGCACCCGCTCCGCACCCGCACCGATCGCCAGCGTCGCGACCTCTTCTCCGGTATGCGTGCGATTGACGAGCACGTTCTCGAGCCGGACGATGTCTTCCTTGCTCTTCGTGGCCTTCCAGGCGTCATAGCCGGCGAGCAGATCCTCGCCGCGGCGGCCGCCATCGACCTGCAGGCCGAAGCTGTGATCGGCGGTGAAGAGCAGCAGCGTGTCGTCGAGGTCGACGCGCGCCTGAACCTCGGCGATCAGCTTGTCGAAATCGACGACGTTCTGCAGGCCCTTGCGCGGGTCGTCGGTATGCGCGTCCCATTCGACCACGAGGAAGTAGCCTTTCGGCGACTTCTGCAGGATGTCGAGCGCCTTCAATGTGGCCGCGCGCGCGTCCATATCGTCGCCGACGACGACCGGGCGCTTCTCGCCGGAGCCGACCTCAGCCAGCGTGGCGTGGATTCGACGCCCGTGGATGCTGCTGAGTTGCTCGAAGCCGCTGCCTGCGGCCACCAGTTGCTCACCGATCTTGCGGCGGCCCGCACCGAACAGCACGTCCACGCCGTCGCCGAAGCGCGGCTTGAATGCCTGTGGGAAGATTTCGCCCCATTTCTTGCGGTCGTTGGAATGCGCGTAGTTTGCCGCCGGGGTGGCGTCGGCGATCGACTGGGTGGTGACCACGCCGGTGAGCAGACCGCGCTGTTCGGCATATTCGAGCACGGTTTTGGTCGGAGTGCCGTCCTGCTTGCCGCGTACGGTGTCGGGACCCTGGCTGATCACCCCGTTACGCGTCTTCACGCCGGTGACGATCGAGCTCATGCCGTTGGCTGAGTCCGAGACGAAGGCGTCGACGGGCGAGGTTTCGCTGAGGCCGAGATAGGGCCATTGCTGGATTCCCAGCCGGCGCGGCTCGCCATAGCCGAGCACGCTCGCGCCATGCAGTACCGGAACGCCGCCGGCATCGGCGAGGAACAGGATGATGTTCTTCGCCTTTCGCCCGGTTTTCGGCTGGGCGACGGGGCCGGCGGTCTGGGATTGCGGCTTCGCCTGATCGCGGGCGCCTTCCTGTGCATGGACGGTGACCGGTACGAGGGCGGAGGCCGCGAGCAGGCAGATGAGACGGGGCAATGCGTTCTTCATGTTTCGGGTTCCTGTGATCAGAACTTGTACTGGAGGCCGAAGCGATACTTGCGGCCGGTGAGGCTCGCGTCCTCCACGAACTGGCGATATCCCGAGTAGGAGACCTGGGGCTCGTCGGTCAGGTTGGTGACCGAAGCGTAGATCCGCAGGTTCTTGTTGAGCGAATAGGCGGCGCGCACGTCCACGCGCTGCTCGGCGGCGTAGAATTCGTCGCTCTCGATGCTGTCGCCGAGCCCCTCCACATAGTCGTCGCGGTAGATATAGTCGCCGCGCAGCTCGATCCCGCGCCACGCCCATTCGAGCGATGCGGTGAACAGGAACTTGGAGAAGCCGGGCAGCGGCAGTTTCCGGTCGTCGTTGCGATTGGGATAGCTCGCCTCACTATCCGAGAAGGTGGCGCTGAGGCTGGTACTCAGGCCACGCAGTGCGCCGGGCAGGAAGGTGAAGCGCTGGCGCGCGATCAGCTCGATGCCGTAATTCTTGGCGGCCGATCCGTTGAGCGGAACCTCATATTCGAAATCGCCATCGGGGTCGAAGACCGGGATGCCGTTCGCGTCGACCGTGCTGAAGTTATAGACCTGCGTGTAGGAGAAGTTCCGCACATTCTTGTAGAACAGCGCGATGCTGTAGAGGCCGCCGCCCTTGGTGTAATATTCGAGCTGCGCGTCGAAATTGTCGGACAGCGCGGGCTTCAGGTTCGGGTTGCCATCGGCGATGTCGCCGTCCTCGTTCACGAAGCGGCCCTGCGTGAGTTCACTCAGTCGCGGACGGCCGTAGCTGCGGTTGTAGCTCTCGCGCAGGATGAGGTTCGGGGCGAGCTCGTGCCGGAAATGGATGCCGGGCAGCCAGTAGCCATAAGAGTCGCCCTGCTCGACCTCGGTGAAACTGGGGTTTCCGTCGAGATAGCTTACCCGATAGTTGGTGTTCTTCCAGTTCACATGCTCGTAGCGGACGCCGCCCAGAATGGTGTGGCCGCCAAAGCGAAGGGTGCCCATGACATACCCGGCGGCGGTCTCCTCGGACGCGTCATAGTCTTCGAAATAGCTGTCCTCGAGCGAGTCTTCGTCTTCCCGGCTGAACAGGCCAGGGTTGCTGCGCAGCAGGGCAACGCCCTTGGCCGGGATCACGTCGAAATACTTGTTCCCGCCCAGGATCACGCTGTTATTGAGCGAAACCACCTCGCTGTAGGGGAAGGCGTCGTCCATCGAATAGACGTCGGCCACCTGATCGAAGCGGGGCGTGCTGCGATAGTATTTCGCGCCGGTCTTGATGGTAAGCGCGCCGGAGCCGAGGTCGACGCTACGCTCGAAATCGACCTTGGCGCTGAAGACGTCTTCGGTGCGAACCGAATTGTTGAGGATCAGCTCGCCCTCGGTAACCAGCGACAGGTCGGTTGGATCGCGGCCGCTCAGCTCGTTGATCACGACCTCGCCGCGCGACACGTCGATCAGATGATATTCGAACTGCAGCCAGGGATTGTCCGGCTCCATCACGAAGTTCAGTTCGTTGTCGTTGGTCGTGGTCTGCTTGTTCCGTGAATAGAACAGGTCGTAGGTGAGCAGGCTGTTGGGGCTTTCATGACGGCCGCCGAGGTTGACCGAGAAAAGCTCGGTCTTGCGGTCGTCCTCGGTGCCGATCCAGCCGCGCGAGCCGCGCGAGCCGCTGCTTCCCGTCGTACCGCGGCCATAGTCGGGCGTCAGTGCGGCATAGGTCTTGCGCCCGCCCACGGCATCCTGGAAACGCGTATCGATGTCGATGTCGGTCTCGTATTTCACGCCGCGGCGGTCGGCGTTACTGTAGAAGAAGCGCGCGTAGAACGAGTTGAACGGATCCGTCCGGAAATCGAGATTGAGGTTCGCGGAGGTCGTCCTGGTGACGCGTGTGTCATATTCCCAGTGCGACGCCTCCATGAACCATACGGGCTGGGAATATTGGCCCAGGTTCATCTGAGGGTTGTTCGCGGGGGTGACCTGCACCCAGTCCATGTCGCGGTTCAGTGAGTAACGGTCGGTCTGGTAGCTGCTGATCGTGCCACTGATCCCGAAGTTGCGATCACCGCCGCCGATGCTGAAGATATCCGAATATTGCGCGGTCACGGCATGGCCGAACTTGTTGGGAAGGTCGCTGTAGATACCGCCGAGATCGACGCTGATCTGCCGGCCGCTGCGCTGGAAGGCGGTGCGGGTGACGACGTTGACGATGCCGCCGATCGCGTCGCCGTCGCGGTCGGGAGTGGGGGCCTTGATTACCTCGATATTGGTGATGCCGTCGCCCGAGAACTGAGTCAGCGCGATGCCGCGTCCGCCGCCGGAGGTCGGCACGCGGTTGCCGTCGACCTGGAACGAGTTGTAGTCGCCTTCGATGCCGCGAATGTTGATCCCGGTCGGCGAACCGTCCTGATCGGTGTCGACGCTCAGGCCCGGGAGGCGCTGGAGGACATAGCCGAGATTGCCGTCGGGCGAGGGGCCGAACGTCTCCTCGGACACGATGTTGACGATGCCGTTCGCCGTCTTCTGCTGGTTGATCGCCAGTGCCTGCCCGGTCGCGGCGGCGCGGATGACGACGTCCTCGTCATGAAGCTCGCTGCTCGTCAGCCCTATATTCGCAACGACATTGCCGCCGCGGGGCACGTCGAGCGCGCGGGTCTCGGCATCAAGGCCGACATACTCGACCCGCAGCGTGACCGGACCTGCCGGAACGACAACCTGAAATCGCCCGTCCTCCAGTGTGATGTCCTGCACGTTGCTGCCGGCGACGCGGACGATCGCACCGCGCAGCGACCGGCCGGTCGTCTCGTCGTACACGCGGCCCGTGACGGTCCCCTCACTCGCGTCCGCGGTGCTGATCGCGGTCGCGATCGCAGTTTGCGCATGTGCGGTCCCGGCGACGAGCGCGATGATCGCGGTGGAGGCGAGCACGGCGATTGGCCGTGCGGGCGAGAATTTCTTCATGTCTTGTCCCCCGGTGTTGGAAAATGGCCGCGGCAGGCCGGTAATGTGGTGAAAGCAAGTGATCTCGCTCCGGGGCTTGCCGCCACGAAGTGTCAGTTAATCTTTCAGTGAAATTCGCCTAATGAAGGTGAGGCGTGCTGTAGTTACTGTGTCAGTTCTTCTGACGTTGCTGTGGTAATCCATTGTCTGAGCGCTACGCGATTGAGCGTGGCTTGCAGATCTTTTGGATTGCCTTCTCCTTGAGCGGGGCGACTAGATCGACGCCGTGACAAGCTTGTTACATGCCCCGCGCATCCGCCCTTAAAAATTCCTAATGTTTCGGGCTGTCACGGAAGCGTCGCGACGCCTGCGTAGCGGGCTCTCGTGACGTTCGAAGCCGCCCGGGATTTGTGTGAGCACTCGCCAGCCGATGGGGCGTCCGAGGCCGCGCGTGCTCACCGCAAAATTCTGGTTGTCGAGGACGACGCTGCCACTGCGGCGTTCCTCAAGTCGGGGCTCGGAGCGAACGGCTATAGGGTTGAATGCGCCGGGGACGGGGCGACCGGCCTGACCGCGGCCCGGCACGGCGACTTCGATGCCATCATCCTCGATCGCATGCTTCCGAATATGGACGGGCTGGCTCTGCTGCGGGCGCTGCGAGATCAGGGTGCGGACACGCCGGTGATCTTCCTGTCGGCGATCGGTTCGACCGATGAGCGCGTGCGCGGGCTGCACGCGGGTTCGGACGACTATCTGGTAAAGCCGTTCGCGATGAGCGAGTTGCTCGCCCGTCTTGAGGTCTCACAGCGCCGGCGTGCCACCGCGGCAGCCGTGGTCACGCGGCTGGTGTGCGCGGACCTCACGCTCGACCTGCTCGGCTCCCGCGCCGAGCGTGCGGGACAGGCGTTGCTGCTTCAGCCGCGCGCGCTCCAGCTACTCGAGTTCCTCATGCGCAATTCCGGGCAGGTCGTCACGCGCTCGATGATCTTCCAGAAGGTCTGGAACTATGATTTCGATCCCGGCACCAACGTAATCGACGTCTATGTCAGCAACTTGCGGCGCGAGATCGATCGTCCCGGGCTGGTACCGCTGCTGCACACGGTTCGCGGCGCGGGCTATCGCCTCGGGTCCGGGGCGTAAGCCGTGTCACAATCGTATGAAGCCGTTCGGAGGAAGCGGTGGCGCTTGCCCTGGCGATCCACGAGCGGGCGGTTCGCGTTGCTTCACTTCCTGCTCAGCTTCGCCTGCACCCTGCCGATCCTCCTCTATCTCTACCATGAGATCGACGACATCCTGCTGGGCGATTTCGCACGGCCGCTGGAGTACCGGCAAAGCAATCTCGAGAAGCACTATCTCAATGGCGGCATAGCGAAGCTGCGCACCGCGGTCGCGAGCCGCGCGGAGCGCGCGCACCGCGACCAGACCGCGATCCTGCTGGTCGATGCCGCGGGACGTAAGCTGGCGGGCAATCTCGAGGCCTGGCCGGAAGGGCTTGCCGCACCGCGCGACTGGACGCCTGCGACCCTGCGGCGCGACGGCATGGAACATGCCGAGGAATTCCTCGTACGCACCACGAACCTGCCCGGCGGCCAGCGCCTGTTGCTCGGAGGGCTGCTCGATAACCGCGCGGACATGCGCATCGCGGTCCTGCTCGCCTTGGCGGCAGCGTTCGCGCTGGCGATCCCGATTGGCGTGCTGGGTAGCCTCGCGATGGTGCGCGAGATGAATCGCATGGTCGCCGCGATCGCGGACGTCGGCCAACATGTGAGCGCCGGAGATCTTGGGCGCAGGGCCGAAACCGATGGCAGCGGAGATCCGGTCGATCGACTGAAAGCCACACTCAACGATATGCTCGACCGGATCGAGGCGCTGGTGGAGGAGCATCGTCTGCTCACCGACACGCTCGCGCACGATCTTCGATCGCCGCTCGCGCGTATCCATATGCAGGTGGCCGGCGGCTCGCGCCAATATTGCCAAGGCGACCACGCCGCGCGCTTCGCAGTCGTCGAGCATGAACTGGGTGGCGTGCTGCACATCCTCGAAAGCGCGCTTGAGATCAGTCGGGCTGAGGCGGGTATTGGGCGAGGGGATTTCGCGCTGGTTGATGCCGGCGCGATGCTGCACGATCTGTGCGAGATCTTCACGCCGCTCGCCGCGGCAAGCGGTGTGAGCATCGTTCCGTGGTGTGAAGCCGGGATATCCGTGCGCGGGGACCGTATCCTGCTGGCCAGAGCGATATCGAACCTGATCGACAACGCGCTCAAATACGGTTCCGCGGGCGGTGAGATCAGAGTGGAAGCGTCTTATTCAGACAAAGAGGTGCGGATCGCCGTTGCGGATCGGGCAGGGGGCATTCCCGAACATTGCCGGAAGGAGGCGCTCCGCAAATTTGGCCGCCTTGACGCTGCGCGAACCACCCCGGGAAGCGGGCTGGGACTGACGCTCGTCAACGCGGTCGCCGCGCTGCACGGAGGATGCTTCCGGCTGGAGGATAACCGCCCCGGCTTGCGCGCCATATTGCTGCTGCCGGTCCCGGCTTTGTCATCGTGAGCATAGCCATGCGAAAAAACGGGGCGGAAAAATCAACGCCATGCGTCTAATGCCCTCAAGCTGGCGATTTGAGGGTGCATGGGCGCTGCATATGGAAAGGACGTGGTTGAGTTCAGCCGGGAGTTCCGTCCCGCGCTGATGGCGTTCTTTCTGCGCCGCGTGCGCGATCATGCCGAGGCCGAGGACCTGACGCAGGAAGTCTTCTCGCGCATCGCGGCTCAGCCGGACATGACCATGCGTTCGGGCAGCGCGTACCTGTTCCAGATCGCCGCGAACCTGCTGCGCGACCGGGCACGGCGTCAGCAGGTGCGCCGCAACTATCGCGAGACATTGGGACAGATCGACGGCGAGACGGTCGAGCTGATCGATCCGTTCCGCGTCACGGCCGGCCGCAGCTCGATAGCGGCGCTGCGGGCGGCACTGGACGAACTCGATGCGACGACGTCAGCGATCTTTGTGCTGTATCGCCTTGAATATATGAGCAAGGACGTGATCGCGGACAGTTTCGGCATTACGGTGCGCACGGTCGAAAAACATCTGACCAAGGCGACGGCGCGGCTGACGGCCCGGCTGGGAGACGCGATTTGAACCCGCGCGAACCTTCGCCCGAGCGGTTCGAAGCCGCCGCCGCCTGGTGCGTCGAACTGGCGGAAGGGCCGCTGCCGGACGACCGGCAGCGTGCGTTCGATGCCTGGCTGGTGGGCAGCGCCGACAATCTCGCCACGTTCGAGCGATCGAGCGCGCTGTGGCGGGAGGTGGGTGAGGCGGCGACTTCGCCCGAACTGATCGATGTACGCGAGCGCGCGCTGGCGACCTTCCGCCGCCGCAATCAGTGGCGCTGGGCGCGACGCGCGGTGACCGGCCGTGCGGTGGCCGCGGCCGCCGCCGTGCTGCTCGCCTTTGGCGGGACGGCGTGGTGGTGGCAGAGCGCACCCGACATCTACCGCACCGGTGTCGGCGAACGCCGCGTGGTGATGCTCGACGACGGGTCGCGTGCCTCGCTGGACGCCGCGACCGAAGTCGATGTGCGCATGCGCGGCGACCGGCGCGAACTGCACCTGGTGTCCGGCCGGGCGAAGTTCGATGTCGCCAAGGACCCGCTGAAGCCGTTCAGCGTGCGCGTGGGCGACAAGCTGGTGGTGGCGACCGGCACCTCGTTCAGCGTGGAGATGATCAACGGCAAGCTGCGGGTGATCCTCTATGAGGGCCGGGTGGTGGTGCTCGACCAGCCGGCCGCGGGGCGGACGCCCGCCGAGGTGCTGCCGGCGCTGAAGGGTGGCGACGAGGATACGGCGTTGACGCCGGGCCGTGAGCTGGTCGTCGGCATATCGGGCCAGTCGCAGGCACAGCTCGCCAAAGCCGATCCGGTGCGCTCGCTGTCATGGGAGGGCGGTCAGCTGGTATTCGAGGACGAGCCGCTGAGCCTGGCGGTGGGACGGATCAACCGCTATTCGGCGCGACGCGTCGAGCTTCAGGGCACGGCCGGAAGGTTGCGGGTGAACGGGGTGTTCAACACCGGCGATGTCGAGGCGTTTGCAACAGGCGTGGAGGAAACGCTGCCCGTCCGCGTGATACGCGAGCGCGATGTCGTCATGATTGCGCCGCAATAAAATTACGAAGCATCTGGCCCGCACATTTTTTTTGTATTGGCCCAGGCGGGATTTCGATCATGGCGCGTCTTATCCCCCCAGGCGCACCCAGACGCCGGTTCAGGGGGACGTGACGATGATCATGACGCGAAGCATCAAGGCGACAGCTTGTTCGGTGGCGGCAATCGCACTGGCCATGCCGGTGGCGGCGATCGCCCAGACACAGACCTACAGCTTCAACATCCCCGCACAGGATTTGGCGTCCGCGCTGCGGCAGTTCGCGCAGACCTCGCGCCAGCAGGTCTCGTTCAGCGGCGGCGTGGTGCGCGGGATGCGGAGCGGGCCGCTGCGGGGCGCGCACAGCGTCGACAGCGGCCTGGCGGTCCTGCTGCGCGGGACCGGCCTGAGCGTTCGCCGGGCCGGGCGCGTGATCGTCATCCAGAAATCCGAACCGGCTCTGACGGCGATATCGACCCAGCCCGCCCTGGCGCGCAGCCAGGAAGCGGCCGCCGCGCCCCAGGAGCAGGCGGAGGCCGAAGCCCGCGAACCCGAGATCGTCATCTCCGGATCGCGTATCGACCGGCCCGGCTTCGAATCCCCGACCCCGCTGACCCGCGTGAGTGCCGAGGAGCTGTCGGTGGGCAGCCGCGCGAACGTCGGCGCGGCGCTCGCCGACCTGCCGCAGTTCAAGGCCGGCCAGTCCCCGCAGACGTCGGGCACCAATGCGCAGGCAGGGCGTATGCCGGTCGATCTGCGCGGTCTGGGGGCGACCCGCACGCTGGTGCTGCTCGACGGCCGCCGCTTCGCCAGCGACAATGATCTGAGCACGATCCCCTCGGTGCTGGTCAAGAATGTCGACATCGTCACCGGTGGCGCGTCGGCGGCATGGGGTTCGGGCGCCGTCGCGGGCGTGGTCAACATCCTGCTCGACCATGAGCTGAACGGCTTCCGCCTCGGCGTCGAAGCGGGCGTCTCGACCGAATATGGCGACGCCGGGCAGCGCCGTCTGGAAGCCGCGTTCGGCACCGATTTCGCCGGTGGCCGAGGCCATTTCATGATCGGCGGCGAGTATCTCGAGAATGACGGCCTGATGACCAAGACCGCTCGGCCCAATACCGGCCGGTGGGTGCTCCTCACGCAGAACGGCGTTTCCACGCTGACCCCGAACGTCGGCTATGCCAATGCGTTCATCGGCGGCATCATCATGAGCGGCGTCAACGCGGGGAAGGGGTTCAACCCCGACGGCACGCTACGGACCCCGTCGCTGGGCACCGCGATCGGTGCCAACATGATCGGCGGGGAATCGCCGTCGGACGACGACTACAGCCCGCTGGCAACGCCGCAGAAGCGCGTCGCGGGGCTGGTCAATGTGTCCTACGACATCTTCGACAACGCGAAGCTGACGATCGAGGGCCGCTATTCGCGCTACTGGGGCAACTATACCTGGTTCGGCGATCACAATCGCGGCAACATCACGATCCAGCGCGACAATGCGTTCCTCAATCCCGCGATCCGCGCCCAGATGCTGGCGGCGAACCAGACCAGCTTCACCATGGGCCGGTTCAATTCCGACCTTTCCTACACGAGCATTGATCTTGAGCGCGAAGCCTATCAGGGCACGATCGCGCTGGACGGAAGCTTCGGCGGCGGCCGGTGGCGCTACGGCCTCTATTACAGCCATGGCGAGTATCAGAACAACATCGACACCCCCGGTTTCCGCCTGACCGCCGAGTTCGCCAACGCGGTGGATTCGGTGATCGGACCGGGCGGCACCCCGATCTGCCGGATCGCGCTGAGCAATCCGTCGACCAGCTGCGTGCCGCTCAACCTGTTCGGCTATGGCGCGCCGTCGGCGGCGGCGATCGATTATGTCACCGGGACCCCCTCGTCGCGCTCGACCACCAAGCTCGACACGTTCGGGGTCAGCCTGCGCGGCGAGCCGTTCGATCTGTGGGCGGGGCCGGTGTCGATCGCGGTCGGCGTGGAAGGGCGCTGGGAATCGGTAAGCACGGTATCGGGCGATCTCGACCGCGCGCGCGCCTTCACCACCTTCCAGTTCGGTGAGCTGGCGGGCAAGGATTCGGTCAAGGAAGCCTTTGGCGAAGTGGTCGTCCCGCTGCTCAAGGACGTGCCGTTCTTCCACAAGCTCGAGTTCAACGGCGCGGTGCGCTATTCCGACTATCGCAACAGCGGCGGCATCTGGTCGTGGAAGCTTGGCGCGACCAACGAGTTCCTGCCCGGGGTGATCGGCCGCGTGACCCGTTCACGCGATATCCGCGCGCCGAGCCTGAGCGACCTCTACACCACCAGGACGCAGAGCTATGTCGGCGTCGTCGACGTCAATCCGGTGACCAATGTAAGCCAGAGCGTGACGGCGCAGGTCATTGGCGGCGGCAATGCGAATCTGCTGCCCGAGGCGGCCGATACCTGGACCGCGGGCATCACCACGTCGCCGTTGCGGGGATTGACCGCGTCGCTCGACTATTTCGACATCACGATCAACGGCGTCATCGCTTCGGTGGGCGCGCAGGACGTGATCAATCGCTGCCGCGCCGGCAATCAGGATTTGTGCAGTCGCATCAGCCGCGACGCCGGCGGCAACCTGCTGGAAGTGCGGGCCGTTCCCGCCAATTTGCAGCGATACAATACCAACGGCGTGGATGGTGAGATCGCCTACACCACCGCGCTGGGTGGCGATCCGGCGAAGCGGCTCAATTTCCGCGTCGTCGGCACCTGGGTGAACAGCCTGACGATCAACGACGGCATCACCAACATCGAATATGTGAAGAACACCAGCTACGCGTTCGTGACCGGCATGCCCGACTGGCGGATCAACGGCAGCGTCGGCTATTCGGACAATGGCTTCAACGCGCTGGTGCGCGCCCGCTACATCGCGCCTGGTTATTACAACCGGAACCAGAACATCACCAACAACCGGGTGCCGGCCTATACCTATGTCGATTTGCAGCTGAGCAAGTCGATCAAGGCCGGTGAGCGTGAGATCGAGGTCTATGCCGATGTGTCGAACCTGTTCGACAAGGATCCGCCGATCGCCTCGCTGTTCTCGCCCTTCTACGATACCGTCGGGCGGTTCGTGACGGTCGGCGCGCGTATCCGGCTGTAAAGGGGTATCGGGAATGCAAGGGCGCCGTTCGCTCGTTCGCGCGGCCATTCTGGGGGCGGCGGCGTTCACCGCAACCCCCGGCGTGGCGCAAACCCAGCAAGCGCCTGCCGAACGGCTGCGGTTCGAGGCGCGTGAGGGTAGCTGGATGGCGCCCGACATCTCGCCGGACGGACGAACGATCCTGTTCGACCTGCTCGGCGATATCTACGCGCTCGATGCGGCCGGCGGGACGGCGCGGCCGCTGTTGAGCGGGGATGCGCTCGAGACGCAGCCGGTCTTCTCCCCGGACGGCAGACAGATCGCCTTCATCTCTGACAAGTCGGGCGCCGCGAATTTGTGGGTCGCCAATGCCGACGGCAGCAATGCGCGCAAGCTGTCGGGCGATACCGATCCGGCGATCTACACCTCGCCCGCCTGGTCGCCGGACGGACGCTTCGTCTATGTCTCGCGCACCATCCACAACATCCTGGCGTTCGAGTTGTTCGCCTATGACCCGCGCGGGGGCGCCGGGATCAAGGTTACGCAGGCGCGGCCGACGGGAACCGAAGGCAATGCCGACCGCATCAACGCGATGGGCGCGGCCGCCTCGCCGGACGGGAAATATCTCTATTATGCGCGCAAGACCGGCGGGCTATGGTCCGACAAGGTGCTGCCGCATTGGGAGATCGTGCGGCGCACGCTGGCCACGGGCGTCGAGGATCGCATCATCACCTCGCCCGGCGCGGCGATGCGGCCAGCGCTGTCGCATGACGGCAAGCGCATCGTCTATGCCAGCCGGTCGGGCGCGCGGACCGGGCTGCGCATCCGCGACCTCGAGACCGGCGCCGATCGCTGGCTGAGCTTTCCGATCGATCCCGACAGCCAGATGGGCGGCTATTATAACGACCTGGTGCCGCGGGTGGCGTTCCTGCCCGACGACAGGGAGGTGCTGACCGCGATCGACGGCAAGCTAACGCGCATCCGCGTCGCCGACGGCGCGCGCTCGCCGGTCCCCTTCACCGCGCCGGTCGATCTGGCGGTGCGGCGGAACACCCGCGTCGAGGTGCCGGACGAGACCGGGCCGGTGCGGGTGCGGGTGATCCAGTCGCCGCGACTGTCGCCCGACGGATCGCGCATCGCCTTTGCCGCGCTCGGCAAGCTCTATGTGCAGGACCGCGCGGGCGGCACGCCGCGGGCGGTGGCGGGCGTCGAGGGCATGGCGTTCCAGCCGGGTTGGTCGCCGGACGGCCGTACGCTGGTCTATGTGACGTGGAGCGGTGAGGGTGAGGGCGGCGGCGCGCTGTGGGCGATCCCGGCGGCGGGCGGCAAGCCAAGGCGGCTTTTGCGGGCTTCGGCCTATTACAGCGAGCCGACGGTGTCGCCCGACGGACGTTCGGTGGCGGTGCTGCGCGCGACCAGCATCGAGCGGCTGCAATCGGCGTCCGACCTTCAGGCGAGCCGACCGACCGATATCGTGCTGCTGCCGCTGGCGGGTGGCGACGGGCGTGTGGTCGCCAGCAAATCGGGGATCAAGTCGCTGTCGTTCGACGGCAAGGGAGAATGGCTGCGCTATATGAGCGGGCCGTCGGTGGAGTCGGTGGCGGTGCAGAGTGGAGTGCTGCGGCGCGTGTTCGACCTGCGCGCGCCCAACTCCAACCGCTATTTCAACAACATCCAGACTCCACCCGAGGACATCCGGCTTAGTCCGGACGGGACGCGGATGCTGGTCAAGGCGGCATCGCAGGCATGGTTGCTCGACGTGCCGCCGTCCTTCTCCGCCGACCCGCAGGCGCTTGAGCTGACCCGGCCGGTGGCGTTCGGGGTGCGGCTGACCGATGTGGGCGCGGACTATGTCGACTGGTCGCGCGACGGCAGGACGGTGATGTGGTCGCTCGGCGCGACCGTGCGGACGATCGATGCGGCGCAGGCCGGAGCACTCGCCAAGGGCGTTGCCGAGAAGCAGGCGGCGAAGGTCGAGGCGGTGGTCGAGCTTCCGCGCGACATTCCGCAAGGCACGGTGGTGTTGCGCGGCGGCACCGCGATCACCATGCGTGGCGACGAAACGATCGCCGGCGCCGATGTGGTGGTTACCGGCAACCGCATCGTCGCGGTCGGCAGGACGGGCGAGGTGAGCGTGCCGCCCGGCGCGACCGTCATCGACGTGACCGGAAAATATCTGACCCCGGGATTCGTCGACACGCACGCCCATTGGTTCGAGCTGCCACGGCAAGTGCTGGAGGCGAACCACTGGAGCCTGCTCGCGAACCTCGCTTATGGCGTGACCAGCGGGCTGGACGTCCAACCCTTCACGATCGATGTGTTCGGCTATCAGGACATGATCGATGCCGGAATCATGATCGGGCCGCGCGCTTTTTCGACCGGGCCGGGTATCTTCGTGAACAGCGAGATCAACTCGGCGGCGGAGGCCGAGGCGGTACTGACGCGCTATCGCGACTATTACCGCACCAGCAACCTCAAGGCCTATCTCGTCGGCAACCGGACACAGCGCAAGCTTGTCGTCGAGGCTTCCGGCAAGATGGGGATGATGGCGACGACCGAGGGCGCCAGCGACTTCAACCTCAACCTGACCCATGCCATCGACGGGATGGCCGGCAACGAGCATAATCTGCCGATCACGCCGCTGCGCGAGGATGTGGTGAAACTCTATGCCCTGTCACGGATCGGTTACTCGCCGACCTTCGGCGTGCTCTATGGCGGGTTCGCGCCCTATGACGATCAGGTGATCGCGGGCGAGATCGACAAGGACGCCAAGCTCGCCCGCTTCCTCCCCTGGGGGATCATCGAGACCAAGATGCGCAACCGTGTGTGGACGCCGCCGATGGACCGCACCTCCGCCTCGTTCGCCGCGGATGCGCTGCGGATCCGCAAGGCGGGCGGGCTGATCGGGATCGGGAGTCACGCGGTGATCCAGGGCCTTGGCTATCACTACGAGATGCGCGCCTATGCTCAAGGCGGCGCAACCCCGCACGAGGTGCTGCGTGCCGCGACGCTCGAGAGCGCCGAGGTGATCGGCCGCAAGGGCCAGATCGGCAGCATCGAGCCGGGCAAATATGCTGATATCCTGATCATGGGCGCCAATCCGCTGGAGCGGATCGAGAACGCGGCGGCGATCGACAAGGTGATGAAGAACGGACGTGTCTATGATGCGGCGACCTTGAGCGAGGAATGGCCACGCAAACGAGCGCTGCCGGATCGCTGGTTCGCAACGGCGCGGCCGAACCGAGCGCAGGAAGGGCCTGAACGATGAAGATGACACGGCGCAAGCTGCTGGCGGCGGCTCCCGCAGCGGCAATCGCGAGCCAGGCCGCGGCGGGGCAGGGGCGTGCGGCGGGGAGTGACATTCTCGCCATGACAGCGGTCGACCTGGCGGCGGCGATCCGCCGGCGCGACGTATCGAGCCGTGAGGTGATGGCGGCGCATCTGGCGCGGGTCGATACGCTCAACCCGAAGTTCAACGCCATCGTCTCGCGCGTGGACGGCGACCAGTTGCTGCGCGAGGCGGCGGCGCAGGACGCGGACGCGGCGAAGGGCCGGTTCCGCGGAGCACTGCACGGCTTTCCCCATGCGGTGAAGGACACCGCGCCGGCCAGAGGGATCGCGCATACGCAGGGTTCACCGTTGTTGCGCGACAATATTGCTGCTGCGGATTCGCTGGTGGTCGGGCGGATGCGGGCGGCGGGCGCGATCTTCACCGGCAAGACCAACGTGCCCGAGTTCGCGCTTGGCTCGCACAGCTTCAATCCGGTCTTCGGCGTGACGCGCAATGCCTATGACCCGCGCAAGTCGGCGGGCGGCAGCTCGGGCGGCGCCGCGGTCGCGCTGGCGTTGCGCATGATGCCGCTGGCGGACGGCAGCGACTTCGGCGGTTCGCTGCGCAATCCGGCGGCATGGAACAACGTGTTCGGCTTCCGCCCCTCATTCGGACGTGTGCCGTCGGCGCCGTCGAGCGATGTGTTCGGTCAGACCTTCGCGACCTCCGGCCCGATGGCGCGGACGGTACGCGACACGGCGCTGCTGCTGTCGGTTCAGGCGGGATCGGATCCCCGCGCCCCCTTCTCGCTCAAGGACGATCCGGCAGTATTCGCAAGGCCGCTCGACCGCGAGTGGAAGGGCGGGAGAATCGGCTGGCTTGGCGATCTCGGTGGCGCGCTGGCGATGGAGCCGGGCGTACTCGAAACCTGCGAGAAGGGGCTGGCGGCATTCCGTGCGGTCGGCATGACGGTGGACGCCGCCAAGCTTGACGAGCCGGCCGATGCGATGTGGCGAACCGCCGTGACGCTGCGCCACGGATCGGTGGGTCCCGACCTGATCGGTTTCGCCGACAAGCCCGAGCAGCGCGCGCAGATGAAGCCGGAGGCGCTGTGGGAGGTCGAGGGCTATCGCAAGCTCACCGCGATCCAGATCACGCAGGCGCAGATGGGGCGGACGCGCATCTACGAGGCGTTCCGCAAGGCGTTCGCGACGTTCGATTTCCTGATCCTTCCGACCGCGCAGGTGTTTCCGTTCGATGTCGAGCTGCGCTGGCCGACCGAGATCGCCGGCCGGAAGATGGACAGCTATCATCGCTGGATGGAAGTGACGTTGCCGGTCACGATGGCGGGCTTGCCGGCACTGTCGGTACCAGCGGGATTCGGCGGGCCGAACAAGCTACCGATGGGCATGCAGATCATCGGTCCGGCTCATGCCGACCTGGCCGTGCTGCAGGTTGGCCACGCTTATGAGCAGGCCTCGTCCTGGATCGGGCGAACTCTCCCCGGAGCCGGTGGCCCGGTGTAGTCGTTTGGCCTTCGCCCGTTTCGCCGGCTAATCTGTCAGAGCTGTCCGCGCGGCCGACAAATATGACCTGCTGATGGGAACTGCCCGGTCATCAACCAGCCGGGCAATTGCTCGTCCGGCTGTTCTTTCCAGCGCGCGAACACCGTCTTTGGCCACCCACCAGCTACGGTGCACGCGAAGGCCCAGCCGGGGATCGATGATCGCCGCCGCGTCCGCCAGCCGCATCAGGATCAGCGCCGAGCCGTGGAGAGTATGCACGCGCAGGTAATGATCCTCGGCTTCGAGCGCGACTATGTCCCGGCGTAACGCAGCGGGAAGTTTCGACACGAACTCGGGCGGGTATTCGGGAGCGGCGGCTGGTTGCTCCACGGGTGCGGCCACGGACATCCGGTCGTCCGGAGAGATGATGCGGGCAATCAGCAGCTGGACCAGCACCACGTAGGGGAACAGTCCGAGCAGTTGTACGGGACTGAATGTTCTGCCGGGTTTGACCACCCCCATGGCCCACGCCACAAAGAACGTCATTGGCACCGCGGATGCGGCTGCTACCGCGATGAGCCGTATTGCCGTTGTCCTGCCCGGGGACGTCGCGGGAAGGACGCGCGCCGCGACAGCCGCGGCTCCGAAGCCGACGAGCGCGATGATCATCCAGAAGGGATATCGCACCGCCGGGCCGAGAGCGGTTTGCGATCCGAACGGACCCGTCACTCCAAGCAGCGCGCCAAAGGCGACGGCGCTTAGCGGCCCGCGCCACGTCCCCTTTATCCGCCATTCACGCATCGCCAACTGCATCGGTCTGCCGGTCACGAAAGTGCGAAGGCTATTCACGATTTTCCCCGTTGTCGACGGGCATCGCGCGCCGCCAACCGGCCGGGGCAAACGTCCTGATGTTGGCATGGAGAAAGCAATGAATCGGATTATCGCCGGCGTGGCACTGGCATCTTCAACTGTTCCGGCGGCGGCAAGCGAGGCTGTGAATATGCGGTTTGAGTGCCCCGCGCTGACCACAAAGCAAAGCCAGCCGCCTGAACTTTCGGGTTTGTGGGACGTGCTGATGGATGCGGGCGGCATTCCCAGCTTCGGCCTTCTCTCCGTCGGAATGCTGGATACCGGACTGGGAGGATCGCTCGCGCTAACCCCCGGTGTGGTGGTGGTGCGCAGTCTGAAGTCCGACGGCCGGACGGTGGCGATGATCGTCGCATCGCGCGAGGGGGATGTTCGCTTCGACGGATCTCTCACGGCCGACGGGAAGCGGATGTGCGGCATCGTCAGCTACCATGGCGGCCGGAAGTTCGGGATGATCGCGCAAAAAAGGCCGGACCGGGGAAGCGGGCGCGGGGAGCAAGCGAACGGGGCAAGCAGGTAGCTTGCGAAAGAAAGTCCGCAATTGCGACCCGCACCATCGCCTTTCGCGAGAACGTCACTGGCGCTAGTCACGTCTTCAAGCTCGGCGAGGAGAGACGTGCGCGGAGCTTCGCCGAAATCGTCTCCGGACACCCGACCGGACGGCGATGCGATGGATGGAGGAGCAGGCAAGGCCGTGAAGCTATTCTTCGACGAGCGTCAATGCGCTCATTCGCCCGAGCGCGAACTGCACAATGGTGAGTGGGCCCCGGCCGCCGAAACCGCCGAGCGTCCGCGCTCGATCCTTCGTCAGGCGACCGATCCGGAGCCGGTGCGAGACTTCGGCATGGCGCCGCTGCTTGCGGTGCACGACGCCGGCTATCTCGCCTTTCTTGAGCAGGCGCACAACGAATGGCTTGCGGCGGGTCGCAAGGGCGACGCGATCGGCTATACCTTTCCTGTCGTCCACCGGCGGCCGCTCAAGTCCGTCCGGATCGATGCGAAGCTCGGCGCCTATAGTTACGACGCGGGCACGCCGATCGCCGCCGGGACGTGGGAATCGGCATACTGGTCCGCGCAATGTGCGCTGTCCGGCGCGCAGGGTTTGGCCGCGGGCGAGCGGTATGCCTTCGCACTTTGCCGGCCGCCGGGTCATCATGCCGGGCGCGACTATATGGGCGGCTATTGCTATCTCAACAATGCGGCAATCGCTGCGCGCCACGCCCAATCCCTGGGCCTTGGCCCCGTCGCGGTGCTCGACATCGACTATCATCATGGCAACGGCACGCAGGATATCTTCTACGCGGATTCGAGCGTGTTCTTTTGCTCGATCCATGCCGATCCGGCGACCGACTACCCCTTCTATTGGGGGTGGGCGGACGAACGCGGTGTGGGCGACGGCGAGGGCGCCACGCTCAACCTGCCGCTTCCCCGTGGCACCGATGGAGCGGCTTACCGCCCGGCGCTCGAGCGCGCGCTGGACGCCATCGCGGCATGGGGAGCGGGTCTGCTGATCCTCTCCTTCGGCGCCGACACGCATAGCAGCGACCCGATCTGCGGCTTCGCGCTCGAGCGCGAGGATTACACCGCTCTTGCCGGCGCGATCGCCGCGCTCGGGATTCCGACCCTGGTCGTGATGGAAGGCGGCTATGCGGTGGACGATCTCGGCCGCAACGTCGCGTCGTTCCTGTCCGGCTTTCCGGACTAGAGACGACTCGCCGGTCGCCACCATGTGCTCGCCACCATGACAAGCAGCGCGATTGGATGCTGTTCGAGCCGCATTACATCGTTATCGGCACGATATTATCGTCGCCGTTGCGGTCCACATACTTGTTGTACGGATCGATCCCGGCGAACGCCGGCTTACGCTTGCTGAGGATGCGGATCTCCTGCGTGCCGGAGCGGATCGGGCGGCGTTCCATCAGCACGACGTCCCTGGCCGCGAAGGCGCCATAGCCGGGGTTCTGGTCGAACAGGCCGACGTCGATCATGTTCGCGAGTGCGGCCTTGCTCTCCTTGCCCTTGCCGTCGGCGTAGAATTTGCCGGCGTCAACTGTCAGCACGGTTTCGTAATTGCCGTTGGCGAGCTTCCTGATGGTCGCGGCCTTCGCCTTGAGATCGTAGAGTGTGATGCGCGCGAACAGGTCCTCGACCAGTTGCCGCTCCTCGGCGTTGCGGGCGAGCGCGCGGAAGCCGTCGATGAGGTCGGTCGAGCGCGGATAGGGCGCGCCTTTGAAGCGATACCGGGCGAGCTTGTCGCGCAGCATCGCGTTGACGCGATCCTCGCCGAGCCGGTCCTGCAGCAGGTACACGACCAGCGATCCCTTGCGGTAATGGATATAGCCCTGGTTCTCGACGCGCTCGAGCGGAAGCTCCTCGATTGCCTCGCTGCCGCGGTTGCGCAGGTAATTGTCGAGTTCGTACTTGAGGAACCGGCGGATCTTGTCCTCGCCGTAGAGCTTCTTCATCACCATCAGCGCCGAATACTGCGCCATGGTCTCGACCCAGATCGTGCCACCCTGCATGTCGGCCGAGATCACCTGGTGCGCCCAATATTGGTGCCCGAGTTCGTGCGCGGTGACATAGGTCACATAGTCGATCTTGTCGGGATCGGTGTTGTTGGCAAGGAAACCGATCGACTCCGAATAGGGCATGGTTCCGGCGAAGGCCTGCGCGAAGCTGGCATAGCCGGGGAACTCAATCACGCGCGCATGGTCGAACTGATAGGGGCCGAAATTGGTCTGGTAATAGCCGAGCGAGGCCTTCAGCGCGGCGAGCATGCGATCGACGTTGAACGGGTGCTTGCGGTCGTAGAACACCGAAAGCCGTACGCCATTCGCGTCGATCGCCTTCTCGGCATAGTCGGCCGACTGGATCGAGAAGAAGGCGAGGATCGGCGTGCCCGAGACGAAGCGTGCGGTGCGGCGGTTGCCGCTGGTCGAATCGGCCACCTTCCGTCCCGGCGCGATCGGTGTCTGGCCGGCGTCGGTGGTGATGGTGATGTCGCTGCGCACCCAGGCGGCATTGCCGACATAGTTGCGGCGCTGCGCCGAGCGATCCTCGAGCCTGGCCGGCCGCAGCTCGGCGGGAAGGCCGTATTTGCGGCGCTTGACGCGATCGGTGAGCAGACCCTGACGGTCCATGCCGATGGCGGGCGCGATCTCGAAATTGTTGAGGAAGGTGCCGTTCGCGACCAGGCGGCTGTCGGCGTTGTTGGCGGGCATGCCGTGGGTCGCGCGCGTCACCCTGAACTTGACCGTGCCGGTCGCGCCCACGGGCAGGGCAGCAGGGAAGCGATAGATACGATAGGCGAAATCCTTATCCTCCATCGCGAGGCTCGCGCCTGGCACCTCGATCGCGGCAAGCTTGCTCTGGCGATCGGGGAAGCGGACATGGAGATCGCGCAGCGGCGCGCCGGTATCGTTGACGAAGCGGTACTCGCCGGTCGTCGTCATATTGCGTTCGGCCGGGTGCAGATCGACGTCGAGACGGATATCGGTCAGCGAGGGCTGGGCGATCTTCTCGTATTTGAGATATTTCTTCTCATAGGCCGCGAGCTGCGCCTCGACATCGTCGCGGGTGCGATAGTCGTTGAGAATGTTCGTATTGTAGTAGAGCCAGCCGCCGGTCGCCGCCGCGACGGCGAACGCCGCGCCGAGCAGCACGCCGGGCGTCCCCTTAAGCCGTCGGGCAGCGCGCGCGATGCGCGGGCGCAGCAGCGTTTCGGTGCCGCGTCGCCACAGGAGATGGGCGAGCACCGCGAGCATGATCGCGATCGCGCCCCAATAGAGTCTCAGCCACCAGCCCAGCGCGCCGCCGACCTGATCGCCGTTCATGTCGGAGAAGCGGACGCTGCCGGTCGCGCCGTAATTGTAGAGCGGATGCTCGAACCCGATCGTGTTGAGCGTGATCGTGGCGACCATGTAGATCACCATGATGCCCCAGCCGACATATTTGTTGGGGCTGAGCGCCTGCACGAACACCGCGAGCACGGCGAGGATCGCCATGTCGATGGTGAGCGGCAGCAGGTACCACATGAGATACTGGCCGAGCGCGAGATCGGTGACCCCGCGACCGAGCTGGACGAGGATCGCGGCGATCGCGCTGATCGCAAGCGTGGCGAACAGCACCAGCGTCACCGCCAGCGTCTTGGGCACCATATAAGCCCAGCCGGGGAGGGCGGTGGCATCGATGATCTCGTGCATCTTGCGCTCGCGATCGCGCCAGACCAGCTCGCCGGCATAATAGATGGCGATGATGATCGGGATGATCCCGAACATGCCGAGCAGGTCCTGCACCACCACGAAGGTGAGCGGGCGCGACGGCGTGCCGTAGAGCTCGTTGGCGAAGAGCAGCCCTCCGACCGAGTTGAACAGCCCGATCATCAGCAGCACGGCGAAGGCGGGGCTCTTGAAGACAAGGCGCATCTCGAACTTGCAGCGTTGCCACAGCTGGGCGCCGGCCGCGGCCTCGGGGCGAACCGGCGGCAGCGTGTCGACCAGGATCGGCGGCGTCGCGGCGAGCTTCGCCGCCTTCTTCGCCTGCTTCCGCAGCTTGCGCGCCGAGACTCCTTTTTCGGCGAAGCTGAAGCGCCAATAGGCGACGAGCAGCGCGACGAAGCCCGCGCCGATCCAGATCAGCCGGTTGGCGAGCAGCGCGCCGGTGAAGGCGGGCATCATCGAATTGGATTCGGTAGCGGTCCAGTACCGCGTGACGTTGCCGAAGGCGGCAAGGCCAAACGGCTCGATCAGTCCGCCGATCTCGCGCAGCTCGGGCTTTGATCGGATCACGCCGTTGAGCACGAAATAGGCGACGAGGAAGAGGACGACGCCGACATAGGAATACATCATCGAGCGCGTCATTGTCGCGACGGCGAAGAAGATCGATGCGGTCAGGAAGACGTTGGGGAGGCCCAGCAGGAAATAGGCGTAGAGATAGTCATTGAACCGGTTGGGTCCGACCGTCTCGGAATCGAGCCAGGGCATCAGTGAGCCCAGCCAGATCGCCAGCGGAATAGCGGCATAGGCGACCGCGGAGATCACCAGCGCCCCCGAGAACCGGCCGAGCAGATAGTCGAGCTTCGAGACTCGGGTGGAACGGACCATCGGCCCGAACCCGCTCTCGTCGTCGCGCACGATGATGTTGGCGACGAACGCCGTCGTCACGAACATGAAGAACAGCGAGAGGATCAGCAGCTTCTGCGCGAGTGCCGCCGGGCTGTTGACATGGACGTTGCCGCCGCTGCCGATCTGGATCTGCTCGACCGTGGTCGCACCGAAGGCGAGCAGGAAGAACAGCACCGCCACAACCCAGAAGACCGGGTTGCGGAACTGGTAGCGCAGCTCGAACGCCGCGATCTTGCCGAACATGCCGCGTCCTCCCGATCAGGCCGCGACGGCGGTGTTGACGGGACGGCGGCTGGCGGCGAGCGTCGAGAAATAGACATCCTCGAGTCCGCCATCGACCGCTTCGAACCCCTGGCCGGGATCGCTCGGCGAGAGGATGTGGACGACGGTGCGGCCGGCGAAAAGGCGCGTCGAGATCACCTCGTGGCGTTCACGATAGTCGTCGAGCTCAGCGCGATCGATGGTCTTCGCCCAGACGGTTCCCTTCGCCCGTTCGATCAGCTCGAGCGGCGCGCCCTCGAGCTGGATGCGGCCGCCGGCCAGCACCGCCATGCGCGGGCAGAGGTCGGCGACGTCCTCGACGATGTGAGTCGAGAGGATGACGACGACATTCTCGCCGATCTCGGCGAGCAGGTTGAGGAAGCGGTTGCGCTCTTCGGGATCGAGGCCCGCGGTCGGCTCGTCGACGATGATCAGCTCGGGATTGCCGATCAGCGCTTGCGCGATGCCGAAGCGCTGGCGCATGCCGCCGGAGAAACCGGCGATCGCCTTCTTGCGCACATCCCAGAGATTGACCTGATTGAGCAGCGTCTCGACCGTCGCCTTGCGCTCACGCGCCGAGGCAACGCCTTTCAACACCGCCATGTGATCGAGCATGTCGTAGGCCGACACGCGCGGATAGACGCCGAAGTCCTGCGGGAGATAGCCAAGCGTGCGACGCAATTTCTCGGGCTCGCGGACCACGTCGATATCGCCGAAGGTGACGCGGCCCGAGGTTGGGCTCTGCAGCGTCGCGACGGTGCGCATCAGCGTCGACTTGCCAGCGCCATTGGGTCCGAGCAGGCCGAACATCCCCTTGGGAATGCTGAGCGTTACCCCGTCCAGGGCGCGCGTGCCGTTGGGATAGACATGGGTGAGCTGGTCGAGTTCGAGCATGAAGAATCCCCCGGGGTCGGTGAGCGTCAACCTAGCGGGTGTTTTACAAAGGTAAAGCGGTGCCCCACGTCGCGCCGCGGCCTCACACACCCGCTTTGCGGACGCCGACCCCTCGGTTCGAATGTAAGCTGCTCTTAAGAGCATCAGAAGATTTCGCTCTTACCGAAGCGCAATGTCTTGGAGTCGTTTGCAAAAATTTCTTCTGACCGCGTGGGTCATTCTGGTTGGGCTGCCGGCTCTCAGCGCGCCGGCTCACGCCGAGGGCGGTGCCGAAGTTCGCAGTTCCTGTTTGGCCTCCGCTAGCCTGTCCGAAGACATTGCGACGATAGCCGGCAAGGCAGAGCGATGGGTCTGCGGCGAGGGCGATTTTCCCATCCGCGCAGAGCGGGTCCTGCTTCGATTTGAGATATCCGCCGGAGATGATCTGCCCAGATACTTTCTGTCACGGCGCAGTGCACTCGATAGCCTGCATCTGCTCGCCATCGACAGAGACGGCGCGGTCCGGCAATCCTCTGTTGCTGCCGCTGACTTATCCAGCTCACTGGATGGCGGGTATCTGAAGGCGGCGTTGCCAGAGGTGACGCGCGACACCCGGCAGGTCATTGCGGCGATCGACCTGCCCAGCCATCAGATGACCCTGGAACGGGCATATCTCGCGCCGAGCGATGCGGGCGCAACCGCCGACAACTTCCGTTTTCTGCTGCTCCTCGCGGCGCTCACCGGAACGCTCGTCATGCCGCTGATCTTCAACGCGGCATTCTACCGGGTTCTGCGCG
>Ga0247823_10000712_pt1 | contig 28044 bp, 24 predicted proteins | sample 13C_PalmiticAcid_2_FD_192426 | JGI IMG/M metagenome (GOLD analysis project Ga0247823, IMG submission 192426) | Soil microbial communities from agricultural site in Penn Yan, New York, United States - 13C_PalmiticAcid_Day30 | ecosystem: Environmental > Terrestrial > Soil > Agricultural land...
TAAGTGGTTTTCGGAAGTTGCCCCCATAACATTCGCTTGCCAAAATACATAAAAATTGTATAAATGCAAATATTTAAACTTTTTTTTCAGCCTGTATTGTACACCTGTTAGCATAACACCTTTTGCTTTGTGAAATGACCTATTTAGCGTATGTTTGGGCGCCTTAATCTGACAATTTGTCCAGAAGTATTTTTTTGCACACACTTTGCAGGGTCTTTTAGAATAATGTAAAAACAGCAGGCACCATGTTGGGATTTTTATCAAAACTGTTTGGCGGAAACAAGTCTGAGAAAGACATCAAGAAAATCCAGCCTATCGTAGCAGAAATCAACCAGTTCTTTGAGCAATATAAAAGCTTAAGTAACGACGAACTTCGCGGAAAGACTCAGGAATTTCGCCAGCGAATAAAAAACCACCTCCAGGAAATTGATGCTGACCTGGCCAAGAGAAAAGCCGAAGCCGAGCAGCACACCGAGTGGGATATTCAAACCAAGGATGCGGTATATACCGAAATCGATAAACTTGGTAAGAAACGCAACGAGATGATCGAGGACATCCTGAATCAGCTGCTGCCGGAAGCGTTTGCAGTGATGAAGGAAACCGCCCGCCGTTTTTCTGAAAACACAGAAATCATTACCAATGCCACCGAAATGGACCGCAACCTGTCCGCTTCGCGTGAGTACATCACTATAGAAGGCGAAAAAGCCATCTTCAAAAACACCTGGAGCGCCGCTGGCCTGCAGGTGACCTGGAACATGGTACACTACGATGTGCAGCTGATAGGCGGTATCGTTCTGCACCAGGGTAAAATCTCTGAAATGGCGACCGGTGAAGGTAAAACACTGGTATCTACCCTGCCCTCTTACCTCAACGCACTGACCGGCGAAGGCGTACACCTGGTAACGGTGAACGACTACCTGGCCCGTCGTGACCAGGAGTGGAACGGCCCCGTGTTTGAGTGGCTCGGCATTACAGTAGATTGTATCGATAAACACCAGCCCAACTCTCCTCAGCGCCGCCAGGCTTACCTGGCCGATATCACTTACGGTACCAACAACGAATTCGGTTTTGACTACCTGCGTGATAACATGGTGCACACACCGGAAGACATGGTGCAGCGCAAGCACCACTATGCGATGGTGGATGAGGTGGATAGCGTACTGATCGATGATGCCCGTACCCCGCTCATCATCTCCGGTCCCATCTCCGGCGGCCGTGGCGAAGAGCAGGAATTCCACTTCCTGAAACCCCGCATTGAGCGCCTGGTAGAAGCCCAGCGCCGCGTGATCAACCAATCCATTACTGAAGCCAAGAAACTGATCGCTGAAGGCAAAGAAGATAAAGACAACGGTGGCCTGTCCCTGTTCCGCGCTTACCGCGGTTTGCCTAAAAACAGCGCCATCATCAAGTTCCTGAGTGAGCCTGGTATGCGCCAGATTCTCCAGAAAGTAGAAAACTACTACCTGGGCGAGCAACAGCGCAACATGCCTGTTGTAGACAAGGAACTGTTCTTCACCATTGATGAGAAAAACAACCAGGTAGACCTTACCGAAAAAGGTATTGCCCTCATCACACAAGCAGGTGAAGACCCACACTTCTTCCTGATGCCCGATATCGGTTCTGAACTGGCCGAAATCGAAAAACTGAGCATCCCTGCTGAAGAAAAACTGCAGCGTAAAGACGCTATGATTGCAGATTACTCTGTAAAATCAGACCGTATCCACAGTGTGCAGCAACTCCTCAAAGCTTATACCCTCTTCGAAAAAGACGACGAATACGTAGTTATCGACGGTAAAGTAAAAATCGTGGATGAGCAAACCGGCCGTATCATGGAAGGCCGCCGCTACTCCGACGGTCTGCACCAGGCCATCGAAGCCAAGGAAAACGTAACCGTAGAAGCGGCTACCCAAACCTTTGCTACCGTAACCCTGCAAAACTTCTTCCGGATGTACCACAAACTCGGTGGTATGACCGGTACGGCCGAAACTGAAGCCGGTGAGTTCTGGGAAATCTACAAACTCGATGTGGTAACCATCCCCACCAACAGGACTATCTCCCGCAAGGACGATCAGGACCTGGTATACAAAACCAAGCGTGAAAAGTACAAAGCCGTTATCGACGAAATCGAGAAACTGCGCAACGCCGGCCGTCCTGTGCTGGTAGGTACCACCTCGGTAGAAGTAAGTGAACTGCTGGGCCGTATGCTGCAGCAGAAAAAGATTGCACACAACGTACTGAACGCCAAACAGCACGCCCGTGAAGCACAAATCGTGTCGGAAGCAGGTATGCCAGGCATGGTGACCATCGCCACCAACATGGCTGGTCGTGGTACGGATATTAAACTGGGCGCCGGTGTGAAAGAAGCGGGTGGTCTGGCCATCATTGGTACAGAACGCCACGAAAGCCGCCGTGTAGACCGCCAGCTGCGTGGTCGTGCAGGCCGCCAGGGCGATCCCGGTACATCACAGTTCTTCGTATCACTCGAAGACGATCTGATGCGCCTGTTTGGCTCTGAGCGTATCTCCAAACTGATGGACCGCATGGGTTACAAAGATGGCGAAGTGATTTCGCACCCCATGATCACCAAGTCGATTGAGCGTGCACAGAAGAAAGTAGAAGAAAACAACTTCGGTATCCGTAAGCGCCTGCTGGAATACGATGACGTGATGAACGCCCAGCGTGATGTAATCTACAAACGCCGTAACCACGCCCTGTTCGGCGAGCGCCTCTCTATCGACCTGGAAAACGCCTTCTTCGACGTGAGCAATCTCGTAGCTGAAACACAGGCCGATATCAAGGATTACGATGCCTTTAAACTTGAAATGATCAAACAATTCGCGTTCGATACTGCTATCACCGCCGAAGAGTTTGACCAGATGAATACGCCAGACCTGGCCGACAGGGTTTACGAAGAAGCCAAAGAGTTCTACAAACGCAAAGGCGAGTGGCTCATTGGTAACACTTTCCCTACCATCCAGCAGATATTTGAAGCCAATGGTGCCCAGATCGAGAACATCGCTGTACCATTTACCGACGGTATCAAAGGCCTGCAAATCACTGCCAGCCTGAAAAAACTGATGGAAACCCAGGGTCGCGAAATGACCACTGCACTCGAGCGCAGCATTACCCTGCTGATGATCGACGACGCCTGGAAAGAGCACCTGCGCCAGATGGACGAACTGAAACAATCTGTACAGTCGGCCGTTTACGAGCAGAAAGATCCATTGCTGATTTACAAGTTCGAAGCCTTCAACCTGTTCAAGGAAATGCTGGGCGATACCAACAAAGAAATCATTTCCTTCCTCTGCCGCGCAGGCATTCCCGCCCAGCAGCCACCAGAGCAGCACGAAATGATGGAAGCCGGTCCCGCTGGTATTCCCTCCGAGTACTACGAAGAAGCGCAGATCGAACACACCGATATGAGCCAGTACCAAACCAACAAGGCTGAGATTGAAGCCGCAGGTTCGGACTACGCCGCTAACGAAAACGACTATTACTACGATGAGCCCACTGACCAACAGTTAAAACAAGAGCCCATCCGCGTAGAACCCAAAATAGGCCGCAATGACCCATGTCCCTGCGGAAGCGGTAAGAAATACAAAAACTGTCACGGGCAACACTTAGAAGCCTAAGACCATAAAAAAAGAAAGCGTCCCCACAGTATTGCGGGGACGCTTTCTTTTTATCCCGCCCATTAAGCATTATTTTTGTCACAACAAGTACCTTCACAACATGGATATACGCCGATATATAGACCATACCGTACTTAAACCCGGTACCCTGCTGGCCGATGTGGAAAAACTCTGCGAAGAAGCCGTACAGGAAAGTTTTGCAGCCGTATGCGTGCCCAATTACTTTGTGCGGCAGGCCAAGGCCCTCACCCGCGATACCGGCGTTAAAACCGCCACTGTGATCGGTTTCCCGTTTGGGTACCATTGTGTGGAATCCAAGATGGCCGAAAGCCTCAAAGCCATTCATGATGGCGCCGATGAGCTGGACATTGTAGCCAACCTCACTGCTATCAAAAACAACGACTGGGAAACCGTTGAAGCCGAGATAGCGGCTCTTGCGCCTGCCATTAAACGGCACCATAAAACCATTAAAGTGATCATCGAAAGCGGTATCCTCACCGATGCCGAAATACTGGCCTGCTGCGCGCTGTACCGTCGTTACCCGGTCGATTTTCTTAAAACCTCTACCGGCTATGCCGAGCAGGGCGCTACCGTAGCCGCCGTCAAACTCATGCGGAAAAACCTGCCCAAAACCATGCACATCAAAGCCTCGGGCGGCATCCGCGATTTTGCACAGGCCCTGCCGCTCATCGAAGCAGGTGCAGAACGCATTGGCGCATCGGCCAGCATGAACATTGTGGCAGGAAGTTTGGGACAATAACAACAGCCAGGCCTTATTCATCAACCAGAAAAACCGGATTTGTACATGAAATTTTACTGGACACTTATTCTTTTCACCTTTATCGGTACCCTTCAGCTAAAAGCGCAGAGCTACAGCACTGATACCAACTCGGTAGTGGTGTACAAAGACGAACGCATTGACAAGCTGACGGCTAAAAAAGAACAGATTTCGCGCGGTATCATCCGCTCTGTAAGCGGCTACCGTGTGCAGTTATACAACGGCAACGATCGCAACCTGGCCATGCAACTCAAGACGGATTTCATGCGCCGGTTCCCGGCCGAACGCTCTTACCTCACCTACCAGCTGCCCAACTTCAGGCTGCGCGTAGGTAATTTCACGTCCAGGGCCGCTGCCGGCGATTTCCTGAAAGACGTATCCTCATTTTTCAAAGGCGCTACCGTGGTTCCAGACCAGGTAACGGTAAACACCCTCAAAGACTGATGCTGAAGAACAAGATCAGGGAACTTACACAACAATACCTGCCGGAATTCAAAGCCATCCGGCACCATATACATGCCCATCCCGAGCTGTCGTTTGAAGAGTACAATACCGCCGAGTATGTATCCGACCGCCTGTCTGAGTTTGGCATTACCCATACCAAGGGCGTTGCCGGCACTGGTGTAGTAGGCGTTATTCATGGCAAAAACCCGCAGTCGCGCGTGATTGCCCTCCGCGCCGAACTCGATGCCCTGCCCATCCGCGAAGAAAACGATACCGAATACAAGTCGCAGAACGAAGGCGTAATGCATGCCTGCGGCCACGATGTGCATACTACCTGCCTGCTGGGTGCAGCCAAACTGCTTACCCTGCTGAAGGATGAGTGGGAAGGCACCATCAAACTCATTTTCCAGCCAGGCGAAGAAAAAGACCCTGGAGGAGCCAGCCTCATGATTACAGCCGGTGTGCTGGAAGATCCCAAACCTGAAGCCATCCTGGCGCTGCACGTGTATCCGCACCTGCCATCGGGCACCATTGGCTACCGCAGCGGCTTGTACATGGCCAGCAGTGATGAGATCAAGATTATCGTGAAAGGCAAAGGCGGCCATGCTGCGCTGCCCCACCAGACCATCGATCCTATTACCATTGCCGCGCAGCTCATCACCAGCCTGCAAAACATTATTTCGCGCAATAAAAATCCGCTGTCGTATTCCGTGCTGTCTATCTGCAAAATCGCAGGCGGTTACACCACCAATGTGATCCCTGACGAGGTGGAAATACTGGGCACCCTCCGCTGCATGGACGAAACCTGGCGGTTTAAAGCGCACGAACTCATCAAAAAACAAACGGAGCTGCTTTGCGAAAGCATGGGCGGCAGTGCCGAAGTACATATTCCGGTAGGTTATCCCTGCCTGTACAACAATCCTGGCCTGACCGAAAAAGTGGTAGACCTGGCGCAGGAATTCATCGGCACCGACAAGGTGAAAGAACTGGACCTGCGCATGGCAGCAGAGGATTTCAGTTTTTACACCCACCATGTGCCCGGTTGTTTTTACCGCATCGGCACCAACCTCAACAACGAACAATTTACCTACCCGGTTCACAACTCCCGGTTCGATATCCACGAAGATGCCATTGGCACCGGCGTGAGTATGATGACCTGGCTGGCCACACAGGTAAACATGAAATAACAGCGCCGGGGTCATTGCCCCGGCGTTTTTTTTAGCACAGCAACCTCACTGCGTATGAAAACGATACTCATTACCGGCAGCAACGGACTCGTAGGGCAACACCTGGTATACCTCCTGAAGCAGGACCCCAGCTACCGGGTAATTGCTACCGGCCGTGGCGTCAACCGCCTGTACGACCAGCAGGGCTATACCTACATCGCTACCGACCTGCTCGATGCAGTGGCGGCAGAACAACTCGTGCTGGATACCAGGCCCGATATCATCATTCACGCCGCAGCCCTGTCCCTGCCCGACTATTGCGAGCAGCACATGGTGGATTGCTGGAACACCAATGTAACCGCTACCCGCTTCCTGATAGACGCGGCTAAAAAGACCAATAGCTTTTTCCTGCTGCTGAGTACCGATTTTGTATTTGACGGACTGAACGGCCCTTATGCCGAGCAGAACACCCCCAACCCGATGAACTATTACGGCAGCAGCAAAGTCGCAGCCGAGAAAGCCGTGCAGGAAAGCCATCTGCGCTGGGCCATTGCCCGCACCATCCTCGTATATGGCCTGGCCGATTCGCATTCGCGCAAAACCATTGTAACACTCGTTAAAGAAGGACTGGAAACCGGCAAGATGCTGCAACTCGTGAACGACCAGTTCCGGATGCCCACGCTGGTGCATGATCTCGCTATTGGCTGCAAAAGCATTTGTGATGGCCTTCATACCGGCATTTATCACCTGAGCGGCCAGGAATGGTTTACCCCTTTCGAAATGGGCCGCGCTATTGCAGAACATTTGCAGCTCGATCCGCACCTCATCATCTCCTCTGACCGTACCCAGTTCAAGGAAATAGCCCAGCGCCCGCCCAAAACCGGGTTCATACTCGATAAAGCACAAAAAGAGCTCCATTACCAGCCCCGCACCCTGCAGCAAGGCCTGGCGCTCATTTTCCCAGGATAAGCCTTTAAACCGGCCAAAAACACATCAAAAAAGGGATGCCTGTAGCAGGCATCCCTTTTTTATTTTAGGTTTCAATATGTTCGGCTTCATCAGTAGAAGCTTCCGGGTGGTTGAGGTAGTAACTTAATGCACCCGAGGGGCAGCGGCCTACCTGCTCAATGATGCGCTCGCTGGCGGCACCATCCATATGCACCCAAGGCTTTTCTCTCGGCTTGAAGACCTCTCCCAGTTCCATCCAGCAGCGTTTGGCATGCTGGCATAATTCCGGTTTCCACACCACGGTCACTTCTCCGTTGGTGTACCTGATTATTTTGGGCTTGTCCATATCGCAAGGTTTTAATGCGAAAACAAAACATCGTGGTAATCCGTCACCTTGGTGAGCACCGATTTGGCAAACGGACACAACGGTATAATTTTCAGGTTCTTTTCGCGGGCAAATTCCACCGCGGCAGCCACCAGTTGTTTACCTACTCCTTTACCGCCCAGCTTATCGCTTACTTCGGTATGGTCTATGATAAATTTATCGGCGCCAGACCATACGTAGGTCATTTCGGCCAGGCGTTCGCCATCTTCTTCCACGAAGAAAGCACCCTTTTTTCCATTGTCTTCCTGTTGAACAAGCATGGGTTATGGTTTTAAGAAAGTTTGAACTTCATTTTGTCTGCTCAGCAGTTTGTGCACCGGACAATTGTTGGCCACATGCGTGAGGCGGTCCATCTGTTCGGTAGTAAGGGCGGCCGCACCAAAATCGATATGGCGCACAAACACGCTGTTATCGTTTTCTTTCAGCAACTGTACCTCTACCCGGATCTGCGGCATGTCCCAGCCTTTGCGCTCGGTGTACATCCGCAGCGTAATGGCGGTACAACTGGCCAGTCCGGCACAGATCAGATCGCCGGGTGAAGGACCTTCGTCCTGTCCGCCTTTGCTCAGCGGCTCATCGGCCACCAACGTGTGCCTGCCCGATGTGAGTACGGTATGGTAGCGGGCGGTACCGGTAAGGCCCGAAGCCTGTCCCATTACATTATCCATACGCTTATGGTGCTTTCAGCAGCTGAATGTCACACACAATGTTTACCGTATCACTCAGCAACACGCCACCGGTTTCCAGCGCCTGGTTCCAGTTCAGGCCAAAGTCTTTGCGGTTGATTTTACCGTTGATGGTAAAACCTGCTTTGGTAGCACCCCATGGATCAATCACAACACCTCCAAACTCCACGCCGAATTTTACTTTATGGGTCACGCCTTTGATGGTCAGATCGCCGCTGATATCATAAGAACCATCGCGGTCTACTTTTTCGTAGCGGGTGGCTGCAAAATTAATTTCGGGGAACGTACCGATATCGAAAAATTCAGGGCTTTTCAGGTGATGATCGCGGTCGTCGTTGCCGGTGTGAATGGACTTGGTAGCGATTTTGGCAAATATTTTAGCCGTCATAAAATCTTCTTCTTCCGTCTCTGCTTCAATGCGAAAATCATTGAAGAATCCTTTCACGTTGGTGATCATCAGGTGTTTGATCTTGAAACCGATTTCTGAGTGCATCGGGTCCACAATCCATTTCGTAGTAGCCATATGATTAGTTTAGGTTTGGTGATGTAAAAACAGGTTAAGACAGTCGGCGGGCCAGCGCCTTTACCTCGTTCAGGAAATTATCGATCGACAGCTGGAAGCCGGCATCGGTCAGGTTGCCTTCTTCATCAAATTTGTTGTGTGCTTCTGGCGTAACGAGCATAACGGGGCAGGTGATGCTGAACAGCGCCACACTCAGCAGCTGCAGTTGCATGGCTGCGCGCATGCCACCCATTTTACCGTTGGAAGAAGTAGCAATACCGGTCACTTTACCTTTGAAAGTATGTTTGGGAAAATGATCGATCAGGCCTTTGAGTGCTGGCGAATAACCACCGTTATACTCCGGCGATACCCAGATGAATACGTTGGTCGCATTCATAGTAGCATACAATTCTTTGTATTCTGCGGGCACCTTATCTTCTGTAGTCCATACCTCCTGCACAAAAGGCAGCTGGTAATCCTGGCAATTGATAAACGATATATTGAAATCTTCCGTAGCCTTGAGACGGGATTGTAAATGCAGCGCCACCCGCTTGCTAAGGCTGGGACGGCGCGGACTACCGGCGATAATGGTAATATTCATATGATGGTTTACTACTAAAATAGTATTTTTTATTCTTCAATCAGGATTCCCATTTTACCCATCTGGTAGTCGCGGAAAGCCTCCATAATTTCGGTGGTGTTGTTCATCACAAACGGGCCGTGGGTGGCGATTGGCTCGCTGATTTGCTCGCCGCTGCCCAGCAGTACTTTGGCTGCTTTTTCGCTGGTGATGGTAATGCCGGCTTCGTCGTTTCCGAAGTGTACCAGCTCTCCTGCGTTCACCAACCGGCCATTGACGGTAACGGGTCCGCGCAGCACATACAGCAGCACGTTGCGTTCGGGCACAATGCTGGTATTCACCGTAGCGCCGGGTTGCAGATCGAGGTTAAAGAGGTCGATGCCGGTCACGCTGTTCACTGGTCCATCGGTATCGTTCCACTGTCCGGCAATGACCTGAACGCTCACACGGCCATCATCTTCGGTGGTCACCGGCAATTCGTCTTTTTGCAATCCCTGGTAAACCGGCTGGCTCATTTTCAGCGCAGCGGGCAGGTTGATCCACAATTGGATGAGTTCGAAATCGCCCCCGTTTTCGCGGAAAGCTTTGCTGGTATTTTCGGAATGCACAATGCCCCGTGCAGCGGTCATCCACTGCACACCACCGGCACCGATGATACTGTTGTGGCCGCGGCTGTCCTGGTGCTGCACATCGCCCTGGTAAATAAGGGTTACAGTTTCAAAACCCCGGTGCGGATGCGGACCGAAAGGCAACCCTGCATTGTTGGGTCCAAAATGGTAAGGCCCATGGTGGTGCAGCAGGATAAACGGATCGAGGTAATCGAGCGTACCTGCTGGCAAAGGTTGCCGCATGGGATGTTCGCCAGCCACATGCCTGTCGGCTTTGATAATGGCTTTGATGCTTTTAGGTGTCATAACATATATTCCTCTGAAAACGGGGTACAAATTAAGGTCCAAACCCGGAATAGCGCTGCCAGGCTGGCAATTCCGCCAGTTTTAACCTCCACCGCATTTCGCTCCTGCCGAAATGTCAAACTACAGCTGTATCGCTTGCAATCCGCCAATTATTATAGAACTTGCGCATACAATCCCTGATATGACCAAAATCCTATACACCGCTTCTTTATTGCTACTGGCAGGTACGCTTCATGCCCAGCAGGCATTACCCGCCAAACTCAACCTGCAGGGCAGTTTTGCCGGATCGCCCATTGTATTGAAACTGAACAACAACAAACAACAGATCACCGGTACGAGCGAACACAAAAAAGTAAAAAGACCACTGAAAGGCACCGCATCGGCTACAGAAGAAGGCTATACCCTGCACCTCAAAGAGCCGGGCGATAATCCTTACGACGGACAATTCCACATGATATATAACCCTGTCACAAAAGAAGCCCGCGGCTGGTGGAAGGCCAATAACCAACCCACCTGGGATACCATCAAATACACCCTCAAAGCACAGCCTTAAAACCGGCTTGTATGAAAAAGATATACTCCACACTGGCTATCCTGCTGCTGAGTCTGCCCGGCATGGCCCAGTTGTTTCAAAAACCGGTTTTATCGGGCATGTACCTGCAATGGGGTTACAACCGCGACTGGTTTACCCGGAGCAACCTGCATTTCAGTAATGCAGGACAGTATGATTTTACGCTGTACAAAGCCAAGGCGAAAGACAAACCCGATTTCAGCGGTTTCTGGGATACGCCGCTTGATATTACCATTCCGCAAAACAGTTACCGCATAGGGCTGTACCTCAACAAAGCCCAGACCCACGCCATCGAAATCAATTTTGACCATGCCAAGTATGTGGTAGAAGATTACCAGACACTGCACATCGAAGGCACCATTCATGGTGAAAGGCTGAACAAAGACACGCTGGTGACGCCCTGGTTTGTACACCTGGAGCATACCAATGGCGCCAATTTTTACCACCTCAATTATGTGGGTCAGCAGGAATTATACCGCAACAAGAAAAGAAAAATGGCTTCGGCCGTGTACAAAGTCGGAGCAGGCATTGTAGTGCCCCGGTCGGATGTAACCATCATGGGTACCCGGCTCGACAATAAATTTACCGTAGCCGGCTACATCCTGAGTGCTGAAGCCGGCCTGCGTTTTTACCCGTTCCGCAACTTCTTTATCGAAGCCACCGGTAAAGGCGGATTTGCCAATTACCTCAATGCCCTTACCGTAGCCGGAGGCCGTGTGCAGCACAGCTTTGGGTATGTGGAGGTGGTGGGATTGATTGGGTATGATATTCATTTTTAGCGACTGAAAGCTGCCAGCTATTAGCGACGAGCTGCCAGCCTAAAACTTCAACCCTTAGCCACTGACAATAAAAAAGACGCAGGAAATGAATCCTGCGTTTTTTTTAATTTTTTATCCTCAACACGCTAATAGCTCGTAGCTAACAGCTATTGGCTTTTATTACAGCAACTGCTGCAACACCTTGCTTACCACTTTGGGTTTGCCGAGGGTGTAGAAGTGCAGGATGGGTACATTATTTTTGAGCAGGTCGCGGCATTGGGCCAGCAGCCATTCGGTACCTATTTCTTCGCAGGCAGCATCGGTTTTGGCGTTCATGATTTCCTTGGTCAGGTCATGAGGCACTTCCACGTTGAAGATGCCGGGAATGGTGGTTAATTGTTTTTTATTGGTCAGTGGTTTCAGACCGGGTACTACCGGGGCGGTGATGCCAGCAGCACGGCAGCGCTCTACGTATTTGTAGTAATGGCTGTTGTTGAAAAACATTTGTGTGGTCACGTAATCGGCACCCAGATCGGTCTTGCGTTTCAGGTAAGACATGTCCATATCGAGGTTGGGCGATTCCATGTGTTTTTCGGGATAACCGGCTACACCTATGCAGAAATCCATGTTCACTCCATCGAGGATATCTTCTTCGAGATAGTGGCCGCGGTTGAGGTCAGAGATCTGGCTCACCAGTTCATCGGCATAGCGGTGACCATTGGGATGCGGTGTAAAGAATTTTTCGTTGGCAGCAGCATCGCCACGCAGGGCCAGTACGTTTTTCACGCCCAGGAAATGCAGGTCGATCAATGCGTTTTCGGTTTCTTCCTTGCTGAAGCCACCACAAATCAGGTGCGGAATAGCTTCTACCTTGTATTTGTACATCAGCGCAGCGCAAATACCAACGGTACCCGGACGCTTGCGGATCTCTACGCGCTTAAAACCACCGTCGGCACTTTTTTTATACACCTGCTCGGCGCGGTGGTAGGTAACGTTGATGAACGCCGGATCAAACTCCATGAGCGGATCCAGGTGGTTGTATATCGAATCGATGCTCCGACCCTTGGTAGGCGGCAAAATTTCAAGCGAGATAACGGGTTTCGTTGCTTGAGAAAGGTGTTCCGTAATTTTCATATACTAGTGGCTTGCGCCTTGTTTCAATTTAAAATAAAAGGTTCCGGTTACCACCTATCCGTCAGGTACAGACATAAAAAAAGCCCTTCTGACAAATCAGAAGAGCTTGGTTATATGCAACGTAAATTGTTATCTAAAACGGCTGGATCTGACTTATCTGTCCCATACTGCACAACGTACAGCCAGGATGGAATTAGCACCAGCTCTCAGTAAACTGAGGAGGTTGCTAAGGCTTCGCAGGGCCACTCCCCTCAGCCTTTCTGGATAAGCGATAAAAAAGAACTGGCGCAAAGTTAACGCATCCCGAATAATTACCATAAAAAAACTTTACAGCTTAGAAAAAAGCCATGAACAGGATGCGCAGGCTGGATAAAATAACCAGCGTGCCTACGCCGATGAACATGGTTTTGACCGGCAATTTACCCGCCAGCCGGGCCGAGATGGGCGCAGCCGTCACCCCGCCAATGATGAGCCCCAGGATCACCTGCCAGTGGCTGATGCCCAGCATGGTGAAGAAGGCCAGCGCACTGGCCATGGTTACAAAAAACTCGGTTACACTGATGGTGCCGATTACATACCGGGGTGTTTTACCCCTGGAAATAAGGGTGCTGGTCACCAACGGCCCCCAGCCACCGCCGCCAAACGAATCGAGGAACCCACCTGCCCCAGCCAGCCAACCTACGTGTTTGACCTTGCGCCCCGCTTTCTTCCTTCCAAAAGCGGTGACCAGTATTTTAACTCCCAGGAATAAAGTATAAGCCGCCAGCAATGGCCGTAAAAAACGGGCATAGGATTCGCCAAACTCTGCCAGCAGCAAAGCGCCTAATATAGCGCCAATCACACCAGGAATCAGGATCGCCCGCAACAGTTTCCGGTTCACATTACCAAAGCGGTAATGGCTGTAACCCGATACGCCGCTCGAAAACATTTCGGCAGTATGGATGCTGCCACTGATGGCGGGCAGCGGTGCGCCAATACTCATGAGCACCGAGGCGCAGGTAACGCCGTAGCCCATGCCCAGCAAGCCATCTACCAGCTGCGCCATAAAACCAGCGAGTACCATGAGGTAAAACTGCTGATCGAGACCAGCCACCCAATTACCTGCTGCCAGCAACAGATCGCGCATGGGTATGAGCGACAGCACCGCATGCCCTGCAAACATGAAAAAGAAGGCAAACACGCACCAGGTAGCCACCCGCTTCCAACGCTGCTCGGCCAGTTGGTGTTTGGGAGTGCCGCCTGCTACGAGCACACTTGTGAGCTGGTTCAGCCGGTTGACTTTGGCAGCAAAATCGCCCTTGAGTCCATCCCGGATTTGCGGCATTTGTTGCAGCACGGCATCCAGCTCCTGGGGCAATGCTTCGTTGAGCACTTCTTTGAGGCGCTTGGCAATGGTGGGTGATTTGCCATTGGTGGAAATACCAATTTTAAGATCGCCCTTTTGCACCACGGAGCCGAGGTAAAAATCGCACAGCTCTGGTTTGTCGGCCGCATTCACCAGTTTGCCGTATCGCCTGGCTTCATTGCTGATGCGCCCGGCTTCGTCCAGATCGTTGACGGCGACCAGCACCAGGTCGGCCGCTTCCAGATCGGTGGACTGAAATGGGCGCTCGTACAACCGGATATGATCGCGGTGCTTTACCAGGGCTTTCATCCCCTCTGATGCTTCGGTAGCCACAACGGTAATGCTTGTGCCGGGCGCATTGTACAATACCGCGTTGAGTTTTTCCAACGCCACTGCACCGCCGCCCACGACCAGCAGTTGCAGCTGTTCGAGTTTGAGAAAAACAGGAAACAGGCGATTGCCTGCCTGTTCTGTTGTTACGATATGAGGTGCCGGACCTGTCAGTACCTGTGTGCTCATTTCTTTTTAAGGTTATAGTCAAATACAATGGTGAGGTAATACAATCCACCGATGAGCGGACCGCCTTCATACTGGTAGTACCAGTGGTTGAGCAGGTTGCTGGCGCCAAGTTTGAAACGGGTGTGAATAGCAGGTACGGCATAACTCACCTGGGCATCTACTACACCGTATTGCGGTATGCGGCCATTGGCCAGCGGACTTTGCCAGTCAAACGCACTCTGCCAGCGCCAGCCGATATTGAAACCCGCATTGCGAAACACTTCGCGGTTGCCTACCGAAATATTGGTGATCCATTCCGGCGTGTTGAAAGCCGGTATTAGCGCATCTTTCTCCGACACTTTCACGAGCGTGGCATAAGAGACATTGGCGCCCACCGTAAACTTCTTCCACACCGCATAAGTCAATCCCAGACTCGCACCCTGGTTGCTGACGATGCTGGTAGAGTTGGTCCACATGCGGTACACTTTGGACCGTTGTTTATCGTAAGCATAATACGCTGTGCTGTCATCGGTACCAATCACGCCCTGGTTGGGTTTCGTAAGCTCTACCTGACCGATAAAATTGCGGTACACATTGAAGTAATAATCCACATCTACAAACAGTTTATCATCGAGCCAAACGCCTTTGTACCCCACTTCGAACGAGTTGATGTGTTCGGGCTTGATGTAGCCATAATTGCTTTGCTTCAGCAGGGCTTTATTTTTTTGAATAGCGGCATCCTGCGTCAGGCCATTCTGGTTCACATCGCTGTTGACTGCTGCAATGAAGGCATCCTGCGAACTGCGGATATAAGAGTTTTCAAACACGCCGAAGTTTTCGGCCAGCACTTTTAAACCGCCCAGCCTTTTAATGCCTCCATTGTCCACATACGAAAACCCTTCAAACAGCGTGGGATAGCGGTACCCGTTCTGGAACGATACCCTGAAGTATTGTTGCCCGGCCGGAGTGAATACCGCTGCAATGCGAGGATTGATCGTAGGCTTGAAGTATTCGATCTTATCAATACGGGCCGATCCGGTGAGTTTCAGTTTATCGCCCAGCAGCTTTTTGGTGAGCTGAACAAAACCGCCGTAGCTGTAGTAGTTAAACGCTTCATTAGTCTGGCTGACATCTGTCAACGACGCCGGATTGATGTAACTGTTGCCATCCGGGTGAATGATGTAGTTGCGGTAGTTGAATCCCGCCAGCACCTGCACCCAGGGTATCAGCGATGAGAAATCGTATTGTCCTTCGCCATGCACAAAGCCGGCTTTCATGACCAGTGCCGCGCCTTTATCCCAGTTATTGATGCGGATCAGTTCTCCCTTTTTCTGGTCAAAAGCTTCGGTACCGGGTTGGTAACGGCCAGCATCTGCAAAACCACGGGATGCAGTGTGGGCCTGCGCTACAGACAATCCCTCGCCTACCGATTGCAAATACTGTGTGCTGTAATCGGCATACCAGCGATCATTGCTTTTGAATGCCAGATCCATGTTTTCGCCCAGCGGCCGCAGGTTGTACGATTGACCGGTTTGCTCATTGGTGTAGTATCCTTTCAGCGACAAGTGCCGGCCCTTGTATTCCAGCTTGTGCTGCTGAATGAGCAAGCCATCGAGCTGAATGCGATTGCCGCGCTGATACAGATTGCTCACTTCGCCAATGCGGTAGGAGTAAGATATTTCGCGCCCTTCGGACGGCCGGTAATACACAGCGCCATCCAGCTTGAGGTTGTGCAGGTTATAATCTGCCAGGTCTTTTTCCTGGTAACCAGTGCGGGCTACGACATACTTCTTGCCGTTGAGTGTAATGGTGCGCCGGTCGCTGCCTTCATCGCCGTAGGTATTGATGCGGTCACTGCCGGGATTATCAGCCCCCACCAAACCGGCCGATACATTGGCCACCGGGTTCTGGTCTCGCTGGTTATTGGCGATCCAGTCGTAGCCCTGCGAGTAACCGGCATTGATTTTAAACGCAAATTTGTTGCCTATCACTTTCGCAAAACGGATTGCTGTTTCGGTCAGCGGTGTAGCGCCATGTGCGGCATCATTGATGTGATTCACACCGGTTTTCTGGTACACACTCAAACCTTCGTATTGAAATGGCGACTTGGTTTTCAGGTTGGCAATTCCATTCACCGCATTGAGGCCATACAGCGCAGATGCAGCACCGGGTATCAGTTCCACGCTTTCGATATCCAATTCCGTAGGACCTACCGCATTGGCTACCGGTGCCCCAATACCAGGCGAAATATTATCTACTTCATCGACCATTTGCAAAAATCGCGAGTTAGTGGTGCCGCTAAAGCCACGGGTATTGGGCACTTTATAACCCAGGCTCAGCGTGGTCATTTGTACACCTTTCAGGTTTTCGAGCGCATCAAAAAAAGAAGGCGCAGGTGTTTCGCGAATGGCGCGCACATCGAGTTTTTCAATGCTCACCGGCGACTCGAGTATTCTTTCCGAAACCCGGGAAGCGCTCACCACCACCTGGTTAATGAGCAATTGTTTGGGTTGCAGACTGATGCTGATACTGCCGGCGTTCTGCTCATTGAGTTCAAACTCCTGCGGAGCATAACCCACCGCCGAAACCACCAGTTGCAAAGGAAACCGTTGCGGGGCACGCAGGCTGAACCAGCCTTCATTGTTGACTGCCGCACCGATGGTGGTGCCTTTAATGGCTACCGTAGCGCCTATCAGGGCTTGCTGGTTGGTAGCATCGAGTATTTTTCCGGAAATGACATAGGCATTATCTGCCCGTGCGGTGACTGCCGAAGCAGTAGTGATGGCCAGTAATGCGGCCAGGGTATATTTGGGTTGCATAGTAGTTTGTTTAGTGGTTACAGGTGTTAAAATCGGTTCATCGCTGTGTATGTCCCCCGTGGGGACAAGTCCTGTAATCCATTACTATGCGGTGTATGAGTATCGGTTGATTCATAGTATGACCCTGGTTGGTTTATACAATTTCCTGGCCCCACAACTGCCGGTAGGTGAAGTCGCCAAAGGTTTCGTTGGTGTTTCGTTCTGTTACGTAGCGGTCGAACCAGGCATCGAGTTCGGCCAGGATAGCGGTTTCGTCGAGGGCAGATTTATGCAGTCGGTTGAGGCGGGTACCGGCCCTGTCGCCACCCAGGTGCAGGTTGTAGTGCCCGTAGGACGTACCTACCAGCCCAATCTCTGCCACATACGGCCTGGCGCAACCATTGGGGCAACCGGTCATCCGCATGATGATTTCCTGTTCTTGTAAACCATGTGTGGCCAACAGTGTTTCTACTCCTGTAACCAACTGCGGCAGGTACCGTTGTCCTTCTGCCAGCGCCAGCGGGCAGGTATTGAGCGCCACACAAGCCATTGCATTTTTGCGCACACTTCCGGCTTGTATCGTGTGGTTCAATACGCCGTACTGAGCCAGTATCGCATCAATCTCTGCTTTGTCTTCCGGCCGCACATCACTGATGATGACATTTTGCGAAGCGCTGAACAGGAAATTACTTTTGCCGGTTTTCGCTACTTTCAGCAAGGCAGTTTTGAGCAACACATCTTCGCTATCGAGTATCCTGCCGTTTTCCACAAAAGCAGTGTAGTACCAAAGCCCTTCCCCACCCTGGTGCCAACCGTAGTGGTCGGTGCGACTGGTAAGGGTATACGGTTCCGGCTCGCCCAGTTCAAAACCAATGCGGCGCTCCAATTCCCGGCGAAACCATTCCGTACCGTATTTATCCACCGTGTATTTCAACCGCGATAATTTGCGATCGCTGCGGTTACCATAATCGCGCTGGATGGTGAGGACTTCATACACCGCTTTCAACGTTTGTTCTTTACCCCGTGCAAAACCAATCACCGAGCCCAATCTTGGGTACGTTTCTGCATTGCCATGCGTAGCCGCCAAACCGCCGCCCACTGCAATATTGAACCCTTCTAACACACCATCCCTGATAATGGCGATGAGCCCAATATCATTGGCAAACACATCCACATCGTTGTTGGGCGGAATGGCAATCGCAATCTTGAATTTACGGGGCAGGTAGCGGTCTTCGTACAACGGATCGGCTTCTTCCTGTTTGTCGGCCAGTTTTTCTTCATCAAGCCAGATCTCGTAATAGGCGCGGGTTTTAGGCATCAGCAAACGGCTGATTTCATCAGCATACGCAAACACTTCAGCGTGTATCGGCGACTCTTTGGGATGCGAGCTGCACAACACATTCCGGTTGATATCGCCGCAGGTGGCAATAGAATCCAGCTTGGCCAGGTTAAACGCACTGATGGTGGGTTTGATATCGGCTTTCATCAATCCGTGCAACTGTATCGTTTGTCGCGTGGTGACTTTGATGATGCCCGTGCTGTACTGATCGGCCACCTCGTTGGCAGCTACCCATTGCTGTGCAGTGAGGAAGCCGCCGGGCAGGCGCAGCCTGATCATGAAGGAATACAGCCTGTCCAGTTTTTGTGCTGCACGTTCTTCTCTCAGGTCGCGATCGTCCTGCTGGTACATGCCGTGAAACTTAATCACAGCCTGGTCGTCTTCACGGATAGCGCCGGTTAATTCGTCGTGCAGACTTTCGCGGATAGTGCCCCGGAGTCCGTCACTCGCGGTTTTGATCCTTTCTACAACCGATAATTTTTTCTCGTTGGTCATGGTGATAATATTTAGCACAATTAATACACGTCTTTGCGGTAGCGGCCTTCCGTTTCCAGTTGTTCGAGGTAAGCGCGGGCGGCGGTTTCGTCCAGTTTTCCGTGGGTGGCAATCACTTGCAGCAAGGTATTTTCCACGTCTTCGCTCATGGGATGTTTGCTGCCGCAGAGGTAGAAGTATGCGCCCTGTTCGAGCCATTTAAATACTTCAGCGCCCTGCTCTATGATGCGGTGCTGGACGTACACTTTATGCGCCTGGTCGCGGGAGAAAGCCACGTTCACCAGGTTGAGTACGCCGGTCTCTACCCATTGCTGAATCTCGGTCTGGTACAGGAAATCGGTCGCAAAATGCTGCTCGCCAAAGAACAGCCAGTTGTGCCCTGTAGCCCCGGTGGCATCACGCTCAGCCAGGAAGGAGCGGAACGGTGCGATACCTGTACCCGGCCCCACCAGGATGATCTCCTTATCCGGCTCCGGCAGGCGGAAAGCGGGATTTTGGTGGATGTAGTACGATAGTTCTGTTCCGGTTTCCAATCCAGCCAGCAGTCCGGAGGCCAGTCCTGTTTTTTCATGCCCATCCACCTCAAACCTGTCTTTTGCAACCGTGAGGTGCAACTCGCCGGGATGCGCAGCAGGAGAAGAAGCGATGGAATACAACCGCGGTGTAATGGGATCGAGCAAGGCCACCAGTTCTGTTAATTGACCGGCATCTTTGAGCGGGTAAATGCGCAGCAGATCGGCCAGGTCGATGCGGGTAGCAGGGATATCCTGTTGTACCAATACCGCATACTTTTTCACTACTCTTTCGGGTAAATGCAGGATGCTCAGTTTTTCGCGCAGCAAATTGGCGGCAGACCAGGTTTCGCCTTTGTACGTTACTGTACCGGCAACATCAGCACCAGCCAGTTCCAATACAGCAGCCACTTGTGCATCCGTATGGTGTGGTACCAGGCCCAGTGCATCACCAGGTTCGTAGCTCACATTTTCTGCTTCCAGTTCAATGTGGTGCGTGGCTTTGGCTGATCCCCTTCCGTTGAGGTTAATATTCGCAAGCAGTTTACCCTGCACATATTGCCGGCCGGTGGTTACGGGTGTTGCAGTTGCAACCTTTGCCGGAGCAACTGTCTGTTGCTGCAAAGCCTGCAATACTTCATCAATCCACAACTCGGATGTTGATGTATAATCCACATCACATTTCTGCAACGGCAGGATACGGGTAGCACCACCGGCAGCCAGCCGTTCATCGATATCTGCGCCGGCCTGGCAGAACAACGGATAAGCTGTATCTCCCAATGCCAGTACACTGTATCGCAGTTGCGGCAATGCAGGTGTTTGCTGCAGGTGTTCGTAAAAAGAACGGGCAGCTTCTGGTGGCTCGCCATCGCCCTGGGTACTGATGAGTACGAGCAGGTGTTCTTCCTTTTCGAGATCTGCCAGGCGGTACTGACCGGCATTGGTTACTTTGGCTGCAATACCGGCTTGTTTCGCACGGGTGGCCAATGTGGTGGCCAGTTTTTTACTGTTGCCCGTTTCGGTGCCATACACCACACTGATCTTTTTCACACTTGGTGCAGCGGGTTCAGGTACGGCAGCCGTGGCCGTTATGCCTGCTGCGCCAGCCAGGTAACCGTTCATCCAAATGAGCTGTTCGCGACTGGAGGCTGCTACCAGGGATTGGAGGGTTTGTAATTCAGTTGCTGCTAACATATTAAGCTACTTTAGAAGGTTGCACCACCAGGCCTGCAGCTCCGGCGATGGGTGGAAAATAATGGTCGTTGCTGTTGCCGTTGGGCACCCAGCCATAGCGTTCGTGCAGGGAGGTCACTTCGCCTACAATAAGCAGCGAGGGCGACTTCCAGGACTTGTCCTTCCAGGGTTGCCGCGTATCGTAGAGGTCGAGCATCGTGACCTGCTGAAGGGGTGTAGTGGCCTGCTCTACCACAGCCAGTTTCCGGGCCGGAGCAATACCGTGACGGACCAGGTTGGCCACCACATCTTCCAGCGTTTCAGACGACATGTAAAACACCAGCGTATCGCGCGTTTGCGCCAGATCGCGCCAGTAATCGTCGCTCACAACATCTTTGGTATAAGCCGTAAGCAAGCGCACCGCAGTAGTATAGCCCCGGGCTGTGAGCGGAATACCTGCATAGGCCGCCGCACCCAGCGCAGCAGTAATACCGGGCACCACTTCGTAAGGAATATGATTATCTACCAGTGCTTCCAACTCATCGAGCACATTCGAAAACACCGATACATCGCCGCCCTTCAGCCGCACCACCAGCTTGCCCAGTTGCGCATAACCCACCATCAGTTCGTTGATGGCCGATTGCGGCACCGACAAACCTTTCCGGCATTGTTTGCCCACATAAATGCACTCGGCATCGGTCCGGGTATGCAGGGTGAGGATGTCTTCGCTCACCAGCCGGTCCACCAAAATCACATCTGCCTGTTGCAGGTACTGCGCTGTTTTTAGGGTGAGCAATCCCGGATCGCCGGGACCAGCGCCCGCGATAATCACTTTTCCTGTATGCATGCTTGCTTACTTTATAGTGTACGTTTAAAAATGACCAAAGGAGAAGTAAGGTTTAGTACAAGCCTTCTACCGAGAGGTAACGCTCACCGGTATCGTAGTTGAAGGTGAGCACCCTTGATCCTTTGGGAATCTGAGGTAAAGATTTGGCTACAGCTGCCAGTGATGCACCGGTAGACACACCGGCCAGGATGCCTTCGTAACGGGCAAATTTCTGCGCATAATCAAACGCCTCATCTTTACCTACCAGCACCACACTGTCGATGATATCCGCATTCAACACCTCGGGTACGAATCCTGCACCCAGGCCCTGTAATGGATGCGGACCAGGTGCACCACCACTCAGCACAGGCGATAATTCAGGCTCTACGGCCAGGACCTTCAGATTGGGAAAATGCGCTTTCAATACTTCGGCCACACCGGTGATGTGACCACCGGTACCAACACCGGTAATGAGGTAATCGATGCCTTCGGGAAAATCGGCCAGGATTTCTTTAGCAGTAGTTTGGCGGTGTACTTCGGCATTGGCTTCGTTACTGAACTGCTGCGGCATCCAGGCACCGGGTGTAGCCGCTACAATTTCGCCGGCTTTTTCGATAGCACCTTTCATGCCTTTTTCACGGGGTGTGAGCACAAATTCGGCACCATACAACGCCATGAGCCTGCGGCGTTCCACGCTCATGCTTTCGGGCATCACCAGGATGATTTTATAGCCTTTCACAGCAGCTACCAGGGCCAGACCAATACCGGTATTGCCCGAGGTGGGCTCTACGATCACGCTGTCTTTGGTGAGCAGTCCTTTGGCTTCTGCATCTTCAATCATGGCCAGCGCTATACGGTCTTTGATGCTGGCACCGGGATTGTTGCGCTCCAGCTTAATCCATACTTCATGATCGGTACCAAACAGGTTATTGATGCGCAGGTGCGGGGTATTTCCAATGGTCTGCAAAACATTTTGAGCTTTCATACTTCTAATTTTTCGGGGTTATATAGAGGGGTTGGTTGCCATAGCAACCATTTAAAAAGGGCTGTTTTGTTGCAGGAGTACTGCACCTACGGTTACATGACTGGTTTCATCGATAAGGATGGCACCACCATTGCCCCGCAGGGTATCGTAGGCATCAAACACCAGGGGTGTAGCGGTTTTGATACGTACAAGGGCAATTTCATTCAGTTGCAGCGCATCGGGCGAAGGTTGTTGCGCCAGCGTATGCACATCTACGCGATGCACCAGTTCCTTCACGATGGCAGGCAATACTGTACTGTTGAGCTGCAATTTGTACCGCGCACCGGGCGTCAGCGGGCGGGTATCCATCCAGGCCACTACGGCTTCCAATTCCTGGCTCACTTGTGGTACCTGGTCGTGGCCTACAATCACATCACCACGACTGATGTCCACATCATCTTCAAGCTGCACAATCACGCTCTGGTGGGCAAACGCTTCTTCTACTTCTACTCCATTGCGTTCAATCGTTTTAATAGTCGTGTTAAGTCCGGATGGTAATACTGTCACTTGTTCGCCCCGGCGGTAAATGCCACTCGCAATGCGACCGGCATATCCGCGGTAATCGTGCAATGCTTCGGTTTGCGGGCGCACCACGTATTGCACCGGCAATCGTTGTAACTCTAATTCGCGGTGTTGCTGCACGGGTACCTGCTCCAGCCAATCAAGCAAGGCAGGACCTTCATACCAGGGCGTGTTCTCCGATTTCTCCACCACGTTATCACCTGTCAGCGCACTGATAGGAATATAGGTCACCTGCTGCAGGCCCAGTGTTTGTGCCAGTTCGGCGTAAGCACTGCGGATGGTTTCATATACCTCCTGGCTGTAGTTCACTAAGTCGAGTTTGTTGATCGCTACCACTACCTGCGGTATTTTAAGCAGGCCGGCAATAATAGAGTGGCGACGGGTTTGCTCCGATATACCATGCCGGGCATCCACCAGGATGATGATCAGATCGGCATTGGAAGCACCGGTGATCATGTTGCGGGTGTACTGGATATGTCCCGGTGCATCGGCAATGATGAATTTGCGTTGCGGGGTGGCAAAATATTTATACGCCACATCGATAGTAATGCCTTGTTCCCTTTCGGCCCGCAACCCATCGGTAAGCAATGCAAGGTCTATCTCGCCCTGCTCCTTGTTACGACTTTGCTGTTCAATGGCTTCCAGGTGATCGGCCAGGATGGATTTGCTATCGTAAAGCAGGCGACCAATGAGGGTACTTTTGCCGTCGTCTACACTGCCTGCGGTTATGAATCTCAGTATGTCCATGTTGTTTGTTTCAGAGGATTAGAAATAGCCATTCTTTTTGCGGTCTTCCATTGCGGCTTCCGATACGCGGTCGTCGATGCGGGTTTCACCCCGTTCGCTGGTGCGGGCTGCCGTTATTTCGCAAATGATGGCATCGATGTTATCGGCACCCGACTCCACCGCTGCGGTACAGGTCATATCGCCTACGGTGCGGTAGCGTACTCTGCGGGTAGATATTTCGTCTCCTTCATCGATGCGGATAAAATCGGATGTAGCCACCAGCTGTCCTTCGTGGTGCAGCACTTCGCGGTCGTGGGCAAAGTAGATGCCGGGCAGGGCTATATTCTCGCGCTGGATATAATGCCAAACATCCAGTTCTGTCCAGTTGCTGATCGGGAATACGCGTACATTTTCACCTTTGCTGATGCGGCCGTTGTAGATGTTCCACAGCTCGGGCCGTTGCAGCTTAGGGTTCCACTGACCAAACTCATCGCGCACCGAAAAAATGCGCTCCTTGGCCCTAGCCTTCTCTTCATCGCGGCGGGCGCCACCAATGCAGGCATCAAAATCAAATTCGGCAATGGTATCGAGCAACGTAAAAGTTTGCAGGGCATTGCGGCTGGCAAATTTGCCTTTGGGTTCCGTCAGTCCTTTCTGGCGAATGGTGCCTTCTACCTTACGCACCACCAGTTTTTCGCCGATGCTGGCAGCCAGCTCATCACGGAATTGCAGGGCTTCGGGGAAATTGTGACCGGTATCGATATGCACCAGCGGGAAAGGAAAACGGCCCGGCCGGAAGGCTTTCAGCGCCAGGTGTACCAGCACTATGGAATCTTTGCCACCGCTGAACAGCAGCGCAGGACGCTCAAACTGGCCGGCTACTTCGCGCAGGATATGGATGGCTTCGGACTCGAGGTGATCGAGGTAGTCGAGATGATATTTGCTCATGTGTCGTGTATTTTTCTGGTTATGACTGGCGGACGTGCAGGCCGCATTCTTTTTTACTGTTGTCTTCCCACCACCAGCGTCCGGCTCTGAAATCCTCACCCGGCCTGATGGCTCTTGTACAAGGCTGGCAACCGATGCTGACAAATCCTTTTTCGGTGAGCGGGTTATAAGGTACATGGTGCTGTTTGAGGTAGGCCATCACCTCTTCGGTAGTCCAGTGCAGCAGCGGGTTGAATTTGAAAATCTGGTTGCCTTCATCCCATTCCACCAATTGCAGATCGTTGCGGGTAGGTGAATGTTCGGCTCTTACACCAGTGATCCACACTTCAAAACCCTGTAAGGCTTTTTGCAGAGGCTCTACCTTACGCACGGCACAACAAGCTTTGCGCAATTCGGGCGACTGGTAAAAAGCATCGGGACCATGTTCGGTTACATAAGCCTGCAACGCTTCGGCATCGGGAGCATAACTGCGAATGGAAACAGGATACGAAGCCAGCGTAGAAGCCCATGTGGCATAGGTTTCAGGGAACAAACGACCTGTATCGAGGGTAAACAGCTGTACCGGCAGTTGGTGCGCAGCAATGTGATGGGTGATCACCTGGTCTTCGGTACCGAAACTGGTTGAAAACACTACGCCACCGGGAAACAAACGGGTAAGCGATGCAATAGCCTGTGATACAGATTGCCCTTGCAGACGCTGCGATAATGCAGCAGCCCGGGCACCGGAATGCAGATTCATGAGAAAAACGTTAAGCAGCAGTGCGTACAGGAGCCGGAAAAGCCGGAACGGATCAACGGATTGTAACCGGAATACGGTAATACAACACCTGAAGCACCAAAAAATTTAAAAAAGGGATACTATGGGCCTAAGAGAATTAGTTGCAACAACAACAGGCCATCAGAGAAGGACAACAACAAGAGCCAGCAGCGTTGAACGTTGCTGTAAAAGGAGAACCTGTGATGATAGTTACCTTGCTCATTGTTAAAAAATTTTTGTTGTCAGTTGGTATTCCGGGAGCATGCCAGGGATGGCATTTTTACCCAAACGGAACAGTGCAAAGGTAAAGGCAGCGGTTTCAGAATTCCAAAAAAAGTTTTCTTAAAATATTTTGAGCCACCTTCTTCAAACGAACAGAACCCTTGCTCTGCAAGGGTTCTGTCATATTTTATTTTTTAGGTTTAGCGCGTTCGTATTGTTCATGCCACTTCACATCCACACCCAATTCGTGTGCAGCATGCAAAGGAAAATAAGGATCGCGCAGCAACTCACGAGCCATAAAAACGAGATCGGCACGACCATCGGCCACAATCGATTCGGCTTCCTGTGCAGTGGTGATGAGGCCAACTGCACCGGTCAACATACCAGCTTCTTTTTTCACCTGCTCGGCCAATGGCACCTGGTACAACGGCACAATGGGAATGCGCACACCGGCAATATTAGCACCGGAAGAGCAGTCTACCACATCTACTTCCATCGTTTTAAGTACGCGGGCCAGGGCCACAGAATCGTCTACCGTCCAGGCATTTTCTGTTTCCCATTCTGTGGCTGAAATGCGTACAAACAACGGCAGATCGGCCGGCCATACTTCGCGCACCGCCGTTACAATCTCCAGCAGCACACGAATGCGGTTGTCAAAACTTCCGCCGTATTCATCGGTGCGTACATTGCTCCTGGGCGACAGGAACTCGTGGATAAGGTAACCATGGGCCCCATGAATTTCTACCACCTTAAACCCAGCTTCCAGCGCTCTGGCAGCAGCAGTGCGGAATGCAGCCACTACTTCCTGTATTTCCGCTACAGACAAGGCTTTCGGCGCATGATCACTTTCGTAATACGGTAAAGCACTCGGGGCAACTGTATCCCAGCCACCAGCACTTGCCGGCACCTGTCCTTGTGGTTTCCATGGGGCATAAGTACTGGCTTTGCGTCCTGCGTGTGCCAGCTGTATGCCGGGCACCGATCCGTTATCGGTAATGAATTGCGTAATGCGTTGCAGTTGCGGAATGTGTTCATCTTTCCAGATGCCGGCATCCTCCGGCGAAATGCGGCCTTCAGGCAGTACAGCTGCAGCTTCGGTAAAGATGAGTCCTGCCCCACCCACGGCCCGGCTGCCCAGGTGTACCAGGTGCCAGTCGTTCATGAATCCATCCTGTGCAGAATACTGGCACATGGGCGATACCACCAGCCTGTTTTTCAGCGTAATACTGCGCAGGACAAGTGGCGAAAATAATTGTGACATATGTTTGACTTATTGTTTTAAATGATTGGTACAGCGAAGTACTGCCTGGACATTACATCTTCTGGATGGTGACCGACCGTTCTTCTCCTGCCGCATTGCGGATAACACAGATAAATTGTGTTTTCGTTTTGTCGGACAGCACACTTTTGCCGGTGTATAAATCACATACCGGTAACGAAGCTGCCTCTATCCCGTCAATCGTGAGAATCTGATCGCCTACGGCTACCTGTTGCCGCAGTTGCTCGTCCCACACATGGCCCACCACCAACTGGTCGCCGGCATAAGTGGGCGAAATACTCCAGCGTTTTTCATTCACGTTGGCTATCGAATCGAAGGGTTCAAAATAGAATTGCCTGTTGATAAAATCGAGGGTTACCACGCCGTATTCCAGCAGTTTGGTGCCCATGCGGGTATCGGCATCTACCGTGGTCAACACATCGGCATTGGTGAGGACTCCTTTGCCGATGCTCAGCGTTGGAATCTGCAACCGGTGTATCACCGCGCTGGAATCCCTGCCGTGCAAAGAATAACTGGAGCTGCCAAAAGAACTGGACAGGGTACTGAAGACCTTGTATTTTTTGAGCTTTTTATAGTTGTTGTTGCTCATGCTGTAGAGCTTGCTATCACCGGTATCGAACAATACCTGCTGGCGGATATCGGGTGTAAAATTGACCCACACAAACGGCCGGAATTGCTGATCGGTAACCATGGGTTGTGCCAGCTCCGGTTTTACGCCAGCCAGGGTGGGATCGCTGGTGATGAGCAGGCTGTTGCTCCGCGAATCGATGCGCACCACCGAGCGGGCAAACATGTTACTGCCCAGCAAACCTTCTGCCTCAAAACACGAAAACAAACCGGCATCCGTCGTCACCAGGCTCAGCACATCGCTCAGCACCAGGCTATCGATGGTATAGGATGGCATTTTGACCATCGTCATCGGCACTCTTTTACCTCCGGCATCGCGCACTGGCAATGTGGCTACCACCGGAGCATCCGTCAATTCCTTCACTTTTTCCGTGATGATATTTGACGCACCGGTATCGAAAATAAACCGGTGCGGTTTTCCTTTCACCTGTACCGTAACCACCAGCTTGTTGTTG
>Ga0247823_10000713_pt1 | contig 28022 bp, 25 predicted proteins | sample 13C_PalmiticAcid_2_FD_192426 | JGI IMG/M metagenome (GOLD analysis project Ga0247823, IMG submission 192426) | Soil microbial communities from agricultural site in Penn Yan, New York, United States - 13C_PalmiticAcid_Day30 | ecosystem: Environmental > Terrestrial > Soil > Agricultural land...
TCCAACTCGCCCAAAAGAGCTTTTTTGCCTCGTGCGAAGGTGGCTCCAAACTCATAGAGCAGGCCCCGCAACGCATTGATCTGCATGATCTTCATCCGCATCAACATCTCGCGCTGACGATGCAGGGTGAGCGTGGCTTGCTGCATCAGCGTTTTCACGCCCACGAATTTGGTGCCCGGCTGCTGGATCGCCAGCCAGATGGCGCGTGCGTCCGTGGCGTCGGTCTTGTTGCCGTTCACGAACGGGCGCACGGCCTTGGCATGGATCAGCCGCACGGAATGACCTTGCGCCGTCAACTCACGGGCCCAGTGGTGCGCTCCGCCGCAGGCTTCAATGCCGATCAGGCACGGCGCACGGTTGGCGAAGTGCTTCAACACCTTGGCCCGCTTGAGCTGCACGTTGACGATCTCGCCTGTGCTCATATCCACGGTGTGAAGCTGGAACACATTCTTGGCGATGTCCAGCCCAATGACCTGGAGGCCGCCCATCTGGCCGATGATTTGCCCCGCGCTTTGTGCAGTACTACGATTCATGATGGATCCTCGCTGGTGTTTGTGAAGACCTTGGTCTATCACGCTATGGGCACTTTGATGCCGTATCCAGTCGAGGATCCAGCTTGTCTAGCGGACAAGCCACACTCCCACAACGGTCACGCGGTTCATCTCTGTACTCCTGCGGCGTTTGTGCTGCCCGTAGGCAGGGAGGCATCCATTACATCTCCTGGTAGTCCAAGATTTCATCCGCACCCCTGTGGGTCAACTTTCGGCAGGCAACAACACCGCCCGCATAAGGGTCAAAAAAAAGCCTCAGTGACACTGAGACTCCAGATTTTTTGATGGAGGAGGGGCACCGCAAACTCAGCCACCGCGGATGTCAAACCCGCTTTCGCGCACTGCTTGCATCAAGTGCCGTGTTGACTCATTGACCAAATTTTTGATTTGGGACCAGTTGATGCCAACCATGTTGCCGCCGATCTTGACAAACCTGCCATCGACCATGACGTGGGAGATGTCTGAGGGCTGTGCACGCAGCACGAAACTGCGCACGGGGTCACCTGCAGGAATGAGAGTCAACGAATCGAGGTCAACCATGATGAGGTCCGCCCGCTTGCCGACAGTAAGGCTACCGGTCCGTTCGGCCAAGCCCGTCGCCCTGGCGCCGTCCAAGGTTGCGAAGGAGAGCACATCGCGCGTGTTCAGCGGGCGCGGTTGACCGCCGGCCTTTTGGACGCGTAAAACTTCCACTTTTTTGTCGGAGGCCAGCAATGCCCGCATTCCCGCGAAGTGGCCAGAGGGAATGCGAGCTTCATTGTCGACCGACAGCGAAGGGCGCAGCCCGACATTCAACCAACGCTGCACACTGATCAGACCGCCGTTGGCCGTCAGCAGCTCTACCGCTGCAGAGCTGGAGATGCTGCCGCCGGTTTGAGCAATCATCTGAAGCTCTTCGTCGGAAACCGCACTTTCCAGCGCATGAACGTAGGTGATGTCGGGGCCCATCAGGCCTTTGTCATGAAGCGCTTTGATCGTTCCCAACGAGGTCACATGAACGGTTATGCGGAGCCCGAGCTCACGCGCTATGCGAACATACTCATCGGGGTAGCTGCTATCAGCGGCGATCGCCATCGTCAGCAACTGTTCGTTCGAACTGAAATACTGTTTGTGTACCCGCAGAACGTCAGTGCGCCAGCGGGCCAAGCTGGTCGCGTCGGGGGCGCGCCCAGCCAGCATGCCTTGGAACGAGTCGTCCACCTTCTAGGGGGACACGGAGGAATTGCCATAGGCAAAGATGCCCCGAATGCCCGAATCTTTGAGACCCTTGATCGCCGCGTCAGCATGGGCCGGCGAGTTAATGATGTGGCACCAGTCGAGCATCGTCGTGATGCCGCACGACAGCGCACCGACCGCGCCCAGCAGGTTCCCGATATAGGCATCGCGCGGCCGGAACACTGGCGCCAACGTCTCGGAATAGAGCCTGCGGTAGGAATCGAACGTGCTAAGTTCTCCTCAGAGTTTCGCGGCACAGTGAAGGCACGCAAAACGTGGCGACTGGTAACATCAAACAATGGCATGGAGCACACATCGATCATGAAAGACGCACATGATCTGCAACGTCTCGACCTGAACCTTCTCTTCGTTTTCGATGCGCTGCTGCGTGAGGGAAGTGTCACCCGTGCCGGTTCCGCACTGGGATTGAGTCAGAGCGCCATGAGTCATTCATTGGCTCGTTTGCGTACGTTTTTCGACGATCCATTGTTCGTAAAGACCCACAGAGGCGTTGCTCCAACGGCCAAGGCTGAGATGCTCGGCCCCATCGTGTTGGGGGTAATGGAGACACTTCGCGACGAGGTGTTTTCGCAGTCAAGCTTTGACCCGAAACGGGCGCGCAGGACGTTCACCTTCTGCATGACCGACATGGGCGAGTTGGTGTTCCTGCCGCCCCTATTGGCTCGATTGAAGGTGGAGGCGCCTCATTGCGTGTTGCGTACCCTACAGGTGCCGTTTGAGCAAATCGAGAGCACGTTGGGATCGGGAGAGGCGGATGCGTCGCTGGGATCCGGCACACACGAAGGGCTCTTTCACCAAGACCTGTTCCATCACGGCCTCGTCTGCATCGTAAGCACCAAGAACAAGGACGTGAAAAATTCGATCACGCCCGAACAATTTGCGAGGTTGTCTCACATCGGCGTGGCGTTGGCGGATTCCGCCAACCAGTATTTCAATTCCGCCTTGGACAACGCAAGGATCCAGCGCACGGTGAAGGTCTGGACATCACACCATCTGTTCGTTCCTTTGTTGCTCGACCAGCACCCTGAGTACATCGCGACAGTACCGGATGCGCTGGGCACTGTGTTTGCTCGTCACAAGATCGTGCGGATTGTCCCGCCTCCGATAGCGCTGCCCACTTTTGCACTCCGCCAGTATTGGCATCCCCGCTTTCACCATGACCGGGCGGGACGGTGGCTGCGCACTCTGATTTCGGAAACGCTGTCGGAGCTGCCAGCGAACATGCGCTGAGTCTCATGCATGGAATCGATTACAGAGATGTATGTGATCGGATTGACTCATAACGAAGGGATATTTATCGTCGCCTCAAACACATGAGACAGGAGACGAAACATGTTCCTCAGGAACTGCTGGTATGTGGCTGGTTGGTCCAGCGAAGTCACTGAGACGAAATTCCTCGCTCGGACAATTCTTGGCACGCCGGTCATGCTTTGGCGCACCGACAGCAACGAAGCGATCGCTTTCGAAGATCGCTGTTGCCATCGCGGCGCCCCTTTGTCCAAAGGGCGACGCGAAGGCAGCTGCGTTCGCTGCATGTACCACGGACTCAAATTCGATGCCACTGGCCGTTGCGTGGAGATTCCGGGCCAGCCCAACATTCCTGCCGCGATGACAGTTCGTTCATTCCCGGTGGTGGAGCGGCACAAGTGGCTCTGGATCTGGATGGGCGACCCGGCGCAGGCCGACCCAGCGCTGATTCCCGACACGCACTGGCTGGATGACCCAGCGTGGGCTTCGCTTGAAGGGTACACCTACTACGCCAACACCAACTACCTGCTCATCGCGGACAACTTGTTGGATCTTGCGCATCTTCCCTACGTCCATCCGCAAACGTTGGGCGGTTCCGAGGACTACGCCTCCAATCTTCCCAAGACGGAACAGCTTGCGCGCGGCGTGCGAGTGACACGCTGGGCTCTAAACACCGATGCGCCTGCGTTCGTACAGAAGATCAGGCCGTACCCCGGCAAGGTCGATCGGTGGAATGTGTATGACTTCGTGATCCCAGGCATCTTCACCATGGATTCCGGCATGACACCCACTGGAACGGGGGCACAGCAAGGTCATCGCGTGGACGCGGTTGAGTTCTACGGATGCCAGGCACTGACGCCAGAAACCGAGCACTCCACGCACTATTTCTTCGCGCATCCGCACAACTTCGCCATTGACCGCCCCGACGTCACCGCATCGATCCACCAGAGCGTGATCGACGGATTTATTGAGGACAGGGAAATGATCATGGCGCAGGCCGAAAACCTGGCGCTCCAACCAGATTTCAAGATGAACGGCATTCGCGCCGACGAAGCGCTCAGCCGCTTCCGCCGCCTGGTCGCAAGGTTGCTGAAGGAAGAGGCGGATGCCGTTGCCGCACAGCCTAGCGCCGCTCAACCCATTTCCCAACCATTGGAGCTGAAGTGAATCTGTCTTCCAAACTTAAAGAACGAGCGGAAGCAGGGCGGCCTGTACGTATCGGCATGATTGGCGCCGGCAAGTTCGGCACGATGTTCCTGGCACAAGCGCGTCTGACGCCGGGTATGCATCTCGTGGCGCTCGCAGACCTGATGCCAGGCCGTGCGGCTGAACGTCTCATTGGTGTGGGCTGGAGCAAAGAACAGATTTCTGCAACCTCCATTGGCCAAGCGGTCACGTCCGGTGCGACCCATCTGACGGATGACTCCCTCGCACTTGTCTCGCACCCCGGCATCGATGTGATTGTCGAGGCAACGGGTGATCCTGCTGCAGGCATTGCAATTTGCAAAGCAGCGATTTCGCACGGCAAGCATGTGGTCATGGTCAATGTGGAAGCCGATGCTCTGGCTGGGCCTTTGCTCAACCGCTTGGCGCGCGACGCCGGCGTTGTCTATTCACTGGCGTGGGGCGATCAACCCGCGCTGGTCGCGGAGCATGTGGACTGGGCCCGCACTTGCGGTTTCAAGGTCGTCGCCGCAGGCAAGGGCGGGCGATACCTGCCGAGCTTTCACCAGTCGAACCCGGAAACGATATGGGACATTTTGGGCGGATACCTCACTGTGAAGGATCGCAGCCACATCAATCCCAAGATGTTCAATTCCTTCCTTGACGGTACGAAGTCGGGTATCGAAATGACCGCCGTGTGCAACGCGACCGGATTGGTACCACAGACCGACGGACTGGGTTTTCCGCCGGCGTCGAGGTTCGACATTTCCAATGTCGCGCGTCCTCGTGCCGAAGGCGGTACGTTGGAAAAGAAGGGCGTCACCGAGGTCTTGTCCTGTCTGAATCGAGACGGTTCAGAAATCATGCACAACCTGATGATTGGCACCTACGTCGTCGTCGAGTCCGAGAGCGAGTACGGCACATCATGCTTTGCCGAGTATGGACTGGCTCCGGACTCCAGCGGCCGCTATGCAGCGCTGTACCGTCCACTGCACTTCATTGGCCTGGAGCTGGGAGTGTCTATTGCCTCGGCTGCACTGCGCGGTGAACCGACCGGAGCGCCCGTATGTTTCAACGCCGATGTGATTGCGACGGCCAAGGTCCCGTTGAAAGCGGGTGAGATGCTGGATGGCGAGGGCGGGTTCACTGTGTGGGGCAAACAGACACCGGCTGACATCTCGCTGAGAGAGGGCTATCTGCCACTGGGTCTTGCCCACAACGTCAAGCTAAAGCGCCCCATTGAGGTCGGCGAGCGCGTTCGATGGGACGATGTCGAGTACGACGCCGAAGCAGATGCGGTCAAAGTGCGCCGTCAGATGGAAGCGATGTTCGCAACGCCCTGAGCTGAAAACCACCACGCCATGGCGCCGCTTCAAGGAGAAACATGATCAACCCACAAAGTACCTTGGCTGGGACCGCTTCGAATTCGGTGGATCGCCCAGCGCCCGAAGTGGGCTTCGCAGGCTTGGGCCGTATCGGCACGCAGATGGTGGAGCGGCTGTTGGCCGAATCCATGCCTGTCTCGATCTGGAACCGCAGCACGTCGAAGTGTGCGGCCCTGCAAGCTCACGGCGCGAGCACAGCGGCATCACTCGCCGGTTTGGCGCAGACCTGCTCCATCATCTGCCTGTGTCTATCAGACACAGCTGCCGTGGAAAAGGTGGTCTTTGCTGAGGACGGTCTGTATCCAGCGTTGCGCCGAGGCAGCCTGATCATCGATCTGTCGAGTATCTCGCCACAAAAAACGCTGGAGTTCGCAAAGCGCTTGCACGCCGAGCGTGGGGTAGGGTGGCTCGATGCGCCTGTCTCCGGCGGGCTGCCCGCTGCGCGCGCAGGGACGCTGACCGTCTTTGCGGGGGGCGATGCAGAGCACCTGCAGCAAGCCGCACCGGTGCTTTCGCTCTTGGCGAAGCGCGTCACCCATATGGGTGGATCGGGCGCCGGCCAACTGGCCAAGAGCTGCAACCAGATGCTGGTGGCCTCTCAAGTGGCGGTGATCGCGGAAATGCTGGCGTTTGCACGCCGCGCAGGCGTGGATGTGGCCCAGCTACCTCAGGCCATGGCCGGCGGATTCGCCGACTCGCTCCCACTGCAGATCTTCGGTACCCGAATGGCTTTGCGACAGACCACGCCATCGGTCGGCGCCATGGAAGTGATGCTGAAAGACATCGACCAATCGACTGCGCTGGCCAGGGCAGTTGGGTCCCCCACACCGGTGGTCGCGGCAGCGGCTGAGGTGTATCGCCAGGCCGTCAGCCATCCTGGACTCGGCCCCCAAACAGACTTGTGTTCCCTGATCCAGCTCTATGACCACGCCTCCTGAAAAGCCTCGGTTTCGCTCAGCCACCGTCCATCATGGGTTGATGCGTTCCGCCGCGCGCAGCTTCCTCTATGCGCTGGGCCAGGACGACGACGACGTGGCGCGCCCGCACATCGGCGTGTTTCATACCGGTGGCGAGATGAGTCCGTGCAACATGAACCTGCGCGACCAGGCTCAGCATGCCAAGACCGGAATCTACGCGTCCGGTGGCACGCCGCATGAGTGCCCTGTTGTGTCCGTGAGTGACGGGCTGAGCATGGCGCATTCGGGCATGCGCTTCTCGCTCATCTCCCGCGAGCTGATCGCTGACAGCGTTGAGGCGTCCACGCGCGGTCACCAATGGGATGGGATCTTCGCCATCGGTGCTTGCGACAAAAACCTTCCAGGTCTCATGATGGGCATGGTTCGCTGCAACGTGCCCTCAGTATTCGTCTACGGAGGGGCCGCTTTGCCGGGCCAGTTGCCCGGACAGGTTCATGGCGTGGCCCTGAACGCCGTGACCGGTTACGAAGCAATCGGCAAGGCGCTGGCGGGCACCGCCACCGAAAGCGAGGTCGACACTGTCTGCCATTCCGCGATCCCCACTGCCGGCTCCTGTGCAGGGCAGTTCACAGCCAACACCATGGGCATGGTGTCCGAGGCAATTGGCTTGGCGCCAATCGGCTCCTCTATGGTCCCCGCCGTCTTCAGCGAACGCGCACCGCTGATGCGCCGCGCCGCGAGTACATTGATGCACGCAGTCCGGGGAGATGCGCCGCTGCCGCGCGACATTGTCACCCGGAAGTCGCTGGAGAACGCCTGCGCCGTCGTGTCCGCCACAGGTGGATCGACGAACGCCGCATTGCACATTCCTGCGATTGCACACGAAGCCGGGATCCGATTCGATCTCGATGATGTTGCCGAAGTGTTTGCCCGTACACCGTTGATTGGCAACCTTTCGCCTGGTGGCAAGTACCTCGCCCGCGATGTCTATTACGTGGGCGGCGCGCAGGTCGTCCTGCGGGAGCTCCTGAGAATAGGGTGCCTTCATGGCGACGCGTTGACGCTCACCGGCCGAACGCTCGCAGAGGAGCTGGCATCGGCGAATCCTCCTGACGGCGAAGTCGTCCGAAGTGCGAACGAGCCGCTTTCAGGCAATGGCGGATTGACGGTGCTCAAGGGGAATCTATGCCCTGATGGCGCATTGCTCAAGACGGCCGGGTTGCAGTCGCTGCAGTTCAGTGGTCCGGCGCTCGTATTCGAATCCGAAGAAGAGGCGCAAGTCGCCGTGCAGAACCAGCGCTACACCGAAGGTGATGTGATCGTTGTTCGTAACGAGGGCCCTAAAGGAGGCCCCGGCATGCGCGAGATGCTCGGCATTACCGCGTTGCTTTATGGGCAAGGTATGGGAAGCAAGGTCGCACTGCTGACCGACGGCCGCTTCTCAGGTGCCACGCGCGGCCTGTGCATAGGCTATGCGTGCCCGGAGGCGGCTGACCGCGGCCCCATCGCGGCGCTGCGCAACGGTGACCGTATCACGATCGATGCGCGAGCTGGCGTGTGCACGATCAGCGTGGATCTGCATGAAGACCAGATTGCGCAGCGCTTGCAAGCATTGATCCCTCATCCCGCATCGCATGGTGGGCTTCTAGAGAAGTACGCTGCGACAGTTGGTCCGTCGAATCGCGGTGCAGTCACCCACTCCGGTCGTGTGGTGTGGCTCAGGGATACGTTGGCCTAGCGCCGGACAGATAAGCTTCTGTATCGCGCGACTTGTGCCGCGATCCACGAAGCCATTGGGCCGTGCCAATGCGCGGCCCCGAGCGCGTCGCGGAGTTGCTCTTGGAGACGCTGAGGTATGGACAACGCGACGCCAGCAAGCCGAACTGGCTGACCGTCGTAGTCGACTGAGAATGGTCGGCTCGCGTTCTCCGCGAGCATTGCGCCATTGTCGGGAGATGGACATGTCAACCATGGAACCTTGTTGCACCCTTGCGATCCTTTCGAGCGAGATACCGAATCGTCATGCACAAAGCACTTTTAACCCGGCCGATGTTTCGAGGCGTGATCCGCACGGCCTGCGAAATGGGTCCAGCGGAGAATGCAGCGTGGCACAGGGTAATTACCCGGGTCCTTTTGCACGCCCAGTCAAGGGCGCGCATTCACGTGCAAGCATTTGCAAAGTCACCGCAATAACCTCTCGACTGCCACCCCTGAAGACGCGCCTCAACAGTCCCTAGGTCGTCCAGCACCTGAAAGCTGCACCTGAGACCGAGGTCGTCGCTGACCCCCCCTCCCCCACCTCCGGCGGGACAATCACCACAACGGAGACAAACCATGAACTCACGAAAAACCCTAGTTTCTGCCTTGCTGTCGGCACTCATGGTGCTGTCGGTCCCGCAGGCACAGGCGCAATCGCCGCTTACGCTGTCTGTTTGGTTGCCGACAGCCCATCCGGTACCTCAAGCACTGTTGAAGTGGACGCAGGAGCTTGAGCAAGCCAGCAATGGCCGTCTCAAAGCTCAACTGCTGTCCAAACCGGTGACCGCTCCGCCGGGCACCTACAACGCAGTGCGCGACGGGCTCGCGGACATCAGCTTCACGGTTTTGGGCTATACGCCCGGTCGGTTCACGCTGTCCGAATTCGTGGAGCTGCCACTGATGAGCTCGACGGCGGAGCAAGGATCGGTCGCATTCCACCGTGTGGCCAACAAACATAAAGCCGTCATGGACGAGTATCGCGAGGTAAAGGTGCTGGCCCTGTTCGTACATGGTCCCGGCGTCATCATGAACTCGAAGAAGGAACTCATGTCGGTAAGCGACATGCAAGGGCTGAAATTCCGCGTGGGAGGCGGCATCGTCAACGACGTGACGAAAGCCTTGGCCATCAACTCCACGTTGAAGCCGGCTGGCGATTCCTATGAGTTGATGTCCACTGGCGTGATGGATGGAACTTGGTTGCCGGTCGAAGGCATCACGACGTTTAAGCTGGACAAGGTCGTCCGGCACGTGACCACTGTGCCAGGCGGTATCTACAACTCGGCGTTCATCGCCATGATGAACAAGAAGACCTACGACGGCCTGTCCAAAGAAGATCAGGCGTTGGTGGACAAGACGTCTGGGGAAAACTTGGCTCGCATGCTGGGCCGTGGGTTTGATTCTCGGGACCGCGAGGGCAAAGCCCTCGCCCAGGCCAGTGGCATCAAGGTAGCGACCGCACCCGACGCGATGGTGAAGGAGATCGCCTCGAAGGTGGGGGCTCTGGAAGAGAAATGGATGAATGCCGCGCGCGCCAAAGGCATCGCCCAGCCAGACGCAGTACTCGCTGACTTCCGAGCCGAGGCAAAGAAGTGAAACCAGCTTCCAGATTGACTCGTGCGGGCCAGATGCTCGCACGCGCGCTTGGCTGGATGGCGGGCATTGCGCTCTTTTCGATGATGCTGCTTACCTTCGCGGACGTGATCAGTCGCAAGTTCTTCGTCGCGATTCCAGGTGCCTTCGAACTCAGCGAGATGCTGATGGTCGTGCTGTTGTTCAGTGGCCTTCCCCTGGTTGCCTGGCATGCCGAGCATGTCTGCTTCGAACTGGTGGACGCTATGTACAAAGGGCGTTCGGCCATCTGGTCACGCCGATTCATGGACGGAAGCTGTGCGGTCATCTTTGGCGCGCTGGCAGCCGCCACATGGGGGCTGGCGCAGCGCACCATCGCCGAAAGCGAAGTGAGCAGTCGACTGAACATTCCAATCGGCATCTTCGTCTACCTGATGGCGGTTCTGCTCGGGGCAGCAGCGTTTATGCATTTTTTGCGCGTACTGGGTGGAGAGCCACCCAGCGACAACAACATTTTGGAGGCTGAATGACCGCCTGTCTTTTGGGCTTTGCGGCCATTTTCCTGTTGATGGCTCTGAGAATTCCCATTGCTGTGGCCATGGGTGTCGTGGGCTATCTCGGGCTTGGATTCCTAAGAAACTTTGACATGTCGCTGGCCAGTGTGCTCGACGTGGTTCGCAGCACCGGATTCTCGTACACGCTGTCCGTGGTCCCGTTGTTCATTCTCATGGGCAACTTTACCGCGCGCGCGGGCATGGCGCGGGAGCTGTTTGACTTGGCACGAGCTTTTCTCGGTCATCGCCGCGGGGGGCTGGCGATGGCGTCAATCGGCGCTTGCGCCGGGTTCGGGGCTGTCTGCGGTTCGTCTGTTGCCACGGCCGCGACCATGGCCAAGGTCGCCTACCCTTCCATGAAGGAGCAGGGGTACTCGGACGAGTTGTCGACTGGCGCGATCTCGGCGGGAGGGACGCTCGGCATCCTGATTCCGCCGTCCACGATCATGGTGATTTACGGCCTGATGACCGAAACCAGCATCGGGAAAATGTTTGCTGCGGGCGTTCTACCCGGCATTCTGATGACTGTTCTCATGTGTGGTGCCGTCGCTTGGACGACCTGGCGCAATCCAAAGGCAGGTGCCGCCACCCGCCGATTCAACTGGTCCGAGCGCCTGCGCGCGCTGGGTTCAGTCTGGTCGGTCGTTGTGCTGTTTGCGCTGGTCATGGGCGGTATATACGGCGGACTCTTCACCGCAACAGAAGGTGCCGGATTCGGGGCGTTTGGCGCGTTCATCTTTGCGTTGACACGCGGCAACCTGTCGCGGACCGAGCTGGGATCGATCCTCGTGGAGTCGGCGCGCACCACCGCCATGCTGTTCGCCATCTTCATGGGCGCCATGATGTTCGCAAACTTCGTGAACTTCACGGGCATGCCGGATCAGCTGCAGGCATTCGTGATGCAGTTCGACGTGCATCCCATTACTGTGATCCTGGCGATCTGCGCGATCTATGTGATTCTCGGCACGGCGATGGAAGAACTGTCAATGATTCTGTTGACGGTTCCAGTGTTCTTTCCGCTGGTGATCCAACTGGGTTTCGATCCACACTGGTTCGGCATCTTGATCGTCTGCGTGGTGATGATCGGGCTCATCAGTCCCCCTGTGGGGATGAACCTGTTTGTGCTCGCGACCTTGCTGCCGAACGTGAAGACGATTGTCGTGTTCCGCGGTGTCTTGCCCTTCATCACGGCTCAGTTGATCGGATTGGGGCTTCTCATCGCCTTTCCCGCAATCTCGCTGTGGGCGCTACAGTTCATCAACTAAACGATCTGCCAGAAGCATCTGGCTTCCAGGTCGTGCATCCCGCGCTCAGGCGGAGTGCACGACCGGATAGTCGCTGAACGTCTTCTTCACCAGCTCTCGGACCCAGATGATCGCTGGGTCATGGTGAAATCGCGGGTGCCAATGTTGGTCCAGCGGAAAGGGTGGCAATTCCACAGGGGGCTGCACGATGCGCACGGTACCGTAGCGCTGGAAAACATTTGCCAGTTCGTGCGGGACGGTTGCGATCAGGTCGGGCTGGGCTTCCAGCAGCAGCGGCACTGCCAAAAAATGGGATGTTGTCAAGTAGATGGTGCGCTTGATGCCGCGCTCATCCAGCATGCTGTCGTAGGCGTCTGCGGGGCGACCTGCCAGTGACACAACGACGTGAGACATGCGCTCAAACTGCCGCAACGTCAACCGCGAACCAACCCTGCGGTTCCTGCTGCTGACGATTGTGGCAAATGGGTGCATAAAAAGCCTCTGCCGATACAGGCCCTCGGGCGCGCTACGGATCAACCCCAACGCCAGGTCGACTTCGCCCGAGGAGAGCAGTCCTTCGATTTGCTCTGTAGGCGCTTGGATTGAGCGAAGCCGACAGTGCGGCGCAAGTCGACGAAATGCTTCCATCAGGGGCGGCAGGAAAACCAGTTCACCCATGTCGGTCATGCAAAAAGAAAAAGTCCGACGGGAAGTGCCGGGATCGAACGATGCTTCCGACAGAATTCGCTGCCGGATCATCGCAACGACCTCCGCGACCACGGGCTGCAGCGCCTGGGCTTTCATGGTCGGTTGCACGCCGTCAGCGGCCTTCACGAACAGCGGGTCGTTGAAGTAGTCGCGCAGTCGCTTCAAAGCGTGGCTGATGGCGCTTTGCGTCACTCCAATTTCGTCTGCTGCGCGTGTGACGCTGCATTCGCGCAACAAGGCATCCAAGGTCAGCAACAGATTGAGGTCAAGCTGTCTCAGCTGCGCAGTCATCTTCCATCCTTCTTTGAATGAGCATATTTCATTATAAGTATTAGCGTCATGAAGTTGAATAATGAGGGTGCTGTTTGTATCGTTGCAGAGTACGGCGAATGGCCGTTCAGCAAGGAGACAAAAATGTTTATCAAGAACACGTGGTACGTGGCAGCTTGGGATCACGAAGTGACTGCCGACGGTCTTTTCGCGCGCACGATCGCGGGCACGCCAGTGCTGATGTATCGAACGTCAGAGGGCGAACTGGTCGCATTGCAAGACAGGTGTTGTCACCGGGGTGCCCCGCTGTCGGTGGGGCGGCGCGAAGGAGACTGTGTGCGATGCATGTACCACGGCCTCAAGTTCAACGCGTCCGGCCAGTGCGTCGAGGCGCCCGCACAGAAGCGCATACCCCCGCAGGCCATCGTGCGCAAGTTTCCGGTGGTGCAACAACACCGCTGGATCTGGATCTGGATGGGTGATCCAGACCGCGCCGACGCGGCGCAGATCCCCGAGACACCCTGGTTGAACCATCCCGACTGGCGCGGGCGGGATGGATACATTCACTACGATGTCAATTACTTGTACATCTGCGACAACCTGCTGGATTTCTCGCACTTGCCGTTCGTCCACACCACCACGCTCGGTGGCAGTGCCGACTATGCAGACTACGCGCCCAAGGTTGAGCGGCTCGCCAACGGCGTCGGCATTACACGCTGGGCTTTCAACACCGATCCGCCTCCGTTTGTGGCGGCATTGAAGCCGGAATGGGGCAAGGTAGACCGCTGGAATATCTACAACTTCACCATCCCCGCCATTTTGCTGATGGACTCTGGAGTTGCTCCGGTTGGCTTGGGCGCGGCCGAAGGCAACCGCGAAGGTGCGGCGGAGTTCCGAGGCTGTCAGGCGATCACACCCGAAACCGAGAATTCCACGCACTACTTCTTCAGCCATCCGCACAATTTCTCGATCGACAAGCCGAACGTTACCCGCTCCATCCACCAGGCGGTGGTGACGGCTTTCGACGAAGACCGCGCCATCATCGTGGCGCAGCACAAGAACCTGCAGCTAGACCCTGAATTCAAGATGGTTCCGTTCTCCATGGATTCGGCGCTGTCACAGTTCCGCTGGGTCGTTGCGCGCCGCCTGGAGGAAGAGGCGAGGGAACAGAGTGCATCGACCGCGGGTTCGACCGCTGCGCCTCAGAAGCAGGCGGTTTGACATGCGAGAGGTAACTGTGTCGCGCCGTACCCACGAGGCGCAAGGAATTGTGGGCGTCGAGCTCCTGCCGGTGGACGGAACACCTCTACCCGAGTTTTCCGCGGGTGCTCACGTGGATGTGTATTTGCCCTCGGGGATCTGCCGTCAGTACTCGCTGACCAATGCGCCTGATGAGACACATCGCTATTGCCTGGGCATCGGGCTTGCGGAAAACTCCAGGGGCGGTTCGCGACACTTTCACGAGCAACTTCGTGAGGGTGATCGGTTCCAGGTCGGTGTGCCTCGAGCGCTCTTCGGTCTCGAGCAAGCGGCGCCCGTGCATGTGTTCGTGGCGGGCGGCATCGGCATCACACCGTTCTTAAGCATGATCGAGGCGTGTGAAAAGGCTGGTCAACCTTGGCGGCTGCTCTACTGTGTGCGCACGCAGGCCCGCGCGGCTTACCTGTGGCGTCTGGCACCGTATGCGTCACGGGTCACGCTGCATGTGGATGAAGAGCAATCCTCGTTGCCTGACCTGCCGCGTTTCCTGGGAGACGGTTCTGTCTCTGCGCATGTGTATTGCTGTGGCCCTGCACCTCTCATGGCGGCTGTCGAGCAGGCTGCCGCCAGCGCGGGTGTCGCGCCCGGCTCGCTACATTTCGAGCGTTTCGCTGGGGACGCTGTGTCTGACGCAGCTGCGCCGGCGGGCGCGAAAAAGGCTTTCCGTCTGACTTTGCGACGAACGGGGCGGTCGCTTGAGGTTTCGCCGGACCAGTCAATGCTGGAGGCCCTGGAGGATCATGGGATCGATCATCCATATGCTTGCCGCGAAGGCCTGTGTCGCAGTTGTGAAGCGCCCTTGCTCGCAGGCCGGGCGGATCATCGTGACTACGTGCTCAGCGAATCGGAGAAGGCTGCGAATGCCTGCGTAATCCTCTGTGTGTCGCGGTCGCTCGATGACGAGCTCGTGCTCGATCTTTAACCCGAACCCAGTCGATTTTCTGGAAGCATCAAATGCCCATCTCGCTAGCCAATGGCCTCGATCATCACTACCGCCTTGAAGGGGATCCCGCCCTGCCTTCATTTGTGCTTTTGCACCCCGTTGGTGCAGACCAATCCATCTGGGATCGGGTCGTCCCGCTCTTGCTGCATCGTTTTCATGTGCTGCGCTACGACTTCCGTGGGCACGGTCGTTCGCAGTTGAGCGAGGGAGAAGGCTCGATCAGAACGCTGACGGCCGACCTGCTGGCGTTGGTGGATGCACTGGGCATCAAGCGCTTTGTTGCAGTCGGAGTTTCATTGGGTGGGCTGGTGGCGCTGTCGGCCGCCTTGCAAGCGCCAGCGCGGGTACGGGGTGTTGTCACGTGCAGCACGTCCCCTGCGCTCGCGGCCCCTCCCGGGGGTTGGGACGCACGGATCCAGGCGGTGCTTGAAGGCGGTATGGAGCCCATGGCCGGGCCGATGACGCAGCGGATGTTCAGCGCCGCGTTTCAGCAGTCGCAGGACCCCACCGTCGGTGCAATGCGCACAGTTTTCGAACGAATGGACCCGCGGGGCTATGCGGCCTCGCTCGCCGTCCTGCGCGACGTCGACCTGACGCCGCTGCTCGACCAGGTCGACGTGCCAGTGCTCGTGATCTCCGGCGCACTGGATGCTCTCGTGCCTCCGGCCATTGGCGGAGCCATGACCGACAAACTACCCAGGGCCAAGCACGCGGTGCTGCCGGGGGGGCACTTTCCTCCGTTGGAGAACCCCGCCTCGTTCAGTACCGCGTTGCTGGAGTTCGCAGCTGCGCTGCCGCCCTGATGCCATGAAGGTAGGCACGCCGCAAGCTCGACGAGCGGCGTGTTGGCTTCATTGCTTGGGGATGCTGACCACTTGAGGCTGCGTCACAGCCTTGAGTCCCTCCTGGCCAAATTCAACGCCCCAGCCCGAGCCCTTGACGCCGCCGAAAGGCACCATCGGGTGAATGGCGCCATGCTGGTTGATCCATACCGTGCCGGCTTGCAGACGGGTTGCGACGGCCTTGGCCGCCTCGATGTCAGTGCCCCACACCGATGCCCCCAGTCCCACATCGAGCCGGTTGGCATTGTTTACGGCATCGTCCAGCTTGTTGTATCGGATGATGGGCAGGGCAGGGCCGAACTGTTCCTCGTCAACCAGGCTGGCTCCATCCTTGATCTCTGTCACCAGCGTCAGAGGGTAGAAATGCCCGGCACCACCGGACTGGGCCCCTCCGCACACCACCGTGCCACCTGCGGTGCGCGCCTCATCCACCAGCCGGCTGACCTTGTCGAACTGCGCGCGGTTCTGAATCGGCCCCATCACCACGCCGTTGTCCATGCCATTGCCCATCGGGACTGTCGTGGCGATGGCCTTTAGCTCCGACACCACAGCGTCATGAAGCGCCTCCGGTACATACAAGCGCTTGATCGCAGCGCAGGTTTGCCCCATGTTGATGAAGGCCCCCCAGAACAACCCCATGGCGATTCCTTTGGGGTCAGCGTCGGCCAGCACGATAGCGGCATCGTTGCCACCCAGCTCCATCGTCGTGGGCGTGAGGTGGCGCGCAGCAATCGCTGAAATCTTCGCACCGGTGACGGCCGAGCCGGTGAACATGATTTTGTCTACCAACGGGTTGTCGACCAGTGCGGCACCCACATCACCAGGGCCGCTGACCGTGTTCAGTACACCAGGTGGCAGCTGTTGCGCCATGATGCGCACCATCTCCAGCGTGCCGATGCTGGTGAATTCAGACGGCTTGATGACGACGGTATTGCCTGCGCGCAGTGCCGGAACGATCTGCCAGATTGCGATCAGAAGCGGCCAGTTCCATGGCGCGATCGCAGCGATCACGCCATAGGGTTTGCGGTGCATCTCGTATTTTCGCGCGTCGTCCTCGAACACCGTTTCGACAGGCAGTTCGAGACTCGCTGGAACACGGGTCCATGCTTCGCATCCCGCAAGTTCGAACAGAGCTCCTGGAACTTGGTCTGGACCAAGTCCGCCGAGGGGCTTGCCTTGTTCACGAGTGACCCATTCGGCCAGATAGCTTGCGTTCTCCTTGAGCGCGTCGGCGACCTTGCCAAGCAGCTCCTGACGCTTCGAATCAGGCAGTGCTGCCCAGGCAGGCTGTGCTGCTTTCGCCGCTGACAGTGCTTGCGCGACCTGCTCGGGATCGGAGTGGGGCACGACGCCGATGGGTTCGCCGGTGGCTGGGTTCTTCGATTCGAAAGTGCGCGCCGAACCGATCTGACGTCCGTCGACAGTGTTCTGAAAAGCCTTCATTGAGATCTCCTTTTTTTACGAAACCGTTTTCTGGAACACAGCGGCGACCGAAATTCAGTGCCGTTGTGCTGCTGGTTGAGTCGCAGGGCCTTTGGTGCCGTCTGCGTGGGATGAGATGGTTGTTGCAGGGGGGATGCCTCGGGGCAGGAGGCATCGGACCAAGCGGGTGAGTTGCGCGGCCTCCGTCTATCAAGGCACCGTCTCATTGGAGAGACTTCCTTTTGGGTGGAGGAGTGGCGAATTCGATAAGCACACGCGTCAATCCCGGCGGAGCGGCGGTGAGCGAGGTGCTTTCGGATGCCGTGTTTCCAAACAGGCCCGCAGTGAACCCAGCTGCGAATCCGTGAGATGCCTGCTGCGCCAGACTCCCGTACACGTCGGCACCTGGCCCCAGTACCGCGAACAGGTTCTCAGGTGACAGGCCGATGCGCTCACCGGCGGCCAGGGCTTCACTGCGGGCGTGCAGGGTCGCCGTCCGCACATGCTGTTCCAGGATTCGGAGGACTTGACCACTGCCGAGACGGCCAGCATGCAGAACTTGGCGTCCTGTCGCATTCAAAAGAGGCAGCACGATGTTTCGCGCAGGCTCATCATCGGCTCCCATGGCCAATGGTGCAGCGGACTCGTCGCGATCAACTCCGCACAGCGGGGCATCCATCATTGCCACGCCACTTCTGGCCAGCCGGAAACCCATCGCGCATGTGCGTTCGGGGTCTGACGCGCCCATGTCGACCACGATCGAGCCTGAACGCAACGAGGGGATCATGCGCTCGATGTCCCTCAATGTTTCTCCATCTTGCGGAGCAAATAGCAGCGTCTGCATCTCACACAGCGCGTCGAGATCTTTGGCGGCCGGGCAACCGTGGCGCTCAGCGAACCGCATCGACAGCCCTTGATCGACATCAAACACCGTCAGGCCGTTCGCTATCCGTGATAGCTCCGCCGCAATGCGCCAGCCAGTGCTGGCTAGCCCGATGAAGCCGACGCCCGGCGCTTGGCGCCGTTCAGTCATGGCGCGTCCCGGCGAATTGTGCTGGCATGTGCAACAGCACTACACCACCAGTAGCGTAGTTGGCGGTATCGGCTGCCACCTCGGCACCGATTTCGCTCTCCATTGCCTGCTGTAGCGCCAGGGCACTTTCGAATGTTCCCTCCCAGATGCAGAAGTACGGTGCGGGCCCTGTCACAGAGTGGACGTGAAAACTGTGCCAGCTCGATAGCAGGCCGGGTAGCCGCGCCACGAGAGGCAGGTGCCGCGTTTCGTAGTGGGTGCGAAACGCCTCGCCAGACAAAGGCGGTGGGTATAGAACGAGCAGCTTATGCATGGAGTCTCTCAGGCGGGCAGTTTCGTTGCCTGCAACAACGGCAAGAGCGTGCGCACGTCCTGAATGGACTCGAGCGCATCCAGCGCGTCCAGGTACTGGCGGACCTGTGAATCTTCGATGGGTCGCGGCGCGTATGCCAGGCAGTCAGCGAAACGCGCACGATGTTGAGCCTCGTCCAAGTCCGCACCAGGAAAGCCTGGCGCCACGTTCAAGCTGGCTGAGTACACGCGGCCATCGAGAGTGTCGATGGTCAAGTCCACGGCGGTGTGGCCATGCGCGTCTAGCGAAGGGTCGGCCAAGACCGTGATGCGATCGATGACGCTGCGTAGCGAAGGATCGAGAACCTGAACTGGCGAGAAGTGAGCGAGTCGCGAAGACCTTCGCACGAGCGCGTTCGCAACGCAATATGCAGCGCTGAACTGTGCGTCAACGCGCGGGTTGGAGCCGGGATCGAAGGTTTTGCCCACAAGCTTGAACGCATAGGGGGGCAAACGCACCTGGACCGAACGGACCTGATTGGCCTCTACGCCATCTTTCACCAGAGACAGCGCGAGTTCAGTCACACCTTGTGTCACACCGCAGCTGGGGTACTTCTTGAACACCATCCGATGCAACCACCAATCCTCGCCCAGATTCGCTCCTACAGCCTCCAGGTCGAGCGTCCCCCGCCCGTAAAGATGTCCGTAGCCGTAATGTCCTTCAAGGAAGTTGACGGGACCCGTGACCCCGCGCTTGGCGAGCTGTGCACATTGCACGCCGGCTTCCGCCACCCAGCCTTGAACGACTCGCACGCCGAGCGAGCCGTCCACATGGCTCTGGAAGCTGCCGCCGCAGCGATTGAACGCCAGTGCCAGGGCGTGGAGCGTCTCAGTTTCGGTAAGACCCAATATGCGGGATGCGGCTGCCGTCGCCGAGAAGACGACGGCAATACCTGTTGGATCAAATCCGTCGTACTGTCGCTCACTCAGATTCAGGCGCGAGCTGATCTCCGCACCCGCCGTCAGTGCGGCCAGGAACTCCGAGCCACTGCAGCCGCCGGCGAGCTCGGCGGCCGCCAGCGCAGCAGGGAATAGAGCCGAACCGATGTGAGGTCCCGGTGCCATGGCATCGCAATAGTCGAGCGCACGGCACATGGTGCCATTGAACTGCGCGGCCGCGTGGGCAGGCAGACGGTCACCAAAGACGAAGGTTGTCGCCTGCGGTGCACCGCCGTTGTCGGTCAACCAGTCTCTCAGGGCTTCGATCCCGTCTTCACCGGCACCGGCGATGCCCGTGCCGGTGACGGCCATGACCATCCAGCGAATGATCCGCTTGGCCTCGTTGGGCACTTGGCCTGCCTGGAGAGTGCATGCGAAGCGCGCAAAGTCGCGTTCGAGTTTCATGTTCTCAATCCTTGTGAGGGACCGCGCCAGGCTCGATTCGAGCACCGGACTGTTGCTCGATCCAACGCGCCAGTTCGCTGATGCTTGCACCGGGGCCGGCAGAGCGCGAGGCTGCTTGCCACAATTGCTGACCGAGCGCCGAAATTGGCGCAGGCGTGGCCGTCTCCCGTGCGAGCGCATTGGCGATACCGATGTCTTTGAGCATCAATTCCAGCTTGAACGGGTCGTCGAATTTCCGGTTCAAGACTCTTTGCTCGATGTGCGTCTGACTGATCCACGACATGCCCGTGGACTCGTTCAGTACGCGAACCATCTCTGCCGGATCCAGCCCGAATCGTTTGCCAATCACCAAGCCTTCACAGGTGGCGCTGAACGTCATGGCCGTGATGAGGTTGTTGATGCACTTCATGGCGTGTCCGCAGCCGACTGCGCCGAGGTGGAATACCTCTCGGCCCATGGCTTTCAATAGCGGCTGGACTCGATCCAGGTCGCTTGACGCGCCGCCCGCCATGAACACAAGTTCTGCGGCCTGCGCGCCCCATTGCGCACCCGAAACGGGGGCATCGACCATGGCGATCCCCCGAGCGCCAAGTTCACGGGCAGTCTCCAGGGTGAGCCAGGGCTGCGACGAAGACGTGTCGAGCAGCAACCCGCCTTCGCGCCAACCGGCCAGCAATCCGTCGTCTCCGAAAGTAACTGACTGGACCACCTCGCCGTTTGGCAGCATGGTGACAACGATGTCACTGCGTGCAGCGACCTCCCGGGGCGTCGCAACCGCAGTCGCCTGCGCGCCCAGTTCGTCAGCCAGACGCTGGCTGGCTCCCAAGTTTGAGTCGTTGAGCGTCAGGCTATGGCCAGCCCGAACCAAATGGCCCGCCATCGGCGCCCCCATGACACCCAAGCCGACAAAACCTACTTTCAGCCCTTTGCTTGGAGCCTTACCTTTTTTTGTTGCCATGTACACCTCGAATAAACACGGAATGCCGCTGCGACACCATATGTCGTTGCAGAAGCTCGAGGTTATTTCCCAGCTGCGTTCAGCGCTTGAACGTAGATGCGCGCCTTTGACTGCGCGTGCAAAAGAAGTCGGGTGTTTACCCTTGGCTGCGCCAGTTGCTGGGCGTCAGGCCGTAGCGTTCGCTGAAGACTCGAGAAAAGTGCGCGCCGTCCGAAAACCCCAGCTCAAACGCTAGCTGCGTGATGGTGAGCCGCAGGTTCGGGTCGGCCAGTCGCTGCGCTGCCTCGGCCAAGCGTTGCTGCTGGATGTAGTTGTTTGGGGTCTGTCCTATGGCGTTAAACGCTGTGTAGAGACTGCGTCTGGACATGCCGCAGGCCAGAGCCACTGCTTGGGGACTGAGATCAGGATGGGTGAGGTTGTCGTCGATGTATGAGCGGGCCTTGCGCAACCGGCGCATCGCCCTACCGTCCGTCTCCGCGACGCCATCATGGACCTGAGCGATAGCAGCACCGAGCAAAGCGCCGATGGAATCTTGCATCACTTTGGCGCCTGTGTGGCCGAGTTCGACTCCGTCCGCCAGGAGCCCGGTGAGCGCCGCGCGCGCTATCTCCGAAGTCCCGCGGCTGGCCATCACGTTGCCCGCAGCGAACTCGATGTCCGCCTCCCACCGGCCCAGTTGTGACGCAGGAAGTAGCAGCACCAGGAAGCGGGAGCGGTCGGACGTGTCCACCGTGTATGGTTTGGCGGTGTCGTAGATGGCCCACTGACCTGGGTCGATGGTGAACGACTGACCGCTATGTCCAATCTGGTTGCGCCCGCTTACCTGCCACATCACCTTGAAGTAACGGTCGTTGTCGGACGACACCAAGCTGCGTGTCCGCATGACCTTGTGAGCCGTGGTACGGATGTCGGCGACCACGCACTGGTGGAACCTGGCGATTGTGGCCTGACCCGCAAAGTTTTCGCTGGGTTGCTGCCGTGGCGCGTCGAACGAAAGCAGGCGCTGCGACATGGCCTCGCCCCAGTGGCTGAATTCGTTGGTGTACACCGGTGCGACCGGCACGATCGTTGGCGCGTGGGCGTCGGCCTGGCAGCTGTGCATGCTTTGTCTCCGTTTTTAGCGACGATAAAACGTCGCATCCCGAAGTCAAGACGCGTGGAGATCATACTTTCTATGCATGCGTTTCATGACCCGGCAATCCGTGGACCCAAGCTCAGATGCCGCGCCCGCCTCATGTGCTGCGGTGCCTCGTGCATTCACGGGTGCCAAGTCGACGGTTTGGCACCCGTCGGCCAAGCGGCCGTGGCGTTTTTATAGCTGAGTGTCGCCGACAAGTCTTGGGCGGCCTCTTTCAGCCGCATCGCAAACTTTGAAAGATCGGCTTCTGCGTGCTCGCTGGCATGAGCACCGATACTCAGCGCGCCCACCACGCGGTGCTTCGCCCCGAAGACAGGCGCCGCAATGCTCGCGGTGGAGCGCCTGGATTCACCCACGGCAATGTGAAACCCAAGCGACCGGATCCGGTCGTACATCTCCCCTGGCTCTCCTAGAGCCGCGAGGATGACCTTGCCTGCGGCACCCTTGTCCAACGACATAGACTCACCGACCCGAGAAGGACCGTGCTGGGCCTCTGGGTTTATCACTCGCACCAGTCGTACCCGGCGGCTTCCATCTCGCACAAAGAATGACGCGTCTTCGCGAGTTGCATCTGACAGCTTGCGCAAAGCCAGTTCGATCTCTGTCGAAACTTCGAAAGACGCGCGATAGCGGGTACCGAGCGACGCCGTTGCCGGTCCGAGTCGCCACGCCCCGTCCTCTTCTTGGGCCGCATAGCCGATCGATGCAAGTGTTTGTAGAAGCCGCATCGCAGTCGCCTTGGCCAAGCCAGTGCGACGACTGATTTCGCTCAGGCCGAGAGAAGGCTCCTCAACGCTGAACACGTTGAGAAGGGTGAGTGCGCGAATCGCCGTCCGCACAGGAGGCCTAGGGTTTACGCTCATCTTTCGCTCGACAGCGGTCCATCAGATGGACCGGGATTGGAAGAGTCCGCGCGAGACCTTAGCCTTTGGGCTTTCGTGACCATTGGAGACAACATGAATCGACGCCTCTCGCTTCTCAAAGTCGCCGCCATTCTAAGCAGCAAGACGCTGGCTTTGCTTCCATCTGCTTCGCGCGCAGCGGGCCCTTATCCTGACAGGCCCATCAAGCTGGTCGTCCCCTACGCCGCAGGAGGCGGCGTTGACAACATCGCGCGCATCGTTGCCATTCATCTCGGCGCGCGCTTGAAAAAATCGATCATTGTGGAGAATCGACCAGGTGCTAGCGCGAATATCGGCGCCACCTTCGTTGCCAAGTCCGCAGCGGACGGCTACACATTGCTCATGGGATCAACCTTCCTCGCTTTCAATCGCGCTGCGATGAAAGCAATTCCCTACGACGCATCGCGGGATTTCATCCCGCTCGGACGCACCGGCACATCGCCTTTTCTACTCGTGGTATCCGCCAGCTCACCGTTCAAGACGCTCGGCGACCTCATCGCCTACATGAAGGCCCATCCAGAAAAGGCATTCTTCGGTACGGTGGCTGCTGGCGCGCCAGTCAATCTGATTTTCCCCACCAATACCGGCACTGACCCCACGCAGGTGCTTTACAAGAGTACCGCCGCGGCCGCGCACGAATTGATGGGGGGGGAAATCACCTACATCATCCAAACATCGAGCGAGTTGCTGCCGAACATTCGATCAGGAAAGCTGCGTGCACTGGCGGTCACGGGCACCAAGCGTTTCCATCATCTCCCTGAGGTTCCCACCATGAAAGAGGCCGGCGTCTCGGACCTAGAACTCACGGGTTGGTATGGCATCTTTGCACCCGCGAACACACCTGCTTCCGTTGTGCAACACCTCTCCGACGGGATCCAGGCTGCGATGCAGCAGCCCGAACTGGTCGCGGCGATGGAGGGCCGGGGCATCGCACCATCACCCATGGCGACCCAAGTGTTTTCGCCCTTTTACCAAGAAGAACTCAAGAGCTACGCCGACATCGCCCGCAAATTCGACTTGAAAATCGAATGACAACCCACCGCTGCGTAGATGAGTCGAGACACGATCCCACCGGAACCTCCTGCAGAGTGGTTCTGCACGTTCGATTTGGGCGATGCGATGGCCTCTGTCGAGCGACACCGTTGCAAGGCTTCGCGACCACTTTCGCATCGCTCTTCCTCGAACCAGACTTTTTAGACCAATGACTCCGCAGACATACTTTGACAAAGTTTGGGACGTTCACGTTGTCCAGCATTGGGATGCGACCGAGGATGTGCTGCAAGTCGATCGACTGCTTATCCACGAGGCGATGGGGGCCGGTATCCTTCGCGAGCTGTCGGCCAGCCAGCGATCCGTGCATTCACCAAAACAGGTCTTCAGCTTTGTCGATCACGCGGTCGACACTGAGCCCGCACACGGGCGCCCCCGCATTGGTTGGTACGAAGGCGCTACGCGATTGGTCGAGGAATCGGCCGCTGCAGCGCATCGGCTTGGCTTGCACTACATAGGCGCTGACGACCCTCGGCAAGGTATCGTGCATGTCGCCGCTCCTGAACTTGGTATCGCCTTACCCGCTCTAACGATCGTCTGCCCGGACAGCCATACCTGCACGCTCGGTGGCTTGGGCGCCTTGGCGTGGGGCATCGGTGCGACACAGACTCTGCATGTGCTCGCCACTCAGACGTTGGTGATCGAGAAACCGGCAAGGATGCGCGTGCGACTTCTCGGCGCGCTGCAACGCGGGATAAGTTCGAAGGATGTCAGCCTATATTTGATTGCAATGCTGGGTGCCAATGGGGCGTTGGGACATGCAGTTGAGTTTGCGGGGCCTGTTCTTGATGCCATGTCGGTAGAAGACCGCATGACGCTTTGCAACATGGCGGTAGAGATGGCTGCGCGAATGGCCTTTGTCGCGCCTGATGAGAAGACGATGGACTATGTCCGTGGAAGGAGCTGGGCGCCGGTAGGGCAACTTTTCGAGGATGCACTCAGCAACTGGAAGGAGTTGGCCACTGATGACGGAGCCGTTTTCGACCGAGAAATCGTCGTTGACTGCTGCTTGATCGAACCCCAGGTGACCTGGGGCACAAGTCCGCAGCAAGCTATCGCCCTTGGAGCCCGGATACCCCAAACAGTGGACTTCCTCGATGCGGATGAACGAGGTGCCGCCGAGCGCGCCCTTCGCTACCAAAAGTTGGAGGAGGGGGCCGCCATCACGACCGTAGCGATCGATGCGGCGTACATTGGTTCTTGCACGAACGCTCGTATCACGGACTTGCGTGAAGCTGCTCAGATCGTCCAGGGGCGGCGCATCGCTGCTGGCGTCACGGCGATTTGTGTCCCCGGCTCGTCTGCGGTGAAGCGGCAGGCTGAGGCCGAGGGCCTGGATCGCATATTCATCGACGCGGGCTTCGAGTGGCACGATGCTGGCTGTGGGATGTGTGCCAGTGGTCGTAACCGCTTCCGGGCGCAACGCGTTATCAGCACAACAAATCGCAACTTCGAGAACCGTCAGGGCGCTGGCACACGCACCCATCTTGCCAGTCCTGCCACGGTGGCGGCATCGGCCTTAGCCGGGCGGTTGTGCGATCCTCGAATCTACTTGGAGATTCTGCATGGCGCCGCTTGACATCGTCCGCGGCCACGCAGCACCTCTCATGCGGATCAACGTCGATACAGACCAAATTATTCCCTCGCGTTTCCAACTAAAGGGACTGGAGCCAGGAGGCCTTCGGGAGGGGCTTTTCGCCAATTGGCGTAGAGACGAAGACGGCGAGGAAATCGAGGAGTTCATCCTCAATCGTCAGCCGTATGACACGGCCCCCATTCTGCTTTCGGGACGAAACTTTGGATGTGGATCCTCGCGAGAGTATGCCGTGCGAGCATTGCACCAGTGTGGCATCCGTGTTGTGATTGCTCCTAGCTTCGGTGAGATCTTCTATGGCAACTGCTTTCGCAACGGCGTACTGCCCGTCGTACTGACCGAAGCTATCGTCTCTGAACTGGCAAATGATGCGTTGGCAGGGGCAGACGCTGCGGTCATTGAGGTCGATTTGAGCTTGGATCGAGTCCGCGACGCCCGTGGTCGCGAGCTCAAGTTCGAAAGCCCTGCACGCCTGCGGCAGATATTGCTGTCGGGTATGGACGAGATTGATATGACAATGACCGCGCGGGACGACATTCAGCGCTTCCGGCAGCAGGACCGCTTAAACCGAGCGTGGGCCTACACACCACTGGAAAAACTTTGCAAGATGGGATCATGATCGCGTTGCTGAAGCAGCCCTCTTCGCATGCGATGAACAGGACAGCGAAACCGGTCGATGCGAAGGCTTGCAGAGCCTAGCGCCGGTCACTTGATTCCTTGGGTTGTCGATCGGTGGCCTGCCCGAGCGCGCGCTGCACCAGGGCTTGCAGGGTTTCGTCGTCGCGCAGGTCGAGCGCGCGGCTGCGGCGCATAGCTCACGAGCGAGGCCCGCTCCAGGCCGAACAGCCCCGCACAGCGTGTGCACCATCTGCTCGATCGACAGCCGCAGCACGGGCGGCGGCCAGGCCAGCGTGCTCCGCGCTACGCGTGGTGCGCCTGTCGACATAGACTTATCTGCGCATCTCGCAGCGCTAGGATGAGCGCGTGCTGAAGTCGCGGATTACTTCGCTGTCGGTGGCGTAGACAGAGAAATGCTGGCTTGCTCGAGCATCCATCCTTCGATCTGATCGTGCCACTTCCGAAGCAAATCTAGCGGTCGGCGGCGGTAGTGCTTCTCAGCGATAGCAGAGGGTTTGTGCCCTTGAATCTGGGCCACGACGCCTACCGGCACCTCGCACCACTCCGACAACGTGCCGAAAGATCGACGCAAGCCATGGAGCGTCACGTGAGGAAGACCTGCTGCTTCCAGCGCAGCAACATGTGCCGCACGTGGTTCTGCGATTTTTCCATCTGCTGAGGTGAGGCTGGGAAATACCCAAGCCGAGGGTGCCCATTGGATGCCGTGCTGTGCAAGTTGGGCAAGCCGGCGCTTGCTCGGCGCGGTTTGGTTGCGGATCTTCAATTCTTCAAGGAGGCGTGCCAAATAGGGCGGTATAGGGATGCTTCGACCGCCGGTGCCCTCCACTTTGTCATCCAAGATTAGGCTGCGCCATTGCAAATCAACGTCGGTGTCCCAACGCACGGCGGCGAGTTCCTCGCGCCGAGCTCCGGTGATCAGCAGCCCTTGTAAGTAGACCGCATGTACAAAGTTGGGTAGACTGCGGACGGCTTCAAACCATGCGGCTAGTTGCTCGCGTTGTAAAGAATCACCGTGCTTTGCACGAACGCGCGGGACGGCGTCCTTCACCTCGCGCGCCTTGTAGGCATCGTCAGGAATGATTCCGCGGTAGGCTGGCGTGTCGGCACACCAGCGTATGAAGGCTCGCAACAGGCGATAGGACAGGGCCACCATCGTGGGTCGAGCGGTTGCTTCTTGGGTCAGCCATACACTAATGCGCTCACCACTCAGCTCGGACAGCTTGTTTGGGCGCAACGCTGCCAGCGGGCCAGGTTGCGTCAAACCGGCGCCTCTCTGCCGTGGTCGCCCACCTTCTGCTGCATGCTTTACGTGGTCGAAATAGTGCCGCTCGCTCCAGATGGGCTTCCTGGCTTCAACATATTCGTCCCACACCTCACCAAAGGTCGCGCTGCGGCGGCGCTCTTCGATTCGACGCGCTTCATGTGCGGCCTGCTGTTCGGCGCGGTGTTCGCGCGGGTCAATGCCGCTATCGACGAGTGCTTTGAGCCGGCTGGCTTCCGCCCGTGCTTTGCCCAGATCCCAGGTTCGCGTGTCGCCGATGGTGAGGCGGACGGTTTTTCCGAACAATCTGGATTCAAAAATGTACGACTTACCCTTGCCCGAAGTCACGCGCAAGCCAAAGCCGGGCGTCTTCGCGTCCCAGTGAATCTGCTGTTGCTTGCCAGCTTCGCAGCCAAGATTCTCGATGCGGGCGGCGGTGAACCCTTGTTTCTTCGTGTCTGCCATATGCTGTGTTTTGTAGATGCCATGTAGGCGTCGTGTAGGCGAATTGTAGAGATCTTGGTCAACATGATTCAACAGGGAATCTCGAGGTCGGAGACTTTTATCTTTAAAAATCAATTAACTAACCTTCCACATGCATGTCGATCAACGTCGATCTTTCGGCAGTTGTGGGGATTGAAAATCCGCGTGTCGGTGGTTCGATTCCGCCCCAGGCCACCA